>Ga0268266_10003077_pt1 | contig 17048 bp, 17 predicted proteins | sample KBSS13metaG_FD_190356 | JGI IMG/M metagenome (GOLD analysis project Ga0268266, IMG submission 190356) | Switchgrass rhizosphere microbial communities from Kellogg Biological Station, Michigan, USA - KBS S1-3 metaG (SPAdes) (version 2) | ecosystem: Host-associated > Plants > Roots > Rhizosphere...
CGAGGATGACATCACCACCCTCCTCCTGGGAGATCAGGCCCATGCGGCGCAAAATGAACGCCCGCATGAAAATCTCCATGATCTCCGAGTCCGTCTGCACAATGGTGCGCAATTCGGACTCCGGAATCGACAGCACCTCGCCCGCTTCAATGACCCGCACGCGAGTGAAGCCCCCGAGCCCGCGTAATGTGCTCATCTCCCCGGTGAAGTCGCCGGGAGTCACACTGGTGATAGGTGTCTCGCCCTGCAGTCCGGGACGGGTGGTCTCCAATGCTCCCGACAGCACCACGAGCATGTCGCGGTGGCCCTGCCCGGCCTCGAACAACACCTGGCCCGCCGTAGTCCGGATGATCCGGCCGTGCGGCTTCAGCCGCTCGATCTGTGCGCTGGTGAGCTTGGGAAACATCTGCTCACGGCGGGTTTCAAACAGGGTAGTAGCCATGTTATTTATTTATGATGATGCAGGGCAGCTTCCACGGCATCGAACAGGGCCCGCATGCCGAACGACACGTCCTGCAGGCGGCCGTTGACAAAGAAAGTGGGGGTCGCCCGGACCCCGCTGCGGCGTGCACCATCTTCGTGCTCACGAATGCGCTGCAAATACACCTGGTCGTCCATTTCAGCGGTGTAACGCGCCAGGTCGAGCTGCAAACGCTCCGCGTAGGCGTGCAACTGGTGCGGCTTCAGGTGGTCCTGGTTGGCGAACAGCAGGTCATACATCTCCCAGAATTTGCCCTGGCCGCCGGCGCATTCGGCCGCCTGCGCTGCCGCAAGCGCGTGGGGGTGCACCTCCTCCAGGGGAAAGTGCCGGAAAACGAAGCGGGCCCGCCCGGCAAAGCGCTCCAGGAGCAGCTTCACTGCCGGGGCAGCCTGTTTGCAGTTAGGACATTCGAAGTCGCCGTACTCTACAATCGTCACGGGCGCATGTGACGTGCCGATGACATGGTCGACATTCTGTACGGGAACGGCCAGCTCAAATGTGTGTTGTTGGTTCATAGTCGCACTCAATAACTGCAACCGACGCCGCGGTCAACTGGCCGCATGCCCGGTTGGAGGAAATGACAAAAGAAGGCACGTTGGTCCAAGACAGGCCCGCTGGGAATTGTTTCCTTGATAGTTCGCATCTGGGAGCCAAGAACGATGAATGTCCCGCTGAAGCGCAGCACTCGAATCCTGTCAATGTTGGCCCTGTTGGCGCTCGCCGGCTGCGGCGCAGGCGCCCCGCCCGACCCCGGCCCTCCCGAGGTCACGGTGGCGAAAGTCATCAGCAAGCGCATCCAGGACTGGGATGAGTTTACAGGGCGCTTCCAGGCGATTGATACCGTTGAATTGCGCCCCCGCGCCTCCGGTTACATCGATCAGGTGCTGTTCCAGGAGGGACAGCTCGTCAAGAAGGACGATGTCCTCGTCATCATCGACCCCCGCCCCTATCAGGCGGACTACGACCGCGCCAAAGCGGGGCTCGAGCTTGCGAAGTCCCAGCAAGCGCTGGCCAGCCTCGAAGCCGCCCGCGTCCAGAAGCTGAAGGACTCCGGTGCCGTCTCCCGCGAGGAGCTCGATGAGCGCCTGAGCACGCTCAACCAGCAGGAGGCGAGCGTATCCGGCGCCAAAGCCGCACTCGACAATGCCGCCTTACTTCTGTCGTTCACCAAGGTGCGCGCCCCGATCGACGGGCGTGCCAGCAGGGCGGAAGTCACGCGCGGCAACCTGGTCACGGGCGGTAACAACGGCGGCACGTTGCTGACGACTATCGTCTCGGTCAATCCGATTTACGTGTACTTCGAAGGCGATGAGAACACTTACCTGCGCTACAACCAGTTGGCGCGCGAAGGCGAGCGCCCGAGCTCCCGCGATGCCAAGAATCCGGTGAAGATCGGCCTGTCCAACGAGCAGGGCTTCCCGCACGAAGGCTACATGGACTTCGTGGACAACCAGCTCGATGTCCGCACGGGGACCATCCGGGCCCGCGCGGTGCTCGAAAACAAGAACGGCCAGTTCACGCCCGGGATGTTTGCCCGCGTGCAACTACTCGGCAGCGGCGAATACGACGCCATCCTGATCGAAGACCGCGCAGTGGGCACCGATCAAAGTCAGAACTTCGTGCTGGTGCTCGGTGCCGACAACAAGCTGGAGTATCGCGCCATCACGGCGGGCCGAATCATCGACGGGGGCCTGAGGATCGTGCGCAAGGGGCTCAAGCCGGATGACGTGGTCGTCATCAGCGGCCTGCAACGGGTGCGACCGGGGGTCCAGGTCAAACCGAACATGGCGACCATGGGCGTCCCGGCCACGGACAACGCCGCGGCCACCGCGAAGTCGAATTGAGCCGCCATGAATATCTCAGCGTTTTTCATCGACCGCCCGATCTTCGCATCGGTCATTTCCATTCTCATCCTGACGGCGGGCCTCGTGGCCATGCCCCTGCTGCCCATCAGCGAATACCCGGAGATCGTCCCGCCGACCGTAGTCATCAGCGGCACCTACCCCGGCGCTTCGCCCAAGACGATCGCCGAGACGGTCATCACGCCGCTCGAGCAGCAGATCAACGGCGTTGAGAATGCGATCTATACCAACTCCTCGGCCACGCCCGATGGCAACTTTGCAATCACCGTCACCTTCAAGCTGGGCACCAACCTCGATATCGCGCAGGTGCAAACCCAGAATCGCGTCAGCCAGGCCGAGCCTCGACTTCCCGACGTAGTCCGGCAGATCGGACTGATCACACAGAAGCGCTCGCCCGACCTCACGATGGTCGTATTCCTGCGATCCGAAGACGGACGCTACGACTCCCTGTATCTGCGCAACTACGCAGTCATACAAGTCAGGGATGTGCTGGCGCGTCTGCCGGGAATGGGAGACGTGCGCGTATTCGGCTCCGGCGACTACGCCATGCGCATTTGGCTGGACCCCGCAAAGATCTCCTCCCGCGACATGACCGTCGATGACGTGTTGAATGCGGTCAGAGAGCAGAACGTTCAGGTCGCAGCGGGCCAGATCGGCGGTCAGCCGGCGTTACCCAACACGGAATTTGAATACATCGTCAACGCAATGGGCCGGCTGCAGACCGAAGCCGAGTTCTCCAACATCATCATCAAGACCGGCGCGAACGGCGATGTCGTCTATCTGCGCGACGTGGCCCGGGTCGAGTTGGGCCCCGAGTCCTACGCGCTGCGCAGCATGCTCGATGCAAAGCCGGCGGTCGGTATTCCCGTGTTCCAGTTGCCGGGGGCCAATGCGCTGCAACTCTCGGGCGCGGTGCGCAAAACCATGGCGGAGCTGGCCAAGAGCTTCCCGGAGGGGGTCAGCTATACCATCGCCTACGACCCCACCGTTTTCGTCCGCAGCTCCATTGAAGCGGTCATCCATACACTCTTCGAGGCCGTCCTGCTGGTCGTGCTGGTGGTGGTGGTATTCCTGCAGACCTGGAGGGCCAGCGTAGTCCCCCTCGTCGCGGTCCCCATCGCAATCATCGGCGCCATGGCGGCCCTGCTCCTGCTCGGCTTCTCCATCAACTCGCTGAGTCTGTTCGGCCTGGTCCTGGCAACCGGTATCGTGGTCGACGATGCGATCGTGGTGGTCGAAAACGTCGAGCGCAAAATCGAAGAAGGCTTGCCGGCACGTCAGGCCGCACACGCGGCGATGGCCGAAGTCACGACACCGATCATCTCGATCATGTTGGTACTGTGCTCGGTCTTCATCCCTGTGGCGTTCTTGAGCGGCGTGACCGGCCAGTTCTACCGGCAGTTCGCGATCACCATCGCCGCCTCCACGATCATCTCGACGTTCAACTCCCTGACATTGTCGCCGGCGCTGGCGGCGCTGCTGTTGCGACCCAAGGACGCCAAGCCGGACGCCTTCCAGCGCCTGATCGACCGCGTGTTGGGCCTCCCCTTCAAGGCGTTCAACTCAGTGTTCGGACGCTTGTCGACACATTATGGCGCCGGAGTCGCAACCGTCGCCCGCCGCCGCAACCCGATTCTGATTGTCTTTGTACTTCTGCTCGTGTGCACCTGGTTCATTTTCAGGATCGTTCCCGGCGGCTTCATTCCCAGTCAGGACAAGCAATATCTGATCGGCGTGGTGCAGTTACCCAACGCGGCCTCCCTGGATCGCACCGAACGGGTCGTCCGCCAGATGTCGCAGATCGCCCTGGCCACACCGGGCATCGAGCACGCCATCGGCTTTCCGGGGCTGTCCGCGAACGGTTTCGTCAACCTGGACAACTCCGCTGTCGTGTTCCTGCCGCTGACTGACTTCGACAAACGCACGACGAAAGCACTGGCCGCAACCACGCTGGCCGGCACGCTGATGAAGAAATTCTCCACCATCGGAGATGCCAACATCCTCGTGATCTCCCCACCCCCGGTGCAGGGCTTGGGCACAACAGGTGGCTTCAAGTTGTATCTCCAGGATCGCGGCGGCCGGGGCTACGATGACCTGGCGAAGGTCACCGCGGATATCCTGACCCAGGCGCGTCAGCAGAAAGAGCTGTTCGGGCTCGCCACCTACACGACCTTCCAGAACGGGGTGCCGCAACTGTTTGCGGACGTGGATCGCGTGAAGGCGAAACGCCAGGGCATTCCTCTGTCGAACATCTTCAGCACTCTGCAGGCCTACCTGGGCTCAACGTACGTCAACGACTTCAACAAATTCGGCCGCACGTTCCGGGTGTACGCCCAGGCAGAAGCGCAGTTTCGGGCCCATCCGGAGGATGTCGCGAACCTGAAGACCCGTAATGCCAGCGGTGAGATGGTGCCCATCGGCTCGATCTCCAACATCAAGTTCATCACCGGGCCCGACCGGGTTGCGCACTACAACGTGTACCTGGCATCCGATATCAACAGCCAGGCGGCGCCGGGCTATTCGTCGGGTCAGGCCAACGCAGCGATGGAACGCGTGTTGAAGACTTTGCCCAACGGCTACGGATTTGAATGGACCGAGCTGACTTTCCAGCAGAAGTCTGCCTCCAATGTGGCCGTACTGGTCTTCCCGATCTGCGTATTGCTCGTCTTCCTGATTCTGGCCGCACAGTACGAAAGCTGGTCACTGCCGCTGGCCATCATTCTCATTGTCCCGATGTGCTTGCTGTCATCGATGGTCGGTGTGAAGTTGAGCGGATCGGACAACAACATCCTCACCCAGATCGGATTTATCGTGCTCGTCGGGTTGGCTTGTAAGAACGCCATCCTCATCGTGGAGTTTGCGCGCGAGCGCTACGATCATGGGATGGGGGTTATAGAGGCGGCTGTGGAGGCTTGCAGACTGAGGTTGCGTCCGATTTTGATGACCTCGTTTGCGTTCATCATGGGTGTCGTACCGCTGGTCCTGGCGCATGGGGCCGGCAGCGAAATGCGACACGCGATGGGTATTGCAGTGTTCTCCGGAATGCTGGGCGTGACCTTGTTCGGTCTCTTCCTGACCCCCGTGTTCTTTGTCACGATTGAGACGTTATTCGGGGCCAGGCACACGCCCGAACCCGAGGCGAAGCCCGCCATCGGAGCTCAAGAGAATGCATAAGCCCAGTAATCTAATTGTGGCAGCGACCTCTGCCGTTCTGTGCTCCTGCGCGGTCGGTCCCAACTATCATCGTCCGGTCACGCCGGTCGATCCGCAGTTCACCAATGCGGGCCAACCCGGCTTTAATGGCGGTGAAGTCGTCAGCCGGTTCTGGACAGTGTTCAACGATCCGGTGCTGGACCGGCTCGTTGACGCTGCGCTGAAAGAGAATAAAGACCTGAAGCGGGCCCGGGCCAACCTCAGAGCCTCGCGGGCGGCCAAGCGACTCGCCGGCTTCGATCTGTTCCCCACCGTGACCGCCGCGGCCGGCTACACCAAGACTCGGGAGAGTCGTAACCAACTGCCGGCCATCATCAGCGAAGATCGCACTCTCGATGACGCCGATGCCGGCTTCGATGCGTTCTGGGAGTTGGATTTCTTTGGCCGTGTGCGGCGTGGAGTCCAGGCGGCCCAGGCAGAAGAGCAAGCGAGTGCTGCGGCGCTCCGTGATGTTCAGGTCACGGTCACGGCGGAAGTGGCGCGTAACTACTTTGTGTTGCGCGGGCTGCAGGAGCAGATTGCGGTCGCGGTGCGCAACGCCGACAACCAGGATCAGACCTGGAAGTTGACCAAGGTCCGCCTGGAGGCAGGCCGCGGCACGGAGTTGGATGCGGCCCGCGCCGAGGCACAACTCAAATCGACGCTGGCGAGCATCCCGCTGTTGGAGTCGTCCATTGCGACAACCATCTACCGGATCTCAGTGCTGACAGGGCAAGTACCCACGGCTGCGACGGCGGAATTACAAAACCCACAGCCTATGGATGCGCTGCCGGCACTCAATGCGATCGGAGATCCCGCTACGCTGCTGCGCCGCCGGCCGGACATTCGGATTGCGGAGCGCAGCCTGGCGGCGTCCACGGCGCGGATTGGTGTTGCCATGGGAGACCTGTTTCCCAAGGTGACGTTCACCGGTGCGATTGGGTATGACGCGTCCAGCTTCGGTGGGTTGGGCAAGAGCGGATCTGACACCTACAGCATCGGACCCAGGATTTCCTGGGCTGCGTTTGACCTCGGTCGCGTCTCTGCCCGGATCAAGATTGCGCGGGCGCAGACAGATGCTGACCTGGCGGCGTATGAATCCAGTGTTCTGGGGGCGCTCGAAGAAACTGAAGGCGCGCTGATTACCTACGGCCGGGCGCAAACGCGCCGTGACCTGCTGACGGAAGCTGCCAGCGCGAGCGAGCGCGCCGCAGACCTGGCCCGCCAGCGGTTCCAGGGTGGACTGACAGACTTCGTCAACGTGTTGGAAGCCGAGCGGGACGCCCTGGCAGTCCAGGACAGCCTGGCCCAAAGTCACACCCAGACAGCCACTTCCCTGGTGGCAGTGTACAAAGCCCTGGGAGGCGGCTGGACCGACGAGCCTTAGCTCGCCGGCGGCGCGGGCGGCGGCGGTCCCGGCGGCAGCGGGATGAACTCCTTGTCGTCCATGTAGGGCAACTTCATCCGGCCGGCGCGCCAATCCGCCTTGGCCTGCTCGATGCGCTCCTGCCTGGACGACACGAAGTTCCACTCAATGAATCGCTCGCCCACCGGCTCGCCGCCCAGCAACATCACAATGGACGGCCCCACTGCCGTGAGGGTGGCATCGCCGCCCTGGTCGAAAACCAACATCTGCCCGGCAGTGAAGCGTTTCCCATCCGCTGCAACAGCCCCAGAGGCAACATAAGCCGCGCGCTCAGCATAGCCCTGCGGCATCTCCACACGCGCCTGCTCTGCCAAAGTGCAATGAGCATAAAACAGCGGTGAATGTGTGGTCACAGGCGAGCGCACGCCAAACGCCTCACCGGCAATGAGCCGCGCCCAGAAACCACCCTCATCAACGGTAGGCAACTCAACATGCCCGTAGTGAGCAAACGCGGGGGTGGTTTCCTCATCCGCTCCGGGCAACGCAACCCACGACTGAATTCCATGCAACGGCCCGCCCACCTCACGGATCTTCTCAAACCGCTCCGAGTGAGTGATCCCACTGCCGGCCGTCATCCAGTTGACTTCGCCTGGATGAATGTCTTCATGCGACCCCACGCTGTCGCGATGCGTGATCTCGCCCTCAAACAGATACGTCACAGTGGACAGCCCGATGTGCGGATGAGGCCGAACATCCGCGGTCTTTGCAAGACCGGGAGCAAAATTCGCGGGCCCGATGTGATCGAAGAAAATGAACGGCCCGACCATCTTGTGCGGACCGTACGGCAGAATGCGCCCAACCTCGAAACCACCGAGGTCACGGCGGCGCTGGTCAATTACTCTTTGCAGCATGTCCGAACAACCCCGGGTAGACACTGAACGTCAGAGTAGCAAAGTCCTGCCCATGGTTGGGTAGCTTGAGGCCGCCGTTCGACCAGTGCCGTCCCACCAGCTCAATGGTCCAGCCCTGCGCCGGCCTGATCCGCAGCCCAACCTCCTCATTGAAATTGAACCAGGAGGAGGACAGCCGATCCTGCTCCGTTTTATACGAAGCCCCGAACGCTGCAAAAAACGTCCAGTGCTTCTGCGGGAACAGCTCGAGCCGGCGCGCGAAAGAGAAGCCCCAGTAGGGATCGGCGAAATGGATATCGACCCCGAAGGTGGAGTCGTAGAAATCCTGTCCCTTCGTGAAGCGGAAAGCGCCGAGCTCCCAGCGATCGTGATCGAAGGTGAAGATGAGCGGCGCCACGATGCCGTGCGACCAGCCAACCCAATGGTAGGTACCGCCCAAGCCGAGCTGAACTTCACAGGTTGAGCAGAAATCTTCAGCACGCAGGTTGGGAGCGGCCATCGCCAGCACGGCGGCCGCGAGCAGCACAAACCCTGATCGCATCTAGTCCCAACCTCCCGCGCGCGGGATGTTTCGCAGGCCGGAAACTAACACGAACGCGGGCTGTGCGGGCGAGGCCCTCAAAGCCCCAACGCGCTCAGACCCGGGTGATCATCCGGGCGCCGGCCCAGCGGCCAGTGATACTTGCGGTCGGCTTCCTTGATGGGCAGATCGTTGATGCTGGCAATGCGCACGCGCATCAGTCCCTCGCCGTCGAACTCCCAGTTCTCGTTGCCGTACGAGCGGAAATGTTGGCCGCTGTCGTCGCGCCATTCATACGCAAAACGCACTGCGATCCGGTTGTCGTGGAATGCCCAGACTTCCTTGATCAGGCGGTAATCGAGCTCCCGGGCCCATTTACGCGTCAGGAAGGCGACGATCTCCTTGCGGCCCTGAAGAAATTCGGCGCGATTGCGCCAGCGGCTGTCCTCTGTGTACGCAAGGGACACTGCCTCCGGGTCGCGTGAGTTCCAGGCGTCTTCGGCCTTGCGGGCCTTCAGAGCGGCGGTTTCGGCTGTAAACGGGGGCAGTGGGGGACGCGGGGCCATGGCGGTGTGCTCCTTATGGTGAGTCCTTCTGTTATGCATTCTAGCGGGGCAATCTGCATCTCCCGAAGGGATGGGGAACAGACTTAAATACGAGCCATGAAAATCGCAAAACCCCTGCTACTGGTCAGCACACCGCTGGGCATCGTTACGGGACTGATAGAGGCCTACCGATTGGTGGGCGGCCTGGCGATCCTGATGTTCGCAATGATGGCAATGCTCGGCGTCGCTGCAGCGGGCGTCGTGTACACCATCCGAAAGGAGAAGAAAGAATGGACGGCATCAAAATCCTCATCGTAGTCGCGCTGTTTGGCATCGTGGCGAGCCTGGGCAAGGCCATGTTCCACTTGTCCTCCGCCAGAACGGACAGCGTGGCCCAGTCAGCGCAGATGGCACGTGCGCTCACCGTCCGCATCGGCCTCTCAGTAGCTCTGTTCGTGCTGCTGATGATTGGCTGGTACTTCGGAGGCATCACGCCTCACGGGGTCAACTGACGGCGTCAGGTATCATGTGGCGGCAGGTAATTGCCGCCCATGAAGCTCTACAAGCAGTTAGCAGACGATCTTACTGTCCTCATCCGCCAAGGGACGCTGAAGCCCGGAGACCGCGTCCCCTCCGTTCGGGAAATCTCCCGCGAACGGGGAATGAGTCCCGCCACCGTCATCCATGCGTATGAGCTGCTGGAGGGCCAGGGGCTTATAGAGACCCGTCCCCGTTCCGGTTACTACGTCGGCGCGCAAACCACTATGGCGGCGCCACAGCCACGCATATCGCGTCCCTCCCCTCGTTCGACCCTGCTCGACGTCAGCGAGCTGGTCTTTGAGGTGTTGGAGTCGCTGCGCAACCGATCAGTGGTTCCCATGGGGTCGGCCTTTCCGAGCCCAAAGCTCTTCCCGCTCCGCAAGCTGGCCTCGGCGCTCTGTACGAGCGCGCGTCAAATGGACCCGTGGAGTACCGTTGAAGACCTTCCTGGGGGCAGCGCGGAGCTACGCCGTCAGATATCTCGCCGCTACCTGCGCGCAGGAGCGACAGTCTCTCCGGACGAGATAATCATCACTGGAGGCGCGCTCGAGGCGCTGAACCTTGCCTTGCAGGCGCTGACCCGACCGGGCGACCTTGTGGCGATCGAGTCGCCAGCGTTCTATGGCTGCCTTCAGGCCGTCGAGGCCCTCGGACTCAAGGCTATCGAGATTCCGACGCACCCAACGCATGGGGTCGATATTGCGTATCTGGCGCGCACTCTGGACAAGCACCCAGTACGCGCGTGTTGGTTCATGACCAATTTCCAGAACCCGCTGGGTGCGTTGATGCCGGACGATGCCCGCAAGGATCTGATCGAGCTCCTCGAACGGCATGACGTACCCCTCATTGAGGACGACGTGTATTCGGAGCTGTACTTCGGCAGTCAGCGACCGAAGTCGACCAAGGCATTCGATACGAAGGGCCTCGTCTTAAACTGTGGATCCTTCTCGAAGAGCCTTGCGCCCGGCTACCGTATCGGCTGGGTCGCGGCTGGACGCTATGTACGCTCCGTAGGACGGCGGAAAGTCATGAACTCGTTGTCGACCAATATTCCGGCGCAGGATGCGATCGCTGAGTACTTGCGGCAGGGAGGCTACGACCGGCACCTCGGCGTATTGCGCCGGACGCTTGCGGACCAGCAGAAATCAGCGTTGCAGGCTCTGCGCACCCATCTACCGGAGGCCTCCTTCACGGTCACTCAGCCGGACGGCGGCTATTTCCTGTGGGTCGAATTGCCTGAGCGCATAGACACAATTGAGTTGCACCGAAAAGCCCTGGAAACCGGGTTCAGTATCGCGCCCGGGCCCATTTTTTCCGCACGGCGGGAGTTCGCTCACTGCCTGCGTATCAATTACGGACACCCTTGGACCACGGCCCACGAACGGGCGATCAAAGCCCTGGGGTCCATCGTGCGATCATAGGAGCAGCGCAAGGGGAACGCTTACGCTCGAGCTGCTCACAGGATGAAAACCTTTGTTACCCGACGCCTAGTCGTCCGCCTGCTATGGGTCCTAGGCGCCCTGCTCTTCGGATTTGTGGTGTACGCCTGGCGTTCGCCGATTCCGCCGGTGGACCCACCTGCTGCCGAAAGCTTCGATGCGGCCTCAATCCAGCGCGGCGCACAACTTGCGGCATTGGGCGACTGCGTGACCTGTCATAGCGCACCTGGTGGTGAGACCTTTGGTGGCGGACGCGAAGTCGTGACGCCGTTCGGGACGATTTACTCCACCAACATTACGCCAGATCCTGCAACGGGGATCGGCCGCTGGTCGCAAGCCGCATTCCAACGTGCGATGCGTGAAGGTGTAAATCGAGAGGGAGACCACCTGTATCCGGCTTTTCCGTACGACCACTACACGCTCATCAACGATGCGGACAGCGCAGCGCTGTATGCTTTCATCATGACGCGGCAGCCAATCCAGGCACGGAGGACGCACGAAAACGACCTGTCCTTCCCCCTGAATATCCGCTTCCTCATCGCCGGCTGGAAGCTGCTCTTTTTCCGCGCGGGTCCATACCAGCAGGATTCCACGCACGACGCCGAGTGGAACCGGGGCGCATACCTCGCAAACGGCATTGGGCACTGCGGAGCCTGTCATACTCCTCGTAACAACTTAGGGGCGGAGGTTGCGTCTCGGCACTTCGCCGGGGGGGAGGCCGATGGATGGCATGCGTACGCAATCAACGCCGATTCCAAGTCGTTGGAAGAGTGGAATGCGGAAGACCTGCACATGTATTTGAGTAAGGGTTGGCACGATCGACATGGCGACGCTCACGGCCCGATGGCGGCCGTTGCTGCGAACTTGTCGTCGGTTCCGGATGCCGACCTGAAGGCTATTGCCACCTACGTGGCTGCGGTTATGGGCAAGCGCGCACTGCCACTTGAGAAACGGGCGTTGGAGAGCACTTCGAGCAACGACACAGGTGCCGCAATTTATGCGGCCACCTGCGCAAGCTGCCACGATGGAACTCGTCCGCTGCCTTTCGGCGGCGTCAAACTCATGCTGAGTACCGCGGTGACGGGGGAAAACGCAACCAACCTCGTCAACGTTATCCTGGAGGGTCTGCATCCGCCTGAAGGAACCACTGGCGCCATTATGCCGGGCTTTTCGAGCACGCTAACCGACGGGCAGTTGGAGTCGTTGGTCGCCTACATTCGATCCAACCTGGGTGCTCAACCACCATGGACAGGAGTCGAGAATAGCGTGCGGGAGGCAAGGAGCCGACTCCGTGATTGAGCTACGGGTCAACGGCCAGTCTCACAACGTGAGCGCCGATCCTGACACGCCGCTCCTCTATGTTTTACGAGACGAGCTGCAGCTCAATGCGGCGAAGTTCGGGTGTGGACTCGGACAATGTGGCTCCTGCACCGTACTGGTCGACGGCGCGCCGACGTTGTCTTGCGTGACGCCCATCATGCTGCTGGAGGGTCGGCAGATCACGACCGTCGAGGGTCTGGGCACGCGGGAAGAACCAGGCCCGATGCAACGGGCGTTTATCGAGGAGCAGTCAGCACAGTGCGGGTACTGCATTCCGGGGATGATGATGCGCGCGCAGGCACTGCTTCAGCGCAACCCTCGCGCAACCGACGCTGAGATCCGGGCTTATCTCGAGCCGAACCTGTGTCGTTGTGGCACCCACATGCGGATTCTGCGGGCGGTGAAACGCGCGGCATCCATGATGACGGGGCCTGACGCCAGCCCGACTACGCGTACGCCGGTACCCGCCAGCACCGAGGTAGGGACTTCCGAAATCGACAGCGACGCGCAGCGCGATCGACGCCACTCGGAAAAACGCGAGCGTCCCGAGCGGTGAACATACTCTCCCGTCGAGCAGTTCTACGCGGTACGGGCGCGTTGGTGCTGAGCTTTTCGCTCACCCCCGCGGCGTGGACTCAGGGAGCCGGCGCGAAGCTGCCCGGTAGCCTCGGCAAGAATCCCTCGCTGGATGCCTGGATCCGGATTGATGCGGACGGCAAGATCACCGCCTTCACGGGCAAAGCCGAGTTGGGCCAAGGCATCCGCACAGCCCTGACGCAGGTGGTGGCTGAAGAGCTCGAAGTCCCGTTTGAACAGGTCAGCCTCGTCACCGCCGACACCAGTCGAACTGTTGATGAGGGTTACACAGCAGGCAGTCATTCGGTGCAGGACAGCGGCACAGCATTGCGCAATGCCGCCGCGCAGGTTCGTGAGATCCTGATCGCGGAGGCCGCTCGCCGCCTGAAGGCCCTACCCGGCCAACTCCATGCTGACACGGGCGCCGTCATCGGCCCCAACTCGGCACGCGTCACTTACGCCGAGTTGGTGTCATCCAACTTGTTGCACGCAGAGGCGCAACCGACCTCCAAGCTGAAGGACCCCACCTTCTTCAAGGTTATCGACAAGCCGATCCAACGTGTCGACATCCCCGGGAAGGTCACCGGCGGAGCGGCCTACGTTCAGGACATCCGCCTGCCGGGGATGCTGCATGCGCGAGTGGTCAGGCCACCGAGCGCCGGCGCCAAGTTGGCCTCTTTGGATGTCAGCAACATCGAGAAGATGACGGGTGTCGTCAAGGTGATCCGCGACGGGAACTTCCTGGCTGTGGTGGCCTATCGGGAGTTCCAGGCTATTCAAGCGATGCGGGCGTTGAGCCGCGTGGCCCGTTGGAGTGAGTCTGCATCGCTGCCGTCGCATTTACCGGCGTTTCTGCTCGGACTGCCATCGCAGGACTTCGTGATCCTCGACCAACATGCCGCCGCCGCCCAGCCCGCCCTGAAGACACTGGAGGCGACGTATACGCGGCCCTACCTTTCGCACGGGTCAGTGGGGCCCTCTTGTGCAGTGGCTCACCTGACTGAAGGGGTGATGACGATCTGGACACACACTCAGGGTGTTTATCCAGACCGGCGTGCCATCTCCGAGATGCTCGGCATGTCACCTGACAAGGTGCATTGCATCCACGTGGAGGGTTCGGGGTGCTACGGTCACAACGGCGCGGACGATGCTGCGGCAGACGCTGCACTCATCGCCAGCTCCATGCCCGATCAGCCGATTCGGGTGCAATGGATGCGGGAGCAGGAGCATGGTTGGGAGCCACATGGCCCGGCGATGGTGGCCAAGGCCCGCGCTTCGTTGGACTCGGCAGGGCACATCGTTGACTGGGATTACGGCGTGTGGAGCAACACACACACCATGAGACCGGGTCCCGCCGGCTCACTTCTGGCGGCCCAACACATGGAAAAGGCGTTTCCCGTGCCGGAACCCGAACCCATCCCTCAGCCTGAGGGCGGTGGGGATCGGAATGCCCTTCCCCTGTATGTATTGCCGAACGCGAAGGTGACTCATCACTTCCTGCGACAGATGCCGGTGCGGGTTTCCGCGTTGCGCTCGTTGGGCGCACACATGAATGTGTTCGCCATTGAGAGCTTCATGGACGAGCTGGCGGTGGCCGGCGGGTTGGATCCGGTTGTGTTCCGGCTCGCTCACCTGGAGGATTCACGCGCGCGGGATGTTGTTACCGCTGCGGCGGATGAGTTCCACTGGTCCGCGCGGGCTACGCCTGCCGGTGGGCATGGGTACGGGTTTGGGTTTGCCAGGTATAAGAATCTGGCGGCGTATTGCGCGGTGGTGATGCAGGTTCATGTTGACCGCGATACGGGGCGCATCCGCGTGTTGCGGGTGGCCGCTGCTGTAGATACGGGGCAGGTGATCAATCCGGACGGGGTGCGGAATCAGATCGAAGGCGGGATTCTGCAATCGTTGAGTTGGGCGATGTTTGAGGGGGTCACTTTCGACAGCACCCGCATCACGTCCATCGACTGGTCTACTTATCCGATTTTGCGATTCGGCTCCGTTCCCGAGAGCCTGACCGTTCGCATCATCGACCGGCCGGGCACTCCATTTCTGGGCTGCGGTGAGGCCGCTCAGGGCCCCGCCACCGCGGCATTAGCCAACGCCGTTGCCAACGCCACGGGCAAGCGCATACGCGACTTGCCCTTGAATGCGGCACGGATCAAAGCTCTTTAGAAAAAAACCAGCGTCCGCAGCTCAATACTTTCCCGCGGCGGCGCCCCCACCGGCGTCGTCGGATCGACGAATGCCGAATGTGGCACATACCTGGCGCGCCCGTCATTGATCGAGTCGTAGCACTTGATCAACAGCACTTCATCGGTGCGCATGGCCGGCACATAGAACCACTTGTGATCCGGGTTGTACTTCACGTAGTAGATTTCGCCGGTCCGATCGGGGTAGATCAGGTCCGAAGCCACCAGGTCCCCATCGGCAACACTACTGGCATCGGTGACCGCCAGCGGCGCATCCACCACGGGCCCACGAATCGGCCGCCACACGTTGATGACCGCGAAGCGCTTCTTCAACAACTCATCCGCCTCATCGCCCAGCAGATCCCTCACCCGCTGTGGGCCTGACTTGGCTGTGTAGTCATTGTGCACGCGAGGCACAGGCTGTCTCGGTACCCCACCCGTCCAACGATCGACCGCGCCCGGCACTCGCCGCCGGATGGTATGGTCAAACACAACCACCCGCGTCGCCCCGGTTTGCTCCTTCAGCAACTCGATCGCCTCGGTGTAGTACCGGGTTCGAATGGCCTCTTCGTCGTCGAAGTTGGTCACGCTGGTCTGCGCGGTCAGCAACTGAAACCCTTCTTGCTCCAGCGACAGGGTCTCGGCCAAGGGCCGCACATCGCGAATCTGTACCGTGTGCTCCTTGTAGACAGCCGTGGTCTGCGGCACTCCCGGGGGTGCCTGATACTCCAGCGCCCAAGGCTTCTCCTTCGGCGGCTCCAGATAGTTGACGCCAGCCGCGACTCGCGGCAGTTGCTCAATTGCTGTGGTGTTCACGACATGCCTCCTCGGCGCTCCCGTCCTGTCTCGCTTTTGCCTTCTCGGCGCTCTTCGCGGCGTGTTCCCGCATTGTCTTGGGATCAAACCAATAGATCCCGTCCATCGGCACCGCTCCCAGGCTCATGCGGGCCAGAACGGCCTCAAATAGCGCGTGTTTCGACTTGCTCATGGGTGTCTCCCGTCCATGGTCGACACGATGCGCCGCGGCCCTTCCGGCAACAAACGGAAGATGTTTAGCGCGCTTTAGTTTTTCTATACTGAGGAGAATCGTTGCGAATGAGGACCGATCGATGAACATTCAGCTCTATGGCTTCTGGCGCTCCAATGCCGCGTTCCGGGTCCGCGTCGCGCTGGCCTTGAAGCAACTTCCCTTTGAAGAAATTGCAGTCGACATTCTATCGGGACGGCAATTCGACGCTGACTACGCGGCGGTGAATGCGGAGCATGTGGTTCCAACATTGGTGTACAACGGCCAGCGCATTTTTCAATCGCTGGCGATCATGGAATGTCTGGATGAGCTACATCCACAGCCGCGATTGCTGCCCGACAATCCGATGGACCGGGCCTACGCCCGCTCACTGGCGCTCGTTTCCGCCGCTGATTCCCATCCACTCGTCATACCGCGAATTCGCAAACATCTCGCTCAGCAATTTCACGCAGATGCGGCTGCTATCGAGTCATGGTGCAAACATTGGACGGCGGAAGGACTGGCAACCTACGAACGGCTGCTCACTCGGCGGCCAGCGGCTCCTTTCGCGGTGGGTTCCACACCAACAATCGCCGACATCGGCATCGCCGGCCAGGTCGTTCTTGCCAATCTTTATGACATGGACGTTGCGGCGTTTCCTCAGGTGTCGGCGTTGGCAAACCGCTGCTTCGAGCTTCCCGCGTTCGCCGATTCACATCCATTCAAGCAGCCCGGCTACCAGCGTTCGGCATAGCCGTCCTTGACCACGGCGCTGATAAACGCACTGAGGCCCTGCCCCTGCGCGGCGAGCCTCTTCATGTGCGCAACGTTGTCCGCGCCCGCGCTCTCGTTTGTATACAGATAGAACCGCCGGTTCGAGAACTCGACCGTAATGGAATCCGCGCCAACCTGGTAAGCAACCACGCCGGAATTGCCGCTCAGATTTGCGTATCGTGGCACGATCGAGGTCCCCAATGACCATGGAATACCTTGGCGTTGACAAGGAACGCGGCAGAAGAGTTTATCTGGTTTCTGCACTCGGTCTGGAACAGCTTCCGCCGCAGATTCAGCTACCGTGTGCCCGCTTCGTACTCCTGCTCA
>Ga0268266_10003078_pt1 | contig 17042 bp, 16 predicted proteins | sample KBSS13metaG_FD_190356 | JGI IMG/M metagenome (GOLD analysis project Ga0268266, IMG submission 190356) | Switchgrass rhizosphere microbial communities from Kellogg Biological Station, Michigan, USA - KBS S1-3 metaG (SPAdes) (version 2) | ecosystem: Host-associated > Plants > Roots > Rhizosphere...
GGTCCTGCTGCTCGTCGCGGCGGCGTGCCTGCTGCCCGCGCTCTCCTACGTCTACTCGGCCATTCTCAACACCGACCACGGAGACCGCCAGGGATACCTGACCGACTCGCTCAACGACCGCGTCGTCCTCGGTGGGCTCGTGGGTTTCATCGCCGTAACCGCCTCGCTTGGACTTCTGGGGCTGGCGACGCTCCTGATCCGATCGCTCGGACGGGTCGGACCGCATCGTCCGCCTGATCGCCCAAGCCCATGGCCCGCGGGCGGAACATATCGCGGCCCGGGCCGATTGCGGGGCGCGGCTGGCCGCCCTCGCACGCCCGGGAGACCGGATCGTCGTGATGGGCGCACGCGACGATACGCTGAGCCTGTTCGCCCGCGACCTGCTGGCAACGCTCCCTTAATTTTCCCGCGCCGCCGCCGTTAAGGTTTTCACACCCCTAAAGCGAGCGGAGGCAGCGAATGTGGGCGAACAGCATGGTTGACAAGGTGGTCCACGTCGCCGGACCGAACCGCGTCGCCTGGGACCTTCCGATCCGATACCGCCAGGGCAGCCAGCGCGTGACGCTGCTGCTGCACAACCTCACCCCGCGTGGCGCCCGCGTCGAAGGGCTGGCGGAAATGGGGGCGGACATGCACGTCGGCGACATGGCCATGGTCCAGTTGCCGACCCTCGCGCCCAAGGCCGCCCGCGTGATCTGGACCCGGGGCGATGCCGCCGGTCTCGAATTCGAACGGCCGCTCCATCCGGACATTTTCGATGCCATCGTCCGCCGTCACGCCGAGCCGCGCTATCGCACCATCGCCGATCTCGAGCCGGAACCGGACGACCTCCCCGCCCGCGTCGCCTGATCAGCGACGCATCCGCCTCACCAGGCTGACGGCCAGGACCACCAGCGTCCCGGCGACCAGGCCGGCCAGCGCCGCGCATACCGCATAGCCAATCCACCCGAGAGCGGCGCCCGGCGCCCCGCCGACGCCTGCCAGCGCATGTTCGACGGCATGGGCCAGCCCCGCCGGGCCATGCCATCTCATCTCGTCGGCGCCATGCAGCAGGATGCCGCCGCCGACCCACAGCATCGCCACCGTGCCGATGCCGCCGAGCGCATCGAGCAGCTTCGGCGTCCCGCGCAGCAACAGCACGCCGATACGCCGGGAGGTCCGCCCGTTCTCCTCGCGCGCCATGTGCAGGCCGATGTCGTCGAGCTTCACCAACAGGGCGACAGCGCCATAGACCAGCATGGTCATGCCCACGCCGACCAGCGCCAGCACCGCCGCTCGCTCGACAAACACCAGCGCCTCGACCTGGGCAAGCGAGATCGCCATGATCTCGGCGGACAGGATCAGGTCGGTCCGCACCGCGCCGGACACGCGCTCCTGCTCGAAACTGGCAGGGTCGTAACCCTCCATCGCGTCCACCGGGCCATCCCGGTCCTCATGATGCGGCGTCGCGTGCAGCCACTTTTCCTCGACCTTCTCCGCACCCTCGAAGCAGAGGTAGAGCCCGCCCAGCATCAGCAGCGGCGTGATCGCTCCGGGCAGGAACTGGCTCAGCAGCAGCGCCACCGGCAGAAGGACCAGCAGCTTGTTCTTCAGCGAGCCGCGCGCGATCTTCCAGATGATCGGCAGCTCGCGATCCGGGGTGAAGCCGGTGGCATAAGCCGGGGTCACGGCGGCGTCGTCGATCACCACGCCGGCTGCCTTGGCGCCGGCCTTGGCGACCCCGGCGGCCACGTCGTCCATCGAGGCGGCTGCGGCCCGGGCGATCAGGGCGACATCGTCGAGCAGGGCCAGCAGTCCGGAACTCATGCGATTATCCACTCCATTCGGCGCTTGCGGTCGCGAGTTGTTACAATGCCCGCCTTGCGCCATCGGTCCCGGATGCGATAGCGGACCCAATCCGGGTTTGCACCTGTGCCCCTGCCCCATTTCGAACAAGGCCGCGCCTTTGCCCACGATTGCCTATGCCACGCTGATCGCGCTTGCCCAGACCGCGAGCCCGCCGGCGGCGGATGTCGCCGCGCCCGCCACGACGACGGAGCCCGCAACCCCGGCCGAGCCGCCCGCAGCCGGCGTCAAGGCTTCCGGCCCGGTCATGCAGGACATCATCGTCGTCGCCCCGCCCCGCCCGACGCGCGAGGACCCGCTGGCGCGGACCAACGTCGAGATCTTCAAGTTCACCCGGGCGATCGACGGCGCGATCACCGAGCCGGCCTCGCTCGCCTTCAAGAAGGCGGTGCCGAGCCCGCTGCGCGATGGCGTCCGCAACGTCTTCAACAACCTCGAAGAACCGATGATCGCCGCCAATTTCCTGCTGCAGCTCCATCCCGGCAAGGCGGTGGAAACCCTGGCCCGCATGACCATCAACACCGCGTTCGGCTGGGCCGGCCTGTTCGATGTCGCCGGCCGCCGCTACATCAACCTGCCGCGCCGCTCCAATGGCTTCGCCGACACGCTGGGCTACTACGGGGTGAAGCCGGGCTTTTACCTGTTCCTGCCGCTGATCGGCCCGACCAACCCCCGCGACCTGCTCGGCGGCGCGGTGGACATGGCAAGCTCGCCGCTCCCCTGGATCGGCGCCCCGTTCAACAAGCTCTACTATCAGGCCCCGGCGAGCATATGGACCGCGCTGGACACCCGGGCCGAATTCCAGCGCCACCTCGAAGCCTTCCGCGACAGCAATCGCGGCGTCTACGTCTCCGAGCGCGACTGGTATCGCCGCCTGCGCGAAGCCCGCATCGCCGCCCACAAGGCCGGCGACCATGGCCCGCCGGTGGTCGACGTGCCGTTCGTGCTGCCGGAGCCGGGAGAAGCGAAATAGCGCCGGCGCGGGGAGCACTTCCCCGCGCCGCAGCGTCGTCACCCGCCGTAGAACACTTTCTCGCCCAGGTCCTTCATCTCCAGCACCGCCGCATCCGGCCGCCCTTCCGGCTCGCGGTGGAGGTGGACGTTGGTCACCTCGGCGACGATCGTGTGATGGTCGCCCAGTTCGACCACCTGCACCGCCTTGCACTCGACCGCCGCCGGCACGCTTTTCAGCACCGGCGCGCCATTGGCCGCCCAGGCGATCTCCTCGCCCGACAGCTTGCCGTCTTCCAGCACGGCCGGCTTGAAGAAGGTGAACGCCGGCCCCTGCTGCCCCTTGCCGAGAATGTTCAGGGCAAAATGGCCGCTTTCCCGCGCCGCGTGATAGACGCCGGAGTCCGGCTTGACGCCGAGCGCCAGCAAGGGCGGCGAAAAGCTCGTCTGGGTCACCCAGTTGACCGTGGCCCCGGCCGGCGAGCCGTCCTTGCCACAGGCGGTCATCACATAAAGCCCATAGGGAATCATCCGCAGCGCTATCTTGCGGTCTGCCTCGTTCATCGAATCCTCCTGCTGCTTGGGGGGCGCTTCCGTCTGCCTCGCCTGCCGGCGCAGGTCCACCCTTGCATTTCCCGGCAAACCGGCTAAGGGCCGCCACTTCCCGTCACGGGAGTCGAAGAAAGCCGGAGGGGCCCCGCAATCCCGCGGATCAGCCAGCGATCGGTTCGAATGTTGAAAGGAAAGGCCGTGCCGCTTTACGAGCACGTGTTCCTGGCTCGCCAGGACCTCAGCCAGGCGCAAGTCGATGCCCTGGCCACCGCCGCCACCGAGATTGTCGAGAGCAACGCCGGCAAGGTCACCAAGACCGAGACCTGGGGCCTCAAGAACCTCGCCTACAAGATCGCCCGCAACCGCAAGGCGCACTTCGTCATGCTCAACATCGAGGCCCCTGCCGGCGTCGTCGCCGAGCTGGAGCGCCAGACCCAGATCAACGAGGACGTGATCCGTTACCTGACGATCCGCGTCGACGAACTGGAAGCCGGCCCCTCGGTGCAGATGCGCAAGAACGACCGCGAGCGCACCCGCCGCCGTGACCGCGAGGAGGCATAATCATGGCCCGTGCATTTTTCCGCCGCCGCAAGTCCTGCCCGTTCTCGGGCAAGAACGCGCCGAAGATCGACTACAAGGACATCCGCCTGCTCCAGGGCTTCATGTCCGAGCGTGGCAAGATCGTCCCCAGCCGCATCACCGCCGTTTCCGCCAAGAAGCAGCGTGAGCTCGGCCAGGCGATCAAGCGCGCCCGCCACCTGGGCCTGCTGCCCTACCTCGTGAAGTAAGGGGAGAGAGACCATGGACATCATCCTCCTCGAACGCATCGAGAAGCTCGGCCAGATCGGTGACGTCGTCACCGTCAAGGACGGCTACGCCCGCAACTTCCTGCTGCCCGGCAAGAAGGCGCTGCGCGCTAACGCCGCCAACAAGAAGCTGTTCGAAGCCCAGCGCGCCGAGATCGAGGCCCGCAACGCCGAACGCCGCGCCCACGCGCAGACGGAATCGAAGGACCTCGAAGGCAAGACCGTGGTGCTGATCCGCGCCGCGTCCAATGCCGGCCAGCTCTACGGCTCGGTCTCCGTCCGTGACATCGTCGAGGCGCTCAACGCCGACGGCATCAAGCACGTCACCAAGGCGATGGTCGTTCTCGAACGCCCGATCAAGACCATCGGCGTGTTCGACGTTCGCGTCTCGCTGCACCCGGAAGTTTCGATCACCATCCATGCCAACGTCGCGCGTTCGCCGGATGAAGCCGAACTTCAGGCCCAGGGCGTCAACGTCATCGACGCGATGTTCGAGACCGACACCGGCGGCTTCACCGAAGCCTACGACCCGAACGCCGAGCCGGGCGAAATCCCGCAGGACCTGGTCGAGGGCGAGGACGGCGAGGCGTAAAGCCTGGCTACCCGTCACTGGAACATGAAGGGGGTGCCGCGAGGCGCCCCCTTTTTCGTCGCAAGCGACAGTCCCGCTTGCGCTCCCGGTCCAGCCCTCTAGCCTCCGGCCAAATTACCCGGAGTACTCATGGAATTCCTCGGCATCGATGCCACCCAGGTCTGGCCGTTCATCCTCGTCGGCTTCGTCGCCCAGCTGGTCGATGGCGCGATGGGCATGGCCTTCGGGGTCATCACCAGCACCATCCTCGTCGGCTTCATGGGCCTGACCCCGGCCGCCGCCTCCCAGCGCACCCACATCGTCGAGTGCTTCACCACCGCGTTTTCCGGCCTCAGCCACCTGATCCACGGCAATATCGATAAGCGCCTGTTCCTGCGCCTGCTGCTCCCCGGCATGGCCGGCGGCGTGCTCGGCGCCTATGTCCTGGCCTCGGTCGATGCCGCGCTGATCAAGCCGTTCGTACTCCTCTATCTCAGCGGCATCGGGCTCTACCTGTTCTTCCGTGGCGTGTTCTATCCGCCCAAGCTGCGCCAGGCGAAGCTGATCGCGCCGCTCGGCCTCGCCGGCGGCTTCCTCGATGCCGCCGGCGGCGGCGGCTGGGGCCCGGTCGTCACCTCGAACCTGCTGATCCAGGGGGCCGATCCGCGCAAGGTCGTCGGCACGGTCAACTCCGTCGAATTCTTCCTGACCCTGACCATCTCGGCGGCCTTCATCTGGAAACTCGGCATTGCCGATGTCGCCGGAGCCACGCTCGGCATGTTGATCGGCGGCATGCTCGCCGCGCCGCTCGGCGCATGGGCGGCAAAGCGACTGCCCGCCCGGCACATGCTGATCCTGGTCGGCATCGTCCTGACGCTGACCAGCGCCTATGGCGTCTGGAAGGCCTGGGGCTGAAATGACCGGCCTCGGCCCTGCCCGTTTCGGCCGAAGCGGAAACGGCTCGCCGTGAACGCACCCGTCCGGTCGAAGCCGGATGTTGTCAGGGGAAATTCACCCGCGCCACTCGCCGCCAAAGGCCATGCTTCCCGCCGGCGCTCCATCGCCCGCCCCGGCGAAGCCCTTGCCTGATGGCCCGCAGCATGGCACAACAACATGCACAGTCCACCGCAAACATCTATTTAAACTGGAAATTCTGGAAACGAATTGTCCAGAGGAAGCCGCATCCGTCGTGGATGCGGGACCACTGGAGAAACAGCAAGTGAACGCGCCGACCGAGACCGAGATCAAGCTGGTTGCCGCACCGGCCATGCTGGACGCGCTCACCCGCCATCCCCTGCTCGCCGGTGAGGAGATCGCGAGCCGCCTGGTCAACACCTGGTTCGATACGGCGGATGGCGCCCTGCAACGGGCCGGCGCGACCCTGCGGGTCCGCGACACCGGCCGTGGCCTCGAGCAGACCCTCAAGCTGGCCAGCCGCAACGGCCCGGCCCGCATCGAATGGACAGTTCCGTCACCAGGCCCCTGCCCCGACGATGTTGCCTTTCCCCCCAAGGCCCGCCGGCGGCTGGCGAGGCTGACCGGCAACAATGCGCTGTCTGCCGTGGCGACCGCCCTGGTCGAGCGGTGCGAGCGGACCGTTGAGTGGCAAGGCGCGACGATCAAGGCCGCCTTCGATCGGGGCGAAATCATCGCTGGCGATGCCCGGGAACCCATCTCCGAACTGGAGCTCGAAATCGCCAGCGGGCCGGTCCATGCCGCCCTGGCGCTCGCCGGCGAACTGCCGCTCGGCCCTGAGCTCATGTGGTCCGGTCGCACCAAGGCCGGGCGTGCCTATGCGCTGGCCCATGGCGGGGAAGATCGCCAGTCTTTCGCCCAAGCCCGCCTTGCACCGTCGATGCCGGCGGCCGCAGCGTTCCGCGCGATCGCCTGGGCCATACTCGGCCAGTTGCTGTCCACCTACCCCAGGGTCATCGACGACGGGTCGCCTGACGGCGTCCACCAGACGCGCGTGGCCCTGCGGCGCCTGCGCTCGGCGATCCGCCTGTTCGCCCCGGTGCTGCCGGCGGACCGCGCGAAGGTCCTGCGCGCCGCATTCGGCACCGCCGCGCGCGGACTGGGGCCGGCACGCGATCTCTATGTCCTCGCCGATGCGATCTCCAGCCGCATCGACCCCCGCGATGGCGAATCCGAGGCCGTGCTGAGCCATCTGCTGGAAAATCTCGCCACGGCAACCGCCGATGCGCAGGAAATCCTCGCCAGCACGCCGTTCCAGCGCCTCCTGTGCGAATTTGCCATGTGGGTCGAACACCCGGAGGCCGCGCCTGCCGAAGACACCGGGGAAGCGCTGCATTCATTTGCCGGCCGGGCGTTCTCCCGCTTGCGCCGGAGGCTGGTTCGCCACGGCCAGAAGCTGGGCGACATGACCGAGACGGTCCGGCACGAAGTTCGCAAGGATGCAAAGCAACTGCGCTATGCCATCGGCTTCCTGGATGGCGCCTGGCCCAAGGCTCACCGTCGCGAGCAGCGCTCCCGCTTCACCCGGCAACTGACCCGGCTGCAGGACAGCCTCGGCGCGCTCAACGATCTCGCAGTCGCCTCGGCCAGCCGCGACACGATGTTCGCGACCTGCGACCCGATCACCGCCGCCCGCCTGGGCGCGCGGCTGGAATCCCTGCTGTCCAGCCAGTCCGAATCCCAGGCCCGCCTCCTGCGCCGTGCCGACAAGGCGCTCGATCGCATCGCGACATCCCCGCCCTGGTGGAAGCAAGGCTAAAGCCACCGGCCGCTGCCCGGTTCGCCCCTTGCCATGACGCGGCGACGAACCTAAGGCCGACGCGGTCCGGGGAGTAGCGCAGCCTGGTAGCGCATCTGCTTTGGGAGCAGAGGGTCGCAGGTTCGAATCCTGTCTCCCCGACCACTTTAACCTCCTAATTCCATTGAACTTTATCGGCCGCTTCTGCGGTCAATTCCGGAGCGGCTGGAGACTGTCCGGGACTATTCCGGGAGTCGCTGTCACCGTGAGCGCGATTCATGGCCTCCAGTAGGTCATCGTCGGTTACGTGGGCATAGCGCGAGGTGGTGGAAATCTCCGTGTGACCTAAGAGGCGCTGAGCGGTTTTGAGGTTCCCCGTGGCCCGGACCATTCGGGTGGCCGCAGTGTGGCGCAAGTCGTGGAACCGGAAATCTTCGATGCCGGTCGCAGCCAAAGCCCTCCGCCACTTCCGCGTCCAGCCTTGTTTGGAGAAGGGGTAGCGGGCGCCCTTCAGGCGGACAACGTTGGGGGCCATGCCTTTGGGCATATCGTCCTCGCACTCGAAGGTGAAGACGTGCTCCACGCCCTTCACTCGCGGGCAGCTCACTAAGAGTCGCACCATGCGCGGCGAAAGGGGAAAGGTGTGCTTGCCTCCGCCTTTGATCGTAACCCGCGCCCGCCGCCCCTCCAGGTCCACATCCTGCCAGCGCAGATTGATCAGCTCCGTCCGCCGCTGCCCCGAGAGCATCGCAAACTCGGCCAACCGCGCCAGGTCCGCGTCCAGCACCGCGAAGAGCCGCTCCTCCTCATCCTTGGACAGCTCCCGGATACGCTCCTGAGGCTCCGCCGAAGAGCGTTCTTCCATTCGATCCGGGGGACCGCATACCCGCGCCCCTCCGTTCCCAGCCACCGGATGACGCGGCGGGCCAACTCGATTTCCCGGTTGATGCTGGACTCGCTCAGACGCTTCTCAGTGGCCGGCTGCACCTCAACCGCCTTGCCCCGAACCGTGCGTGTCTTTGCAGGAATGATGCGGGGCTGTCGGCGGGCCGCTCGGTAAGCATCGAAATCCTTCAGCGTGAGAGAGGAGAGGGGGCGGTCTGGCCCCAAGCCTTCCACGAGTGCGAGCGCCTGGTATTCGACAGTGGCTTTGCTCGCCAGCCCTTCCCCGACCCCGGCCCACCACAGCCCGAAAGCACGGTCAACAGTGACATGCTCATCGCCGCCCTCGTGCGTCTTCGGAAGGGCCGCTCTCTTTCGCTCCGCTCTCTCGAACGCCTTTGCATCGCGCTCGTTAGTAAGGCCGGTTGAGCCGTGGTAGCGAACGCCTTTGAACTGAAAGTCGTAGGCATAGAATGGGGATCGGGCGGGCTTGTAAACAGTCACGGCTCACGTCCTCTACTCCCAAACGGGAACGCAAACAATGAAACACATGGAAAAGCTCCGTCAAGTTATTTATTGATCGCGCCCATCCGATTTAAATACGAGGGGTTTGCCAGATAGGGGGACATGGGGGTAAATGCGGGGGCGTGAATATGCACTCAGGGGGGATCAAATACAGTGTGAATTATTTTCCCCCATCATTGCCCACCGCCTTGCAACGCTCGGAGCAACTCCCCGGTCGATCCCCCGGTAATCTGATCGGAGTATGCCTCCGGGTCGATCCCATTGGCATACAGGAGTGCCGGGTTGTTGACCAACGTGTCAATCGGGAGGCTCTTGAGGTAGGCGTCCCCGCGATGCTGAGCGGCGGCGGCGGTCATATACTTCAGGGCCGTAGGATAAGCCGCAGCCACCTCCGCCTTGATCGCCTTGTTGTAGCGGTCGAAGACTTGGCCCACCATGTAGGCCCGGCTCTGCTGCCCCTGTGAGGTTACGCTCTGGCCCGCATCCGCATCCACCGCCTCGTTATATTCGGGGCTGTCGATCAGCTCCTTGAGGGCCTCCTTCAGGGTCATTCCGTCAAGCTGCATCGTGGCGCGGGGCTGGGTGAGGTGGGAGTAGAGGCTCACCCCATCCTCCAGCTTCACATCGCGAGGGTCCTTGAAGCCGAACAGGGCTGCATGGGGGTCAGCATTCCCCGAGTAGCCGGTCTTCTGGTAGAGCCGGGTAAGCTCATCCAGGACGGGCTCCTTGGTGTAGGTGGCCACGGGTGCGAGGGTGACGGGGAAGACTGCCTCCCCGAGGGAGTTGTTGGGGCGGTTGATGGGCTCCCCGAGGACGTTCCTCAGGGGCTCCAGCTCTTGGGACATGCCCGGGAAGGACGCCTTGACGTAATCCTCCCACCCCCGCTTCATCCGCTGGTAAGGGTCCTGGGCATCCACCCCGAGAGTGCGCACGAAGGCCGGGCTGGCCATACCCCCAGCTATCTGCCCAAACATCGCCTCCACAGTCTTCCCCGGGTCCTGCATCGGAGTATCTCCGAGGGTGAGGAGCTGAGTGGCGGTGCGCATGGAGGCCTGGTCCTTGAACCACGTGGCCAGCGACCCCACGGCTGCCATGGTGGCCGAGCCCAGGTCATCCCCGCTGTCCATCTTGTGGTAGACCGAGGCGTCCGCCAGCGTGGCCGGGATCGAGAGGAGGCCCCCCAGAATGTCCATCTTGCGGTAGCTCACCCAGGTGTCCCCCACGCGGATCGAATAGGGCTCGTGGGTCTGGCGCCACACGCGGGCATCAGCGGGGTTCTGGGGACCGGCCCCGGTGAGGAGCCCTGCCTGGTTCATCAGGTAGCCGGCCATGAGGAAGGAGGACCCGAGGAGCGTCCGCCCGTGAGCCTCCGCCTGAGCCACCGCCCCATTCTCCCCCGCAAGGTCCGCCACGTGGGTGCCCATCATGGGGAGGAGGTTGATGCCGGGGACGCGCTTGAGGGTCTCCCCCAGGGCATTCGCTGGGACGGAGAGGACGGGGAGGATGAAGCGGGTGAGCGGGTAGTCCTTGCGGAGGGCCTGCACCCCCCGATAGAACTTCTGGGCCAGGTTGTTGTCCGACCCCACGTGCCCGGTGAGGGTGGTCCTCTCGGCCGCTGCCAGGAGCCCTTCGTCGGTGGCGTGCCCTGCGGAGTCCATGGAGGAGGCGAGAGCGTCCCTCACGAACTGTTGGGCCTCATCCCCCTCCAGCCCCTTCCCTGCAGCCTCCACATGGGCAGCCAGGCGGGCTTCGTTGAGGTAGGAGAACCGCTTGGCCATCTCATCCAGGCCGGCATTCACGCGGGCGAACGCCTTGGGCCAGATGTTGATGACGTTCCCGAGGGTATACCGCCAATCGGGGTCCGCACCGGCTGCCCGGAGGAGGTTCTCGTTGTAGGGGCCGAAGGAGATGTTGGCATCCCGCACCGTGCCACCCCCACCCAGCACCGTGTGGTTCTCCTTGAAGGCCTGGACCCCAAACTTGAACACGTCACGAATATCCCCGAGGGTCTGGTAGAGGGCCTTGGGGGTGTCGGCCGTGGTGGCTGCGTATTGGGCGCGCTCGGCTGCGGAGATGGTGGGGTCCAGGGCCAGGACCGCTCCCCCAGCCATCTTCTCCAAGGAGCGCACCCCGTTGATGAGCATGGGGCCGGTGAGGTTCATCACCACGGTCTTGCCCGCTGAGAGGATGTTAGCGGTGAAGAGGTTGGCGAAGGAGGACTGGAGGTAGTGGCCGGCTGCGGGCACCGTGAGGGTCCCCTGGAGGAAGTCGCTCTCCAGCTCCGGGTTGCCCTTCACCATCCCCCACAGCTCGAAGTGGTCGGCCAGCTCTTGGCGGGTGGACGGAAGAGGGGGGACCGTGCGGCCTGCCTGCCCGGGTAGCTCAGCAAGCGGGCTCCCGAGGCTCTCTCCCTTGGCCAGCGCGTTGAAGTAGTCCTCGGAGTTGGGCAGGGAGAAGACCCGCAGCGCCCGCCCCGCGCCCACCTTGGCGGACTGGACAAGCTCATTGATCTTCTGAAGGTTGTAGATGGACTGGCCCGCCTCCTTCACCATGTCATCGGACGCGGTTGTCCAGTCGATCCCCGCCCCGTGGAACAGGTCCATGCTTTCGGCTGCTCGGCGCTGCACTGTGCGGAGGACCCCGATAGCCAAGTCCGGGCGACCCCCGGGGCCTGCTATCTGGCTGGCCAAGGCGGACACAGCCTCGTGGTCCCCGCCTGCCAGGTCCTTCGCGGCGGCCTGCACCTGCTTGGCCAGCTCAGCGTCCGATAGCTTGGGGAGCCCGTCGAGTTGCCGCGTGAGGGCACCCAGGAGGCTCATCGGCTCGGGGCCGTCTCCGAGGTTACCCAGGCGGAAGGCACCCAGGGCGGGGTGTTCAGGGGAGGTGGGGGTAATGTCCACGGCCCGGCCATCGGTCTCGCCTACAGCCGTCCGCAGCTTCTCCACCTGGGATTGCAAGTCCTGGAGACCGGCGCGGGAGATGGAACCTATTTCGGACCCAGCTACGTTGTCGTTGCCGGGAGCTGAAGCGGCCTCTACCCACGCCCCTCTCCCCCCATCGGCCGCCCCATCCCATACCAGCGGAGCGTCCTGCGCGGCCCTTTGCGTGGCTAGGTCCTGGGCAGCCTCAGCACTGTGCGCCATAGCCGTAGCGTGCTCGGCGGGTGTTCGGTTGTCGTTGGCAAAGAGCGGGATGGGATGGTCGTCCCCCGGTGTGAGCGCCCGGTGTTCCACCGCAGTGATGGGCTGGCGGTTGCCCTGAGCATCCGGTTGACTCCATGCGGAGGTTGAGGGCGGCTCCTGGGGCACTGGAGGGCTGGTGTCGGTGACGGTGCCAGTGAGACCCCCCGCTTCCTCCTCAGGCGTGAACTTCGCCGCAGCATCCTCCACTGCGGGAGCCACCTTGCCCATGAGCTTCCGCCCCAGAGCACTGGCCCCTGCGAGGATCGGGTGAAGGAGGGTGGCGCCGGCCGCCCCCACAATCCCACCCATAGCCGCCCCACCAGCCCTGTCTGCAAGGCCCCCATCGGTGGAGCCTGCCCCGTAGGCCGCACCCTGCAAGGCACCCGCCCGGGCAACCTGGAGCGCACCCTTGGCGCCACTCCCGAACGGCACGAGGAAGGCCCCGCCCAGTTGGCCCCCGTGGAAGGCATAGGGGTGCGCCTCCGCGTCTGCCTTCTGGAGGCCACGCTCGTAGGCGATGTTTTCAGCCAGGGTGTCGGAGAAGGACTTGCCCGAGGACCACACACTCTTGGCGTCCGTGCCGGCCGTTACCCCGAGAGTCTCCAGGAGGCCCGAGGCTTCGTCCAGGAGGCCGAAGGAGCCCGTGTCGGCTGCCCCGGTGATAGCTGAGCCCAGGGCGGACTCGGGGGCCTGAGCGGGCTTCTGAGGGGCTGAGGGAGCCTGCGGCGGGATGGGCTGCTGGGGGCCGGTAGGACCAGCGGGGAAGGAGGCGAGGAGGTTATCGAGGTTGTCGCGACCACCGGGATGATTGAGGGTCGGGGGTGCATAGGGTGAAAGAGGCGTCCCCCCGCCCCCGCCGCCTTGCGAACCCGGGATGGCGAGCTGGGCTAGGAGGTTGTCCAAGTTGTCGGGCATGGCTCAAGCCTCCCCCGCTTCCGCAGCGCCAGCCGACTCCGGCTCCCACACATCCACTTCTTTGCTCAAGGCATAGAGCCCGAACTTGCCCGGCTTGGTCCGTTTGTCGGCAGCCTCACAGAGAATGGGAATGCCGAGGCCATTGCGGAGGGAGTCGAGGGCGCGGCTGTATTGGAAGCACTTCCCGGTCGCGAGGACCATGTGCTCCACCACAACCCACTGCCCCCTCATCCGCCACAAGAAGCGGAGGAGCTGGGCTTTCTGGCTACGCGGGATCGTGTGAGCTTCGCCGCCGGGGAGCCGGAAGCAAATGGGCGCGTCTGACACAGGCGCAATGATGGGGCGGGCGCAGCATTCGCAAGCGGGGAACGTGGCGAGTTGGCGCGAGTCGGCACTAGGCATCGTGGGCCTCCAAGGGGGCAGAGTTGGCTGATTGCGCTTTCCGCCCAACGGCGCCACGCAACGCCGCGAGTTTGCCGCCTCACCTGGGAACGGCCCCCGGATCGCCTCTCCAGCTCATAGTCAAGCGGGCGGCTTCGTGCAGAGCAGGCAATACGCGATCAATTACGCTGTTTGCCTGCTGCACACTCTAGCTAGCGCACCTTGAAGTTCATGTCAATAATCTTGAAGTTCATCAGTGCCTTACATCGGCCCGCCTTTAGAAAGACCGAGGGCCGAAGGGTCGATTTACCCCCTGCCAAATCGCGAATTTGTGCGGCCTCCAAGCACTGCCGAACAAGCCATTATTTTTCCGCCGAGAATGTTTCGGGACTATTCCGTGGATATTACATAGAACGGAGCGACAGCAGACGCCTCAACAGTAGCGATCCAAGCCCGCACCTCTTCAACCGCCTTCTTTCCCACCCCCGGCCGCCCCCGCAGTTCCCTATCGGTTAGGGCCGCCACCTCGCCCATCGTGACAAGCGCCCGCCAGTCCACCGCTTGGGTAGTCGGGGCGCGCTGGTCATGTATGAGGGCGTTGATGGTGCGGCTGGAGAGGCCAGAGTCAACGATCAGGGTGTTTCGCCAGTTGGGCATGATGCACCGCCGACGTTACAATTCGTTCCCGCTAGGCGGGCAACTCAAGAGGTTTGCGCACTCGCTAAACGAATCGCCCAAACCACTCATCGGGTTTTCATCTTCCCAGTTGATAACCAATTCGTGAATGCGAATGTCAGCCTCGTTCACCCATTCACCGTGCCAGTCAATAAACACAACCCGCGCGAGTCCGACTCTGTTCAGGAACGCCTCAATGCCTTCGTGGTCCCCGATTAGGAAGGTCTCGCGCTCTTTGAGCCTATTGTTCATCAACTCGGATAGTTGAACGGAGCCATCGGCATTACGCGTAACGGCGACATAAAACCCGTTAATATCGAAGGCATTGCTCCGCAGCGCTGACATGTCCTCGGCCTGTAGGGCTTGCAGCACGCGATCACCCTTCGGCATGATCGAAACTGCTCCAGCAACGGCCGCATGAAGGAGAAATGTGCGTCTCGTGGTCATCTACGGGTTCACACATTAGACCGTGACTAATTCAGCGATCTTTGCAGCCACGCCTGCCAATGTGTCTTCTGCCGTATCCATTCCGTTTCGCGACGCTAGGAGCGGGCTAACTTCGCGCAATGCCCCGTAGGTCGTCTGATGGACAATCGGCACAAGCCGATCGCTCGCTAGAAGGGCCGAAAGCTCTTTATCCGCGACACCTCCTTTGGGGAGGGTTGCCAACATAGCCGGAGTTACGAGCACGATGCCAACACGGGAGTTTGCCAAGCCTCTATCGATTGAGCGCATAAACGGCTCGCCCAGAGCAATGTCTTTTTCGCTAAACCACACTTGGACGCCTTGTGCCTCAAGCAAATCGTTCAGTTCTTTGGCTGCCCCTTGCCGGTCGTTCCATGCGTGACAGAGGAACACATCCCTCAAGTCAGGCTGTCTTACCGCCAAATTCTCGACAGTGGCGCGAACCGGCGTCAGTTCTCGAACTTCAGCGGCGCTGTAGTAAACGGACGAACCGGGCTTCGACCACCTCGCCTTGGTCCGGGTTGATCCCCCTCCGCTGCCCCGAGCGCTACTGCTCCCAGCCGAGGCCCCGTAGGAAGGAGATGAATAGGTCGGCGGAGAATACGAAGGGGCCGAGTAGCCGCCTCCCCCATAGCCGTAACCGGGCCGCCCATACCGGTAACGACACGCAGGGCACTGAGCAGCCGCAGCCGCTGAACGATGGCCTCTAACAGGCGCTGTGCATCCAGACATGCAGCAATCGATAACTCACGCCTTTGCGGGCCTCAAGCGGTAGCCCATCAAGTGCGCCTATTCGTCCACCGTTTTATCAACTGCCACGGACACGCCGCGACCATTCGCTGTGCAGCACCCCCGGGTCAGTAAGCCAAACCTCATCGTCTGGTTTCATCAGAATCACCGGCATTGCCATTTGGGTGCCCCCCAACAAGGGGGTGCGGTAGGAGACCGCATGGGAAAGACCCCATCATCCTCCACCTCCCCCCGATTATCATTCCTCTAAGTTCATCCCCAGACCCCTCCCCCTATGGGTTCCCTAAGGGACGCTCTCTGGGGATGATCTTGGAGGGGATGGATTTGGAGGGGGTGGTGGAAGGGGTGGATTGGCTGGGGATGGTCTTCCTAGGGGTGTCCCTGGGGCGGTCCTTCACTGGAACCGCGCAGTGCTCTTGGGGTCGGGAAGCATGTCTTCCATCTAGGGTAGCTACCAGCGGTAATGCCACGTGCTCCTAGTAGGGTAGCTACCAGCGGTTTTCCCCAATCACCTCCGCATCCCCCTCGCACCCCACCAGGGTTCGGGCTATGTTCCGCAGTATGGCAAAACTCAAGTTCGACAAGCTCATGCAGGAACTTGCAAACGCCCGCCTACGCCTAAGCGGAGGTGAGTGGCGCGGGGAAGAATATACTGCGATGAGCCGCGTGCGTTCACTCGGACAGATAATCTCTACGCAGGCCGGCGACGAGCTTCACCGGCATGTGGTAGTGGCATCGATCGCCGCCCTCCAGACGTATCACCGAGCAATCTTGGTTGCCTTGGTCGGCTGTGGGTCGCCCTACAAAGAAAGGGCGGCCGAGCTTGTGGACGACAAGTTCACGCTTCGGGAGGCGTTAATGCTTCTCGGACAAGGTGAAATGACAGCCGCCGAGCTGATCGCGCACTCTGCTCCAGCGGGAAGTATTGAAGCGCTGGCCAATGCCCTATCCACTATCCTTGCGTGTGATATTAGGGGCGCCCTGGCAGGGGCAGTGAGTCCCTTCTCCCGCCACGATCCTGGGGCCACTCCCATCTTGTCAGACGTGGACGGGCTGTTCGTTAAACTCCGAAACGCATTCAATCTCAGAAACATCCTCGCCCATGAAGTGGCGCCCAATCTTGAAGTGCCGGCTGAGACTGCCGATGAGGTTGTGAAAGCATCTGAGAGTTGGATGGCAGCGGTAGAAGGCATCATGTGGGCCAAGCCGTTAATCAGCCAGCCTCTAACCCAGTTCGAAATGAATTGCGCCGCCGGAGACCAGTTGCGTGAAGCGCGCAGAGGGCTGGCTATTGCACTGAAGAGCGCGCGCCGATCATCTGAATCATCCGGAAGGGCTGCTGAATTTCGCGCAAATCAACGTGCCTGGAGAGCCATGGCAAATGAATGGGTGCGTCTAGCTTACTGGTCCCGGCAGGGAACAATGTGGCCGAGCGTCGGGGCAATGGAACTGGCGCGCCTCACAAAGGAGCGAACCAAGAGCTTGGCGGGGTGGCAGAATGAATAATTCCGAGATGAGCCCCGACGAGGCTGGCAGTCTTCCGCCGAAGCTTTGCAATCAATGCGCCTCCATCCGACCCTTGCTATGCCACCGCCATCAACTGAGACGGGTATGCCCCGACCAATCCGCCCACCTCCTCCCACGGAGAGGCTAGCCATCGCTCATAGTCCGCTTCGTCCAAAATCACGGGCATCGCCCTGGGGTGGACCGCGCCGACAAGCGCGTTCGGTCCGGTCGTAAGGAACGCAAAGCGCGGCTGACCCTCCACCTTCCGCCATATCCCCGCAAAGGCGAACATGGGGCGGGACGGGATGGAAAACCAATGGGCG
>Ga0268266_10003081_pt1 | contig 17038 bp, 14 predicted proteins | sample KBSS13metaG_FD_190356 | JGI IMG/M metagenome (GOLD analysis project Ga0268266, IMG submission 190356) | Switchgrass rhizosphere microbial communities from Kellogg Biological Station, Michigan, USA - KBS S1-3 metaG (SPAdes) (version 2) | ecosystem: Host-associated > Plants > Roots > Rhizosphere...
CCTTGCCCTTGAGGCGAAAGACCCGGCCGCTGGACGTATTTTTCGGAATCGACAGCTCCACCGCGCTGCCGAGCGTCGGCACCCGAACCTTGCCGCCCAGCACCGCCTCATAGAGCGTAATGGGCAGATCCAGGCGCAGATCGCTGCCGTCGACTTTGAAGAACGGATGCGGCGCGATGCTGACCGTTATCAGCAGATCGCCCGGCGGGTGACCCGGCGCGGTTTCGCCCTGCCCCTTCAGCCGGATCTGCTGCCCGGCGATGACGCCGGCCGGAATCTTGACGTTGAGCTCCTTGCCGGTCGGCAGGCGGACGCGCTTTTCCCCGCCTTTGACCGCCTCCTCCAGCGACACCGTCATGGCGACGTTCAGATCGAGATCGAGACCGATCCCGCCGGTGTCGAATTCAAAGGTCCGGCCACCGCCCGGACGTCCGCCCCTGGCAGCGCCGCCGAACATGCTGTTGAGAATATCCTCAAAGCCTGCTCCGCCCGCGCCGCCGGGACCGCCACCGGTGCGGAAGCTGTGGGACTGGAATCCGCCCGGACCACCGGCCCGGCCACGCGGGTCGCCGCCCGGAAAACCCTGAAAGCGCGGCTTGCCCTCGGCGTCGATCTCGCCGCGGTCGAACTGCTTGCGCTTGTCCTCGTCGCCGATGATTTCGTTGGCGGAGTTGAGTTCGGAAAAACGCTCCGCCGCCTTCGGATCGTTCTTGTTGCTGTCGGGGTGATGCTTCTTGGCGAGCTTGCGGTAGGCACTCTTGATCGCCGCAGCGCTGGCGCCCCGCGGCACCCCCAAGACCTCATAGGGGTCGCGCATCCGTCGGTCTCCTTCACGGGAATTCGATTGTTTGAGCTTAGGGCAATTCGTCCGCTTTGGCTTCATCTGGGGAGCCAGTTGCATTTTTGCAACTACCTCGAAGGCTCTACTTGAAAACCTTTTTAAACCTTATCCCCGCGTCCAGGGTTTGATCGTTTGAATTTCCCATCGGCCATGGCTGGCCTTGCAGGCTGCGCCCTGCAGCCAGCTTTCCGCGCGGCCGTTGACATAGCTCGCCAGGAAATCCCGGCAGGTGCGCCCGTCTTCCGCGGAATAGGCCTGCGACAGCGGCGTCACCGAGCCGCGCGCGCCGGTTTCGGGATTTTCCCAAGGCTGGCTGGAATCCTTGTCGCCCTTGGTCAGCACGTCGGAAGCGGCGGTGCGGGCGAAGGCGAGATCGCTCTCGGTCGGCACCGGCAGCGTAACCGGCTGCTTGCTCAGCGCACCCGTGACGTCTGCAGGCTGCATCCTGGCGTAGGCGTCCGGGCGCGACAGGCTGCAGCCGCCCGAGCCGAGGCCGATCAAAATCAATGTCACCACAGCGCCACCCGGGCCGATCGCCGATAGGCCAACGCGTCCCCATGCCCTATATAGGGCGGGCCCGTAACCGGGCTGCAACGCGTTCTGGGACGCGAGGGTAAGCAACTGGAACTCCCGACATGACGGACACGACCTCCATCAAACACCCGGCACCGTTAACATCGGGTGATTTTACCGCAGCCGAGGAACCGTTTGCGCTGTTCGCCGAGTGGTTTGCCGAAGCCGTGAAATCCGAGCCGAACGATCCCAACGCGATGGCGCTGGCGACCGTCGACCCTGACGGGCTGCCGGATGTCCGGATGGTGCTGATGAAGGGCTATGACGCGGACGGTTTCGTGTTCTACAGCCACATCGCCAGCCAGAAGGGCCGCGAACTCGCCGCAAATCCTAAGGCCGCTTTACTATTTCACTGGAAGTCGCTGCGCCGTCAGGTCCGCATCCGCGGCAACGTGTCGCCGGTGACATCAGAGGAAGCCGACGCCTATTTCGCCACCCGGCCGAAGCAGGCGCAGATCGGCGCCTGGGCCAGCAAGCAGTCGCAGCCGCTGGAAAGCCGCTTCGCCTTCGAGCAGGCGATCGCGCTGGTCGCCGCCAAACACGTGATCGGCGACGTGCCGCGCCCGCAAGGCTGGAGCGGCTGGCGCATCCACCCCACACGTTTCGAATTCTGGCACGACCGCCCGTTCCGCCTGCACGACCGCATCGAATTCCGCCGCGATGCGCCGGCACAAGCCTGGAGCAAGGTGCGGCTCTATCCCTGATGCCATGAGCCTCAACACTGTTCAAAGCTGAAAGACCTGCATGCCCTCTTCATCCAACGCGCCGCGGCGCACGCTGCTCTTGACCGGTGCCAGCCGCGGCATCGGTCACGCCACCGCGATCCGGTTCTCGTCCGCCGGCTGGCGCGTCATCACCTGCTCGCGGCATGCCTTTCCTGAAGTCTGCCCGTGGGGCGCAGGCCCTGAGGATCACATCGAGGTCGACCTCGCCGATCACGCCGACACCACACGCGCGATCTCGGAGATCCGCAGACGGCTGGAAAACGACGAGCTGCACGCGCTGGTCAACAACGCCGCAATCTCGCCAAAGGGCGCGGGCGGCGGCCGCCTCGGCACCATGGATACCGACATCGACACCTGGAGCCATGTGTTTCGCGTCAACTTCTTCGCGCCGATCATGATGGCGCGCGGCCTGATCGAGGAATTGAAGCACGCCAAGGGCGCGGTGGTGAACGTCACCTCGATCGCGGGCTCGCGCGTGCACCCGTTTGCGGGCGTTGCCTATGCGACCTCGAAGGCGGCGCTTGCGTCACTCACCCGGGAAATGGCGTCCGATTTCGGCCGCGTCGGCGTCCGCGTCAACTCGATCGCGCCGGGCGAAATCGACACCTCGATCCTGTCACCGGGCACCGAGAAGATCGTCGAGCAGCAGATTCCGATGCACCGGCTCGGCACGCCGGACGAGGTCGCCAAGATCATCTATGTGCTGTGTACGGAAACCAGTTCGTATGTGAACGGCGCCGAAATCCACATCAACGGCGGCCAGCACGTTTAAGCCCAGAATGCGATTTCGTAGGATGGGTAGAGCGCAGCGAAACCCATCACGTTTCCGCGCAGGGATTGATGGGTTTCGCTTCGCTCTACCCATCCTACGCTAATTCGAGTCCGCCGTTCACTCAGCGTAAAGCTTTCGTTGCGCCGTGCGCAGAATAGACGCCGCATCGAGATTGAACGTGCTCGAACACTCGTCCTCGTTCTCGCCGTCCGCCAGCACTGCACCGCAGTGCCGGCAAAGCCGCGTCGAGAACGCCTGCGCCTTGCCAACGACGCGGCCCTGCTGATAGCGCGCAAGATCGATGACGTTGCGTGGCGACATTATGAGTTTCTCAACCATGGGATCCTCGCGGCTTGAGACATACGTTATCGCAGACAAGTTTCGACCATTCGTTCAGTCCACCGCTCAAATTTTAGCGGTGAGGTTGAGCCGATCTTTCGCACGTCGCGAACGGCGGGAACAGTTGTCTTACAGCCACTTCTTCCACTTGAAGAGAAAGTAAGGCAGCACTGCTGCCATGAGCATCATGACAAGCGCCATCGGATAGCCGTGCGCCCATTCGAGTTCCGGCATCATCTTGAAATTCATGCCGTAGATCGAGGCGATCAGCGTCGGCGGCATCAGGACGACGGCCATCACCGAGAACAGCTTGATGATGTTGTTCTGCTCGAGATTGACGACGCCGAGCATGGCGTCGAGCGTGAAGGTGATCTTGTTGGAGAGGTAGGACGAATGGTCGGTCAGCGAGGCGACGTCGCGCTGCATGGTCTTGAGCTGCTCGCGCATGTCCTTGGACCATTTGATACCCTCCACCACCGCCGACAGGAAGGTGACGACGCGGCCGATCGAGACCAGACTCTCGCGGACCTTGGAGGTCAAATCCCCCTTGCGGCCGATCGCGATAAGGATCTGGGAGTATCGCTTGGCCTGGCCGTGGCGCTCGCTTTCGGGCTCGAAGATGTCGTGGGAGACCTGGTCGACCTCGGCGCCGGCCCGCTCCAGGATGTCGGCGCAGCGGTCGATCACCGCGTCCAGCAGTTCCATCAGCACCATTTCACCCGATATGCCCGGCATGCATGAGCGGGCCAGCTTGTGCTCGACCAGGGCAAACGGCTTCGGCTCGTCGTAGCGCACGGTGACCAGGCGGTGACCGGCCAGGATGAAGGTGACGGGCGTCGTTTTCGGCATGTCGGTGTCGGACTGGCACATCAGCGTCGCGGTCATGTAGCGGGCGCCGTTCTCGATATAGAGCCGGCTGGAGATCTCGATCTCCTGCATGTCTTCCCGGGTCGGCACCGCGATCCCGGCCAGCCGCTCGACCGACCGGTCCTCCTCCATCGTCGGGTTCAACAGGTCGATCCAGACCGCATTCTCCGGCAGTGCCGCCGGATCGGCACCAGGAACCTTCTTCAAGGAGGCGTCGGAGGGAACAAATACCGAAAACATGGGCAACTCCGGAACTGGGCGGCAATCTCGTCTTGATGGGTCTTCTTGGCGCGAAAAGGTACCCACTTCGTTCGCAAATGCTGGGAGCACCCAGCGGCACTAAACCCGATTCTGGCAAGCGCTTCATGACCCACGCATTAACCGGCGATCCATATTTATGGCCCTGAGGTGGCACCCGCACGGCTGATATTCGGCCTGGGCGTAACCATTGCCTAAAAATCAACCGGAAGTCGCAAAATTTGCGGCATAAAAGCCACAGCCACGCTTCCGCAGCGCGAAACAGACGCGCAAATGCTGGCGTGAGGATCGGTTTTTGCGGATACTGCGCTTAATGGAATCGTCGCGTTTAAGGCGCAACACTGTTGCTGTTAACGCCGGATTTTCGATTGGAAGTGTGCCATGTCGTCGCTGAAAGTAATCTTCGGGCTGCTCGCCGCCGGCCTTGCGTTGTCTGGTTGCATGCCGGCAACCACCTATCAGGCCGCTCCTGAAGCCACCCTCAAGCCGAGCGACAAGGCCCAGCTCGCCAAGGCGCGCTACGCCGCCGTGGCGCCGGCAGAGCCTTTCCGCCGTGCCATCGTCGACTATCACCGCAAGGAACTGGCCGGCACCATCGTCGTCGATTCCGACAATCACTACCTCTATCTGGTCCAGGACAGCGGCAAGGCGATCCGCTATGGCGTCACCGTCGGCGAGGAAGCCTTGGCGTTCTCAGGCATTGCCAAGGTCGGTAACATGGCCGAATGGCCGAAATGGACGCCCACCGCCGATATTCACAAGCGCATCGAAGGCCTGCCTGCCTCGGTGCCAGGCGGCGTCGACAATCCGCTCGGCGCCCGCGCGCTCTACCTTTACCAGGGCAACAAGGACACGCTGTTCCGCATCCACGGCACCAACCAGCCGGAATATATCGGCGCCTCGATCTCGTCGGGCTGCATCCGCATGACCAACGAGGACGTCATCGATCTCTACAGCCGGGTGAAGCAGGGTACGGTGGTCGTCGTGCTCGCCCCCAAACAGGGCGACTCGCCGTATAATTCCAAGATGGCGCTGCAGGGCGGCGGCCAGAGCGGTCCGCAGGCTCAGTAACCGACGCCGGTTACTTCGCAATCCAAGCTAACCCCACCGAAGATCAAGAGCGCCGGTTTTGCCGGCGCTTTTTCTTTGCGGGTTTTTCCTCACGCGGCGGCTGGGCTTCGTCGGCGTTTTCGATGTTGGATTTTTCAGCTTCCGGCTCGGCATCCGATTTGGCACCAGCCTTCGCACCCGATTTGGCGTCGTCCGGCCCGGCGGCGACTTCGCGCGGCGGCGCTTCCTCCGGCCGCTCGGCCGGCAGCAGCGGCGCTTTCTGCGGCAGCGGGTCCCACACGTCCCACTGGCAGATCCGGTAATTATTGCGCCGTTCCATCAGGTCGAGATGGATATGGTCCTCGTGGTATCCATCCGAGCCTGGACCCAGCACGGTCGAGAACCGCGAGCAGGCCGAATGCAGCACGCTCTCGCGCAATCCACGCGGCACGGTGCGGTCGGTCAGCGAGATCAAGCTGCCGTCGGCGAACTTGATGGCACGCACGTCGAGCGCGTTGGCGCGGCCGTGCTCGGAAAGCTTGGCGCCGACGATTCGGTTGCGGCCGCGGCACTCGAACGAGTCGAAATTATCGAGATCGGAGACCGCGCTGCCGAGGCGCTCCGCCAATGGCGCGATATCGCTGCGGATCCAGTCGGCCAGCGCAGACGCCATGGGACAGCGCAGGATCGCCGCCGGCTTCACCGAAACCCGCCGCTTGTCCGGCAGCACAATCGCCTCCAGCCGCACCAGATCCTCGCCCCCGCAGCCGCCGGCGCCCTTGATGTCGGGGATGCTGGGCGCAATCGCGATTGTCTCGGTCAGCGCCAGCCGGCAGGCGGACGGCTCTGGCGGCGCGGGCGCAGCCTGCTGATCGGGCTTGCCGTTCGCCTGCTCCTCCTTGTCCGGCTTATCGCGCTCGGTGGAAGGGGCCTCGGCCGGGCGCGGCTTTGGCAGCGGCACCGCCGCATGCCGCGCCGTGCCCCGCTCGTGCGGCGATCCTACCCTCAACAGGTCGCCCCAAGGCGCCTGGCGGGACGCTTTCGCCGCCGTCGCCGGCCCGCTTGGCATGCCAAGCAGCAGCGCCATCGTTACAGCGGTAACCATTGCCGCTTCGATGCGACGAAAGGCGTCATTAGCCCATTTCCGGCTTGCGTTCTGCGCGGTAAAGTTCATGTCAATTCCATGAACCCACCCCTCGATCCGCCCGTATAGTCGGCGGATCGCGCGGCAATGAACAAACCATCGGAGGGAAGTGCGTATGCTCGGATTGATGCAAGACTGGCCTTTGCTGTGCCATCGGATTATCGAACACGCGGCGAAGTATCACGGCACGCAAGAGGTCGTCACGCGATCGATCGAAGGCCCCATTCATCGCACCAATTACGCCGAAATTCATGCACGCGCACTGAAAGTATCGCAACGGCTGGACCGCGACGGCATCAAGCTCGGTGACCGCGTCGCCACCATCGCCTGGAATACATGGCGCCACCTCGAAGCCTGGTACGGCATCATGGGAATCGGCGCGATCTGCCACACCGTCAATCCGCGGCTGTTCCCCGACCAGATCGCCTGGATCATCAACCACGCGCAGGACCGAATCGTGATGACCGACATCACATTCGTTCCGATCCTGGAAAAGATCGCCGACAGCCTGCCGAGCGTCGAACGCTACATCGTGCTGACCGACAAGGCCCATATGCCGCAGACCACGCTGAAAAACGCGGCCGCCTATGAGGACTGGATCGCGGAAGCCGACGGCAAGTTCAAGTGGAAGGACTTTGACGAAAATACCGCGGCCGCGATGTGCTACACCTCGGGCACGACGGGCGATCCGAAAGGCGTCTTGTATTCGCATCGCTCCAACGTGCTGCACGCGCTGATGGCCAACACCGGTGACTCGCTCGGCGCCAATGCCGCCGATACAATGCTGCCGGTGGTGCCGTTGTTCCATGCCAATAGCTGGGGCATCGCGTTCTCCGCGCCTTCGATGGGCACCAAGCTGGTGATGCCCGGCGCAAAACTCGACGGCGCCTCCGTCTACGAGCTGTTATCGACCGAGAAGGTCACGCACACCGCGGGCGTTCCGACGGTGTGGCTGATGCTGCTCAACCACATGGCCGCCAGCAATTTGAAACTGCCGCATCTGCGCATGGTGGTCTGCGGCGGCTCGGCGATGCCGCGCTCGATGATCAAGTCGTTCATCGACATGGGCGTCGGCGTGCGTCACGCTTGGGGCATGACCGAAATGAGCCCGATCGGGACGCTTGCGACACTGAAACCCCCGTTCGCCGAACTCGCCGGCGAGGAGCGGCTCGACATCCTGCAGACCCAGGGCTATCCGCCGTTCGGCGTCGAGATGAAGATCACCGACGATGCCGGCAAGGAGCTGCCGTGGGACGGCAAGACTTTCGGCCGCCTAAAGGTCGCCGGCCCCGCGGTCGCCAAGGCCTATTTCAAGGTCGACAACAGTATCCTGGACGAGGAAGGCTTCTTCGACACCGGCGACGTCGCGACGATTGACGAGCATGGCTACATGCGGATCACCGACCGCTCCAAGGACGTCATCAAGTCCGGCGGCGAATGGATTTCGTCGATCGACCTGGAAAATCTCGCGGTCGGCCATCCTGCGGTGGCGGAAGCCGCTGTGATCGGGGTCTATCATCCGAAATGGGACGAGCGTCCGCTGCTGATCATCCAACTCAAGCAGGACCAGAAAGCCAGCCGCGAGGACATCCTGAAATTCATGGACGGCAAGATCGCCAAATGGTGGATGCCCGACGACGTCGCCTTCGTCGACGGCATTCCCCACACCGCGACCGGCAAGATCCTGAAGACCGCGTTGCGCGAACAGTTCAAGAGCTACCGCTTCCCGAACGCCGCAGCGTAAGGCGATAAAAAAGGCGCCTTCCCGCAAAGGAAGGCGCCTTTCGTTATAGCTGCGGGTCGGCGAAGCCACCCCGGATCGCGGCGGCAGACAGCGCTAGCGCTTTGCGCCCGGCTGGCTTTCCTTCCACTTCAGGAATTGCTGGTAGAGCGTCGCGTCGTCCTCCGCCGCCGGCGTGTCCTGCTTGCCGATGTCACGGGCCTGCGCGCCCATGAACTGCTCAAAACGCTGGCGCGGGTCGGCCGCGACGGTTGCACTTCTGTCGAGCCATTCCTGGGCCGCCGGGAAGCGCGTCCATCCCTTCAGCGGCGCACTCAGCACCACCTCCTTCCACTTCGGATGGAACGGCGGCTGCTGCAGCGATTTCAGGCGGTCGAAGAATATTTTCACGAAATGGTCGACCTTGGCGTATCGCTCGCTCTTCGGCGACCAGTTGTAGGCGGCCAGGATCGCCGGTACGGCGACGGTGTCGACACGGCCGCCGGGCGGGATCAGCGACGGATAGTCCTCCGCCTTGAGTACGGACGGCAGGTAATCGCTCTGCAGCGGCTCGCTATAGGGGATCGGGACCAAATGCAGATTGTCTCCCTTCACCTGGCTTACGGCCCTGGACGGGCTTCCCTGCACCGCCACGACCGCATCGAGTTCGCCGCTCTTGAGCTTTTCATAGGCGACGCGCTGCTCGATGAAGGCATAGACCGGCTTGATGCCCAGCCGTTCGAATATCGTGATCGCGGTAACGAACGTTCCTCCGTTCGGCAGGTCGACGGCGACGCGCTTGCCGTTCAGATCGCCAAGGCTCTTGATCGACGTTTTGGCGACGACGTGCATCTCTTCGTTGTACAGCTTGGTGATATAGGCGAACTGGCCGCGGATGTTGCCGGTGTAGCCCTTCCTTTCCAGGTAATCGAGCGTGTCGGCACGCATGATGCCGAGATCGACCCCCTTGAGGAAAAGAATGTCCGCGATGCTCTGCACCGATCCGCGGCCGACGATCGGCAGCACGCGGATCTGGTCGCCTTCGTCGAGCACCGAAGCAAGGTCGGCCCCGAACTGCACGTAGGTGCCGCCGATCGTGCCCGTCATGACGGTGATGGTGTTGGCGTTGAGCCGTTCGCGCGTGCTCTTGTTGCCGCTGCTATAGCTGAATATGGCCTTCAGTCCCTCGCTCACTGCGCCGGGGTCGATCTCGCCCTTGTTGCCTTGAGGGCTACCTTGGGCGAAGGCCGATGTCGCACACAACAGCGCGACCGCGCAGCGAGACGCCACGCGGGTGGCAAATCGCATCATCATGAAAAAACTCCAGTACTCAAAAACTCTGACGGGCGCGTGGTAGGCGCCGCGTCTAAATCACCTCGATAGCGCCAGTGCGTCCAGCTTTCGCTGTGCGTCGGGTTCACCCCACTCCTTTGCTCGCTGATACCAGATCCGGGCCTGGGCAACGTCCGCCATCGGACCATCGGCGCCGATCTGCCTGAGCAGCGCCGGATCGTAGGTCGTGCCGACGAGCAAGGCCGATCGCGCATCACGCGCTTCGGCGCCGCGCATCAGCAGCAGCCGCGCCGACTGGACGTCGCCGCTGGAGAGCAGATCCTGTCCGCGTTTGATCAGGTTAGCGACTTCCCTCTGATCGAGGCTGCGCACGACCTCCGCCCGCGGCGGGGCCGGCATCGCCAACGGCGCGGCCGTGGCCACGGCGACCGGCGGTGCCACGGCAACCGGCGGCGGCACGACAACTGGCGGCGACACGGCAACTGGCGGCGACACGGCAGCCGGCGGCGGCGTTGCGGCCCTGGGCGCTACCGCGGCAAGACTCGGTGGAGCAAGATTTGGTGCAGCCTGCCAGCTCAGCCGCGTGGAGGTGCCGGTAAGCGCCGCGCCGGTGGCGTCACGCAATTCCGCCGTCACCAGCATCTGGCCGGCGAATCCGTCCGGCGGTATGACTGAAACGCCGGAAATCTCCGTCGCCGGCACGCGCCACTCGCCGGCGCCGATACGTTTGCCCGACGTCAGGCGGGAGCCCGCCGTCAGTCCGCTGATGGATACGAACGCGTCGGGCGGCGGAGCGCCGACGTGAATGCCGAGCGGCACCGGATCGTTGGTGAACCCGCTGCCGTCCTGCACGGCAAGGGTCGCCGTACGCTTCTGCGGCGCCGGCTGCTGCTGCGCCGGGATCACCGACGATTTGACCGACTGCCAGGCGGCCGAAAGCGACGCGTCCTGGCCGGCCGGGCGTTGCGAAGACGGAATGGCCATGACGAGAAGCGTCGCGATGCTCGCTGCAATCGCCACCGCGATCGAGAAACGGATGACCTGCTGGAACAACGCGCGCCGTCCCGACAGATCGCGGAGCACGGATGGCGCTTCGACCGGCGCCATGTCCCTCGCCTCCTGCATGGCCTGCGCGACGGCCTTGGTGAACATTTCGGAATCCTGGCGGCGTGCAGGCTTGCCAAATGGTTGCAAGGGCGGTCCTTCCGTCGGCATTCGCGGACGCCATCCATCGTTCTGCACGAGCGACGGGCTCGGCTGCTCGCCGGCCGCCCGCTCCCTCAACTCGCGCGGTGCATAGTATTCCGGATCGTTCGGACCGAGATATCCTTCGTGCTTTGCATCACTCATACTGAACACTCGCCCCAATGAGGCTATCCACCAGCCCCGCGGACGTATGCCGATTGCGCCCTATGCGATGATCCCTGAAACTCCGGATGGGCGCAACCGCATCTTTGCGGCTCCGCCCAGTATCAAGGACCAGGAGTTAAGATCATCCTGCGCGCTTCCGGCTGACGCCCACCGTTTCCCATTTGGTTGGCGGCCGCCTTGTCCGTGCAGGACAGTCCCATTGCGGCAAATACGACAACCAGGGGGCAAGAGGTAGACGAAAGTTGGTCCTAATTCAATGTACAACTAATAATCGATTTACAGCGATAGTTAACGGACAGGTAGCTGCGGCCGTGCTTTGGCCGATTAGTCTCGCGCAAACCTTGAAATTCGCGCTCCGCCGTGGTCTCAAGCTGCGAGTTTGCAGCCCGGCCCGACCGCCGGCCAGACAGACTCCAACCGGCAGATTTACTGATGGCCCGAAGGTTTTCCGCTCCCTACCAGTCGGAGCCCGTGTCCAGCCTCGCCACCTGGTCGCGCAACCTCGCCATTTTTGCCGTGGTCGCGGTGGTGGTCTCGATCCTGATCGTCCGCTTCGGCTTCCTGGAGATGAAACCGGCACTGGCGACCTTCTTCGGCGCGCTCGGTTGCGCCGCGCTGTCGATCCTGGTCGGCCTCGCCGCCTTTGCCGCAATCTGGCAAAACGGGTCGCGCGGCATGGGCCGGATCCTGCTGGCGTTCCTGATCAGCACCATCCTGCTCGCCTACCCGGCCTACCTGGCTTTGCAGTACCGCAAGCTGCCGAAGATCTACGACGTCACCACCGATCCAATCGATCCGCCGCGCTTCGAGGCGCTGGCGCGGCTGCGCAGCGGCGACGGCACCAACTCCGCGGTCTATGCCGGGCTCTATTCGGCCGAACAGCAGCGCATTGCCTATCCCGATATCGAGACCGTGGAGCTCGAGGTTCCGCCGCAGCGGGCCTATGAGGTGACGCTGGCGCTGATCACCAAGCGCAAATGGCTGGTGATCGACGAGCGGCCGCCGCAGCCGCCCCGCCGCATCGGCCGCATCGAGGCGGTGGCGCGGACGCCGATCATGGGATTTCGCGAGGACGTCTCGATCCGCATCACGCCCGACGGCGAGGAATCGCGCGTCGATATTCGCTCCTCCTCGCGCTATTTCGAAAGCGACCTCGGCAGCAACGCCGCGCGCGTCTCCAAGCTGATCGAGGACATCAATTCGGCCGTCGACAACGCCAAACCGGCGCAGAAGAAGCCGCAAGCGCCGGCGAAAGCCCAGGCGAAGACAGTGAAGAAGTGACGCCGGCAGAGCGCTACGCGAACAAACGGTGATTCACATCACATACCGGAATTGCTTGCGATTGACTTTCGGGTAATAAATTTGAGAATGCGCGGTAATCGCAGCCTTGGCGTTTGGCAGCCTGCACATGGCTAGATCGCATCGATTATATCCGCCATCGCACCGTTTAGTCTTATGCCTGTTCCTGTCCGTATTCGTGACGCTGATGACCGCGGCGAACGCGCTCGCCGACAAGCGGGTGGCGCTGGTGCTCGGAGTCTCGAAGTACCAACACGTGCCGCTGCTGGCCAATCCGGACAATGACGCCGCCGCCATGAGCGAGGTGTTCCGTCAAATCGGCTTCGATGTCGTGACGTTGCGGCACGACCTTGGCGTAATCGAGATGCGGCGGACCATGCGCGAATTCGCCGTGGCAGCGGCGGATGCCGACATGGCGGTTGTCTATTACGCCGGCCACGGAATCGAGGTCGATGGTGCCAACTATCTCATCCCAGCCGATGCCAAATTGCTCAGCGACTTCGACATCGAGGATGAGGCCATTCCGCTCGACCGCATACTGCAGACGATCAGCCCCGCGAAGCGACTGCGCCTGGTGATCCTGGATGCCTGCCGCGACAGTCCATTCCTGGAGAGGATGAAGCGTAGCGTTGCCACACGCTCGATCGGCCGTGGCCTCGCCAAAATCGAGCCAGCGACGCCGGACACCCTGATCGCGTTCGCCGCCAAGGCCGGCGCCATCGCCGGTGATGGCGCCGACGTCCATAGCCCATTTTCGACCGCGCTCCTAAAGCACATCGCCATACCGGGGCTTGATCTCCGCATCGCGCTCGGCCGCGTCCGGGATGACGTGCTGAAAACCACGTACGGCCGGCAAGAGCCTTTTGTTTACGGTTCACTCGGCGGCGAGACGGTCGCGCTGGTGTCTCGGCCCGAGCCGCCTCTCGATCCCGAAGGCGCGGCGCGGCGCGATTACGAATTCGCCGCACAGATCGGCACCAAGGAGGCCTGGAACTCGTTTCTCTCCGTTCACGGCAGCGGCATCTACGCCAATCTGGCACGTGCCGCGCTTGGCAAGCTCGAGACCACCGAGCGCGCCAGCGAGCGAGCCGACGCAACCAAACGACTAGCCGAGGAGCAAGCCCGGCAAAAGGCCGAGGACTTTAAGCGGCAGTTCGAGGAGCAAGCGGCGCGGCGGACGGAGCAGGCCAGGCTGCAGATAACGGCGCAAGCCAAGCGCGATCTTGAACAGGAACGTCAACGCATCACCGAACAGGCAAGACGGGAGCTTGACGACGCGAGGCTTCAGCTTGCCGAGGCACGGCGACAGGCCGAAGTCGCGGCGGCCCAGGTCGAGCAGGCCAAGAAGCAGGCCGCCGCCGATGCCCAGCAGCAAATCGAAGCGGCCAAACGCGACGCGGTCCGTCAGGCGGATACACCCAAGCTCGCAGCCTTGCCCACGCCGCCCACCGTCCCCGTTGCGCCCCTCACGGCGCCCGACATGGATTCGGCTGACATCGCGCGTCTATTGCAGGCGCATCTGAAGCGTGTCGGTTGCGATCCGGGCGAAGCCAATGGAAGCTGGAATGATGCATCACAAAGGGCCCTCAACAACTTCAACAAACATGCCGGCACCCAATTCGACATCAAGGTCGCAAGTCTCGACACGCTCGACGCCATCCGCGCGACCTCCGATCGCGTCTGCCCGCTGATTTGCGCGAAAGGACAGAAAGTCAGCGGCGAGCGCTGCGTACAGATCGTTTGCGAAAGCAACTTTGTGCCGGACTCCGAAGGTACCTGCCGCAGGCGCCCGGAGACGGCGCGGAAATCCAAGGCCGCATCGCGCCAGGAACCGAGGACGCCGTCCCAACTGCGTGCACGCAAGCCTGCAGCCGCGCCCGTCAGAAACGATTCATGCTTCGGCGATTGTGAAGGCGACTAGAGCCCTTTCGATTCTGATTGCGCCAGAACGGGGCTCTTGATTCTTGTTTCGACGCGTTTTCTTGATGCGAACCGGTATCCACTTCGCTTGAAAACGCTCTAGCGCACGTCGACCGCCACCGCGCACGATGATATCGGCGGACCAGTCGCCCCTTCAGGGGCTCGAGCCAATCCTAGAGACTGGGAGCCACCAGTACGTTTACTTTCATGATCAGGAAGGTGCGCTTGCCGTTGCCTTCCTCGAAGAACAGCCGGGCCTCAAAATGGTCCCGGCCGGTGTAGCCGGAATTCGGCCGATAGATGGCCTTGGTCTCGTTGACCAGGCTGTACGTGCCATTTCTCGGGCTCACCACAATTTCCTGACCGACGAACGGTCCGAGGGACTGGAAGTTAAAGCCACACTGGCGATCGACCGCGACACGCATTTTGATGCTTACGTTGCAGCCTTGGCAAATATTGAACCGCTGACGGCGACAGTCCGTATTGGCGTTCAGGCCGCGGCTCATGGTGTGCGTCATATAGCCCGGCTGCATCTTGCTGGCGCCCGCCTCCTTCGGAAACGGCAGCGATGCGGTTACTGTCAATGTGGCGGCGACAAAAAGTGCAGTGACAAGAAAACGCTTCCTCATCTTGAAATCCCTTTGCGACTATTGATTGCCAACAAATTACACCAGAACCTGATTAATCGGGCAGCAGTTCAAGATCGAACGCAAATTCGCAGCTGATAATTGAAGGAAAGCCGCTGCGTTGATTTACTTGCTCACAGGCGAGAGTATGAATTCGAACGCGCCGGAGAACCTTTTTTAAACGGAGTCGATCTGTGATAGATATCACACATCAAGGCTCATTTGCTCGATAACGTCATCGGGGATTTTGCGGTCAAATATTCGAAGCTGGCATCATGGGCCGATCGAACCAGCCTGATTTTGTATTACTGTGGCGTCGCCTGCCTTGGCAGCTGGTTTTGCCTGTCTTCCTGACATTGCTGATAGCGACGAACGCGCTCGCCGACAAGCGGGTGGCGCTGGTGCTCGGAGTCTCGAAGTACCAACACGTGCCGCTGCTGACCAATCCCGACAATGATGCCGCCGCCATGAGCGAGGTGTTCCGACAAATCGGCTTCGATGTCGTGACGCTGCGCCAGGATCTCGGTATCGTCGAGATGCGGCGGACCATGCGCGAATTCGCCGTGACGGCCGCGGATGCCGACGTCGCGGTGGTCTATTACGCCGGCCATGGAATCGAGGCCAACGGCGTCAACTTTCTCATCCCGACCGATGCCAAATTGCTCAGCGACTTCGACGTCGAGGATGAGGCCATTCCGCTCGACCGCGTTCTGCAAGCGATCAGCCCCGCGAAGCGACTGCGCCTGGTGATCCTCGATGCCTGCCGCGACAGTCCGTTCTCGGAGAAAATCAAGCGCAGCGTTGCTACGCGCTCGATCGGCCGCGGCCTCGCCAAAATCGAGCCGACCACGCGTGACACCTTGATAGCTTTCGCAGCCAAGGCCGGCGCTGTCGCCGCCGATGGCGACGGCCTCCACAGCCCGTTTTCGACTGCGCTCCTGAACCACATTGCAACACCGGGCCTAGACCTCCGCATCGCGCTTGGCCGCGTGCGCGACGAAGTCTTGAAGAGCACCAATCGCCGGCAAGAACCTTTCGTCTACGGGTCGCTCGGCGGCGAGACCGTCACTCTTGTGCCGCAGCTTGCTCCGGCGCCCGATCCGGAAGCCGCAGCGCGGCGCGACTACGAATTCGCCGCGCAGATCGGCACCAGGGAGGCCTGGAATTCATTTCTCGGCGTTCACAGCAGCGGCACCTATGCCGACCTGGCGCAGGCCGCGCTCGACAAGCTCAAGGCCGCGGAGCACGCCAGCGAGCGAGCCGACGCGATCAGGCGTCAGGCCGAGGAGCAGGCCCGGCAGAAAGCCGAAGATTTCAGGAAACAGCTTGAGGAACAGACGGCGCGGCGGACGGAGCAGGCCAAACTGCAGATAACGGAACAGGCCAAGCGCGATCTCGAGCAGGAACGTGAGCGCATCGCCGAACAGGCCAAGCGGGAGCTTGACGACGCCAGGCTAGAGCTTGCCCAGGCACGGCAGCGGGCCGATGCTGCCGCAACCCAGATCGAGCAGGCCAAGAAGCAGGCCGCCGCCGATGCCCAGCAGCAAATCGAAGCGGCCAGGCGCGAAGCGGTCCGGCAGGCCGAGGCGGCCCGGCGGGCGGAAGCCACCAGGCTCGCCGCGCTGCCCCCGCCTACTGCCCCGATTGCGCCGCCTGCACCCAGCATGGATGCGGCTGATATCGCGCGTCTTCTGCAGGCGCATCTGAAGCGGCTCGGCTGTGACCCAGGCGATATCAATGGAAGCTGGAATGACGCATCACGAAAGGCCCTCGACAGCTTCAACAAGCATGCCGGCACCCGATTCGACATTAAGGTCGCAAGTCTCGACGCGCTCGATACCGTGCGCGCAACATCCGACCGCGTCTGCCCGCTGATCTGCGGCAAGGGACAGAAGGCCAGCGGCGACCGCTGCGCACCCATCGTCTGCGAAAGCAACTTTGTGCTGGACTCCAAAGGCGTCTGCCGCAAGCGGCCCGATCCCGCACCGAAGCCCACAGCCGTGTCACGTCAGGAACCGCGCGCGCCCGTTCAACCGAGCCCGCCTAGTCCACATAAGCCGACCGCCCCGGCCGATGTTGGTGGCGGTAGGTGCTATTCCTTCAATAGCAAGCAGTATTGCCAATGAGGCAACTCACGCGGCCGATCCCAGTCACGACGCCATCCGATATGTTCCCCCGATCACCGGATCGCCCTCCGTCGCCACGACCCCGCGCGAGACCAGATCTTCCAGATGGGCCAG
>Ga0268266_10003082_pt1 | contig 17038 bp, 16 predicted proteins | sample KBSS13metaG_FD_190356 | JGI IMG/M metagenome (GOLD analysis project Ga0268266, IMG submission 190356) | Switchgrass rhizosphere microbial communities from Kellogg Biological Station, Michigan, USA - KBS S1-3 metaG (SPAdes) (version 2) | ecosystem: Host-associated > Plants > Roots > Rhizosphere...
TTCGACCAGGAGGGCGTCATGGCCGTTCTGGGTCCAGTCGTTGTTGAAATCCTGATAGGATTTGAGGCCCCAGCGCTCAGCCACCATCGCCTTGTTGATGTTGCCGGCGACGGTGTCGTGCCAGCCGACCGTATCGGCGACGATCGAGCAGAAGATCCGGCCCATGTCGGAATAGAGGCAATGGCCGCGCGTCAGCCGGAACGTGTGCTGGCATTTCAGAGTGTCGGGCGCGTTATAGCGCTCCAGCGTGTTCGCCGGGTTGTAGAACAGCATCCCGACATTGGCCCCGCCCTCGATATCGGTGAGGCGGATCAGCGCGCCGCGGCGGGCGGTGAAGGACCAATGCTTTCCGCCGGCGATGACGGTCTCATAGAGCGGCGCGACGTCAGCCATGGGATGGCCTCGGCGCATATACCGGGAAAAATCGAACTGCCATGACGCGCGGCCTCCTTCAGCTGCAACCGTTGCACTTTCGAAGGAGGTTCGGACTTTCGGGACCTGTACCGCCACGCGGAAGACCGTCCCGAAAAGGCTTTACGCCTCCTTCGACATTCGATCTCCCGGGCTTTTGTCCCGCCGTGTGTCCGCCACAGAAGTGGCGGATGGCATCTCTCGGACCAGCCATCCTTGCGGACCGGAACCCTAGACGCCCACCCAATCTGTAGTCGCAAATCGCGGCGATATCCAGATGGGTTGGTACGACAGGGTGACGCGCATCGGCCGGGTCGAGAATGCCGAATTGGGCAACCATGGTTGCGTCATGACCAAACCATGCCGCGCTTCAGTGATTCTGACGCGCGCGCCAAATCGTGCCAAAAGGCCGATTTACGACTAATACTCATCTAAGACATTGAAATCGCTGGAGCGGGTGAAGGGAATCGAACCCTCGTCGTAAGCTTGGGAAGCTTCTGCTCTACCATTGAGCTACACCCGCAGCGACTCCCGTTATAGGGGGTGGCCGCCGAGCCATCAAGCGGCCAAACGGACGCGCGCTCCGGGCGCCGGCCGACGCCGGCAGGATTTCCCATAACGTCAAATTATCACCGCTCAGCAATACTATAGGGTCAAGAGACACCTGCGGCAGCGGGAGGAACGGCATGAATTTGAGTATGGCCCAGATCGAACGGGAGTTCGGCCCAAGGGCTTCGGCCAGGCAGAGGGCCGGAGCCAGCGGGATATTGCTGACCCTGGAACAGATCCAGTCAGCACCAGTCGAGGTGCGGAACTGGCTCATGCAGTTCCTGTTCAACGACATCCCGGGCATGACGGAGTTCGGCCCGGAGCCGAACGGCGGGATCAGCGACGACAAATTGGCGGTCTGCAGCTCGCTCGAGGTCAAGAACATCCTCGTCGGGCTCGGCGACAACTACATGGCCCTTCAGATATTCTTCCAGCTCGGATGCAGCACCAGCAGCCCGGTGGCGACGGGGCGGCAGTCACGTGTGCTCAGCCTGTCGGACTTCCGGCACAATACCGATGTCGGCGATACGATGCAGCTGCGCCGCGGCATTCAGTACATCAACGAAGCGCTGCGCGGCCTGCGTGACGACCCCGAGGCGACGGTCTGCCAGATCGAGGGAAATGATCGCTACCGCGTCCATTGTGAGACGCAGCACAGAATCCAACGCTTCTGGGAGCGTGTCTCATCCCTTGCCGCCCAGCGGTCGGTGATCCCCTTCCCGACCCGCCTGGCGCGCTCGCTCGATGGCCGCCAGAATCAAGTATAGCGGCGCCTTCGGACGCTCAGGCAGCGGCGTCCGAGGCGCGTAGGTCGCAGGGCCGCGCCTCGTCCGGGCGAGGCTTCGCCAGCATGCCGGACACGCCGCTGAGCGCGCGCGGCGTCAGCTCCAATCCCAGGAAGCGGTCGAGGTCGACCGGGCCCGGCAGCTCCAGCGCCTTGGTGAAGGCGCGGGTGAAGCCGAACTTCACGTAATAGGGCTCGTCGCCCACCAGCAGCACGATGCCGTAGCCGAGCCGCCGCGCCACCTCCAGCGACTCCCAGATCAGCGCGCGGGCATAGCCCTTGCCGCGGTCCTCAGGCAGGACAGCCACCGGACCCAGAAGCAAGGCGGGCACCCGTCTTTCCCCGATCACCACCGGCCAATAGCGCAGGCTGCCCTTGAGCATGCCGTCCTCGCGGATGACGGTGCACAGTTCCGGGATCGGCTCGACGCCCTCGCGCAGGCGATAGACGGTCTTGCCGGCACGTTCGGAGCCGAAGGCGAGGTCGAGCAGCCGCTCGATATCGTCCTTGTCCGAGGGCGTTTCGGGGGTGATCTTCATGGCGGCTCCGTTACCACGCGGGATGCGGCCGAGCAATTTTCGATGCACCGAATCCGCCATGTATCGACTTGCGGCGCCTACCCTACCACATCGCGCCGGGCTGGCGTATGGTGCGGGATTGCCCGCCAACAAAAAACCATGTCAGGCCGCCATGTATACCGCCTCGACCCGGTCAATCACGGTGACGGTGAACCCGTCCTATCTGGAGGAAGAATCCACCCCCGCGGATAACGAGTTCCGCTGGGCCTATCACGTGCGGATCGAAAATAACGGCCAGGGCACGGTCAAGCTGCTGTCGCGCTATTGGCGGATCACCGATGCGCTCGGCCGGGTGCACGAGGTGCGCGGCGCCGGCGTCGTCGGCGAGCAGCCGGTGCTGCAGCCCGGCCATGCCTTCGAATATCAGAGCTGGACCCCGCTACCCACGCCGCACGGGATTATGGTAGGCCTTTATCAAATGGAGGAACGGGGGAGCGGGGAATTGTTCGACGTCGCCATACCGGCATTTTCGCTGGACAGCCCTTATCAGCCGGTCCGGTTGAACTAAATCTAAATCTAAGCCCTTATTTCAATATCACACTCATGTGCGCGGCAGGACGCGCCCAACGGATTGATTTATGCCTAAGAAAACATCTCTCGCCCCCGTCGCCCTTTCGCCCGTCACCGATCAGCGCCCCAGCCGCGCCGAGGCCGAGGAGGCGGTCCGCATCCTGCTGCGCTGGGCCGGAGACGACCCGGGCCGCGAGGGGCTGAAAGGGACGCCCGAGCGCGTCGTGCGGTCCTATGAGGAGTTCTTCGCCGGCTACGAGCAGGATCCGGAGGAAATCCTCACCCGTACCTTCGAGGAGGTCGCCGGCTACGACGACATGGTCGTGCTGCGCGGCATCCGCTTCGAATCCTATTGCGAGCACCACATGGTGCCGATTATCGGCATCGCCCATATCGGCTATCTACCCAACAACCGCGTCGTCGGCATCAGCAAGCTGGCCCGGGTGCTGGAGATCTTCTCCAAGCGCCTGCAGATCCAGGAGAAGATGACGGCCGAGATCGCCAACACCATCGACCGCGTGCTGAAGCCCCAGGGCGTCGCCGTTGTGCTGGAAGGCGAGCATCAATGCATGACCACCCGCGGCGTCCACCGCCCCGGCGTCAATATGGTGACCAGCCAGATGATGGGCGTCTTCCGCGACAACGAAGCCACCCGCAAGGAATTCCTCTCCATCATCGGCCACCGCAACGCGGGGTAGTTTCCGAAAAAGAAACACCAAGGCGCCAAGACACCAAGTTAAAGCGGGAAATCCGGGTTTTTCTTGGTGTCTTGGCGCCTTGGTGTTTAATTCTTTGGATTATCTTATCTCGAACTTCACGCCGTCCGCCGAGGCGTATTTCGAGCTGCAGAATTCGCAGGTCACCACGATCTCGCCGTCCACCTTTAGCTCTTCCAGCTCGCTTTGCGGGATCGATTGGAGGGCGCGTTCGACGCGGTCAGCTGAGCAGCGGCAGCCGCGTTGGATGGCGTGGGGCTGGAAGACGCGGACCTGCTCTTCGTGGAAGAGGCGATAGAGCAGGCTGTTGAGGTCCAGTGTGCGGTCGAGCAGTTCGACCTCGGCGGCGGTGCTCATCAGGATGCGGGCGCGGTTGAAGTCTTCCTCATTCTCGGCCGGGCTCTTCTTGATTCGGCCTTCATCCTCTTCCGGCAGGTGCTGGATCAGCACCGCGCCGGCGCGCCAGCCGTCGGGATAATGCCGGGCCGCCAGCTTGGCCGCAGTCGGCAGCTGCTCGGACTGTTCAAAATAATGCGCCAACGCGTCGGTCAAGGTCGGGCCGGTCAGCGCGACGATGCCCTGATAGCCCTCGGTGTTCTCGCCCTGGTCGACGGTGAAGGCGAGATAGCCCTCGCCCAGCAGCGACTGGAACGTCGCGGACGCCTCGTACTGGACCAGGCGATCGGCATCGAACCGCGCGTAGGCACGCACATCGCCGCCCGTGGTCACGTCGACCACCAGCAGCGAAACCGGCCCGTTGCCCTTGGCCTGAAGTGTGAAGACGCCGTCGTACTTGAGCAGGCTGGCGAGCAGTACCGTCGCGATCGCCGTCTCGGCGACGATCTGTTCGACCTGACGGGGATAGTCGTGCAGGCTCAACAGCTCATCCAACACGCGGCCCAAACGCACCGCCCGGCCCCGGACGTTCGAGACGTCGAGCTGGAAAGGCTGGATCAGGTCGGTGGTGAGTTCGGTCGAGGGGTCGAGAGCGGTGCCGATCATGCGGGCCTTCCGAAATTGCGAAGGCCGTTAGATAGGGTCACGCCAGACACCATTCCAGGATGGCCTTCTGGACATGCATGCGGTTCTCGGCCTCGTCCCAAACCGCCGATTGCGGCCCATCGATGACCTCATCCGTCACCTCCTCGCCGCGATGGGCGGGCAGGCAATGGAGGAAGATCGCGTCCTTGTCCGCCTGGCCCATCAGACGTGGATTGACCTGGAACGGCTGCAGGATGTTGAGACGGCGCGCCGCCTCCTTCTCATCGCCCATAGACACCCAGGTGTCGGTGATGACGCAGTCGGCGCCCTCGACCGCCCAGTGGGGATCGTTGCCGAGCTCGATCCGGGCGCTGGATTCCTCGATCCAATAGCGCAGCTGGTCGCGTGGGGCGAATTCCTTCGGCGTCGCGACCCTGAGCGTGAAGTCGAACTGCGCCGCCGCATGCATCCACGAGGTCAACACGTTGTTGGTGTCGCCGCTCCAGGCGACGACCTTGCCGGCGATCGGGCCCTTGCGTTCCTCGAAGGTCATCAGGTCGGCCATCACCTGGCAGGGATGGCTGCGCTTGGTCATGCCGTTAATCACCGGCACGCTGGATGCATCGGCCATCTCCTCCAGCATCTCATGATCCAGGATGCGGATCATGATGGCGTCGACATAGCGCGACAGCACCCGCGCCGTGTCGGCGATGGTCTCGCCGCGGCCGATCTGCATCTCGGTACCGGTCAGCATCATCGTGCTGCCGCCCAGCTGTTGCATCCCGACATCGAACGACACGCGCGTGCGGGTCGAGGGCTGGTCGAAAATCATCGTCAGCATCTTGCCGGTGAGCGGCCTACCGGTGCCGTCGCCGGCCTTCAGCGCGCGCTTCATTTCGATCGCGCGGCCGATCAGCTGCTTCAGTGTGTCGACAGGAATCGAATCGATATCGAGGAAATGACGGGGCTGTGGCATTCGATTACGCCTTGGTTGAGGCGAAATCGCCCGCCGTCAGGTCCAGGATCTTCACCGCTTCGTCGATCTCGGCCTGGCCGATGATCAGCGGCGGCAGCAGGCGGATGACGTTCTCCGCCGCGCCGACGCTGAGCATGCCGTGATGGCGCAGCCCGTCGACGACGGCGATATTGTTGACGCCCTCGGCGCAGCGCAGGCCCAGCATCAGGCCGACGCCGCGGACTTCGGCGAACACGCCGGGGTTGCGGGCGACGACGCCCTGCAGCGCGGCGCGCAGCGCGGTGCCCTGTGCCTGGACATTCGCGAGGAAGGCCGGCTCGGCGATGACATTGACCGAGGCCAGCCCGACCGCCATGGCCAGCGGATTGCCGCCGTAGGTCGAACCGTGAGTGCCGGCGACCATGCCGCTGGCTGCGTTCTCGGTCGCCAGGCAAGCGCCCAGCGGAAAGCCGCCGCCGATCGCCTTGGCGACCGACATGACGTCGGGCGTGATGCCCGCCCATTCATGGGCGAACAGCTTGCCGGTCCGGCCCATGCCGCACTGGATCTCGTCGAAGAACAGCAGCAGCCCGAACTCGTCGGCGATCTGGCGCAGCGACCGCAGATACTCGACTGAAGCGGCCTTGATGCCGCCCTCGCCCAGGATCGGCTCGATATTGATCGCAGCAGTCTCAGGCGTCACCGCGGCGCGCAGCTCGTTGAGGTTGCCGAAGGCGACCTGGTCGAAGCCGTCGAGCAGCGGGCCGAAGCCCTTCACCATCTTCTCGGCCTTGGACGCCGAGATCGCGCCCAGCGTGCGGCCGTGAAAGGCGCCCTCGATGACGATGATACGGTTCTTCTGGGGCTCGCCCTTGGAATAGAAATGCTTGCGAATCAGCTTGACCCCGCATTCCCAAGCCTCGACGCCGGAATTGGTGAAGAACACCGTGTCAGCGAAGGTGAGCTCGGTCAGGCGCTTGGCCAGCTTCTCCTGGCCCGGCACGCGGAACAGGTTTGAGGTGTGCCACAGCTTGCTGCCCTGCTCGTTGAGCGCGGCGACCAGGGTCGGATGGCAATGGCCGAGCGACGTCACGGCGATCCCGCTCGCGAAATCGAGATAGCGACGACCTTTGGAATCGAAAAGATAGGAGCCCTGCCCCCGCTCGAATTCAATATCGGCGCGGGCGTAGACCGGCATGACCGCTGGGACCACGATTACCCCCAAAAAAAGTGATTGTGTGTATAGTGCTGTGGCGGACGCCACAAGGAAGAAGCGCAGGCTAATCCGGCATGTCTTGCATGCGGGAGAGGACTTATCGTCGGTAGGTTCGGGCCCGGTTCATGAGTCGCTTATAGCGGCGGCGATCAGCATCCGCAATGCCCGTGAAATCCTACATCCTACGACTTCAGCTTATACCCCGTGACCAGCATCCTGAGCGTCACCACCCACAGGATTAAGTTCAGGCCGACCAGCACGGCAACACCCGACAATAGCGACGCCTCGGCGTGGCCGATGAAACCGTAGCGGAAGCCATCGATCATATAGAAGAACGGATTGAGGTGGGTGACCGAGCGCAGCACCGGCGGGAAGCGGTCGACCGAATAGAAGGTACCGGACAGGAAGGTCAGCGGCGTGACGATGAAATTGGTCACGGCGGCGATATGGTCGAACTTGTCGGCCCAGATCGCGCCGATGACGCCGAGGAGCGACAACATCATCGTCGCCAGCGTGCCATAGAGCAGAACGGCGCCGACATCGTGGATGCGGACCGGCAGGAACATATCGATGGTCATCGCCGTGACCAGCCCCACCATCAGGCCGCGGACGACGCCGCCCAAGGTCCAGGCCAGGGCGAGTTCCACAGGGGAGATCGGGGTCATCAGAACGTCGACGATATTGCCCTGCACCTTGGCGATCATTACCGACGATGAGGTGTTGGCGAAGGCGTTCTGGGTCATCGCCATCATGATCAGGCCCGGCGCCAGGAAGTTGAAATAGGGCACGCCATAGACCGTCTGCCCGGTTCCGCCGCTCCCCCCGCTCATCGCCAGCGAGAACACGGCATAGAACAGCAGGGTCGTGATCACCGGCGCGGCAATGGTCTGCAGCCACACCTTCACGAAGCGCCGGACCTCCTTCAACAGGAGGGTCCAAAAGCCGATCCAGTTGACCTTGCCCATGATTCGGGCAGCGGGCGGGGTTACGGTCGGCGCGACATCGATGTCGCGAAGCGGCAGGGAATCCATGGTGTCTGTATAGGTTCGCTCAGGGTCCGCTGCAATGCAGACCCTTGGCAACCCTGCGTTGCAAGAGCAGGTTCGCGCCATGCCCTATAAAAAACAAAAGCCTCCGTCCCGCATGACCGAAACATCGCTCGCCAACGCGGCGCTGTTCTATCTCAGTCGCTATGCCTCGTCGTCGGGCAATCTCAGGCGCGTGCTGATGCGCAAGGTGACGCGGTCGGCGGCGCATTACGGCGACGATCCTGCGCCGCTGAAACTCATTGTCGATTCGCTGGTCGCCCGCCATTCGCAAAGTGGCGCGGTCAACGACGTCCTCTATGCCGAGAGCCAGACCCGGGCGCTGCGCCGGCGCGGCGGCTCAACGCGGGCGATCGTGCAAAAGCTTAACGCCAAGGGCGTGCCGGCTGAGATCATTGCGGAAACGGCATCGGCGCTGACCGAGGAAGGCGGCGATCTGGAGGCTGCGTATCGCCTCGCCCAACGCCGCCGATTGGGACCGTTCCGGGCGGATAACCGGGCAGACAACCGTCAGCGCGACATGGCTGCGCTGGGCCGCGCCGGCTTCGGATATCAGATCGCGGCAGCGATCATCGACGCCGAGGATGTGGAAGCTGTGGAGGAGAAACTGAGGGAAGGATAAGCGCCGCGTTCCCTCAAACGTCATTCTCGCGAAAGCGGGAATCCAGCCAATACGCGCGGCAGCGCGGAAATGACCCTGGATTCCCGCCTTCGCGGGAATGACGAAGAAGGCAAAGAAACGCCGCCCCTGCCGGATGACAGGGGCGGCGCTGCTTTTCAGCGTTTAGTGGTGGTCGCGCCCGTTACCGCCACCGCCCTGGGGACGCTGCTGAGCGGCGACATGCGGCGCGGCATGCTGAGCCGGAGCCTGGCGCGGAGCCGCCATGCGCTGAGGCGCGGCATGCGGCGCCTGCTGACGCGGAGCCGCGTGGGCGGCGCGCTGCTGCTGCGGCGCCGGGCGCTGGGCCGCCCGCTGCTGCGGCGCCGGGCGCGGAGCCGCATGCTGGGCCGTCCGCTGCTGCGGCGCGTGCTGGGCACGCGGGGCCGCAGCGGCCTGGCGACGCTCAGCAGTCCCGGCGCGGCTCTGGGCTGGACGGTTCTGGGCCGCGCGGGGCTGGGCGTGCTGGGCACGATTCGCGGCAGCCTCGCGATTGGCAGTAGCGCGGTTGGCGGTAGCGCGATTGGCACCGGCCTCGCGATTGGCGCCGGCGCGATTGGCCGCAGCCTCGCGATTCGGAGGCGTATGGTGCGCAACGTTAGCCCCGCGGTTCTCGGTCCGGCCAGCCCGGGCCTCGTTCCGCGCGGCAGCGCCACGCTCGTTACGGGCGGCATTGGCCTCCGGACGCGCCGCATTCGGACGGCCGGCGGCGCGGTTATCCGCGCGGGCCGCGGCATTGCCGCCACGGACGGCGGCCGAGCGGTCGGCGCCAGGGCCGGCGGCGCGGGCCGCTACGACACCCGGCCCCTTGAGCTCACCGGCACGGGCGGTCGCGGCAACGGCCGGACGGCCGCGGTTGGCGGCAGCCCGCATCTGCGGATCGCCACGCGCCGCCTCGCGGTTGCGGATTTGCGCGGCCGTCGCTTCCTGCCGCGCATTGCGCGCCGCAGCCAACTGAGCCTGGTTCGCCCTGGCTTGGACGCCGGCACCGCCGTTGAAGGCGGCACCGCCCGGACGGACATTGACGACCCGACGGTTATAGACGTTCGTGATGTTGACGTTTCGGATGTTGGTTACCGACCGGTTGTACTGGAAGTTGCCGCCGCGCCAGTAACCGCCATCGAAGCCGTAGCCGCCATAGCCATAGCCATAGTTGATGCCGCCGTAGAAACCCACGGTCGGGCCCCAATAGCCGGAATGGAAACCGTAGACCCCGCCATCGTAGCCCCAATAAGGGGGCGTCCACAGCACGCCGACGACCGGCGGCTCGACCCAGGTGCCAGGCACCCAGTAGTAACCGCCTTCTTCTTCATAGGCCCAGTAGCCGGGGGTCCAGATATAGCCCGGGCCCGGAATCGGCGGCTGCTCATAGACGGGAATCGGCGGCGGCGCGATCGGCACGGTGATGCCGATGCCGATGGCCACCTGGGCGGATGCCGTGGTGGTGAAGACCGGGGCCGCGGCGCCGAGAGTGAGGCCGAGAACGACCGGTATGAAATAAGGGGACAAGCGCATTGTCGGCCTTCCTCCAGGTTGTGGCGCTCCCGCTGGATCGCCGTTGACGTATACTGTACATATCGTGCGCGGGACGCTTTTGTTGCACGTTCGCGAGATTAATTTACTGTAATCTACGCCACAATTATGCCATAGTGTTAAAGCTGTGACTTAATATCGGCCCACACTTTACTGTTTTACTTGGATCTTAGGCTCTTCGTCCATCTCTAGACTGTCCTCCGGCAGCGCCACCGGGCCAATGTTTTTCGACGCCGCAACCCAGGCGCCGCCTGGCGAAATCACCATGTTCTGGGGGAAAGAGAGCGGAATGCGGAGCTCGGCGAAGCGCTTTTTCATCCTGCGGTTGAATTCCCGCCCGACCGACCATTGCTTGATCGGCTGGGTCTTGAAGCGGGCCTGCAGGACGGCAGCGTCGGGGCCGAAGGAATCGACACCGATGATCTCGATCGGGGCCAGGATCAGGTCCTTGTAGGCCGCATCCTCCTGCAGCTCGGCGCCGAGCGCGGTCACCGCCTCAACCACCCGGTCGCTGTCGACGGCGTAATCAACCCTGATATTGAACATGTAATAGGCGAAATCCTTGGTCATGTTGTTGACCGAGGTCACGGCGCTGAACGGCACGGTATGCACCCCGCCGTTGCTGTCCCGCAGCTTGATCGTGCGAATCGAGAAATGCTCGACCAGGCCGGAATGGCCGCCGCCGAGATCGACCACATCGCCGACTGCGATGGTGTTCTCGAACAGGATGAAGATACCGGTGATCACATCCTTGACCAAAGTCTGCGCCCCGAAGCCGATGGCCAGGCCGACGACGCCGGCGCCGGCCAGCAGCGGCGCGATATTGAGCCCGAGCTCCGACAGCACGATCAGCACGACGACCACGATCAGGAAGATCAGGAAGGCGTTCCGCAACAGCGGCAGCAGGGTACGCACCCGCTGGCTGCGCTGGACCGGCGTGCCGTCTACAACCGCGCCGACCAGATAGGTCTCGATCACCGCCGAAACGAATTCCCAGGCGACCAGGGCGCTGACGACGATGAAGCCGATCGAGAAGACCCGGGCCAGCAGCGCCCGCCCGTCCGGCCCGGTGATCCAGCCGACGGAGTCGAGGCCCCAGATATCGACCAGCGCGACGATGGCGATCAGCCAGATGATCACCGAGGCGGTGGCGCGGACGATCGGCAGATAGATATCGGCCCGCTCGCGCAAGCGGGGATGGCCCGCCGCCCCGTGGGTCAGGTTCGTGCCGCGCGTGACCGCATGCTCGACCGCCATAAGTACGAAGCGCGCAACGGCGACGATCGCGATCGAGACCAGCGTGGCATGCAGGATGAAGTCGAACCCGCCGTTTATGTCGAACGCCCAGACGGCGAAGGTCGCGACCAGATAGGCGATGGCCAGCAGGTGCCAGACCTCGGCCACGCGCTTGCGGAGCGAGAAGAAGGCCGGCGGCCCCTTCGGATCATCGGCGTCACGGCCGCGGATCCAGCGCGCGACCTCCTTGCGGTCGACGATCACCAGACTGATCACGATAACGAGGATAGAAAACCCCACCAGCTTCAGCGCGGCATGGGCGGCGACGCGCGGCATGCCCAGCACCACCAGGGCGGAGATGCCGAAGCAGCCGAAGGCGACGATCGCGCCGATCCAGCTGATCCAGCGGTGCAGGAATCGCGCCGCCCTGTCGCCGAACGGCACCAGCCGGAGCGCGGGAGTGCGTGGGGCCAGAAGGAAGCGGGAGATGGCGATCACGCCCAGCACCAGCATCGTCGCGTTGATGATGGTCAGCGTCGCCAGATTGACCACCGCCGGCGGCCCGTCGATCGACAGCAGCGTATAGCCGACGAAACCGAACAGCCCGATCGGGATCAGCCGCAGCACGAGGCGCAGGACGCCGAACAGCAGCTTTGACGCGGTGCCCGTGGGGCGGCGGCGCTCAAGCGATCGGCGCGGCCCGCGGATCGCCAGGTAGGCGGCGATGAAAACCGCCGCGCCGCCGGCAAGCACGGTGGCGAGCGAGCCGGCTAGGTCCACCCAATGGGCGCGCCGCGCCGGATCGGCCATCTGCCGCTCGAACCAGCGTTCGGCGGCGGGCAGTCCGCGGAACGAATGGCCGAGCGCGCCGAACTCTTCTCCGGCCTCGGCCACTTCGGCGGACAGGAATTTAAGGATGCGGGTGCCGATCGGGTCGGCTTCCTCCTGCTTCTGCGCCTGCTGCTGCTGGGTCAGCAGGGTCAGCTGGTTGATCAGCTTCTGGCGCGCCGCCGGGTCGTTCAGCGTCTTGATCAGCTCCTTCGCCTGGGCCGGATCGGTGGCGGGAGGCGGAGGCTGCGCCGGCTTGTCCGCAGCAGCTTCGGCGGCAATCCCGGCGGCGGGCTGGGCCTGCGCGGGAAGGCTCTGAAGACTGACCGGCAAAAGGACCAGCAGGGCGGCGATCAAAAAACAACGAATCATGGGATCAGCTTATGTGGAAACTACGCTCGCGGCACTGCCGTCTTATCGCGGCGAAACGTTGAGATAGGCGATACGGTTCAATCAAGGCGGTTTCAGGGCGGTATCTGAGGATGGAGGGGCCAAAACTCAAAAACGGGGCCCGCGAAACCCGTTTACAGCCCTCCCGGCCCTACCTATCTTCACATCCATGACCGATAAAATCGAACGCACCGATGCGGAGTGGCGCCAGCTGCTCTCGCCTGAGGAATACCGGATCCTGCGCGAAAAAGGCACCGAGCGCGCCTTCACCGGCCATTACTACAAGACAAAGGAACCGGGCACCTATGTGTGCGCGGCCTGCGGGCATGAGCTGTTCGACTCGGATACGAAATACGAGTCCGGCTCGGGCTGGCCCAGCTTCTTCGCCGCCAAGGACGACGAGGCGGTGGCGACAGAGACCGACCGCAGCCACGGCATGGTCCGCACCGAGGCGATGTGCGCCCGCTGCGGCTCGCATCTGGGCCATGTCTTTCCGGACGGACCGGCCCCGACGGGCCTGCGCTATTGCATGAACTCGGCGTCGCTGAAGCTGAAGCCCAAGGAAGAATGAGAGCAAGACTCGCACAGTCTCTCCCAGCCGGCGCGACGGCGTGCTATGAATCGGCCGCTATAAAGAAATTTCGGGAGATGGAAAGTGCAGACCGGATCCGGACGCGCACCACTCATCATCGCCATCGTCGCCGCACTCGTCACCTATGCCGCGTTCGGCCCGCAGACGCCGTTCGGCTTCCTGCATCGGTTCGGCCATCACAAGATCACGATCAGCACAGACAAGTCGGCTGACGCGGCGGAGGCGGCGCGCCAAAAGGCCGAGGACGCACGGCAGGCCGCAGAGGATGCGCGTCAGGAGGCCGAAGATCGCGCCCAGGATGAGAGGGACCGGGCCCAGGAGTTGCGCGACCAAGCCCAGGAGCTGGGCCAACGCGCAAGCGATATTGCCCAGGCCGCCGGCGAGAAGGCGGTCGCGGCGGTCAAGCCCTTTGCCGCACCGGATGCGCCGGCCCCCCCTGCCCCACCCGCCCCGCCGGCCGCACCCGGCGCCGAAGAGCTCAGCCTGGATTCGTTCGACAGCGTGACGCTCGAGAACAATGCCAGCGCCACGATCACCATCGGCGACAGGCAATCGGTCTCGATCTCGGGCGGCATGGGCCACACCGAGGCCCGTGTGCATGACGGCAAGCTGATCGTCAGCGGCTCGATCCCCGGGACGAAGGTGGCGATCACCGTACCGCATCTGAAGGCCCTGGAGGTGAACGGCGTTGGCAAGGTGACCCTCGAAGGACTGCGCGACCCGGTCGCGATCAAGGCCAATGGCGCCGTCAAGCTCTCGGCCAGCGGCACGGTCGACTCCGCCCAGTTGGTCCTGAACGGGCCGAGCAAGTTCGACGTCGCCAGGCTCCAGGCCAAGAACCTGACCGTCGAGGTCAACGGCGTCGGCGATGCCGACGTTTATGCCACGGACAATCTGGTCGCCGACGTGAAGGGCGTCGGCCATATCCGCTACCGTGGCGATCCGCACTTGGTGACCAAGATCAACGGCCCGGGCTCGGTTCAGCGTCTTGCCTCCGACGCGGGCTGAGGTCTGCTGGTCCTAAGGGCCGCTCGACCGCGCCGGCCATATTTCGTATTCAATCGGGCGCTTCGGCGTCCGATTCCGTTTTGATGCCGTTTCCGTTTTAAAAAGGCCTTCTCACGATGATCCCTCGCTATAGCCGGCCGGAGATGGCCAATATCTGGGAACCGCAGAACCGCTACCGGATCTGGTTCGAGATCGAGGCCCACGCCTGTGATGCGATGGCTGAGTTGGGGACCATCCCCAAGGAGGCCGCCAAGGCGATCTGGGAGCGCGGGGCGTTCGAGCCCGACCGGATCGACGAGATCGAAAAGGAAACCCGGCACGACGTTATCGCCTTCCTGACCAACGTCGCCGAGCATGTCGGGCCCGAGGCGCGCTTCCTGCACCAGGGCATGACCTCGTCCGACGTGCTGGACACCGCGCTGGCGGTGCAGCTGACCCAGGCGGCCGATCTGCTGCTGCAGGATATCGACGCCGTCATCGCCGCGATCCGCCGTCGAGCGCTGGAGCATGCCCATACGCTGACCATCGGCCGCAGCCACGGCATCCATGCCGAGCCGACCACGTTTGGCCTCAAGCTCGCCGGCCACTGGGCCGCCTTCAAGCGCGACCGCGCCCGGCTGGTCGCCGCCCGCGCCGAGATCGCGACCTGCGCCATCTCTGGGCCCGTCGGCACCTATGCCACGGTCGATCCCAGGGTCGAGGCGCATGTCGCACGGATGATGGGGCTGGTCCCCGAGACGGTGTCGACCCAGGTCATCCCGCGCGACCGGCACGCCCAGTTCTTCGCCGTGCTCGGCGTCATCGCCGCCACGATGGAGAATCTGGCCACCGAGGTCCGCCACCTGCAGCGCTCCGAGGTTCTGGAGGCGGAGGAATATTTCGCGCCCGGCCAGAAGGGCTCCTCGGCGATGCCGCACAAGCGCAACCCGGTCCTGTCGGAGAATCTAACCGGTCTTGCCCGTCTGGTGCGCGGCGCAGTGGTTCCGGCGCTGGAGAATGTCACGCTGTGGCATGAACGCGACATCTCCCACTCCTCGGTCGAGCGGGTGATCGGCCCGGACGCCACCATCGCGCTCGATTTCGGGCTGGTGCGGCTGGCCGGGCTCGTCGACAAGCTGGTCATCCACCCCGAGAACATGCGCAAGAACCTGGATTCGCTGGGCGGGCTCGTCTTCTCCCAGCGCGTGCTGCTGGCGCTGACCCAGGCCGGGATGAGCCGCGAGGACAGCTATCGCACGGTGCAGTCGACCGCGATGCGCGTGTGGGACGAACGCAAGGACGATTTCCGCACCCTGCTGGGCCAAAACCCGCAGGTCACCGCCCTGCTCTCCCCCGCCGAGCTGGATGAGATTTTCGACTACAGCTACTACACGCGGCATGTCGACATGGTGCTGGCGCGGCTGGAGGACTGACCAAAGCAAAAAAGAAGGCAGCGGCGACCGAAGCCGCCGCTGCCCTCTCGCGACCGAACTTCTGTCGGGCCGGCAACTCTAACGGATATTACCGGTCGGTGTTGGTCCGCCGGACCGTCGTGGAACTTGTATCGCCATAGGGCGTATCCGTCCTCCGTGTGGTGCGGCTGGTGGTTGAGGTGTCGCCGTCCCAGCTGTCGGTGCGGCGGACGGTGTTCCTGGTGACGCTCGAGTCACCGTAATATCCGTCCCTGTTCACCGTGGTCTTGTTGCGGACAACGCGGTCGCCGTCGGGCGCCGTTGTAACGGTGGTCTGGCGGTTGACGCTGGTGTCCTGGGCATAGGCGGCGCTGGCGATAAGTCCCAGCGCCATGGCGCCGGATAAAACATGCTTCATCATAGTGAACACTCCCGAGTTGGGCAATTGCTCGATTAAAACTCGAGAGCGTGATACTGTTCCCATGAATATCTCCAGGAACATTTTCCTAATACAATTGTAGGCACAGCCCTGATTTCTGATCACAGGATTTCACAGACTGGAACTCACAGGCGCCTAGCAGGTTAAACCCTGCCCCGCTCCAGCCAGGCCGCAAGCCCGCTGGCCGGGATCGGCCCGCCGAAATACAGCCCCTGCCCATGTCGGCACTCCAGCCCGAGCAAGGCGTCGGCGACCTCCTTTTCCTCGACCCCCTCGGCCACGGCGCGCAAATCCATCGAATGGGCAAGGCCGATGATGGCGCGGACGATGGCGTGGCTCCGCGGCGAAGTCAGGATCGCCTCGGAAAAGGAGCGGTCGATCTTGATGCAGTCGATCGGCAGGCGGTGGAGATAGACCAGGCTGGAATAGCCGGTGCCGAAATCGTCGAGCGCGAAGGAAACACCCATCGTCTTCAGCTGCTCCATCACCTCGCCGGCCTTGGCGTGATCCTTGATCAGCATGGTCTCGGTGATCTCGAACTGAAGCCGGGTGCCCTGCCCGCGACCGCCGGCGAACAACCCCCTGATCCGATCGACGATCGCACTGTCCAGCAGATGCGCCGCCGACAGGTTGACGCTGAGCAGCATCGGTTCATGCGTTCGCGCGCAGGCGGCCAGCGCGTCGTCGAAAGCCCGCCAGGCCCGGTCGAGGATCACGGCATCGATGGCTCGGATCAGGTCGTTGGCCTCAGCCAGCTGGATGAACTCGGAAGGTTCGATCAGCCCGCGCTCGGCATGGCGCCAACGGGCCAGCGCCTCGAACCCGATCAGGGTCGAATCCTTGAGATCGACGATCGGCTGAAAGAACGGCTCGAACGCATAGGCCGCCAGCCCGTCGCGGATCTCAGCAACGGCGTCGGTCTTTTCCGGTGGAAGATCAGCCGATGCCATTGAGAGACCGATAGATCACGGGAGCGAAGCCGCACTGATGCAGCGACGATAGCCGCAAAATAGAGACGAATTTTGCGTATCGCAATAATCCATCCGGAGCAACAAATGGCCCCCTACCGGGTTGGATATAACGTTTTCCCGCAATGTCGCCAGACGAAAATGTTTCAGGTTTCCCTTGGAAACCAAGTGGTTTCCGACCAACCCATAGCGATCGACGGAGTGCAGGCGGCGCGCGAGGCCGGGTTACGCTATGTCGCCGATCATATG
>Ga0268266_10003084_pt1 | contig 17036 bp, 9 predicted proteins | sample KBSS13metaG_FD_190356 | JGI IMG/M metagenome (GOLD analysis project Ga0268266, IMG submission 190356) | Switchgrass rhizosphere microbial communities from Kellogg Biological Station, Michigan, USA - KBS S1-3 metaG (SPAdes) (version 2) | ecosystem: Host-associated > Plants > Roots > Rhizosphere >...
GCGAAGGATTGGAGCGGTTGCGGGAGCTGCTGGATAAGATGGAGAGGGGGGATAAGGGGGTAAAATCGGATGGGGAGGTTGGATAAAGTGAGAAGTTGGGTTAGATGGATGAGTTGGATTAGATGGAGAGGTCAGGCAATGTGCTTAAGTTAGATAAGATGGGGAGGTTGGATAAGGTAGGGAGGTTGAACAAGATGGGGGTGTTGGATAAGATGGGTAGGTCGGATAAGGCGGAAAAAAAGAAATAATAAATATATGATACAAGCCATCTGCTGGACGCTGGTCCATTCCCTCTGGCAGGGTTTGCTTTTCGCCATGGCCACGGGGGTGGTGATGCTGCTGACGAGGCGGGCGAGCGCGGCTGTACGCTATAATATATTGTGCGGGCTGCTGATCGTGTTCCTTGTCGTCTGTGCCGGCACCTTCGTGTATGAATGGGGTGCGACCGGAAAGGATGTTGCTCCGGGTGCATTGGTTGTTGTGGGAGGGGCCAGGGAATTGACGATGGCTTTGGCCAGTTATTGTTCGGAGCATGCGGCGCCGATCGTATGGATTTGGTTGTTTGTCTTCGCGGTGAAGACATTGCGGATGCTGGGCAGCCTATTGTATACGCAACGTATCCGGCATTATGGTATTAGTGCAGCGCCTGCAGGCTGGCAGCAGAAGGTGGATGAACTCAGCCGCCAGCTGGGTATCAGCAAAGCAGTAAAGCTGGTGGAATCGAAGATAGTGCGGATGCCATTGGTGACCGGACATTTGAGACCCATGATCTTTATGCCCCTGGGACTGCTGACAGGCATGCCGGAAGCAGAGATAGAAGCTGTGCTGCTGCATGAGCTGGCTCATATCCGGCGCAACGACTATCTTATCAATTTCCTTCAGCACGTGGCAGGCAACCTATTGTTCTTTAACCCGGGTTTTCTTTGGATGTCTGCTTTGCTGCGGGACGAGCGGGAAAACTGCTGTGACGATGTAGCTATTGCGCGGACGCAGGACAGGGTGCAATTTGTACGGGCCCTTATCAGCTTTAAAGAGTATGACCTCGGTCGGTCGAAGCTGGCCACAGCTTTCCCTGCCAGAAAGAACCAGCTATTGAAAAGGGTTGCCCGCATAGCGCACAACACCAATAAGACATTGGATACTGCCGAGAAAATATTTTTGGTGATGAGCTTTGCCGTTGTCTTGCTGCTGGTGGCGGCTACGGATCGTTCCCGGGGAGCGGGGACGGCATTGGGGGCGCAGATGCCCGGGGGTAAATACAGGGTCATCGTCGGTGCTCCGGCGGTCACTCCGGGACATGAGGAGACTATTCATGGGGCGCTTATGGAGGACGTGGGAAGGACGGTGTTAAACAGAAAGAAGGTGATGGGGAAACCAGTGAGGAAGATCAGCACCGGGCAGGCAGAGATGATCCTTGCCCGGGAGACCCAGGTACAAGAATTTGAGGCTGACCAGCAACGGGAGAAAGAGCTGGCTGACCAGGACATTAAGAACAAAGAGCAGGCAGAAAGGGATGCGCAGCAAGTGATACGTGACAGGGAACAGGCAGAAAGAGACAAGGAGCAGGCAGAACGGGACAGGCATCAGGCAGAGCTGGATGCACAGCAGGCCATCCGGGATAAGCTGCAGGCAGAGCGGGATGCCCAACAGGCCAGGCGGGATTTTCAACAGGCCAACCTCGACAGGCAACAGGCAGCAAAGGATGCTATGCGGGCAAATGTTGTTCAGCCGAAGGAGCCGCATCAGGCAAGGGACGCTGTTCAGACCACGGACGCACATCGGGCCACGTTTGCTGTCCAGGCCAGGGATACACATCGGGAATATTAGCTAATACATACTTGAAGTTTGAAAAATCACTCCGGCAGTGAAGGGGATCGTATTGCCCTATTGTTAACCTAAAAATTTAAAGTAACATGCAAAAGACAATTTTATTCCGGGGCGCATCAGCCCTGGCAGCCCTTTCTTTTACCTTAACTGCGTTTGCGCAGCAGCCCGCCCAGCCGGCCAAGGCTGCCCGTCCCGCCACGATGAGCAGGAGCGTGCAGCATGAGTATCTCAATATAGATGAGGATTCGTCTGTCAGCCCACCGCAGACGATGGTGACATATAAGAGCAAGGCGTTGTACAATATGGTGCTTAGTGAAGGAAAGATAGCGAGCTTGTATGTCAATGGCAAGCAGGTGCCCGCCGACAGCTTCTACGTATATGACTGGCTGGTAAAGAAATTGAAGGAGCAGATCGAGCGGGACAAGGCACAGGCGGTGGAGGACCGGAAGCAAGCGGAGCGGGATAAGGAACAAGCGGAGAGAGATGCCGAGCAGTCGGTGCGGGACAAGGAGCAGGCAGAAAGGGATGCCGAGCAGGCTGTGAAGGATAAGCGCCAGGCGGAAAAGGACGCAGAACAGGCCGGGAGAGACAAACAGCAGGCGGAGCGCGATGCGCAGCAGGCCGTCAGGGACAGGGACCAGGCTGGGAGGGACCGGGAGCAGGCGGAACGGGACAGGGAACAAGCCGGCAGGGATATCGAACAGGCAAAACGGGACAAGATACAGGCTGAAGAGGACAGGGCCCTCATGAAAAGCTTAAAAGCGGAAATAGTGAAGGAAGGATTGGCGCCGGATGAAAAAAGTGTGCGGTCCCTCATACTGGATGAATCCGTATTCTATGTCAACGGGAAGAAACAGTCGGATGAGCTCCATCAAAAATTCCAGGCAAAATTCATTAAAAAGGAGGGACATAGCATTCATTTCCATGACGGGACGATGCGGATCGGCCAGATGGACCAGTAAGGGCACATGAGGGAATTTTCAGGAGACATGCAACATTTTGGGCGGGGGGGTGTACTTTAGAGAAATAAATGTTGCGATCATGAAAAAGCTAACCCTCTTTCTATTATCCGGTCTACAGATCCTGGCAGTGGCGGCTCAGTCGTCCTCCGGCGGCACACGTCCATATTTACAGAAATCCCTTACCGGCCTGTCCATCCAGCAGGTGACTGCGGAGACCTCGGGCGGTAATATTTCCGTGTCAGGCGTTCCGGATGCGGAAGCAAGGCTGGAAGTCTATGTGCGGGGCAACCATGGAGAAGACCTGAGCAATGAAGATGTAAAACGGCGGCTGGACGAGCAATATGACCTCACTGTCAGCACAGACGACCATAAGCTGCGGGTCATTGCCCGTCCCAAGCATAATATCAACTGGAACAAAAGCCTCAGCGTGTCTTTCAAGATCTATGCTCCCGAGGCTGTTGCCACCACGCTGCGGACCAGCGGAGGAAATATTTCCATGAAAAAGCTCTCGGGCGGCACGCAGGATTTCAGGACCAGCGGCGGCAACCTGGATATTGACCAGCTTAGCGGAAAGATCACGGGAAAGACTTCGGGTGGCAATATCAATATATCTGATTCGAAGAACGAGATCGACCTGACCACCAGTGGAGGTAATATCGAAGCAACTCACTGCGAAGGCAACCTGCGTCTCGGCACTTCCGGCGGTGATCTGAAGCTCCGCCTGTTGAAAGGCACCATCCGGAGCACCACATCCGGCGGTACTGTCAGGGGTGAGGAGATAGACGGCGAGTTGCATGCCAGCACCTCAGGCGGCAATATCCGCCTGATGGACCTTACCTGCAGCCTAAGTGCTTCCACCAGCGGCGGAGATATCAATGTAAGTCTTAGGGAAATGGGTAAGTACCTGGACCTCACTAACTCCAGTGGAAATGTCAGCTTGCAGCTGCCACAAGGCAAAGGAATGGACCTGCGGATCTCCGGGGACAAGGTCCGTGTCAACTCCCTTACCAATTTCAAAGGAGAGTCCGACGAGAAGCATATCGAAGGGGCTATGAATGGAGGCGGGATACCTGTGAAAGTGAATAACAGCAGCGGAGATGTGACACTAACTTTTAAATAAGTAAAGAGATAGTTGTATGTGAATGACCGGGCCTTGGGCCCGGTTTTTTACATTTAGGCCATGAAAAGATTATTTTTTACCGGCGTGCTGGTGTGTATGGTTTATACTGTCTTTGCTCAGACGGTGATCAAAAGAGATCCTGCAATCGAAAAAATGGTGCAAGAGGTGAATGCGGACAGCCTGCAGGCTTATATCAGGGCCATGGTGTCTTTCAAGACCCGCAGCACTGTCAGCTCCACCACGGACAGTAAAAGTGGGATCGGCGCTGCCCGGAACTGGGTGCTGGCCAAATTCAAGCAATTTGCGGCGGGATCGGGAGGGCGGCTCTCTGCCTTTGTCGACACCTCAACCTATGTCGCCGACGGCAATCGGGTGAAAAGCAATGTCAACCTGGGCAATACCGTAGCCACCTTGAAGGGCACTGATCCCAATGATAACCGGATCTTTATCATCAGCGGTCATCTCGACAGCCGGCGCACGGATGTCCTGAATGGTGTGGATGAAGCACCCGGGGCCAATGACGACGGCAGCGGCAGCGCGGCTGTAATAGAATGCGCCCGTATTATGAGCCGGCATGCTTTTCCGGCTACTATCATCTTTGTAACAGTAAGTGGCGAGGAGCAAGGGCTTCTGGGCTCCACGTATATGGCGAAGAAGGCGAAGGCCGCCAACTGGAATATTGGGGCTGTATTGAACAATGATATCATCGGCAGTAACAACAGCAACCAGACGAATATCATCAACAATACGCAGGTGCGGGTATTCAGCGAGGGGTTGCCGGCTTATGAACTGGACAAGCAGGCCAAAATGATCCGTCAACTGGGACTGGAGAATGACGGGAAAGCCCGGCAACTGGCGCGTTATGTAAAAGAGACGGGCGAGCGATATGTAGATAACCTTTCAGTGATGATGGTGTATCGTCCTGATCGTTTCCTGCGGGGAGGTGATCATATCCCTTTTGTGGATAATGGCTATGCTGCTGTCCGGATCACGGAAATGAATGAGAATTTCAATCACCAGCACCAGGATGTCCGGACGGAAAAGGGTGTCATGTATGGTGACCTGCCGGAGTTCATGGACTTTGAATATCTACGTAAGAATACGGGTGTTAATCTTGCGGTGCTTGCGAACCTGGCCAAGGCGCCCGGTGTGCCTGTCGATGTGGCTATAGAAGTGAGGAATCTTACGAATAGTACGCTGCTTCGCTGGAAGGCCCCTTTGTACGGGGTTTGTAAGGGTTATTTTGTACTTGTCCGGGAGACCACCAGCGCTGTGTGGCAGAAAAAGATCTTCACGACGGCAATGGAGATGGAACTGCCGTATTCGAAGGATAATTATTTTTTTGCGGTGCAGGGCGTGTCGGAGGAAGGAAATGAGAGTTTGCCGGTGGTGCCGGTGCCGGGGAGATGAGGACGGGGACGCGGAGGCAACGTTTTGCAAAGAATTGCCGTTCTGCACTTTCTAAAAGTGCTATATGAAGAAAATGTTCATTTCCATCTTATTTGCTATGTCCATTGCGGCGTGCAGGAGGGATGATCCGGGTATGCCTTCTCCTCAGGCCAAAAAAATAGCCGGCAAGTGGAATATCATCACGGTGACTGTCATTCCACATGATTCAACGGGGAAGGTGATGAATGACGGCACTGTTTACACGGAACCCTCTTATTATTACTTTCAGTTCAATGCCAACTTCACCTGGGTGGAGAACCTGGCCCCCAATGTCAACCCGATCGGGGAAAGCGGGACCTATACATTGCATGCAGACACTGCCTTTACACTGGTCAATAAGAATGCTCCTTCCCAGCCCGAGGAATGCAAAATTCTTTCTTTAACGGATACCCTGTTCATATTCAGCCATCAGCGCGCCACTTTATACAACGGCATAACGCCGGGTTTCCTGGAATATATTTTTAAATTACAAAAATGATCCGATGAGGCGGGAATGGACGGGCGGTGAGTCTTGTAAACGAAGAAAGTTGTCGAGTGGCATGTCGTAGGTGTGCTGAAGGATTTCAATTTCAGCAGTCTCCGGGAAGTGATGACGCCTATTGCCCTTTACCTGCGGGAGAATAGAGGGAATCTGGCCTTAAGGGTGCGGAGCGAAAATATTCCCCATCTGATCTCGCAGATCGAGTACAAATGGAAGTCGATGGCGCCGGGTCAGCCTTTCAGCTATTCCTTTATGGATGATGATTTCAATGCACAGTATAAGGTAGAGGGGCGGATGGGAGGGATCTCGTTGTCTTTTTCTTTGCTGGCCATCTGCATTGCCTGTCTGGGGTTATTCGGGCTTGCGGCGTATGCGGCTGAGCAGCGTACGCGAGAGATCGGGATACGGAAGGTGCTGGGGGCTACGGTGACGAATATTGTAAGCCTCTTGTCGAGGGATTTTTTGGTCCTGGTATTGCTGGCGGCGCTGATCGCTTTTCCTTTTGCGTGGTGGGCGATGCACCGGTGGCTACAGGATTTTGCTTATTTGAGGAGTGAGTAGGGGTAAAATTCCTGGCAAACCTAACAGAGGCCGATAATTTTTTTTTTTGGAGCTGGATATTTTATTAATTTAGTCTATCACCATTTGTCTTCGGTCGTTCATCCTTCGGATCAGGTGTGTGTCTTTAAATCCAGGTAAGCATTTGTAGCTTGCCTTAGCATAAGCTTTACCCGTGTCCACATTTACATTTATCTGCTTCCATTCTAATTAATATTGATGTCTTCATTAATAGGGGAAAGTCCCTTGATATCCTGTTTGTGTGTTACACGTAATAAGGCTGAATTACTAGCCAGGGCTATTAAATGCTTTAAAGCCCAGACATATCCAAAAAAGGAGCTGATCATCATTTACGAAAATGATGATCGATGTACCAAACACCTGGTTCAATCCATAGGAAATGATGAAATAAGGGTAGTAGAGGTCAGTTCAAATCCGAAAACGACCTTGGGTGAACTTAGGAATATAGCCGTACAAGAGAGCCGGGGAGATTATGTATGTCAGTGGGATGATGATGACTGGTACCACGACAGAAGGATGGAGGTTCAAATGAAAAGTATAGCGGAGAGTTTTAAGCGGGCAAGCGTATTGCTGAGTTGGATCGTATTTGATGCCACCGCAAATGAGGCGTATATTTCTCCAATGAGGATATGGGAGGGAAGCATTCTATTTGAAAAAAATATTTTTTCAGATGAATTGAAGTATGAAAACATTAGCAAAGGTGAAGATACGGGACTTGTCCAAAAAATGCTGGTTAAAAACTATGTTTACCCTTTGTTAGCTCCTTGCCTGTATATATATGTATTTCATGGAAAGAACACATTCGACGAAGCGCACTTTAAAAAAATATTTAATCATTCGCAGCGATTGCCACGTTTGAGCAGCCAGTTAATAAAAGATATACTGGATGCGAAATATGAAAATTCTACAGCGTCCAAAATTCTTTCGGGCAAGCAGATACTTGGAGATATTGATTATTTTTTTTCTATGAAATGAATGAACATTGGTCAATCTGAATGATATGTTGAAAAAAACGGACGAAGTGGATATAGGAGATGACTATCAACTTATAAAGAAAATAAGAAACCTGGTCCCCTCCAGGGAGCTTGCAGATGATATAGTAAGATATCTTAAAGTTAAACGCAGCAGGTTTAAAGGATTAAGTGATCTGCAACGGGCGAATTTGTTTTGGAAAATGGCGCTTAAGGATGAGCATAGATTAATATCACCCCAGCATCCAGGCTGTGAATTTGCCATAGTTGTTCCTGTTTATAACGAAAAGAAAGAGAGAATTATAAGACAGATCGATTCGTTACGCAGACAAAAAGAGATCGATCCGGAGAAATTTGAAGTCATATATATTGTCAATAACGGCCCTGCCAACGAGTCTGGCGAGTCATTACGGGCAATAGATCTTAATAAGGAGGTGATCGAGGCATTAATAAGTATCCGGGACCTGAATGTTTTTGTTATAGACAAATGCACACCGGGGAATGAGATCGAAGCATGTAACGTCGGTAAAGCAAGGAACAGGGGCACCGCCGAGGCCAGCTTGAGATTTTTTGAAAACAGCAGGAATGGCTTTTTGATACATACGGATGCTGACTCATATTTTGAAGATGTCTTTTATTTTAAGAACCTTATATCCATATTAAAAGAGCGTGTTGACACCATTGGATTGGCAGGAGGGCTGATCTGGGAATTCAATCCTGACGGAAATAATATTCAGGATAAGCATGAACTGTATAAAAAGACAAAGCAATTGGTCTTAAGGAAAAAGTGGGAGGTTTTATATGGATTTTTAACGGGTGTTGAACGATATACCAACAAATCCTATAAAACCGCCTTTTGGGGCGGGCATATGATCAGCAGGAGCTACGAATCCGCAGTCATTGGTGGGTTTTTTGACGGGAATGCAGTGGAAGATGAAGTGTTCGGACTTGAATTGGAGTATCATGCTGCCGGGCGAGGATTGAAATTAGCTGGCGTGAAGGATAGGCTGTTTTTGGTAACTGCCTTGCGGGAATCAACCAGGACAGATGGGTCAATAGGCAGGTTGTATGACGATATTTTTTTAGGAAAGCCCCGCCTCGTCCCCGACCCATTAGCTTCTGAAACAGTTTTGCAATTCAGAGAAAGAGTCAAGCGAATATTGTCTGCCAGGTTTTTTGATCTAAATGATCTCAGAAAAATTCTAACAGATCCCACTGGAAATCTGGTTATACGGGAAAGTGTATTTGACGATTTGGCGGAACTGTTCAAGCCTCATATGCAACGAAATGCCAAGCCTGTTGAAGATATCGATTTCATAACCGATGTTCTTTACAATATTCTATACCCCAAGATTACTATGGCCGAGGAGTATTATAACAAAATGGTGAAAAAAGTATCTGAGGATCCTGATGGCGCCGAGTTGTTATACTACATAAATCTTATGGAAAGAGATTTTTAAGAGGCCAACTCCCCCCCCTTTTTTTATTTTAAAGTAGTGATCCAGGATCAGCTTATGTGGCTGGCCTTAGCGTGAGCTTTGTAATATTCATAATATGAAAGAAATATCCTCTATACAAAAAGCCATTTGGCTGACACAGAATATCTATCATGAATCCTCACTTTATAATGTAGGTGGCTACGCTGTGATAGATGGCGATCTGGATGAGGCACTCCTAGTCAAATGCATACAGGAAGTTTTGCAAGATGCCGATGTTCTGCAAACAGGGTATGCCATTTTCAACGAATGTGAGCCGGATCCCAATTTGGGGTTCAGTAAGCCCGATTTGTCGTCAATGGATCTTATGGATTGTGCCGATGCTGAGACGGATTGCCTGAACTGGATACTGGAGGATATGCGAAAGCCATTTAAGACAACGGAGAGCCTGCTTAAAATATGCATACTCAGCGTGTCCAAAGAAAGACGCTATTGGTATACAAAAGCACATCACATGATCTTTGATGGGTATTCCATGTCATTATTTTTCAATAATGTGTCCTCATTGTACTCGGTCCATCCAGGCAATCCCGGAGTGGATGCTATAGGAAAGAGCTATCCATATTCGAATTTTATTTTGGATGAAAAAGAATACAGGGATTCAAATCTGTATGATCTGGATAAAGATTTTTGGCTGAAAAGATTGAGGAGGTTCAATGGTGGTGTTGGCTTCAAAACCGCTATGGCATCAAACCGAAAGCCTGACCTGATTTCAGCCAGGAACAGTATGCAGGTGCCAAGAAGTCTCTTTAACCAGATCAATAATTTCTGCAAGGATCACGATCTTTCTCTTTTCCATTATTTTATTTCTGCAATCTATATTTTAAATAAACTGTACAACAATGAAGATGCGACGATTGGGTTACCTGTCTTTAACAGGCGAACTAAAGGATTTAAGCAAACTATCGGGACATTTGTAAATGTCCTTCCTTTCTCCTTTTCAGCAGAAAGAAATGAGACTGTTGCAGGGGTGATGTTGCAGGTGAAGAATGAGCTTAAGGAATGCTACAGGCATCAACGATTTCCTTTATATCATGTTGTGGAGGCCATGGATCAGGCAGCTGCGCTTTATAATGTTGTTTTTTCCTACCAAAAAAACAGGTATGAAAAGTATATTGGTCCCTGTTCTGCAACTATCAAGTATTTGCACAATAGGGAGCAGCAGGAAGATCTGGTCTTTCACTTGCTGGAGTATTCCGAAACTGAGGAGCTGGTGTTCTCAATTGATTATTCAAGCCATTTGTTCTCTTCAGACATGATCCAACGGCTATTAGGGCATATGCGTACTTTGCTTGAAATTTTGCATACCTGTCGGGAAGCCCCTATAATGTCATTGGAATATCTGAGCATGACGGAGCGTCGAATGTTGCTGGAAGATTTTAACGATACGAAGGTATCGTATCCGTCGGATAAGACGATGGTGGACCTGTTCGGGGAGCAGGTGAGGCGGACGCCGGAGGCGATAGCGGTGGTATATGAGGGAAGGGAGCTCAGCTATAGGGAGCTGAATGAGCGGTCAAATCAATTGGCGCATTATTTAAGGGAAAATTATTTTATAGGCCGGGATGACCTGATCGGCATCAGCCTGGAGCGGACGGAGTGGATGGTCATAGCGATATTGGGGGTATTGAAGTCCGGGGGTGCATATGTTCCAATAGACCCATCCTATCCGGCGGAGCGGATAGCGTATATGTTGACGGACAGTTCCTGCAAGGTACTGATAGATGAGGGTGAAATGGAATGGTGGGGCAGGGTCGCGCATCTGTATGGACGCGAGGATCCGGGGAAGATAAACCAGCCCAATGATCTGGCGTATGTTATCTATACATCAGGGTCGACAGGCCGGCCAAAGGGGGTAATGGTGGAACATAGAAATGTCGTATCCGTAATACAGAATTTCAACAAAGATTATTTTTTCCCTGGAATGACTATAGGCGCTGCCGTCAATTTCGTATTCGATATTTCAGTGTTGGAACTGATGGGCAGCCTGATGTGCGGAATGAGGATGATAATATGGGCCTCCGATGACTTGCCAGGTATTACCCAGCATATTGCGAAAGGTAAAATAGACGTATTACAGCTTACGCCTGCTAAATTGGACCAGCTGATGCGAGCCTGCGAGGATGATATGAGTATTTTTGAAGGGCTGAAACTTTTGATCGTAGGTGGGGAGCCATTGAGTGAACACTATTATAAAAGACTGAGGGCGCTGCCAATAACGGTTTTGAATGGATACGGCCCTACGGAGACAACTATTTATAGTAGCTATTTGAATCTTCAATCCAGCTATTCGCTGTCAATAGGTAAGCCTTTATTAAACGAAAGCATTTATATACTTGGCGAAGGGGATCAACTGATGCCTGTGGGGGTTATTGGAGAGATATGTATAGGTGGTGATGGTTTAGCGCGGGGGTATCTTAAGCAGGCGGCGTTGACAAGGGAGCGATTTGTGGCCAATCCGTTCCGGCCCGGGGAGCGGATATACCGGACGGGAGACATGGGCAGGTGGCAGGCAGATGGCAATATAGTGTTTATAGGGAGGCGCGATACGCAGGTGAAGGTGAGGGGCTACCGGATCGAGACGGGGGAGATAGAGCATGCGTTGGAGCGTCATGGGGATATATCGTCGGCGGCGGTGTTAGCACGTGGCAATGATACAGGTGATCAGGAGCTGGTGGCGTATATAGTGGGGCGTGGGACGTTAAGCAGTGCGGAGGTGCGGTCTCATTTAAGTGGGATACTGCCGGGTTATATGATACCTGGCCATTATGTGCTGCTGGAAAAGATGCCATTGACGGCCAGCGGAAAGATAGACAGGAAAGGGTTGCCGGAACCGTCGGGTCTTGCGATAGGGACAGGGCGACTGTATGTGGCTCCGCGAACAGAGACGGAACGCCGGTTGGTAAAGATATGGGAGGAGTTGCTGGGCAGGTCCGGCATAGGCATAAGGGACGATTTTTTCGATCTGGGTGGTCATAGTCTGAAGGCGACGCGCCTGGCGAGCCGGGTGCATAAGGAGTTCCATGTGCGGATGAGCTTGCGGACAATGTTTATATATACGATACTTGAAGATCAGGGAGTATGGATAGATCAGTCGCGGCGGAGTGCGTATATGCCGATCGCCCGTGTGCGGGAGCAATCCAGCTACGAGGTATCGCCTGGTCAGCGGAGGTTATGGATATTAAGCCAGCTGGATGGTGGCGACATAGCGTATAACATGCCTGGCGTGTATATATTGGAGGGGAAGGTGGACCGGGAGGTTTTATCGCGTTGTTTTAGTACGCTGCTGGAGCGTCATGAGATATTGCGGACGGTGTTTCGGGAAGAAAGTTCCGGGGAGGTGCGGCAGTATGTGCTGGGGGTGGGGGAAGCGGGATTCCGTGTAGGCTATCGGGACCTTCGCGGGGAGGAGGGGAATGGGGTATCGCTGCCGGTACTGTTGAAAGGGATAGTGGAGGAGGAGTCGGTGCGGGGCTTTGATCTGCATCAGGGTCCTTTGTTACGGGTGGAGCTATATCAGACAGGAGATGAGCAGTGGTTGTTGACGTATACGATGCATCATATTGTCAGTGACGGGTGGTCAATGGGGGTTGTGCTGCGGGAAGTGATGATGTTGTATAATGCGTACATAAGAGGAGAGGAGTCGACGTTGCGGCCTTTGCCGATGCAATATAAGGATTATGCGGTCTGGCAGCGGGAAGAGTTAAGCGGGGAGTTGTTGTCGAAGCAGAAGCAATACTGGTTGGACGAGCTGAGCGGGGAATTGCCGGTCCTGGAGCTGTATGGAGACAGGGTTCGTCCATCGGTGAAGACATATAATGGAGGTATGGTGGTGCGAGGGCTGGGAGGATCGGTGACGGGAGGCCTTCGAAAGCTATGCCGGAGGGAGGGTGCTACTTTGTTTATGGGTCTGGTGGCGGCAGTAAATGCATTATTGTACCGGTATACGGGCCAGGAAGATATCATCATTGGCAGTCCTGTAGCGGGACGTGAGCATGCGGACCTGGAGGATCAGGTAGGATTTTATGTAAACATGTTGTGTTTACGAGCGCGGTTCAGCGGAGCGTCCAGCTATAAGGATCTATTGTCGATGGTGAAGGGGATGACGCTGGGAGCGTATGAGCATCAGCTATACCCGTTTGATGAACTGGTGGATGAATTGTCGCTTCGGCGGGACAGGAGCCGGAGTGCGGTGTTCGATGTGGTAGTGGTATTGCAGCCTGGCGAGGGTGTGATGGAGGGGGGATTGGATGGTGTTCGTATAAGTGAATATGAGGGTGGTGAATACCGAGTCAGCAAGTATGATCTGACCTTCAATTTTTCGGAATCGGACGAGGGGTTGCAATGTAGAATAGAGTATAACAGCGATATATACAACAGGAGCAGTATCGATCGGCTATCGTCCCATCTGGAGTTATTATTGGCGGCGATGTTGGAAGCGCCTGGTGAGTCGTTATGGACATTGGAATATCTGAGTAAAACGGAGCGTCGAATGTTGCTGGAAGATTTTAACGATACGAAGGTATCGTATCCGTCGGATAAGACGATGGTAGACCTGTTCGGGGAGCAGGTGAGGCGGACGCCGGAGGCGATAGCGTTGGTATATGAGGGGAGGGAGCTGAGCTATAGGGAGCTGAATGAGCGGTCAAATCAATTGGCGCATTATTTAAGGGAGAAGCACCTGGCAGGCCGGGATGATCTGATCGGCATCAGTCTGGAGCGGACGGAGCGGATGGTCATAGCGATATTGGGGGTATTGAAGTCCGGGGGTGCATATGTTCCAATAGACCCATCCTATCCGGCGGAGCGGATAGCGTATATGTTGACGGACAGTTCCTGCAAGGTGCTGATAGATGAGGGTGAAATGGAAGGCTGGGGCAGGGTCGCGCATCTGTATGGATGCGAGGATCCGGAGAAGATAAACCAGCCCAATGATCTGGCGTATGTTATCTACACATCAGGCTCTACGGGACAACCGAAAGGAGTGATGGTAGAGCATAAGGGAGTCATCAACCGGATCGAATGGATGTGGAAGCAATATGGTTTTACTACTGAAGATAACATTCTGCAAAAAACTCCTTTTACGTTCGATGTTTCGGTTTGGGAAATATTCATGCCACTATGCTATGGGGCCCGGATAGTGTTATGCCCGAAAGAGGCCGTTGGTTCGCCCGGGCATATCCTATCTCTTATTGAAAAGGAAAAAATCACTTGTTTGCATTTTGTACCCGCCATGCTAAATGCCTTTATATTTTCATTAACTGAAGGTAATAAACGTGATAAGCTAAGCAGTCTGCGTCTGCTGATCACCAGTGGAGAATCACTGACGGCAGAAACGGTCAAGGCCTGGTATGACATGGTGGATATACCTATTCACAATTTATATGGACCTACGGAGGCTTCTGTGGATGTCACTTATTATCCCACTTCCAGGCATGATACCCAAATACCTATCGGGCGGCCGATATGGAATACTCAGATCTATATACTTGGCGAAGGGGATCAACTGATGCCTGTGGGGGTTATTGGAGAGATATGTATAGGTGGTGATGGTTTAGCGCGGGGGTATCTTAAGCAGGCGGCGTTGACAAGGGAGCGATTTGTGGCCAATCCGTTCCGGCCCGGGGAGCGGATATACCGGACGGGAGACATGGGCAGGTGGCAGGCAGATGGCAATATAGTGTTTATAGGGAGGCGCGATACGCAGGTGAAGGTGAGGGGCTACCGGATCGAGACGGGGGAGATAGAGCATGCGTTGGAGCGTCATGGGGATATATCGTCGGCGGCGGTGTTAGCACGTGGCAATGATACAGGTGATCAGGAGCTGGTGGCGTATATAGTGGGGCGTGGGACGTTAAGCAGTGCGGAGGTGCGGTCTCATTTAAGTGGGATACTGCCGGGTTATATGATACCTGGCCATTATGTGCTGCTGGAAAAGATGCCATTGACGGCCAGCGGAAAGATAGACAGGAAAGGGTTGCCGGAACCGTCGGGTCTTGCGATAGGGACAGGGCGACTGTATGTGGCTCCGCGAACAGAGACGGAACGCCGGTTGGTAAAGATATGGGAGGAGTTGCTGGGCAGGTCCGGCATAGGCATAAGGGACGATTTTTTCGATCTGGGTGGTCATAGTCTGAAGGCGACGCGCCTGGCGAGCCGGGTGCATAAGGAGTTCCATGTGCGGATGAGCTTGCGGACAATGTTTATATATACGATACTTGAAGATCAGGGAGTATGGATAGATCAGTCGCGGCGGAGTGCGTATATGCCGATCGCCCGTGTGCGGGAGCAATCCAGCTACGAGGTATCGCCTGGTCAGCGGAGGTTATGGATATTAAGCCAGCTGGATGGTGGCGACATAGCGTATAACATGCCTGGCGTGTATATATTGGAGGGGAAGGTGGACCGGGAGGTTTTATCGCGTTGTTTTAGTACGCTGCTGGAGCGTCATGAGATATTGCGGACGGTGTTTCGGGAAGAAAGTTCCGGGGAGGTGCGGCAGTATGTGCTGGGGGTGGGGGAAGCGGGATTCCGTGTAGGCTATCGGGACCTTCGCGGGGAGGAGGGGAATGGGGTATCGCTGCCGGTACTGTTGAAAGGGATAGTGGAGGAGGAGTCGGTGCGGGGCTTTGATCTGCATCAGGGTCCTTTGTTACGGGTGGAGCTATATCAGACAGGAGATGAGCAGTGGTTGTTGACGTATACGATGCATCATATTGTCAGTGACGGGTGGTCAATGGGGGTTGTGCTGCGGGAAGTGATGATGTTGTATAATGCGTACATAAGAGGAGAGGAGTCGACGTTGCGGCCTTTGCCGATGCAATATAAGGATTATGCGGTCTGGCAGCGGGAAGAGTTAAGCGGGGAGTTGTTGTCGAAGCAGAAGCAATACTGGTTGGACGAGCTGAGCGGGGAATTGCCGGTCCTGGAGCTGTATGGAGACAGGGTTCGTCCATCGGTGAAGACATATAATGGAGGTATGGTGGTGCGAGGGCTGGGAGGATCGGTGACGGGAGGCCTTCGAAAGCTATGCCGGAGGGAGGGTGCTACTTTGTTTATGGGTCTGGTGGCGGCAGTAAATGCATTATTGTACCGGTATACGGGCCAGGAAGATATCATCATTGGCAGTCCTGTAGCGGGACGTGAGCATGCGGACCTGGAGGATCAGGTAGGATTTTATGTAAACATGTTGTGTTTACGAGCGCGGTTCAGCGGAGCGTCCAGCTATAAGGATCTATTGTCGATGGTGAAGGGGATGACGCTGGGAGCGTATGAGCATCAGCTATACCCGTTTGATGAACTGGTGGATGAATTGTCGCTTCGGCGGGACAGGAGCCGGAGTGCGGTGTTCGATGTGGTAGTGGTATTGCAGCCTGGCGAGGGTGTGATGGAGGGGGGATTGGATGGTGTTCGTATAAGTGAATATGAGGGTGGTGAATACCGAGTCAGCAAGTATGATCTGACCTTCAATTTTTCGGAATCGGACGAGGGGTTGCAATGTAGAATAGAGTATAACAGCGATATATACAACAGGAGCAGTATCGATCGGCTATCGTCCCATCTGGAGTTATTATTGGCGGCGATGTTGGAAGCGCCTGGTGAGTCGTTATGGACATTGGAATATCTGAGTAAAACGGAGCGTCGAATGTTGCTGGAAGATTTTAACGATACGAAGGTATCGTATCCGTCGGATAAGACGATGGTAGACCTGTTCGGGGAGCAGGTGAGGCGGACGCCGGAGGCGATAGCGTTGGTATATGAGGGGAGGGAGCTGAGCTATAGGGAGCTGAATGAGCGGTCAAATCAATTGGCGCATTATTTAAGGGAGAAGCACCTGGCAGGCCGGGATGATCTGATCGGCATCAGTCTGGAGCGGACGGAGCGGATGGTCATAGCGATATTGGGGGTATTGAAGTCCGGGGGTGCATATGTTCCAATAGACCCATCCTATCCGGCGGAGCGGATAGCGTATATGTTGACGGACAGTTCCTGCAAGGTGCTGATAGATGAGGGTGAAATGGAAGGCTGGGGCAGGGTCGCGCATCTGTATGGATGCGAGGATCCGGAGAAGATAAACCAGCCCAATGATCTGGCGTATGTTATCTACACATCAGGCTCTACGGGACAACCGAAAGGAGTGATGGTAGAGCA
>Ga0268266_10003086_pt1 | contig 17030 bp, 16 predicted proteins | sample KBSS13metaG_FD_190356 | JGI IMG/M metagenome (GOLD analysis project Ga0268266, IMG submission 190356) | Switchgrass rhizosphere microbial communities from Kellogg Biological Station, Michigan, USA - KBS S1-3 metaG (SPAdes) (version 2) | ecosystem: Host-associated > Plants > Roots > Rhizosphere...
GCCGGTTTCACCTTCGGCTTGTCGCAGTTATGGAAAACAGCATCCTGGCCGCGAACCCACTCCAGCACATCGGAGGAATGAGAACCATAGGCCGCCGCGCGATCCCGAAGCGTACGCGCCGCATTCGAGAAAGCATCATCCAGGCATCTCTCGAAATAAGAATCGAACTGCCACGCGTCCTGCGTTCCAAGTGGATTCTGAGGGACGAACCCATCCACCGGCCCAAATCCCTTCCGCGCTTCCACCCACGCCAGAAAGCCTCCGTGTTGCAACGATGGGTTCTGCTGGACAGCATCCCAACTTGAAGCGAAGTGCGTATTCGCCTTCACAGCGGCGCTCTGCTCCTCCGGCGAAAGTGGCAAACCGCTGAGCGAGCGGTAAACGATGACGAGGTTGCGTACGCGATATCCATTCTGGGGAATACCCAGTCGTCCTCGCGCAAAAGCATCGTACGGAGCGTCAGGTCCATTCTGTTTTACGAACACCGCCTCCGGCCAGTCTGGGCCGCAGGTCTGCGCGGGAAACTCGATCAACACAAAAAATAAGGTCCAAAGCAGAGGATGAAGACGCCGTACGTTCACAATGAGGGTCCTTGGATAGAAGGTGCTGACAGACTCTGAAGCTGTCCATAACGTCCTGCGTTTACGGATGCAAGGTCTTCCGCGCGCCAGGAACCCACACGGAAAACATAGACTCGCTGCCGGACATCGAGCGTCGGCCATTGCTCGTCGGTCGCTACGCCGACAGAACCAGTACACACCGGCTCCCCTATATTGGAGAGGCTGCGCGGCAACGCTCCGCGCACCGCCGCCGGACCTCCCATGCGAAAGAACATCGGCACGGCCTCATCGATAGGCAATCCGTGAAGCCAGCTTCCCGGGTCGCACCAGCTGGCGAGAGCAGTAATCGACAGGACAACTCCGGGGCGAAGCTGCCGGCGAACCTCGCGAAGCAGCGCAGAGTAATAAGGGCGTTCCGAAGCCCGGGCATCGAAGTCAATCTGCAATGCGTGAATCTTCGGCTCCTTGGCGGCTTCCGCAATCTGTTCGGCAATCGCTGGAATATTCGCATCCCGCCACCGGTAGACAGGAGTCGTCTCAATTCGAACCACGGGCATCAGGAAGACGTTCGCCGGAAGCAATAACCGCTCATGGCGCGGGCGGACCTCCTGACTTTTGCCCAGGAGGAGTTCGCGTTCGAGATACGCCACTCCCCCGCGGCCCACGTCGAGCGCTCTGAGATCTTCGGGAGTCTCCCACGCCCACAACATCAGGTTAGGCTCCCCGGCCATCCGCGGCGCGGGTGTGCGGATCTGGCGATGCGGACGCAAACGAAGGTACGCCGCAACGACAACCAGAGTGAGCAGTCCCAAAGTGAGCCAGGGAATAGGACGACGCATGACGTTGATGGGTACGAGTGTACGCGACAGAACAGCCCGCCAATCCCCATCCCTCAGAAGTCGTCATCCCGAGCGAATCAAAAGCCGTCATTTCGAGTGAGCGGATCAGAGGGCGTCATCCGAGCGAATCAAAAGCCATCATTCCCAGCGAGACAAAAGTTCGTCATTCCGACTGAATCAGAAAGCCATTATTCCGAGACAAGTAAAAATCGTCATTCCGAGCGAAGCCGAGGAATCCCTGTATTTCGCCTGAAGCTCCACAAATGCCCGCTCCACAGCCAGGACGCCAAATCGGTGGAACCCTCGTCCGCATCAACTCAAGGCTTGTCAAGCCAAATTCCCCATAAACATAACAAATACAGCAAGATAGATCTGCCGATGAGTTCCACGCACCCTGCTAAAATAACCTTAGGAACAGAAAAAGGCCCGGGGAAAATTTCCCGGGCCTTTCTATCTGGATCTCTGGAATAGAATATCGTGGTCGGAAAGGTGGTCCGGATCTATCTTTTTTATTATGAATACTTTGCGCAAATAAGTATGGGGGGAGGGTACCACATACGCCACAATCGGTAAGCCGTTGATCTGCATCCTACACTCCAGAAAGAGGAAACTCATAGCAATGAAATCTGGCAAGTTTGGCTGCACCTTTGTTGTCTCGGTTCTCTCAGTAGGTTTATTTGCTGGTACATCAAACGCACAGGCGCAGACTCAGGATCCCCAGGTCCAACAGCGCGTCCGCACCGCCGTCAAGACAGAGCTTGAGGCCGATCGGAACGACCACTCCCGCTGGCAGTACCTCTCCACCGTCCGTCGGCCCGAGGGCGAGTTCGTCTATCAGGTCGTCGAGACCGACAACGGCTCCGTCAAGAAGAAGATCCGCGAGAATGGCCAGCCGCTCTCGTCCGACGAGCTGGAAAAGGAGAACCAGCGCATCTCCTCCTTCGTCCACGACTCGTCGCAGCAGGCCAAGCAGCGCAAAGACAGTGCGCAGGACGACAAGCGTGCCGAAGAGATGCTCAGCATGCTCCCCGATGCCTTCCTCTGGAAGGTCAAATCCGAAGCGACCGACGGAACCACCTACTCCTTCGTCCCCAACCCGGACTTCACTCCACCGTCGATGGAATCGCGAGTCTTCGCCGCCATGGCTGGTGACATCGTCGTCTCCAAACCTGAAAACCGCATCCAGCGAATCTCCGGCAAGCTCATCCGCGACGTAAAGTTCGGCTACGGGATCTTCGGCAAGATGGAACAGGGCGGAACCTTCAACGTCGAGCGCCGCGCCCTCGCTCCCAAAGTCTGGGTCATCACCGACTCTCACGTTCACATCAACGGCCACATCCTGATCTTCAAAACCATCACCGAGCAGGAAGACGAGGTCAAAACCGACTTCCGACCTTCTCCTCAGGGAGTCACCCTGGAACAGGCGGCCAACATCCTACGAAGCGTGCCCGGTCCACAAGCAGCGAATCGTTAATTCCGAAGCAACGCACAAGAGCCGTCGAGGCTTATCCTTGATCCATGTCGGGCCATCCCTATAAGTACACCGATCGCGAGCTCATCGGCCGCATCGAGCGCTCCGCCGGCCAGCGGGCAGGCTATAAACAGCTCATCCGTGAGCTAGGCCTGGGTGGTGGACGCGAGCGCCGCCTCCTCTTGGAGCAACTAGCCCGCATCACCGCCCGCGGAGCCCTGGTCAAGATCGACAGCGACCACTGGGGCCTCCCGTCGGCGGCCCCGGCGAAGACCGCCCGTCCGCCGCGCTCAAACAATGGAGCGGTCGAGCGCCACCCCACTCGCGAGCGCCTCGTCGCCGGGCGCATCGACCTGCACCGCGACGGCTACGCCTTCGTTCGACCGACCGGGAGCGAAAAGCGTGAGGAGGATCTATTCATTCCTCCCAATGAGCTCAACGGAGCCATGCAGGGCGACGAGGTCCTCGTCGATGAAGCCCCGCGCGACCGCGAAGGACGCCGCTCCGGACGCGTGGCCCGCGTTCTCAAACGACGCAACCCGACCGTCGTCGGCATCTTCCACTACGCCCGCTCCCAGCGCCGCAGTCCCTGGGAAGACCTTCCAGTCGCTCGCGGAAATTATGTCGTTCCCTTCGACGAGCGCATGACTCAGCCGATCCTCATCGTCGAAGGAGATGAGATCGTCAACGAAGCCGCCACCGCGCCAAACCGTGTCCTCGGCAAAGAGGCTCAGGAGCAGAAGCGACGCTGGACCGCAGAGGAGAACCCGAACACTCCTCTCGAGGGCCTCGCTGTCGACGTTGAGATCACCGGCTTCCCCTCGCCAGGACGCCCCGCACGAGGACGAGTCATCGAAGTCCTCGGCCCGCCCGACGCCTTCGGAGTGGATGTTGAGATCGTCATCCGCAAGCACCATCTGCCGCACGTCTTCCCGCAGAATGTGCTGGCCGAGGCCGCCGACTCGGCCAAGCAGACCGTCGACAGACTCGACACCGATGAGTCCTCCAGACGCCGCGACTTTCGCGGACTGCCGATCGTCACCATCGACGGAGAGACTGCCCGGGACTTCGACGACGCCGTCTACGTCAACCCGCTGCCAAACGGAAACTGGCAGCTCCAGGTCCACATCGCCGACGTCAGCTACTACGTCCGACCAGGAACCGCGCTCGATCTCGAAGCAAGGCTGCGTGCGACCTCCGTTTACTTCCCGGATCGCGCCGTTCCCATGCTGCCCAACGAGCTATCGAGCGGAATGTGCAGCCTGCGCCCCGACGAAGACCGCCTCGTCGAAAGCTGCCTCATGGAGATCGACTCGCGCGGAGAGATCGTTGGCTTTGAGGTGGCCGAAGGAATCATCCGCAGCGCGCGAAGGATGACCTACACGCAGGTGCAGGCAATCCTCGATGGCGACCAAGCAACGCTGCTTCAGTTCACAGAACTCGTTCCCGAGTTCGAGCGAATGTATGAACTCGCACTCAAACTCAATGCCAAGCGCAAGCGCCGTGGCTCCATCGACTTTGATCTTCCTGAGCCGGTCGTGCAGTTCGATCCCGAAGGGAACATGCAGGCCATCGTTCGTTCCGAGCGAGGCTGGTCGCATCGTCTGATCGAAGAGTTCATGCTCGCCGCCAACGAATGCGTCGCTCACTGGATCGAGGCGCAAAGTATCCCCGGCATCTATCGCATCCACGAGACTCCCGATCCGAAGCGCATCGTCGAGTTCGAGGAGACCGCATCGCAGTTCGGTTACACGCTCGGCTTCAGCTCCCTACCGGTAAAGCGCGTGCAGACACGAGGCGACCGTCGCGACGCGCGAAGCACAGGACGCAAGCCACAGACTCACGAGGTTCCTGACTCAATTCCGGTGACCCCGCAGATGTACCAACGCCTGACCGCAAAGATTCAGGGCAAACCGGAAGAGCGCATTCTTTCTTACCTGATGCTGCGCTCACTCAAGCAGGCGCGCTATGCGGAGAAGAACGCCGGACACTTCGCTCTTGCCTCGCCCAGTTACACCCACTTCACCTCACCGATCCGGCGCTACCCTGACCTGATCGTACATCGCCTGCTGCGCTACCTTCTTCACTCCGGTGCCGATCCAAACGGCTTCCCAATCCCAAGCAGCGAACCGCAGCCATGGGGAGAACGACCCACTGCCTCTCCAGCGCCGAAGCGGGACGGACCTCTGCCGGAAGACGAACTCGATGCCATCGCATCGGAATCGAGCCAGGCCGAGCGTCGAGCCGACGACGCCGAACGCGAGCTGATCGAATGGAAAAAGATCCGCTTTATGCAGGATCGCGTGGGCGAAGACTTCACCGGCATCATTCTTTCCTGCACCAAGTATGGTTTCTTCGTCGAGCTGGACGAGCTCTTCATCGAAGGGCTCGTCCCTATCGCTAACCTCCAGGATGACCGCTACTTCTTTCGCGACACCGATCGAACCATCGTCGGGGGGCGCAGCGGGCGCATCTTTAAAATCGGCCAGCAGGTACACGTGATCCTTGACCGGATCGATCACCAGCAACGGCGCCTTCAGTTCGCCCTGATGCCCTCTGAGTATGAAGCCGCAAGTTCATCACGCTCCTTGCGACGATCCAAGAAGGAGCCGCGAAGTCCCGGCGAAGTTCGCACGAGCAAAGGCAAGAAAAAGTCGAAGACGAGGGTCAGGAACCAAAAAGCAAAGGGCAAGCGACGGTAAGACGAATCCGAGGCTTGCGCCCCTACATCCGATAGATATGAGCCAAACGATCGAACGGAAGCAGCTTTTAGAGAAGCAATTCGTAAAGCACGCGATCGATTCGGTGGACGTACGCGAGATCCGCCTGGAACCGAACCAGCAAAGTGGGCGACATCTGCATCCTTGCACCGTCGTGGGTTATATCGTATCCGGAACCGCGGTCTTTCAGATTGAAGGCGAGGAGCAGCAGATTCTTCCCTCAGGATCTGCGTTCTGCGAGCCGGCCGACGCAGTGATCACGAACTTCGGAAATGCCTCAAGCACCGAACCAATGACCTTCGTCGCGTTTTACCTGAAGGATGGCAAACAGGACCTGATTCAGATGCTCGACGGAAAATCGTCGTAAAATAAGAGGTCTGAAGGAGTTATTTCGCACAATGGCGCATATGGTGTTTTGCACGAAGTACAAAGCCGAGATGGAAGGTCTGGATGAGCCGCCCTTTGATTCGGACTTTGGTCAGAAGATCTACAAAAATGTCTCGAAGAAGGCTTGGGGCGAGTGGGTAGAGCGCCAGAAGATGCTGCTGAATGAATACCGTCTTCAGCCCTGGACACGGGAGGCTCAGGAGTTCCTGGTGGAGCAGATGAATGAATTCTTCTTCGGAGAAGGCGGAGCGCTTCCCAAGGAGTACGTCCCTCCCACCAAGTGATTCCGCTCGTGTACACTTAACAGAACAACCCCGCTGCCGTCTTCCTGGATGGCAGGCAAAGAGTCGGGACGTGGCTCAGCCTGGTAGAGCGCACCCTTGGGGTGGGTGAGGTCGCTAGTTCGAATCTAGTCGTCCCGACCATTTATTTCCAATCACTAATACATCACCCTGGATCCGAAGAGCCGGTGTAAGCCTCCAAGAGGCTCGTCTAATCCAGTCGAAAAGCCTTGTTTGCCGCTCGTATCTGTTGTTGGGCCTAGTCCAATCTCGAACAATTTCTCCAATAATCCTTCCTGTGCTGACACTGTTCGGCCATTTTTCCAAGACGCACTTATCGGCTCGGCTTTCGGCAAACGAATCGGCTTGCTTGCAGAGCGTCCAAACAGGCTCTGAGGTATTTCTGGCGCTGTCGATCCTGGCGAGCGTCCAGCCGCCTTTGAGCCTTTCTCCACGTAACGTAAACCGCAGGACGCCCTTGCGCAGAGCGCTCTGGATATCGTCAGATTCCAACTGTGGCTCCCACGTTCCGCGATCCCAGAGCATGATGGGGCCTGTCTCATGCACACCCTCGAACACCACGTTCTCCCTGTCGTGGTCCTTCATCTCGATCGCTTCACGAATGGCTCCGGCACAGCAACTGGGACCCTCCGGAAGAGCCCAGCTCAGCAGCACTCCCTTCCACTCCAGCCTGAGATCGTAGTGGAGTCGCGTTGCATGATGTTTTTTCATAGCATTGGCGCGCTCGCGAAAAGCATGACGGTTGGCTTCTGCTTCCATCTCGCAGCGTCCTCCTTCTATCGGCATCTTCTGGCTGATATTTTAGGATATCGAAGCGACGATTCCTCAAGAACGCAGTCCAAATTCCGTGCACTATTTGTCAGTCGATAGGTCACACAAATTGTGCTCGCGTTGAGAAAATACCCCCGTTAGCAATTTGGAGATTAAAAGAACGGGGGTCCATAACGCATGAGCCCCATCAAATGCGAGCCTCACTTCCCCTTTGCTCGAGTATGGTGATGAGCTGCCTGCAACGCACCAGAGGAATCGCGCCGAAGACGCCAAAGCTGCAATCAATGAGTCGCCACGGGATCGGAATGCCGCGGACATGACCCGCGATGAGAGCAAGCGGAATCACTCCTCCGCAGGCAATCAAACCAAACGTAATGATCCATTTGTTGCGTACAGGATCGCGATATGGACCAATGAATAAAATAGCGAGCACAATGTGGGCAAATGCCAGCCAGTCCGTCCCATATGCGAGGAACGGATATTGGGCATTTGTTGCAGAGAGAGCATGGTGCACCCGGGCGATCCAAGGTAGCAGCTGGGTGGCTTCAGCGATTCGTCGTAGCGGCGGTGCCTCGAGAATAGACAACACCCAATGCAATTCGGCTTGTAGCGGAAAAGCCGTGACTCCGCTGAGAAACAAACCTGCCATAAAAAGGGCTAGCCAGAATCGAATTGCCCGGAGAGGACTATGCACCAAGGCTTAAATTTCCTTCCTGAGGTCTGTCTATATGTAGGACTGCTCATATCTTAGACACCGATTAAGTTGCCGGCTGCCTCGCCTCTACAATCCCAACCCTTGCATGGGCGGCGGTGCCGTGGCTACTTTCGCCATAGGCGAGCGACCTTTGTACCAATCCACCTTCCGCGTCACCACCATCACCACCGCAAGCACCGCGAACAACATCAGCGATCCCAGGATGAGCGCGTTGTCCTCGCTGATGAGCAGACCGTACACTGCCCCATAAAGCGCTGTCAGCATCCCTCCAAACGCGACTCCACGTGTCACACTTTGCAAGACATGCGATAGATAGAACGTCAGCAACCCAATACAAGCCGCGCTGGCAATCAGGTAAGACAGCACAAAGGCCATATGTTCCGAGAAGCTGACCAGCAACAAAAAGAAGATCGCTAGCCCGAACCCAACCAGAAGATATTGCACAGGGTGAATCGGCAGCTCTTTCATCATCTCGAACAGGAAGAAGCCGCCAAACGTCAGCACCACAAACAAAATCCCATACTTCGTCGCTCGATCGCTCAATTTGTACGGATCAATCGGCGTCAACAGACTCACATTCACCAGATCGATCGGCTTCACCGGCTCCGACTCCATCTGAACCTGTGTCGCTGTGGCTAACGAAGAGACATCCCACGCGGCTGAAAATCCGCTTCCTCCCACCTCCCTTGTCCTCGGCAGAAAGCGTCCGGCAAACAGCGGAGAACGCCATGTCGAACTCAACTCTATGTGGTTCGAATCGCCCACTGGAGCCACGCTCAGCTGTTCCGTCCCCGCCAGATTCATGTCGATCGCAAATTCCAAACGCCCATTTAGCTCTTTCATGCCACGCAGAGGTATCCGTAGATTTGGCTGCCAACCCATCGTCGATTCGGCCCCTTGGAGCATCGTCTCAGGTGTCCCATTGACCACCACCGTCGGCGTCCCCACAATACCGCGCACATCCTCAACCGACATCGCCAGATACGGCTCCCCCCACTCCACTTGTCCCGTTGTCTGTGGCGGCACAATCTCCACCGAGCCCTCCAGATGACCTGCCAGCTCATACACGGTCACCGTATACAGACCGTGCCTTCGCTCCGTCGGCGTGAGCTTTCCACGCATGTTCAGTACGTGGGGGAACGATGTTGCCGTCAACGCAGCGACGTGTTCAACCCTCCGCTTCACTCCCTTCCCGCCATCCTCCATCGTCACGGTCGTCTGTTTATACGGCCGAACCAGCACAGGCCCGATCACCGTTTGTGGTCCCGCATAGCTCGCCTCGATACTCTTTACCGCCTCGTCCCGGTATTTTTGCCGATCTGTGATCACACCGTTCACCATCGCCAAGGCAATTAGGATCACGCCCGTCACCACGCCAATGACCACCAGTTTCAATGCCAGCTTCAGGTTCATCTCGTCTCCTCTAAAACCATGTGTGTTCAATGCTTCAAAATGCTCGACAACTAACTTTGCATTGCAAAGTAAAAGACCGCGCGCGGACCGGAAAGCTTTGCATTGTAAAGTGAACGTCCAAAAAAAGGGGTCAGGCCCGAGAAGGTGTCAGGCGGCGCAACATGTTGGGGGAAGCCTCTTTGCTTCCCTTCGCCGCGTCCTTCACTACACGTTCGAGCGTTGAAAGATATTCGAGATACCGCTTTCGGCCTTCGGGCGTAATGCGGCAGATGGTTTGTGGACGGTTGCGGTCGTGTCCTTTCACAATCTCAACCATTCCCTCCGTCTCCAGAACTCGCAGATGCCGGCTCAGATTTCCGTCGGTCAGCGAGCAAAGCTGCTTCAGATCATTGAAAATCAGGCCCTTCGGATTCGTGATCAGAGATGTCAGAACGCTGAGACGCGCCCGTTCATGAATCACTCGATCAAGGCCTTCATAGGCGAAGCGACCTTCGCTCGATGGAGCTTTAGTTTTCATCCGCACCCTCCGGCGTGGCAACGAACAGGATGCCAGCCACCACCAACTGACCCGCTCCATAGGCAAGATCCATCGTCCATGGAGCAAGTGCGCGACTACCTCCGAGTGAAATACAGATCAACCCGGTGAGCAGATACCACGCGCCGGCAGCAATCATAGGACGCGGCAGAAAGCGGCAAGACGAAAAGATGCCCAAGCTAAAAATCACCTGCCAGAGTCCGGGAAGCATCCAGAAAGCCGCAGGGACAAACTGCACGAAAGCGACCGTAAGCAGGACTCCCGCGACAACAGCCGGCAGGAACTGCTCAACGGCCATACGAATCATCTCGTCAGACAGACCCGAATGTATACGACGGGTTCGGGTGTACATCTGCACTCCGGTCAATGCAGCTGACAGTCCAGCGGTGGAGATCCAGATACCCAAGTAGGCTGAAACGTGATTGGCTGGGTCTGGCAGCCACATCGATTGCGATGAGGCAGCCAGAAATGCTATGCCCCCCGTTGCTGCGAGTGTTGCAGGGCCATAACCCCGAAACTGCGTACTATGGGCCATCTGCCTGCGTATGCTGCTGATGTCACCAAGCGCTTTGTGAAGATCACTCATAAAAAGATTCAGACTTTACAGTGCAAAGTGTAACCCAGAAGCGGAGCTGCGTGTCAAATCACTAAGATCTTTCTTTCTCCAACAACTTAACTTCATTGGAACCTGATATATGTAGCTGCCCGCGGCAAATCAAGCTACGTAGACGAAGGACGCGGCTTAGGCGATATCAAGATGGCTGCGGCTAGTGAACTCGCGATCGCAAGTGCGGCTGCCGCAGAAACGATAACGCGATATCCCGAAACAAAGGACTCCCGGACAGCCTGTTGCACACGTCTATCTTTGGTTTCGATGGCGGCCAGCTTGGCACGTTGCGCATCCAGATTGGCTCGCGCTGCCGGAGCGAGCCCGAGCCTATCCAACCGATGGCTCAAAGAGTTTTGGAAGATCCCGTTGAGTAATGCGCCGAAGATCGCCACCGCCAACAAAGCGGCGATTCGCGAGGTAGCATTATTGATTCCCGAAGCGGCTCCTGCGTGCTCCTGCTCCACGGAGTTCATCACTGTAGTGGTGAGAGGCGCAATGCTTATCGCCATCCCAAACCCCAGAACTACGACCGCCGGGAAGTACGTGGTCCAGTAGGAGCCACCAACCCCGGGTATCGCAAACATCGCGAATCCTGCCGCAGCGATGAGCGGGCCGATAATAAGAGGACGCTTCGCCCCGTATCGGTCCAGAAGCCCGCCAGACCAGTGCGACAGTAAAAACATCAGCAGGATGAAAGGCAGCAGTGCCGCGCCAGCCTCGATCGTGGAGTAATGTTGGACCTGGATCAGGTTCAGCGGAAAAAAGAAAAAGACGCCGTTCAACCCAAAATAAAGTAAGAGCGTGAGGACGTTGGCTCCAATGAAATCAATGGAGCGGAAGAGGCTGAGCGGAACCATCGGAGATGGGGCGCGCACCTCCCAGAAGAACAAGCCCAGCAGAGCCGCCGCGCCAACTATGCCTGGGATGACAACCGATTGAATCAGAGCGTAGACAATTCCACCGAAGCCCATTGCGGCCAACAGCCCGCCCAGCCAGTCGGGACGCATTCCAGCCTTGCTCGCGCTGCTTTCAGGAACCTTCCATAAAGTTATGGCAAGGACAGCCACGCCTATAGGAACATTGATGAAGAATACCCATCTCCACGATCCGTGCTCAACGAACCATCCACCAAGCACCGGACCTATCGCTGCGGTGATCGACGTAAACCCGGACCAGATCCCGATCGCGCGGCCCCGCTGCTTCTCTGGGAAATTGGCGCTGATCAGCGCCAGGCTGCCGGGAACCAGCAAGGCGCCTCCTATTCCCTGAAGGCCTCTGGCTAAGATCAAATGGTGAATATCAGATGCAAGTCCGCACCAGACTGAAGCCAGAGAAAATATCGCAACACCGATGACGAACACTTTACGTCGGCCATACTGGTCGCCTAGCGCCCCGCCCGTAAGAAGCAATGCCGCAAGAAGAAGAGCGTATGCTTCCACCACCCATTGAACATCGGATATGGTCGCGCCGAGCGCAGACTGAAGGGCGGGCAAGGTGACATTCACGACGGTACCGTCGATGAAGACCATGCTCGAACCAAGAATGGCCGCGGCAATCACCCAACCGCTGTTGGCTGGAAATGACTCATCACAAGGATTCGCCAGAATTACGGCTTCATCGCAAGGTGGCTTGGCAAAGTTTCCCATCATTCAGTCTCATCAGGACTTGGCTGGCCTACGGACGTTCAGTTGTAGAATTCGCAGCGAACCTCGCTATGATCTCACGATCCACAAAAACGTATACAACGACAAAGTTCAGCTCAATTCAGCCGCTGTAATTCAACGATCATACCCGTCTATATTCTCCGACGATCGGAGTAATACGAAGTACGTCATCGATCGCTTCTTCACTCATAGGAGGATCATCAGAATCGCCGGTGATAAGTTCTTCGGCGGCCCCTTCTCGCTGTTCGCTCAGGCTCTCGTCCCCTGATGGAGTCGACTCGTAGGAAACCAGAATCACGCGCAGCTCCTCCTCTGTCTCCTCAAGGTATACCTCCTCCTGATTTGCCTGCTCCTCGTAATAAGCTTCCGTGTACATCGGATCTTCGTCCTTACTCCTGCATAGGGCCATCTGTCATTCCTCCTGTCCGTAATTGTTTGCTTCCGGACCGGCCGATTAACCTTCCCCACGGTCAATATCCCCAGCCGTTTTCTGCCGCGGTACTCATTCACGACACAAGACCAGTCACAGGTTGACTTTGTGACAGTACTCCAACTTATTTTTTGTGGATGGATCTCCTGTCACATTTGGAAGGGCTGTCTTGTCTTAGAAGCAGAAAGGATGCGTAACGCCATGTCCTGCTATTGCAAATCTCGTGAGGAGAGATGACCACGGGGCGACTGGAAGCGAGAAATGCCTTGCAATGCCACAGAGCCTGGCGATCGAGCCCCGATGACAAAGCGACATCACAAAACTGCTTTTTTGACAGAGAATAGAGCTGAGAATTGACGAATTCATGAATCAACCTGCCACCTCATTCCGAAGTCCCTGTCTCTCGCCTGCACGAGCCAGCGTGGCAATCGACGCGCCCCTTGGCCCTGCAAACTATGCTCGGATGTTTCCAGAGCTGCCGTCGTTTCGGGCCGACGAAGAATTCCTGCATGCGCTCGGTCGCGCGGGCGGCCTCTGCGATTGCGGAGACGCCATTGACTCTCTCGACTCCCTGGGAGACAGTGCGGCCGGGTGGCCTATCTTCGGTCAATTTGTGGCTCACGATATAACGGCGGACCGGTCGACTTTGCGGAGCCATACCAATACGGCCGAGCTACACAATGCCCGCAGCCCGCAGCTCAACCTTGAATGCCTGTACGGCGACGGACCAACCGGACATCCGTTTCTCTACCAACGTGACGATCCAGCGAAATTTCTGCTTGGCCCAGACAGTACAGACCTGCAACGAAACGCAGAGGACATTGCAGTTATCGGCGATCCGCGCAACGATTCCCACATGCTGATGTCGCAACTTCATCTCGCCATGCTCAAGGCGCACAATGAGTTCGTCGACGAAGCTCGACTCGCGGGAGTACCGAGTGACTGCATATTCAACGAAGCGGCTCGACAATTGCGGTGGCACTACCAATGGATCGTTCTCAACGAGTTTCTGCCTGCGCTCGTCGGACAAACTCTTGCCGATCAGGTGCTTCAAGAAGGCCCGCAATATTTTCGTCCTCGACACGGTGGATTTATACCGCTCGAATTTGCTGACGCAGCCTATCGGTACGGCCACGCCCAGATTCGCCACCGCTATCAATTGAATCTACAGACTGATCCCGTCCCGCTTTTTCCTGATCTTCTGGGATTTCGTGCGGTGCCACGTGAACACTCGATCGACTGGACGCTCTTCTTTGATGCTCCCGGTACGACATCGGCACAGCGATCCAAAAAGATCGACGGAAAGCTTGTGCAAGCGCTCATTGCATTGCCGATAGCCGTCACCGGCGAGTGCGAGATTGAAGACTATCATTCGCTCGCCGTTCGCGATCTGCAGCGAGGGCAGGGTGTCGGGCTACCGTCCGGCGAGGCCGTGGCCCGTCACATCGGGATCGCCCCGCTCAGTGCGGCGCAGGTTGGAATCGCTTCCACTGGTTGGCAGGGCGAGACTCCTTTGTGGTACTACATTCTCCGCGAAGCCGACGTCTGCACCGACGGGAATCGCCTCGGCCCGGTTGGCGGCCGGATCGTAACGGAAGTATTGGTTGGGCTCATCGATGCAGATGAAACCTCCTTTCGCCGGAGCCAAAAGGAGTGGCGGCCACGAAAGACACTCAGCGAATTACTAATCTCCTAAAGACGATGAGCCATCCTCCGAAATAGCTCCTCGTATTCCTCCCTGCTTCACCCAGTCGAATCAAACATCGCCACGCATCCTGCTTCAACGCCATGGCGTTCGCACCAGGATGCGCTTCTCCTTTCCGTGATTTCTCTCCTGATGCCGCCAACCTCCTTTGAAAATCTTTAAGTACATCTCGATTAATCGACCGGCATCGTGTCACAAATCGCAGGGATGCTCTGTCTTAGTGAGTACAACCGGCAGATGTGGAATGCCCCGGTTGAAAAAAGGAAGGTAACTATCATGAAAATCGTTGTGATCGGCGGAACTGGCCTCATTGGATCGAAGCTCGTCAACAAACTTCGTGAGCACGGGCACGAAGCAGTACCGGCATCACCCAATACAGGAGTCAACACCATCACCGGCGAGGGACTCGCCGAAGTACTGAAAGATACTTCCGTTGTCGTGGACGTATCGAACTCTCCCTCCTTCGATGAAGACGTGGCGATGAACTTTTTCACCACTGCCACAGACAACCTGCTCAAGTATGAGAAAGCCGCTGGCGTGCAGCATCACGTTGCTCTGTCCGTCGTTGGCACCGATCTTATCGCCCGAAACAGGCCATCCGACGCGGAAAAGACGATTCGCGGATACTTCCGTGCGAAGCTCGCACAGGAGAAACTTATCGCTGGATCATCGATCCCATTCTCAATCGTCCATGCGACTCAGTTCTTCGAGTTTGTTAAGGGCATTGCCGATGCGTCGACCAACGGCACGACCGTTCGAGTAGCATCCGTGCTCATCCAGCCCATGGCGGCCGATGACGTTGCTGCGGCGGTAGGACGGGTTGCGGTTGGCGCTCCTGTGAATGGAATCGTCGAAGTGGCCGGCCCGCAACAGTTCCGTCTCGACGAATTCGTTCAGCAAGGTCTCAACGCACACAACGACCCGCGCGCGGTAGTGGCAGATCCTCGCGCCGGCTACTTTGGAGTCGAGGTCGATGAGCGCACACTTGTCCCCGGTAAAGACGCTCGACTTGGCGAAACGCGTTTCGACACTTGGCTCGCCGCACAGTCGAACACGAGTACGAAACCCGCTACCACCGCAGGTGCGGTAGCCGCGTCTCGCTAATACAGAAGCCGAGTCGGGCCGCACTCGGCTTCAACCCTTTACAAAACCGAGAGATTCCGAGGAGATCATCATGAAGATCGCAAAGCTAATCTTGTGTCTTGCGTGGCTCACTTCCATCCCCATGCTGTCACAGGACGCGAAAGTAACTCCGCTCATTTCGAAGGACCTGCCAGATTTCCCTGGCAAAGAAGGTCTTATGATTGCAGTGGAATATCCGCCTGGCGCTTCTGACCCTGTACATCGCCACAATGCGCATGCGTTTCTGTATGTTCTGGAAGGCTCGATCATAATGCAGGTAAAAGGATGTAAGGAAGTGACTCTGACTCCGGGTCAGACCTTCTATGAAGGCCCCAAGGATATTCATGTGGTCGGCCGGAACGCGAGTAAAACCAAGCCGGCAAAATTCATCGTGCTTTTGGTGAAAGACAAAGACGCTCCGGTGCTGATCCCTACCAACTAACCGCTAAACATAGCATTCTCGGATGTCAGGCTACTGTTACGGATCGCGGTACTCGCGACGCTTCAGTTCGCGTACAGCCTGTTCGTGACCCTGCATGGAGGCCTGACGAATCCAATGGCGAGACTGGGTGTAGTCGTGCTCGACACCCTGACCGGTGGCGTAGAGGTGGCCTAGCTGGAACTGAGCTTCGGCATTGCCCTGCTCGGCCGCCTTGCGATACCAGGCTGCGGCCTGTTTATAGCTAAGCGGAACTCCGTGACCGAAATAGTAAAGATCAGCCAGCTTCTGCTGAGCTTCGGGAAAATCCTGCACAGCGGCCAGACGATACCAGTAGGCAGCTTCGGTATCGCTCTCCGCGACGCCCTCCCCTTTGCGATACATGAGGCCGAGGTTGTACTGCGCCCAGGCGAGATTGCTGTAGGCGGCGCGCTGGCACCAGGCGAACGCCTCGGCAAAATCGTTGGTCGAGTAGTAGCGGAAGCTCAGGTTGGCCTGCGCATAGGCGTGGCCTTGCTCGGCGGCCTTGCGCTCCCAGTATGAGGCCTGTGTTTCGTCGCGCAGCACGCCCTTGCCCTCGTCGTACAGAGTGCTGAGCAGGTACTGCGATTCAGCGTGGCCCTGCTCGGCGGCGAGGCGGAAACCGTTTGCGGCCTCCGTGAAGTTGCCGGCGTTGTAGTCTGCCACTGCCTGCCGGTAATGAGGATTCGAGGCTGCGTTGGCGGCGTCGCGACGACCGCGCGCGACGATGCTGGAGCGCGTGGAGTGCAGCGACAGCGCGGTGCCGGTGGGGATGTGCTGCAGGCTGGAGCTCGCCTTCTCGTGCATCTCGTTATCGCCCCTGGGCGCTGACCTGCCGGTTGACGAAGTCAAGACGGTAGCGTGCGTCGGCGACCTGCTCGCGCAGATTGGTGGCGAGCTCTGTGAGCAGGTCGCGATGTTCGCGGGCCGCAGCCTCGGCCTCAAGATGTAGTTGGGCGATCTCGCTCGCTAACAGTGTGTGGCGCTCGCCCTCGAGATTGGCGATGTCGCGTTCGCCGTGCTGGATCTGTCGCAGGATGCGGAGCATCTCTGCCGCGGCACCTTCGCCGGCAATGGACGCGTGGATCTCGCGATAATCGTCGAGAAGATGCTGCAGGGTTTCGATATCGCCGCGGCTGTAGGCCTGATTGGCGCGCGCCATCAACAGAGTAAAGTGCTTCTGCTCGGCGTCGTCCCGCGCGAAGTCAGGGTGAATCCGCTTGGCGACCTCACGAAAAAGAGTCTTCAGGCTGGGCGGTGGATCGAACTCTTCGGCTTCGCGAGCATCGGCGAATGCGGCATCATGGGTCTCCTGCGCGCGTTGGC
>Ga0268266_10003087_pt1 | contig 17025 bp, 15 predicted proteins | sample KBSS13metaG_FD_190356 | JGI IMG/M metagenome (GOLD analysis project Ga0268266, IMG submission 190356) | Switchgrass rhizosphere microbial communities from Kellogg Biological Station, Michigan, USA - KBS S1-3 metaG (SPAdes) (version 2) | ecosystem: Host-associated > Plants > Roots > Rhizosphere...
GCGCGCTCGACAACGGCGCCGACGACTATGTCACCAAGCCGTTCAAGATGGCCGAGCTGATCGCCCGGCTGAAGGCGGTGATGCGCCGGGCCCGGCCCGGGGCGGCCGAGACCGTGCTCGCCTTCGCTGGCATCCAGATGGACACCGCCACCCACCGCGTCACCCGCGACGAGCGCGCCATCCATCTCGGGCCCACCGAATACCGCCTGCTGCGCTTCCTGCTCGAACGCCCGAAGCGGGTGTTCTCGCGCGAGCAGCTGCTCGACGCCGTCTGGGGCTACAACATCTATGTCGAGACCCGCACCGTCGACGTCCATATCCGCCGCTTGCGCACCGCCATCAACGCGAACGGCGAGCCAGACCTCATCAGGACCGTCAGGTCCGCAGGATATGCGCTGGAAGAGCCCGAAGGCGCCCGGAAGCCGTCGTCGATCGCGGCTTAAACACCTACCTTGTAGGATGGGTAGAGCGTAGCGAAACCCATCATCCGGTGCGCTGAACGATGGGTTTCGCTACGCTCTACCCATCCTACCTGATCTGAAAAACAAAAGGCCCGGGGCGTTGCCGCCCCGGGCCTTTTCCGTCTGTCGACGCGGCGATTACTTCGTCGCGAAGAGGTCCGACATCACCGCGACGTCCTTGTCGCAGGCATGGTTGAGGCAGGGCAGGATGAAGCCCGACTCGATCGACTTCAGCAGCGAGAAGTGGGTGTACTTCACGTTGCTGGCCTGGCCCTTGGTGCCGTAGTTCTTGTCGACGGTCAGCACGACCTGGTTGGTCTCAGGGGCGGTGAAGTAGTCGTTCTCGTCCCACACCATCACGATCGCGGCGCGGCCGTCATGCCAGGCCGGCGACTTGTGGATGGCGGTAACCAGACGCTCGATGGCCTGGTCACCGGCCTGGATCAGGGCCGGGTTCAGGCCACCCTGGGTGCCGTTGTCATCCGGATCGAAGTTGCAATAGGCAGTGCCGTTGCCACGGCCATGCTGGTCGTTGCACTGGTTCGGAACGATGAGCGAGAAATTCGGCACGTCGCCCGTGGCCAGGTCGGCATAGAGCTGATCGAAATTGACCGTCTTCTTCAGGGCCGCCGGGGTCTGGCCGGACTTGAAGTAGACGAACGGGTTGTGCTTCGCGGCATACAGATTGACGATGCTGGCCGAGGTCAGCGGCGGAGTCAGCGCCGGCTTGATCTTCGTGAAGTCGGTCAGGTTGCTGTATTCGCCGTCGCTGTTGTTGACGCCGTCGGCGCCGGTGACCGGCAGGCTCTCCTGATAGCTTTTCCAGCTGAGGCCGGCCAGAGCCAACTGCACCGCGACATTGGCGCCGGTGATGTTGTGAGCGACCGGGATCGCCGAGGAGGCCTTGTCATCGATCTCGATGTCGCCGGGGGCGCCCGAGGTCTCGTTCGTCGTGTCCCGGACCGGGGTGGCGGCGTCGGAGCCGACACCGGCGATCGGGCAAACGTCGGCGGCGAGCGCCTCGTTATCGACCACGCCGGTCGCCAGGTTCGGCTTGCAGGTGGTGTTGTGCCAGTCCGGGTTGCCGTCGGTCAGAACGCCGAAGTTCGAGCCGCCCGTGATCTCCAGATAGTTGGTCAGGCTGGGATGCGCGATGGCATAGTACTTGGTCGCCAGGTTCGACGACTTCATATAGGCGTTGATGAACGGCGTGTTCGGGTTGCCCGCGATCTGCTTGTAGCCGTGGTTTTCCATCATGATGACGAAAACATGGTTCAGGCGCGGAACGCCGGTCGGAACCGGGCCCGTGTTCGCGAAGCTGCTCGTGGCGGCGACACTGGCCGCCAGGCCGAACGCCGCGGCGGCGGCGAGTCTGAGTTTCATGACGATTTCCCTTACGTTTACGTTCGGTCGGTTTATCAAGGCCGAATGCCGCGAATCAGCGCCATTCCGGATCGTCGCGAACCTAACGCCGGGAGATCAAATATTTACGACGGATTTGTTTCATTTTGAAGTCATAATGTAATACTATAACATAACATTCCTCTATTCCGTTAATAACAGTATTGTTACAGATTAGACTGTTATAATATCCCATAGACGACTGTAACATTATCTTCATAAAACTGGCCTAGTGCAGAGCGTGCTGTCGGATCCGTTGTTCGAGCTCTGTCATGAAGCCCTTTCTACGCCTGCTTGGCGCCCTTCTCCTGTTGACGGGCACGCCGTCGCAGGCCGTGCAGCTCTATTGGGACGATTATCCCGGCGTCGGCTACGACCCGAAATCGACGGCGGAGGCGCCCTGCGGCAAGAGCACGCCGCTGCGCGGGCATTTCGCCGATTCGGTCGACGGGAACGCGCCCGGCGGCGTCCAGCTCACCGTCCGCCAGGACCCCAACCGGCTCTGCTATGTCGCGAACGGCATCGCCGAGGCGCCGGTGATCCGTGTGCACCGGGGTGAGGAGATGAGGGTCACGATCCGCAATGAGATCACCGATCCCAAAGCGATCGACGATTTCATCGCGCCGGCGACGCTGAAGGAGCCCAACCAGCCGGTGCCGGCCAAGGCCGGCTTCTTCCCGGTCGTGGCCGGCATGCACCACATGGCTACCGGCGAGACTAACCTGCACGTCCATGGCTTCGCCGTGCCGCCCATCGTGCCTCAGGACGAGGTGATGCACACCTGCATAGATCCGGCCGTGGGCCCTGCGACCTGCGGCCAGCGCGAGTTCACCTATCGCTACAAGATTCCGGCCGACATGCCGGCCGGGCTCTATTGGTACCACCCGCATATCCATGGCGAGGTCCAGGCGCAGATGCTGATGGGCCTGTCCGGGCCGATCGTGGTCGAGGGGCCGGAGGATGAGATGCGCCGCGCCGCCGGCATCGAGGAGCGGATCTTCATCGTCCGCCAGGGCGCCGACCTGGACGCCAAGATCAAGGCGGCGGCGATGAACGCCCCCCTGCCCTACGGCGACGTCTCCGCCCCGCCACCGCCGCCGGCGCATGAAAAAGACCGGCATGCCGGCGAGGCGGTCGATACCGACAACGAACTGGCCTGCACCGACGCGGCCGGCGTCGACCGCATCTCGCTCAACGGCGCGAAGGTCATCGACGGGCGGGTCAAGGATGCCGACCTGGCCCATTATGAGATCGCCGCCGGCGCGGTTCAGTTCTGGCGCGTGGTCAATGCCGCGACCGACGCCTTCCTTAACCTCGCCGTCATCGACGACGCCGGCAAGGCGATCCCGCTCCAGATCGTCGCCCGCGACGGCGCCCCGGTGACCGACGACAAGGGCACGCGGCAGCATCCCGCGCCGGTGACCGACTATCAGCTCGTCCCGCCCTCGGGCCGGCTTGAGTTCCTGGTGCCGGCGCCGCCGGTCGGCCACAAGTCCTATTTCGTCTCCCACCAGGTCGATACCGGCTGCTCGGGCGACCAGGTGCCGGAGCGCAAGCTCGGCATCATCACCGCCGGCCCACCCACGCCCAACGCCGCCCCGGTCAATGCCGCGGCGCTCACACCCAAGGCGGAAGCCGACACATTCACCGGCCTGATGACGCACAAGACCGAGACGACCCGTACCCTGGCGCTGGCTGAATTCCCCCGCCCGGGCTCGGCCGACCAGACCGACTTCTATATTTTCGAGCAGAAGCCCGGCGCGATCATCCGCCCCTTCATGATGGACGGCGAACCGACTGTGACCGTGCCGGCCGGCACGACCGAGGAGTGGGTGGTCGAGAACTGGACGCGCGAGCTGCACGCCTTCCATGTCCACCAGCTCCATTTCCGGGTGCTGGAAGTGGGTGGCCAGAAGCAGCCCAACCCCGAGCTTCTGGACGTGGTCAACGTCCCCTACGCCACCAACACCGACAAGCCGGGCGCGCCGGTCATCCCCGGCCGCGTCCGCATCAAACTCTATTTCCCCGAGGCGATGGCCGGCGACATCCTCTTCCACTGCCACCTGGTCGACCACGAGGACAACGGCATGATGGGCATGGTCCGCGTGCTGCCGAAGAACGCCGGCAACCCGACCCGCAAGGTCGAGCTGCCGTGGGGTGGGAAGTCGCTGGCGGCGATGCTGGCGAACCCTCCGATCTGTCGGCCGAAGTGAGCGGAGTAAGGCCCGTCCTTCCGTCGCTTGGCAGCCGACCCGACGAAAAAACTACCTGAGATTCCAGGTCAAGCGAAGCCTGCTGCGGAATGCGACTGGCTTTCCTTCAACCAGCTTCGGTTCGAATTCCCAATGCGAGAGCGCCTGCACCCCAGCGCTCGCGAACCCAAAGCCGGCGGGGACTTCCTGGACAACCTGGATGTCGCCGACCGACCCATCCTGTTGAACGGTGAAGATCATGTCGACCAAACCTCCGACCCTCTTGTCCTCTGCACAATCCGGATAGGTCGGCACCGCCCTTTTCAGCACTTTTCCTGCCTGTTCGACGTCGGGCTCGGGCTTGACCACCATGCTCGCCGGATTGGGACGCGGCGGGCAGGTAGCAAGCGCTGTCGGGGCAGTTGCATTAAAACACGCGCCGGCAAAAACAACGAAACAGACTGCTTTCAAGCGCATCCCTGACTCCTAGGTCCGAACTTTTCCCGGTCTTTAAAGCGCTGCCGCCATCAGCAACGAATGATGAATTTCGCTCCGCTCTACCCATCCTACCTTAGCTAATAAGCAATCATCTTGGCGCGAAACCGAGTACGAAACGCGACCGCTTTGCCGTCGACCAGCCGCGGCCGGTACTGCCATTGGGAAACTGCTTGTACGGCCGCAGCCGCGAACCCGAAGCCGGCGGGGACTTCCTGCGCAACTTGTATATCGCCGACGAAACCGTCGGGCTTAACGGTAAAGACAAGATCGACCACGCCGCTCACCTTTCTATGTCCGGCGCAAAGGGGAAATTCTGGGGGAACCCGCATCAGAGCGGTCCCGGTCTCAGGGATTTCCGCCGGCGGGGGCTGAACCATAAGAGTTTTCGGATCAGGAGCCGGCGGGCAGTCGGCGACCTGGTCCCAACGGACAATCCTGTATCCCGTTACGACTATCTTCTCCTGCGATGCCCGCGCCTGATCGGGCGGGGAGTCGGCAAGCTTCCAGTTAAGACGGAAAACTGTCCGTGCTTCGACCGGCTTGCCGTCCATCAGTTTTGGCGGAAACTTCCATCGTGGAAGAACATCGAGCCCTGACTTGGCGAAGCCGAAGCCGGTCGGGAACTCCTGGATGACTTGTACGTCACGCACAGATCCATCAACTGCGACAGTCAATGCAAAATCGGCGAGACCGGCGACCCCTCTACCTTGGGCGCAGGGCGGGTAAAGCGGAAGGACGGGTTTGACCGGCTTCCCGGCGTTGGGGAGATCTGTCGGAAGAGGCTTGGGCACTTCGACCGGGTTAACTGTCGCGGGGCAATCTCCGAGATCGGCAGCAGCTGCGACCTCTGGACTATTGGAGGTCCTCTGGGAACAGCCCGCGCAAACAGCAAAAAGCAACAGCAGTGAAAGCACCGCAAAGCGCATGGCCATGCCCCTATAGGTCCAAGTCCGAATTCTTTATCTTACCTCTATAGAATTCGTAACGTTATTCTATAGCGCAGAGACCATCGCCATCAGAATCATTGAACGTGGGTGCCCAAACACGGATTCCCGCCTTCGCGGGAATGACGATGTTAGAAATTGACTACAGCGGCGCAGCCGCCGCCATCAGCCATTCGCACTCCGGCCCTTCCAGGCGGTCGCACAGGGTTGTGTAGACCCTGTTGTGATAGCGGTTGATCCAGTCGCGCTCAGGCGGGGTCAGCATGGCGACGTCGATCAGGTTGCGGTCGATGGGGGCCAGGGTCAGGGTCTCGAACTCGAGCATCTTGCGTTCGGCCCCAGGCAGCTCGGCCTCCTTCACCAGGACCAAGTTCTCGATGCGGATGCCGTATTCGCCGGTGCGGTAATAGCCGGGCTCGTTCGACACGATCATGCCGGGCTCCAGCGGAGCGGCGCCGTTCTTGAAGATGCGCTGCGGCCCCTCATGCACCGACAGATAGCTCCCGACGCCATGGCCGGTGCCATGGTCGTAATCGACGCCGTGGGCCCACAAGGGCGCGCGCGCCAGCGCATCCAATTGGCCGCCGGACGTACCGGCCGGGAAGCGGGCGCTGCCCAGCGCGATATGGCCCTTCAGCACCAGGGTGAAATGGTGGCGCTGATCCTGCGTCGGCTCACCCAGGATCATGGTGCGGGTGACGTCGGTGGTGGCGTCGAGATACTGCCCGCCGCTGTCGAGCAGATACATCATGTTCGGCGCAAGCTGCTTGTCCGATTCCGGCACAGCCCGGTAATGGACGATGGCCCCGTGCTCCCCAGCGCCGGAGATGGTGTCGAAGCTGGGGCCCTGGCAGAGATCCTGGGCGGCGCGGAATTCGGCCAACTTGTCCGAGGCGGCGATCTCGGTCGGCGGGGCCTCCTTCATCTGCTTGTCGAGCCAGGTGAAGAACTTGACTAGGGCCGCGCCGTCACGCCTGTGGGCCTCGCGGGCGCCCTCGATCTCGGCTGCGTTCTTGATCGCCTTAGGCAGCTGGCAGGGATCGACGCCGGGCGAGAGCTTGACCTTCGCCGCCTCCAGCCGGCTGGCGACCCAGGCCGGAGTATTGGCCGGGTCGAACCGCACCGCTTTGTCCATCTTGGCGAGCTTGTCCAGGGTCGGGCCGAACAGGTCCGGCTTGGCGACGGTGACGTCGGCGCCCAGATGAGCCAGCGTCACGGGGGAGAGCTTGCGCTCATCGGCGAACAGCGCGACATGGCCGTCTGCCATCAGGATGGCGAAGCTCAAGGGCAGCGGGGCGTTGGGCACGTCGTTGCCGCGGATATTGAGCAGCCAGGCGATCGAATCCGGCTGGGTCAGCACGGTCGCGCCGATGCCGGCTGCCGCCAGGTTGCGGCCGATCCGGGTCCGCTTGTCGGCTGAGGAGACGCCGGCATAGTCCAGGGGATGCGGCACGATCGCGCCGCTCGGCGGGGCCGGCCGGTCGTTCCAGATCGCGTCGATCGGGTTGGCCGACAGCGCCACCGCCTCGATGCCCGCCGCGGAGAGCTCGCCCTTCAGCGCCTGGACCGCTGTGGCCGAGTGCAGCCACGGGTCGAACCCGACACGCCGGTTCTTGCCCAGATGCTCCCTGAGATAGGCGATATGGCCGTCGGGGGTCAGCGAGCGGATCTCATAGTGTTCCTTCGGCGCCTGCTGGCCGGCCTGGAGCGTGTAGCGGCCGTCGACGAACAGGGCCGCCTTGTCCTTCAGAACCACCGCCAGCCCGGCCGAGCCGGTGAAGCCGGTGAGCCAGGACAGGCGCTCGGCCGAGGGCGGCACATATTCGCCCAGATGCTCGTCGCCGCGCGGCACCAGCACAGCGTCGAGCGCCTTGGCATCCATCAGGGAGCGGAGCGCGCCCAAGCGGCCGGAGAGTGGGGAATCGGTCATGGTCGCCTCAAGATCAAAGTCATCCATTCGCCAATAGGCTTGCGGGCGACGAGCCGAAGGCCCATCGCCTCATGCGCGCCCAGAACCGCAGCCGCCTGCCGCCGCAGCAACCCGGACAGGATCGCCGTGCCGCCCGGCGCCAGCCGGTGTTTGAGCGACGGCGCCATGCGGATCAGCGGGCGCGCCAATATGTTGGCAATTATCACATCGAACCGTGGGCCGCGCGCCGCAAGGGGGCTGGCATAGCCGTTGCCCTGGACGGCGCGGACCCGTGCCGCCACGCCGTTCAGCCTGGCGTTGAGCGCCGCCACCCGCGCCGATTCCTCATCGATATCGACGGCAAAGACCCGCGCGGTCGGCATCAGCTTGGCCAAGCCGATCGAGAGGATGCCGGAGCCGGTGCCCATATCGAGCACCCGGCGGACGGGCCTGCCGCTGCGCACCAGATCGTCGATCGCCCGCAGGCAACCCTCTGTCGTCGCATGCTCGCCCGAGCCGAAGGCGGTGGCGGCATCGATCATCAGCGGCAGGGCTCCGCCTTTGGGCGGCTGCATATGCGAGCCGTGGACATAGAAACGGCCGATCTGCCGCGCCGGAAAGCCGGCATAGGCTTCGGCCAGCCAGTCAGCCGGCGGGAGGGCGGCGATCTCGAGCGGCGGCTCGGGCAGGCCGTTGGCCGCCGCGACCAGCGCCAGCCCTGTCCCCAGCGCCACCGCATCGGGCTCGGCCCGGTAGAGCGCGGTCACCGTCCAACCGATCGCGCCGGTCTGGGGATCGGGCATCTCGAACAGCGAGACGCCGAGCGCGCCGTCTTCGAGAAAATCGGCGAACGGCTCGGCCGGGGTCAAACCCGTCCGCACGATCGCCTGCCAAAAACCTGAACCGATTTCACGCATCAAGAGACCCTAGAGGAATTTAAGGCGGGAGGGAATCGCCGCTCAGGATACCTATATCTTGTTGAACTGAAGACATGGAGGATGCCATGAGCGCCGAACCGGGTTTCGAACATTTCGTCAATTGGTGCAAAACCGAGGTCGAGAAGCTGAACGACGAGCTCGCCGCGCTGGAGGCCGGCGCCGTGCGGATGGGCAAGAAGGCCGCCGAAGGCGACTGGGAGGACATCACGCCGAAGCACAGCGCCTGGATTAAGCAGAGGATCGTCGAGCTGGACGACCTGATCATCAAATATTCCTTCCCGATCTGACCGATGCCCGCCCCAGATCAGATCCATAGCGGCGCCAAACATACCGGCGGCTGCCTGTGCGGCGCCGTGCGGTACGAGGCAAGCGGCGGGCCGACGATGATGGGCTATTGCTTCTGCAAGGACTGCCGGAAGGCCTCCGGTTCCGGCTTCATCCCGTTCATGGGCTTCCGCGCCGACCAGCTCCGCATCACCGGCAGGACGCTGCTATTCACCTCCAGAGCCGCGAACGGCGGCGAGGCGGTGCGCAATTCCTGCCCCACCTGCGGGGGCCTGGTGTTCGGCGGCATCGTCGGCCGGGACACCGAGCACACGATCTATGCCGGCTCGCTGGACGACCCGTCGGCCTTCAAGCCGAGCATCGCCATCTTCACCCGCGACCGCCCGGACTGGGTGCCGCTGCCGGAAGGGTTGAAGACGTTCGAGACCATGCCGGGGCTTTAGACCCCTCGCCGCCGCCAAAGGCGCCTTTTTGCGTTGTGCCAAGAGCGACCCGTCACGGCGGGAGAGGCGTTATCGCGCGAAAGATTCTAAGGATTCGTATTGGCCTCGGCGGAAGCGTATGATTTTCGTGAGAAGAGGTTGCGCGCCCTCCTCCCCTTCGGGATGGAGCTAAGACGATGACAGGCTACCGATCGTCATCGCGTTAAACACCGCACCCATATCGCTGCAAAACCTAAGGCCGGCTCCGATCGGAGCCGCAGGGCATGTGCTCGCTCGATCATCGCAGGCAACGTCCCGGAAAGGACTGCCCAATGCAAAACTGGCTCATTCCGCCCATCGTCATTCCTGTTGGCATCGTGATCGCGATCCTGGCGATCTCACTCATCCGGGCGTTCGGATGACGACCGATCCGAAGCCAATCAGGTCCTTATAACTCCAAATAAAATCACCATATTGATTCAATCATTTACTGCTTCTCTTACAGATCGGAAAATACCGTGGCCAAAGGTCAGAAAAAGAGCAACCGGGAGGTCAAAAAACCCAAGCAGAACAAGAAGGCGTCGACTGTCGAGAGGCCGTCTTTTCTAGCTCCGCCTCCGGTGCGCAAAAAGTAATTCCCTTTTCTATCAAAGCCGGCCGCCGCTTCGAGACGCCGAAATTCCCGGCATCGCGATCGGTCCCGAATCTCTCCGCTTCGCCTTTGAAGGACCGATGATATGGCCGCAAAAAATATAAGATTCAGCGCCGACGCGCGTGGCAGCATGCTGCGCGGGATCAATGTCCTGGCGGATGCCGTGAAGGTGACGCTCGGTCCGAAGGGCCGCAATGTCATCCTCGACAAAGCCTACGGGGCGCCGCGCATCACGAAGGACGGGGTCACGGTCGCCCGGGAAATAGAGCTGGGCGATCCATCGGAGAATATGGGCGCGCAGCTGATGCGCGAAGTCGCGTCGAAAACCAACGATCTGGCCGGCGACGGCACGACAACGGCGATCGTCCTCGCGCAGGCCTTGATCAAGGAAGGCAACAAGGCGGTCGCGGCCGGCATGAACCCCATGGATCTTCGGCGCGGCGTCGACCTTGCGGTCGCCGCGGTGATTGCCGACGTGCAATCGCGCGCACGGAAGGTTTCGACCAATGACGAGATCGCCCAGATCGGCACCATCTCGGCAAACGGCGACGGCGAGATCGGCAGGATGCTGGCTGACGCCATGGCCAAGGTCGGCAATGAAGGCGTGATCACGATCGAGGAAGCGAAGACGCTGGAAAGCGAGCTCGAGATCGTCGACGGCATGCAGTTCGATCGCGGCTACCTGTCGCCCTATTTCATCACCAACGTCGAGAAGATGATCGTCGAGCTGGAGGATGCCTATATCCTGCTGTTCGACAAGAAGCTGTCCGGTCTTCAGGCCATTCTGCCGCTGCTCGAGGCCGTCGCGCAATCGGCGCGGCCCCTGCTGATCGTCGCCGAGGAGGTCGAGGGCGAGACGCTGGCGACATTGGTCGTCAACAAGCTGCGCGGCGGGCTGAAGGTCGCGGCGGTGAAGGCGCCCGGCTTCGGCGACCGCCGCAAGGCGATGCTGGAAGACATCGCCGTGGTGACCGGCGGCCAGGTCATCAGCGAGGAGACCGGGGTCAAGCTCGAGAACATCACGCTCGATTTTCTCGGCACCGCCAAGACGGTGCGCCTGACCAAGGACGACACCACCATTGTGGACGGCGCCGGCACGAAAGACGCGATCGCTGCCCGCATCGCCCAGCTGCGCGCACAGATCGAAGACGCGACGTCGGACTACGACAAAGAAACGCTGCAAGAGCGCCTGGCCAAGCTTGCCGGCGGCGTGGCGATCATCAAGGTCGGCGGCATCACCGAGGTCGAGGTCAAGGAACGCAAGGACCGCATCGAAGACGCAATGCATGCGACGCGCGCCGCGGTCGAGGAGGGCATCGTCGCCGGCGGCGGCGTCACCCTGCTCTATGCCGCCCGTGCGATCGTCGGGTTGACCTCCACCAATGCCGACCAACGGGTCGGCATCGACATCGTTCGCCGCGCCCTGCGCGCGCCGGTTAGCCAGATCGCCGAGAACGCAGGAGCCGACGGCTCCGTCGTCGTCGGCAAGCTGCTGGAGTCGAACGATGCCAATTTCGGCTATGACGCCCAGAAGAACGAGTTCACCGACATGGTGAAGGCCGGGATCATCGACCCGGTCAAGGTCGTCCGGATCGCGCTTCAGGATGCGGCCTCGGTCGCCGGGCTGATCATCACGACCGAGGCAACCGTGGCGGTACTCGGCGAGGGCGGCCGGGAGCAGCATGGATCGCATTGAGCAATTCGGCGGCTCCAGTGTCCGCCAATGACGAGAACCAACAGGACGTTGGCGATCCGGCCAGTTCGGACTTGTCAGGCCCCAGCGCCGGTGAAATCCGTCTCGAGCTCGAAAACGCCGATCTTCGCCAGCTTCTGGCACAGGCCGGGATCGATGCCGCCCAGCATAATCTTGCCGAGAAACTCCAGAGCGTAGTCCTGGAAGAGCTTCACCACCGCGTGAAGAACACGCTGGCGATCGTCCTGGCCATTTCTACCCAGAGCCTTCGTTCGTCGACCGACGTCAAACAGGCGGCCGCGGCTATTTCAAGCAGGATTCTGGCGCTGGGGCGTGCGCACGATCTGCTTCTGCGGACAAGCTGGAAAGGCGCGCGGCTGGAGGACTTGTTGCAGGCGGCGATCGCGCCGTTCGAAACACCGGCAGCGAAACAGTTCATTTTTGAATCCGCCGACCTGGAGATCAATCCGACCGGCGCCCTGCGCCTGGTCATGACGATCAATGAGCTCTGCACGAACGCGGTCAAGTACGGGGCCCTGACGCGTCCGGAGGGGCGCGTAGAAATCACGACGAAAATCGACGGAGGGAACCAGAGTCTCCTTCTTACCTGGACAGAGACGAACGGGCCGCCGGTTCAAAAGCCCGCGCGCAAAAGCTTTGGCATGCAGCTGATCGAGAAAAGTTTTTCGGAAGGCGCCCGAGTCTCGTTTCATACATCGGGCGTCGTCTGCGAGTTCAACCTCCCCTTGGCAGTGATCCAAGCTCCAGCTCCGAAGCCGGCGGCCCGGATCACCTGACCGGCGCCGATAACCTCAACGACCAAAATCCATCAGCGAATTAATGAACTTGCACAGCAATGACGTGCGGGTGAGCGAACCGAAACCCACAATGCCATAGCCGCCGGCGGAGATTCTTCCGTCGCAAGAATAATAATCAAGGAGCATCTCATGCTGAATCCTGCCGCCGCTGATACTCTTACCGATGCCCCGGCCGATGCCCCGGCTGCCCTCTGGGCGCGCCGTGCATTTGAAAAGCAGCTTCTGAACATCATTCCCGACATGCGCGCATTCGCGAGGTTCCTGGTCAGGAATCACACGGACGCCGACGATCTCGTGCAGGACGCGGTCATTCGGGCGCTGAGGTCATATCGTCAGTTCGATCTTGGAACGAACATGAAGGCCTGGGCCTTCACCATCCTGCGAAACACGCGCTTCAACGACCTGCGCAAGCGTCGTTTTGATGGAGATGATGAATTGGATCTGGCGTTACGGCCCACCCCGGCCAATCAACTACACCGCGTGGAACTGACCGAGGTGCTGGCGGTGCTCGCCACGCTCAAGCCCGTCCATCGCGAAGTGCTGACCTTGATACGCGCAAGCGGCCTTTCTTACGAAGAAGCGGCTCAGGTGATGAACTGCAAGCTCGGAACGATCAAGAGCCGGCTCAACCGCGCCGACGCCGCGCTGCGCGATGCGTTGGGTGCGGATTTTCCCCCTACTCCCGCCCACCATGGCGCCGGGACATGGCCGCTAGGGTTGACGCCATCCTCTCCCGCAGCGCCTTCGGCCCGATGACCTCGACCTCCTCGCCGAGGCGCATTAGCTCGCGGATGCCGTAGCCGAGGCTTTCGATCGGGACGGTGCAGCGCACCCAGCCCTGGCCGTCCGGCGCGGTCGCGGTTTGGGCCGCGGCCTCGGTCACGTAAGGGCCGAGCAGCTCCAGCAATGACAGGCCCTTGGGCGACAGGCGGATATCGGCCTGCTCGCGATAGACGCCGGCCTCGTAGGCGCGCGCCGTCTTTTCCCAATGGGCGGGAAGATCGAACCCCTCAGGCCGCGCGAACGGCTCGCCGGTAACCTCTACATCGTGGATATTCGCCACGCGGTAGGTGCGGATCACCTTGCCGCTCTGGGCGACCAGGTACCAGACGCCAGCCTTGAGAACGAGGCCGAGCGGGCCAAGCCTGCGCGGATGCGGCTCCGCCTCGCCGGCGGTGCGATAGCGCAGCGCCACGTAATGCCCGCTCCACACCGCGCGGGCCACCGGCTGCAGCGACGACAGCGTATCCGCGCCACGGAACCACCCGGCGGGGTCGAGATGGAACCGCGCTGCGATGCGCTCGGCGCTGGGCTGGACGGTGGCCGGCAGCGCCGCCATCAGCTTCAGCCGCGCCGCCGATAGCAGGTCGGCAAGGCCAAGCTGCGCCGCCGGCCCGGGAAGCCCGGCCAGGAACAGCGCCTCCGCCTCCGGCTGGGTCAGGCCGGTCAGCCTTGTGCGATAGCCGTCGAGCAGCCGGAACCCGCCGCCGCGCCCGCGCTCGGCATAGACCGGGATGCCGGCCGCGCTCAACTGATCGATGTCGCGGTGGATTGTGCGCTCCGAGACCTCGAACTCCGCCGCCAGCGCGCCGGCGCTCATCTGCCCGCGCGCCTGCAGCAGCATCAGGATCGACAGCAATCGGCTCGCCAGCATTTTTTGAGACTATCGGATAATCATGACATCGATTGTCATGTTTAAGGGTTTATATTGGCGCGTTCAATCAAGGGAGCAACGAAATGAAGATCGTCGCCACTGCGATGCTCGCGGCATCGCTCATGTCCTATCCCGCAATCGCCGGGACGCCAGCGGCAGGAGAAACCGCAATGCAAGACCATGCGCATGATTTCGATTTCCTGGTCGGCAAATGGAAGGTCCATCACCGCCGCCTGAAGGAGCGGCTCGCCGGCAGCCATGACTGGGTGGAATTCGAGGGAACGTCGGAGCTGTGGCTGACCATGGGCGGTCACGGCACGGTGGATGACAATTTCATCGACCTGCCGGGCGGCGCTTATCGCGCCATGGGCACGCGCGGCTATGACCCGAAGACGCAGACCTGGGCGATCTGGTGGCTGGACGGGCGCGATCCGCACTCAGTCGGGGCGCCGGTGATGGGCAATTTCCAGAACGGCGTCGGCACGTTCCAAGGCGACGACACGTTCAACGGCAAGCCGATCAAGGTTCGCTTCATCTGGTCGCGCATCACCGCGAAATCGGCCCATTGGGAGCAGGCCTTCTCGCCCGACGGCGGCAAAAGCTGGGAAATGAACTGGGCGATGGATTTCACGAGGGCCGAATGAGCCCCGTCATCGAGCTGCGCCAATACACGCTCCATCCCGGCAAGCGCGACGTGCTGATCGCGCTGTTCGAGCGCGAACTCGTGGAAAGCCAGGAAGCGGCCGGCATGGACCTCATCGGCACGTTCCGCGACGCCGGCGATCCGGATCGCTTCGTCTGGCTGCGCGGCTTCCCGGATATGGAGAGCCGCGCACGGTCGCTGGGCGCCTTCTATGGCGGGCCGATCTGGCAGGCCAACCGGAACGCGGCGAACGCCACGATGATCGATTCCGACAATGTGCTGCTGCTCCGCCCCGCCTGGGCGGGCTCCGGCTTCGCGGCGGACGGCGCGCGGGCCCCGCACGGAGCGACGGCGCTGCCGCCGGGGCTGGTCACAGCCACGCTCTGCTATTTCCCGGCTCCGGTGACAGAAATGCAGATCGCCGCATTCCGCCGCTTGTTGCCCGAGCGCTGCGCCGAGGCAGGCACGAACCTCGCCGCCGCGCTGGTCACCGAGGATAGCCAGAACACTTTCCCTGCGCTGCCCGTGCGCGAAGGCGAGCATGTCTTTGCGTGGTTCTCGGTCTTGGCGGATGCCGCATCGGTGCATGCAATTGCCCTGCCGCCCGAGATCGAGCGGGCTCTGTCGAAGCCGCCGGAGGTGCTGCGGCTGTATCCCACGGCACGTTCGCGCCTGCATGGGTGAGGGTGCGAACAACCCTCGCCCCCGTGGGACTGGCGGATACACACATCTTGAAGCGGTGGGACCACACACTTCCCGCCATGACGTGCGCACCCAAATGGGCTAAGAGACTCGGGTACAAAATCCGGGGGAAGTCTTGGGTATCGTAGGCAAGATCGGCTGGGCCGCCGTTGCAGCCTTGGGGGCGGTGGCGTTCGCGGTGCTGGCGACGCAGCGCGGGGAGCCGGTCAATGCAGCCTGGATGGTGACGGCGGCTTTGTGTGCCTATGCCATCGGCTATCGGTTCTATAGCCGCTTCATCGCCAACACAGTGCTGCGGCTGGACCCGGCGCGGGTGACGCCGGCGGTGCGGAACGAGGATGGGCTGGATTACGTGCCGACCAATCGGTTCGTGCTGTTCGGCCACCATTTCGCCGCCATCGCCGGGGCTGGGCCGCTGGTGGGGCCGGTGCTGGCGGCGCAGATGGGATACCTGCCGGGCACGATCTGGATCCTGGTCGGCGCGGTGCTGGCCGGGGCGGTGCAGGATTTCGTCATATTGGGCCTGTCGGTCCGGCGCGATGGGCGCTCGCTGGGGGACATCATCCGCATGGAGATGGGGCCGGCGGCCGGACTCGTCGCCTCGATCGGCATCGCGCTGATCATGATCATCCTGATGGCGGTGGTGGGGCTGGTGGTGGTCAAGGCGCTGGCCGGCAGCCCGTGGGGCTGCTTCACCGTCTTCGCCACCCTGCCGATCGCGCTGCTGATGGGGCTTTACGGCCGCTATTTCCGGCCCGGGCGGGTCGGCGAGATGTCGCTGATCGGGGTGGTGCTGCTGTTCCTCGCCATCGTCTATGGCCGCACCGTGGCCGAGACGCCGGAGCTGGCCGCCATGTTCACCTTCAAGGGTGAGACCCTGGCGCTGATGATGATGGCCTATGGCTTCGTCGCCGCGGTGCTGCCGGTGTGGCTGATCCTGGCGCCGCGCGATTACCTGTCGACGTTCCTGAAGATCGGCACCATCGTGGCGCTGGCGCTGGGCATATTGGTGATGATGCCGGATATGCGGATGCCGGCGGTGACCCGCTTCATCGACGGCACCGGCCCGGTCTTCTCAGGCAACCTGTTCCCGTTCCTGTTCATCACCATCGCCTGCGGGGCGGTGTCGGGTTTTCATGCGCTGGTCAGCTCAGGCACCACGCCCAAGATGCTGGAGCGCGAGCCGCAGGCGCGCTTCATCGGCTATGGCGGGATGCTGACCGAATCGGCGGTCGCGGTCATGGCGATGATCGCTGCCAGCATCATCGATCCCGGCCTCTATTTCGCGATGAACAGCCCGGCGGCGCTGATCGGCACCACCGCCGACCATGCCGCGCAGGTGATCTCGGGCCTGGGCTTCGGGGTGGATGGCGATACGCTGACCGCCGCGGCGCACGACATGGGGGAGACGACCCTGCTGTCGCGCTCCGGCGGGGCGCCGACCTTCGCTGTCGGCCTGGCCAACATCCTGGCGAGCGCGGTCGGCGGCAGGGGGATGCTGGCCTATTGGTATCATTTCGGCATCCTGTTCGAGGCGTTGTTCATCCTGACGACGATCGATGCCGGCACCCGCGTCGCCCGCTTCTTGATCCAGGACCTGATCGGCACGGCCATCCCGGCCTTCCGCAACACCGGCAACTGGACCGGCAATATCCTGGCCACGGCGCTGACGGTCGGCGGCTGGGGCTCGATCCTCTATCAGGGGGTGGTCGACCCGCTGGGCGGCATCAACACGCTGTGGCCGCTGTTCGGCATCTCCAACCAGATGCTGGCGGCGCTGGCGCTGACATTGGCCACTGTCAGCGCCAGCGCC
>Ga0268266_10003088_pt1 | contig 17024 bp, 19 predicted proteins | sample KBSS13metaG_FD_190356 | JGI IMG/M metagenome (GOLD analysis project Ga0268266, IMG submission 190356) | Switchgrass rhizosphere microbial communities from Kellogg Biological Station, Michigan, USA - KBS S1-3 metaG (SPAdes) (version 2) | ecosystem: Host-associated > Plants > Roots > Rhizosphere...
TGGCTGACGGGCAGGTTGTGGTCGCGACGCTCAATCGCTGGGGCACTGGGGACATTCTCTGGCGCAGCACCGATGGAGGGAGGATCTGGCAAGACGTGCGCGAGCTCAGCACACGGGATGTAAGCGCGACGCCATTCTTGACCTGGGGCGACGAGCAGGCGCCGTTCGGATGGTGGATTGCCGGTGTGGCCATCGATCCGTTCGATTCCGGCCACGTGGCCTACACCACTGGAGCGACGCTGTATGCAACAGATCAACTCCAACTCACCGATTCGAAACGAACCGTGCGGTGGCAGCCCTGGGTCCAGGGGATGGAAGAGACGGCGGTGATCACTTTGATCAGTCCAACGCAAGGACCGCAGCTCTACAGCGGTTTTGGCGACATCGGTGGCTACGCTCACGAGGACCTGCACGTATCGCCCCCCATGTTCAATCATCCGGCATTCAATAACACCGACCATATCGACTACGCGGAAGATGCAGCGCACATCGTGGTCCGCAGTGGGGTGTCGCGTCGAGCCAACGGCAACGAGCCTGCCCTGGCGTGGTCAGGCGATTACGGCCGGACATGGCAGCCGATCGCCCTACCCGCGTCCCAGCGCAGGCTGCGGATCGTCACCTCAGCCGATGGCAATACGTTCATTGTGATGACACCGATCCCCAAGCTGTCGCGCGACCACGGCACGAGCTGGAACAGTCTGGACCTGCCGCCTTTCGCTCAGGTGATCGGCGACCGTGCAGACCCCCGACGCTTTTATGCTGTTGACTTCGAGAACGGCAGGCTGCTGTCGAGTGACGACGCGGGCGCGACTTTCAAGTTGCTCCCGAGCGCAGGATTACCGCACAACCTCAGCGCCGATGCACCCGGCAACCCGGAAATGCCGGTCCCATTACTCGCGGTGCCGGGGCGCGCCGGCGACCTGTGGCTGATCTCCCAGGCGCACCTGTTTCATTCCCTGGATGCGGGCCACAGCTTCCAGGCAGTGCCCAACGATCTGTCGATCGCGCATTTGAGCTTCGGAAAGGCTGCCCCGGGTCGCGACTATCCGGCGCTGTATGCAATTGCTTCACGTGGGGAATTGTTTGCCATCTGGCGCTCGGATGATCGAGGCTTTACGTGGAATCGCATCAACGATGCCAGACATGAGTACGGTCGCCGGTTTCGCTGCATAGCCGCAGACATGCGCATTGACGGCCGGGTGTATGTGGGTACCGATGGCCGCGGAATCATCTACAGCGATAAAAACAACTGACTCAAAACGTCCGGGGCGGCACGTCCATGACGGATTTGTCGTAGGTCAACTCGATGATGACAGTCGGCGTCGCGGGTGTCGAAAAACGATTTCGCCCCCGATCCGCTCGTAGCTATCCTGACCGGGCGTTGGCGCGGGCCAACGAGGCGCTGAATCGGAGGTCCCAAATTGATTGAAACGTTCAGGCTGTGTTTCGCTGTCGTCGTTCGGGCTCACAGCGAGCGGTGGCAGCGCGACAGCCGCGTTCATCGTCGGCGCCAGCCGTGCCATCGCGAGATCGATGCCATAGAAGTCGGGCATTAGCGGAAAACAGCCACGCAACAACCTTTCTGCGCCGCGAGCAGACACAGTGTAGGCGAGCGCCCCGCAAAATCGGAGAAGCCGCATCAGCCGGGGGCTGAGATCGAGCGCCTGGAATTGCTGCAGTCCCTGGCGCAGGCTGCTCTGCGAGCAATGCATCACGACCGGTCCGACGCCGGGCAGCAGATCCACGACCACGGGTACGTCGAAATTCCAACCCCAGTAAATGATGTCCCAAACAGGAGGCAATTGCGCGATCAGCCGCTGAGTCTGAGCCTCGAAATTCCCGTTTACCACGGCGTCGTCTTCGAAAACCGTGGTGTCGCCCTTCTCCAAGGCCTGCAGCCAGACCGCACGGTGCGAAAGCGCACATCCGAGCGCCCCGCTCGTGCAAGTGATGCGCGCGTCAATGGTGCCCTCCGCGATCAGCCGCTCGCGATCCACTGAGCGCCCGTCGCACGCTGGAAACCTTTGGAGCCTCGACAAGAAACCATTGGTCGCGGAAAACCGTGCCATGCGGTCGGGGCGCCGCTCCAGGTTGATCACCAACATCGGCCCTTGCGACACAACTATACACCTCTATATTGCACCGTGTTGGATCCGGGTCATAGCGTCACAATGCTTTATCGATCTTGGGTCGCTCGCATAGGCACTCGCGAACTCGTGCCACGGCGCGAGAGTGGAGTTGCGAAATACGCCCTTTGGTGAGGCCGAGGGTCACGGCGATTTCCTGGAAGGCCTTCTGTTCGTAGTAGTGAGCCTCGAGCACGTGGCGCTCGCGGGCGGGTAATTGCGCGACGAGCTCTCGCACCAATAACTGCAACTGCGAAATTTCCGCGCGCGCGTATGGATTCGCAGCGGGGGATTCATCAACACATTCGATCATCCCGCTCTCGAGCACAAACCCCACAGCCAGCTCGACCGTGAAACCAACAAAATCATCCAGGTCGGTGCTGCCCGGATGCATGAGCAGCGGGGCAGCCAGCGATTGCCCGCGCTCGGCCAGGCGAGCGCTGTGCCGGCTGCGCCGCGCTCGCTGTTCGGTTTCACGGGACAAGCCGTTCAAGATAGCGCCCCGGATGCGGTAACTCGAATACGACTCGAAAGACGTGCCGCGCAGCGAGTCGTAACGGTCGATCGATTCGATCAGTCCCACTTGCGCGTATTGCAGATAGTCGTCAAACGAAACGGTATCGTCCGACCGGCTGCGGTACAACGTTGCCGCAACGGTTCGGGCCAGACTCGCATAGCAGACAATCAGTCGTTCACGGATGCCAAGATCCCGCGAGGATTGAAAGCGTATCCAAAGTACTGAGACTTCCGAGTCCAATTCCGCGGCCACGACCACCCGCCTTCGTCTCTCCCGGCCCGCCGTGTTCGAAGCGTATGCGCCACATGGCAGTACAAGTTAATCCGCAGGCCGCGCTGGTGGTTTAGCGCGACCGACACATATTTATTTTCCGGGTTCCTCCAGGATGCGCCGCGAGAGACAGTCGTCGGCGCGCGCGAGTCCGGCACAGTCTGCCGGATGATTCCGGTCAGCTCGCTACGCCCGTGCGCGGCAGGCCCGCGTGCCACTCGCGTGCTCTCGGTGTGTACCAAGCATGCTCGATGTAGTGGCCGAGTTCGCCACGGAAATCGGCATAACAGTATCTACCCCAGCCAGGCTCTTCGGCGTTGATGGGAACGGCGCGGCCTTCTGCGTGGTACGCGGCGACCAGCCGCTCCACCTCTTCCCGGCTGGCATGCAGCCGCCCAAGATGATGCACCTTCAACTCAAAGCCGGAAGATCGCAGCCCGTCAGCGTAAATCCCTACTTCACCTTCGAGCGCCTGGATGATTTCCAGTTGTGTCGTACCGACCCAGGCCAGGGCAAGGTTGCATACCACCGAGCGACCTGCTCCCAGATTGACGTTGATTCGCGGCAAGCGGGTGAATTCGCACCCGCCGTAGATCGTGACGCACCGGGTGAGTGCCTGCTCAAAGTCGTTCGTCACATAGGCAAGCTGGTAGAGGCCTGCAACAGGCGGGTACGCTGCTGTCATTTCCATGGGTCAACCAAGACCTTGCACTGATGCGTGCGCTGGCGAAGTGATTCAAATGAGGCCGGTAGCTCAGCAAGTGACACGATATCGGTTATCATCGCACGGTACTCAACGTCACCTCCGTCTAAAACGCGTGCAACGTGCTCGAACTCCGCGGTGCTGTATGTCATCGAGAAGCGCAGGGTAATCTCCTTACACACGCCAACCGCAGGAGTAAAAGAATCCGGTACACCGCAGAAGCCGAGCACCACCACGGTCCCGCCGGGCCGGACACAATTCATGGCGTGCTCGATCAAACCTTTCTGACCCACCGCTTCGACTACCACGTCGGGCAGGCCTCCAAGCGCAGCTCTCACGCGCGCAACCCAGTCATGTGAAAAGTCAGATAACACGAAAGCGCTGGCGCCCATCCGCATAGCCAAACTTTCGGTTCGCCGCGTCCGGGCCGCCACCGCTATGTGGCTTGCGCCCATTCGGCCTGCCCAATACACCGCGCCCAGACCGATCGGACCAGTCCCGATGACCAGCAAACGCGCATCCGGAGGCATCCGGGCGCGCACCACGCCATGCAAACTCACCGCGAGTGGCTCGACGAGGGCGCCATCATCGAGCGTCAGGGTACTCGGGAGCTTGGTAGCAATCCTTTCGGGCAAAGCCAGGAATTGACCAAACCCTCCGGCCACGCCGCGCACTTGCAGACAGAAATTTGCGCGGCCGGCTACGCAGGCAGCGCATCGACCGCAACCGACGTAGGGGGTCGCCGTGATCCGGTCGCCCACCTTCAGCCCAGTAACCCGCGCGCCCGTAGCAACAACCTCTCCCGCGTACTCGTGGCCTAAAATAGATTCGGCGGGATAAACCTCACCGCTGCCGTCCGTCTTGCTCAGATCGGTTCCGCAGACACCGCAGCGGGCCACCCGAATGACGACCCCGTCCGCGGCCGGCACCGGATCGGGTCGCGTTTCGATGACCAGCGGCGCTCCAACACGTTTGAAAACTGCAGCCTTCATCCTTCCCGGGCTCCTCGGACGTACCTTCGACTAACTGTTGAAACTGGTAAGGACTTTGCAATGTAACAGCACAACCCCGCGGAGGGAGCCGGCCGACAACTATTTGTTCAGGTGTGCTTGACGTTCGCAGGCCGCACGATTATACATAAGCACAGGGCGGAGTTGACTCAGGCAAAACAAACATGGGACTTATGTCGACCGCCCGTTAGCTACGATGTCACTGCAACAGCCGGATCATCATTTGTGAAGAATGTTGGGCAAGCAACGGAATGTGCCAGGGAGTCCGCACCGTGATTAATGACTTGACGCCGGATCTCACCCTGGCGCTGACCTCGAAGACCCTATGGACCGCGGCGCTGGTGATTGGTCCGCTGGTCGCGGCGACGTCCGCAGTCGGCCTGTGCGTCAGCATCCTGCAGGGCGTTACCCAGATACAGGAAGCTTCTCTGACATTCGTGCCGAAGATGATCACGGCAGCCGTCGTACTGCTGGGACTCGGCGGCTGGATGCTGAAAGTCCTGGCCGACTACTCCATTTCGCTCATCAGCAACATACCTAACTACTTCTGATTCTCGGCCTCGACGCCCTGGGGAGAAGCGCGTGTCGGTGGATCTTGGTTGGCTCATGGTAGCCGTGCTGGTGTCGGTGCGGGTTGCCGCGGCGACTGCCTTTACGGCGGTCCTGGGGCCGACAACGTTACCGGGCCCGGTGCGCGTGTTGCTGGCTGCGGGGCTCGGCCTGCTGCTGAGCGCGGCGAATCCCGTCACCACGCCTGCGATTGATTCGGTAATTGCGCTGGGCGTCGCAGCGGTGCGCGAGGCGTTGATAGGTGCAGCGTTGGGGGGAGGCTTTCTGCTCGCGTATGCCGCCACTCAAGTAGCCGGCCGGGTGCTGGATACTCAGATGGGATTCGGCGTCGCCGGTTTGTTCAATCCGTCGGCGGGGACGCTTTCACCACTGACCGGCACATTGTTCGGAATGGCCGCGGTCAGCATTTTCTTGAGCATGGATGGTCATCACGCATTGATCCGCGCGCTGGCTCTGTCGCTCGCGACGAGCCCACCCGGATCGGCGGGCCCCCTGCTCGCCTGGAACAACCTGATCCCGCAGGCCGGCATCATGTTCATTTATGGCCTGGCGCTGGCCGCGCCGCTGATGTCGGCTCTGCTGCTGACGGATGTTGCCCTGGCGGTCTTCTCCCGCAGCCTGCCGCAATTGAACGTGTTCGTGTTGGGGTTTGCCTTGAAGATCATTTTCGGGCTCGTGGGGCTCGCGTTGTCGACACGACTTGCGGAGGTGATTTTCGGGGAGCTCTTCGCCAGCACCTTTCGCTTCTGGGAGCGCACCGCCGCGGGTGGTTGATGAACGAGCAGGAGCACGACAGAACCGAGCAGGCGACCCCGTTTCGGCGCGAAGAAGCGCGACGGCAGGGCGAAGTACAACGCAGTAACGATCTGAATACGTTCACTGCGGTCTTTGCGCTGCTGGTCTATTTACTGGGCTGCGCGTCGCGCCTCTGGGAAGAGGTGGCGGCGACGTGCAGGCAGTTGCTTGCAGCATCCGCCACGCCCGAAGCCGCCTCCCTGCTGATAGTGGTCGGGCGCGAGCTGCTGGCAGCATCGATACCGTTCGGACTGTTGGTCATGGCGCTGGTCAGCCTGGTGACGGTGCTGCAGACCGGTCCCGTGTTCACCTTCAAAACATTGACGCCGCGCTTCGAGCGACTCAACCCTGTGAGCGGGCTGCGCCGGTTATTCAGCCACCGGTTGCTGTTCGAGATGCTCAAGAGCCTGGTGAAACTCGCCATCCTCGGCAGCGTGTTGTTCCTTTTCTTGATGAGCTCCTGGCCGAGCCTGATCGTATTGGGAGGCGAGCAACCCCGGCAGCAGTTCGCCAGTCTGGCCGCTCAGGGGAGCGCTTTGCTCATGCGGATCACTGCCGCGCTGCTCGTGATCGGACTCATGGACTGGACGTACACCCGCTGGCAGTACGGCCGGCAATTGCGGATGAGCCGCCGTGACATGAAAGAGGAGGTCAAACGCCGCGAAGGCGACCCGCAGATCCGCGCCCGAATCCGGGAGTTGCAACGGGCGAATCTCGCGCAGTCGCGGTCACTTGGCAACATCCCGGACGCGGATGTTTTGATTACCAACCCCGACCACGTCGCAGTGGCGCTGCGTTACGTGCGTGCCGAGATGAGCGCGCCGCAGTTGGTTGCGAAAGGCACGGGCCTGTGGCTCGAGCGGATGAAGGAGATCGCCCGGCAACATTCCGTGCCCATCCGCCGACAACCCCCACTGGCGCGGCATCTGTTCCGCCACGGTGTCCTCGATATGCCGGTGCCATCCGATACCTATCTCGAAGTAGCCCGTCTTTATGCGGATCTGGCAGCTGAACACCGCGCCGCCAATGCCCGCTACGAGGTCGATACCTGATGCAATGGCTGCGGCATGCATTCGCACAACAGAGCGAGCTCGTGCTCGCGCTGTGCCTTGCAGGCGTGCTGTTGGTGCTGTTCGCGCCAGTACCGCCGGGGCTGCTGGATTTCCTGTTGATCAGCAACTTCGCATGTGCCTTACTGATTTTGCTGCTGACCTTTTATATGGGGCGGCCGCTCGAGTTCTCGACCTTTCCCTCGCTGCTGCTGGTGGCGACGCTTTTCAGATTGGGCCTGAATGTCGCGGCCACCCGTCTCATCCTGTCACAGGCGAACGCCGGCCATGTCATCTCAGCCATCGGTCAATACGTAGTTCGCGGGAACTATGTCATCGGCCTGATCGTGTTTGTCGTGCTCATCGTCGTGCAGTATGTAGTCGTAACCAACGGCGCGCAGCGCGTCGCGGAGGTCGCCGCCCGCTTCACTCTGGATGCCATGCCCGGCAAACAGATGAGCATCGATGCCGATTTGAACATGGGGTTGATCGACCAGGAGGAGGCGCGGAACCGACGACGACAGGTGGAACGCGAAGCCAATTTCTATGGCGCCATGGATGGTGCCAGCCGCTTTGTGAAGGGAGACGCCATCGCCGGGATACTCATCATCCTGGTCGACATCATCGGCGGGCTGGCGATCGGCGTCGGCCAAAATGACATGAGCTGGTCAGAAGCGCTACAGACCTACACCTTACTCACCGTCGGTGACGGCATCGTGACGCAGATACCGGCGCTCGTCATTGCAACTGGTACCGGCATCATCGTGACTCGCGCGGCTTCCGATGCGCGTCTGGGCGCCGAAGTCTCGCGGCAGATCCTGGCACATCCGCGCACGATCGCGATCGTGGCCACAGCCCTGCTCTCACTCGCCTTGTTGCCGGGCATTCCCCTCCTCCCGCCCCTGGTACTGGCAGCGCTCCTGGGTGGGGTGTTCTGGTTCACACGCAATCGTTCAAAAGAGGCGCCGCAGACCGCAGCCGCGGCACCGCAGTCAGCCAGGGACGAGCCGGCGGAGCTCTACAAAGCCCTCAAAGTCGAGCCGGTGGAAATTGTAATCGGCAGCTCCCTCGTTGCCCTGGTCGGTGCCGAAGGCAACATCCTGGCTGACAAGCTGATAGCCACTCGCAAGCAATACGCTTTCGAGATGGGTGTGGTGCTGCCGTTGGTGCGGGTGCGGGACGAAAGTCGCCTGGGCGCCAGCCGCTATGAAATATCGATCTTCGGCGCACGGGTCGCCGCTGGCGACATCTTCGCCGACCGTCTTCTCGCCATCAATCCAGGCGGTACCCGTCCGGCGTTGCCCGGCCAGGTCGCCCTCGACCCCGCCTATCGATTGCCGGCTGTCTGGGTTGATCAGACACAAAGAGCCCACGCGCGGCAGGCTGGTTATACCGTGGTCGACGCATTTACGGTTTTTGTCACCCACCTGTCCGAGGTCCTGAGGCAGAACGCTCACAATTTGATCACGCGAGCCGAAACCGAGCGCCTGGTCGCGCGCGTGCGCGAGCAGCAAAGCGGCCTGGTGGATGAGCTCATCCCCAAGGTTCTGACAATGGGTGATGTGCAACGCGTGCTGCAAGGCTTGGTGAAAGAGCGCGTTCCGATCCGCAACATGGATGCGATCCTCGAGGTTCTGGCAGACCACGGCGGCAAGATCAAGGAAACGGACGCGCTGACCGAGCTGGTACGCGAGCGCCTCGGTAGAGTGATTTGCCAACAGCTCCTGGACCCTGTCGGCGATCTACAGGTACTCACCTTCGATCCGAGCGTCGAGCAATCGATTGCAGCGTCGGTACGGCCAATCGAAGACCGACCCACACTCATTCTCGAGCCCCGCACAGCGGAACAAGTGTTACTCAAACTGTCGGAAGAAGCCGAGCGCATGACGCGCGGCAATCTCCGGCCGGTGCTCCTATGCGCACCGGCGCTCCGCCGGCATATCCGTCGTCTGACGGAACGTCTCGTGCCGCAACTTGCAGTGCTGTCTCTGAATGAAGTGCCCACGCAGATGAATCTGCGAGCCTTTGCGGTTGTTAAAGTATGAGCGTCGTGCAGCCCCACAACGGGATGTCTGCGGCGACCGCCCATAAGACACATCAAGCTGGCGTACGTTCCACGCGCCAGTGGAAGCCGGGTCAGAGCGTCTCCGTCTTTGTCCAACGCCCGCTCGGTGACAGCTACTATCTGGCAACCCTCGATGGCGGCGCTGCGCAGAAGGTGGCGAGCCACGTACAGTTGAAATCCGGATCCCAGTTGCATGCCGTGGTGATATCAGTGGGGTCGCAACTCGAGTTGCAACTCCTCGACGCGCCGGAGGGATCAACTCTGTTGGCGGGTGATCAGGGCATCGGCCCGACCGAGGCGGCGCCCGACTCGCAGCTCAGCCTGATCAACGCTCGCTATGGAGTGCCGCTGACCGCCGCTGACCACGATCGGCTCGAAGCGGCTATGAAGACGGTAACGCAGCCCCAGAACATGGCGCTCGCGGGTCTATATCTGGCGCGGCTGGCACTCCCGCTGACTCCGCCGGCACTCGATGCACTCTATAAAGCCCAAGACGGGTTTCCAGAAGAATACGCCACGCCGCCTGCAACGATCGCGGCGGTTGTCGAACGCATGGATCAGGTCCTCAACGACGAGCCGCACGGAGCTTCTGACGCCCGCTCCGAGCGCGAGCTGGCCCGATCCCTGTTGAATGTCCCGGTCGACGCATCTGTCGCCCGCCACTATGGCACCGTCCCCGTGTTGGTGTCGGGTCAACTGGTCGAGCTGCAGTTCGTGGCTTTTCAACATCGCGAGACGCCCGTTGATAAGACCCCGGTACGCCGCTTGGTAATGACACTGACGCCCCCAGCTCTAGGGCCCCTGCAAGTAGCTGCACAGGCACAGGGTAATCGACTCAGTATCACTTTCACCAGTGAATCAGCGCATGCGACCGAAGTACTCGCAACGCACGCACATGAGGTGCGAGAACTCGTGGGACGCCTGGGCTGGCAAGTGGACTCTGTTGTCTACAGCACGGCTCCGACGAGCGGTGCAGCTCAATTGGCCATGACCCATGCATTGCTCGGTAGCACAATGGACCAACTGTTATGACCCCTGACACTCCCCCATCCGACACTCAGGTCATCGAGCAGGTCTACAGTGTGCCGCTCGAGCGCCGTGTGGGCCGCGAGCTGTTCATCGTTATGGCCTCTCTGCTGGCACAGGTACTGCAGATCAACGAACTCAATCAAACCAGGAACCCGCATGACTGACATCATGAGCATCGTCGCAACGACGATGCGCGCAGACAGCGATGCATTGCGACTGATCGGTCAGAATATATCTAACGCTGACAACGTCGCTTACCGGCGCCAGTTCCAGCTCGCGAAAGCGGATTTGGACGGGGTGGCACGCACGCCAGCCGTGCGAATCGCCTTGGATACGCGGCCCGGCACGTTCAAAAGCACCGGTGAGCCCCTCGATGTGGCAATCCAGGGAGACGCGTATTTCGTAGTCAACACCGCGGCAGGCGAAATGCTCATGCGCCGTGGGGACTTCCATCTCGACGCCGACGGCGTCCTCACTGCGTCGAGCGGTGACCCTGTACTGGGAACGGAGGGCAGCATTCGTATACCCGGCGGCACGCCTCAAATCGATGGCGGCGGCGCCATTCGTGTCGCCAATGAAGTAGTGGGTCATCTACGCCTGGAAGAGCTGTCCGACGGTACCTCTCTCGAGCCGGTTGCGGACGGGTTGTTCACGACACGGGGTGGTTCGACGACTCCGAGCACCACGGCACAGATTCACCAGGGGTTCCTGGAAACCGGCAACGTCGCCCCGGTAAACGAGATGGTCCGGATGCTGCAAACGATGCGACATTTCGAGGCGAGTCAGCGCTTTGTCAAAACGTACGACGACATGCTCGATAGGGCCATTACCGACCTGGGCAAGATCTAACGAGGTGCACTCATGTTCGACTCTCTCTACATTGGCGCGACTGGCATGATCGCGCATCAACTGCAGATGGATACGATCGCCAACAATCTAGCGAATCTGAACACCATCGGCTTCCGGCGCGGTCTCGTAACATTCGCTGATGTGAGCGCGCGAGTCGCGGCGTCCGCACTAACGGCGGCCGACCGAACCGCCGCCTCGGCTTCTGCCAGCCTTCTATCGGGCGTCGGCGCCGTCGTGCAAACCAGCCTGTCACTGCTTCCCGGTGCGCTGCAATCCACTCAGGAGCCTCTCAACGTCGCCATCAACGGCGCGGGCTTCTTTGAAGTGTTGCGAACGGACGGCACACCAGCGTATGCCCGTGCCGGTGCCTTGCAAATCAATTCAGACGGCCTTCTTGCGCTGTCCGACGGTACGCCCCTGTCACCGCAAATCCAGGTTCCACCGGACGCAGGTCCGCTCACGATCAGTCCCAACGGACAGGTCAGTACCCAGCTCGCCGGAGCCACGACGCCCACTGTTCTGGGCCAGATCGAACTGGTGAATTTTCCCAATCCCGCGGCACTGATGGGGGCAGGCGCCAACCAATATACCGCGCCGGCAGCTGCCGGCACGCTGCAGACCGGCAAGCCGGGCACGGCCGGCTTGGGTCAACTCCAGCAAGGATTCCTGGAGGCTTCCAACGTAGACATGAATCAGGAAATGACCGCGTTGTTATTGGCTCAACGGGGATTCGAGCTCAACAGCAAAGTCGTTCAGAGCGCGGATCAACTTTGGTCCCTGGTCAATTCACTGGTCCATTCCTGAGCCATGATCGCGCTGGCGGCACTCTTACATGCGATCGCCTGCCCCGCTCTGCCTGCGGCCAACCAGGCAGAGCTGGCGTTGAGAGCGAAGCTCGCTATCGCCTACCCGGCGGTGACACGGTGGGACATTTCTGTTCTGCCTTCAATCGTAGAACCACCGGTGGGAAACTCTGAGCCCTGCCTCTCCGTTACGGTGACACGCCTGGGTCAGCGCAGCGCTGTTTGGGTCGGATCCGAAAGTCTCGAGCGTGGACGCCATGGCACGTTGTTGTGGTTCAACGTCGCGGGTTATAGCCAGGCCGTCGTCGCGGCGCGCGCACTGCCCGCAGGCACGTCCCTGGATTCAGGTGACGGCTCCCTCGTCGAAAGCGACATTGTGAGGGACAATTGCCTTCCCCTTCGCGACCTCCGATCGCTGCCCGGCAAGCGCAGCAGACACTTCCTGCAGGCCGGCGAGCTGATTTGCGCCAACCTGCTGGAAGCTGAGCCGGCGATCACACGCGGCGAGGAAGTCGCCCTCATTTACACAGGTCGCAACTTCACGCTCACCACGCGGGCGATTGCGCAATCGGATGGAATCGAAGGCAAACGGGTCACCGTGCGCAACGTCAGCAGCGGTCAGGTGTTTGCTGCCACCGTCACAGGCAAAGGCGAGGTTACGGTCCATGAATGAGATGAACCCCGCGTGGATCGCACTGACGGCCCTGACCTGTATGACAGGGACCGTCCGAGCCGAAGCCCCTGCAAACGCCGCGGCCATCGGACCTTCTTTCTTTGCGGACCACCGCGCACATGGCCCTGGCGATATCCTGACTGTGTTGGTCACAGAGTCGTCCTCCGCGACGGAATCGGCCCGTACGACCACTGACAAAAAGGATGCATTCAACACCTCAGTCGCCAACCCGTCCAGGCAGCGGCAGTGGGCTCTTGGAATGGGAGGATCATTTGATGGAGGTGGTCAGATCGCACGCACCGGCCAACTGCTGGCCCGGATCAGCGTGATTGTCTATGACCTGGATGAGCATGGCGATCTGCACGTCCGGGGAGACCAGGATATTGATTTAAACGGTGAACATCAGCGTATTCATCTGGACGGTGTGGTCCGGAGCGATGATGTTGCGCCGGACAACACCGTCGCGTCATGGCGGGTCGGGAATGCGAAGCTCTCGCTCATCGGCAAGGGCATCCTGGGACAAAGCCAGCGCCGCACTCTATTGGGTCGAATCATGCATTTCCTGCACCTGGATTGATTCGCCATGCCTATTACAAACATCAACGCCCGCGTATGGATCCCCTGGATCCTAGGCTGCACCTTGCTGTGTGGATCGGTCTGCGAGCCCGCCGCGGCTGCGGTCAAACTGAAGGATCTGGCCAGAGTAGACGGTTCTCAGGACGTCATGATTCTCGGCTACGGCTTGGTGGTGGGCCTGTCAGGAACCGGTGATTCGGCGCGCAGCACGGCGACGAGTCAGACCATGTCCAACCTGCTGCGAGAGTTTGGAGTCCAGGTGCCGTCGGATTCGGTGAATAGCCGAAACGTTGCAATGGTACTCGTCACGACCAGCCTGCCGCCCCATGTCCGGGTCGGTGACCATCTGGACGTGAACGTATCTTCGGCGGGCGATGCAACCTCGCTGTCCGGCGGCACGCTGTTGCTGACTCAACTCATCGGCGCGGACAGGGTGACCTACGCCGTCGCCCAGGGTGCTCTGTCCATAGGCGGATTCCGATTTGCGCAGGCCGGCAGCCTGACTCAAAAGAATCATGCCACCTCGGGCTTGATTCCCGAAGGCGCTGTCATCCAGCACTCGCTTACCGCAGCCCCACTGGCCGGCAGCGGATCCATCGACCTGCTGCTCAACGAGCCGGACTATACGACCGCTCAGGCAGTCTGTGACGTCATCAATCGATTTGTCAGTGAGGCGCATGCCTCGACAGTCGATGCCGGCAGAGTCAGTCTCAACCCCGGTCAGTTGAATTCGTCCGGATTCGTGCGACTCATGGCGACAGTTGAAAATCTTACGGTGGAGCCGTCAGTTAAGGCCCGCGTCGTGGTGAACGAACGCACCGGCACCATTGTCGCGGGTGGCGATGTCTGGGTATCGAAAGTCACTGTGGCGGAAGGCGATCTGCGCCTCACCATCGACCAACACTATGTCGTATCGCAGCCCGATGGAGTCTATTTCGGCGGACGTAGTGGTGGCGGGGGCGCACACACCGTCGTCGTGCCGGAAGCCCAACTCTCGGTCAACGAAGCGCAGGTCAGCACGGTCAACTTGCCGGGAGCCACGATTGACGATCTCGTGCAGGGATTGCGCTCCATCCGGGCCAGCTCGCGGGATGTCATTGCAATTCTGCAAGGTATCAAGCGCGCCGGCGCCCTGCACGCCGAACTCATCATTCAATAACAGCAAATGACGTCCCGGGGAATATAGATGTTCAGCATAGATCCGACTCTCGAACTGCTTGGCCGAACGCTGGATGCATGCGCGATGCGCCAAGCGGTGTACACTGCCAACATTGCAAACACGGACACTCCCGGCTACCGGCCTCTCGAAGTGAGCTTCGAGTCCGAGTTGCAGCAAGCCGCGCAAATCACATCCGGTGCCGAGTGGGCCGATCAGACACGGATGCTGACCACCATCCAACCCGTCGTCGTGCCAGCGGCGATGGACACAGTGCACCTTGACCAACAACTGGCGCTGATGACCAAGAACGCGCTGCACTACGAGCAGTTGCTCGGCGCTTTTCACCAATCAATGAGCCTACTGCGAATGGCAGTGCTGGAAGGCAGGGAGGGTTGATCCATGGGACTTCTCAGCGTGCTCGACATCAGTGGCGCCGCTCTCGATGTCCAGCGTTCTCGAATGCTAGTAGCCACGACGAATCTGGCCAACGCACAGACTACGAGTCCTGTCGGCGACAAGGTCTACCAGCCGCTCGAGGTCATCGTGCGAAGCGTCGTTCCCAACCCAATGGAGACTCTAACTGCGGATTCACTACCTCGACCGACAGTGGCCGCTATCGAGCCCATGAATGCCACCCCCCGGCGCATGTACGAGCCGGGTCATCCGGATGCGGACTCCGCGGGGTTCGTCAGTTATCCAGGCGTGGACCCGGTGGGGACCATGCTCGACCTCATAACAATCTCGCGTAGTTATGAGGCCAACCTGAAAGCGTTCGACATCACGCGCAGCCTGCTTCAAAAGACCCTCGAGTTGGAGAACCAAAGATGAACATAGAATCCATCGCCGGAGTCGGGGCCGCGGAATTGAGCCGGGCGGCCATGGCGGCCTCGCACAGTCCTGCCTCGGAAGGCACTTATGAGTCCATGGTGTCAGCGGTCACTCAGCTGAACCAAGACTTGCAGGCCGGCGAGCAGCATCTACAGAAGATCGCCCTGGGGGGCGGGCTGGACGATCTGCATCACACAGTCATGGGCATGGAGCGCACGCGGTTGACCCTGCAACTGCTGCTACAGATGCGCAGCAGGGCATTGGACGCCTATTCCGAGCTGGTTCGCATGCAGATCTGACGAGGTATTTTGAGCATGGCAGGTGCAGAAACAACCGAACAGCCGCAAACCTTCTGGTCGGGCTTGACGACGCTGGCGCGCGTGGGACTCGTGACCGGCGCGCTTGCGATTGTCGTGGCGGCGGCGGCAATCGCCGTCTGGTCCTCGAGCACCGACTATCAGGTGTTGTTCACTCGCCTGAATGAAGGCGATGCGGCGGTCATAGTCGAACAGTTGAAACACCAAAAGATCCCGTTCCGCCTATCTGACGGAGGGTCCACCATCAAGGTTCCTGCCGGGCAGGTGTATGAAACGCGACTCTCGCTCGTCTCCAACGGTATGCCTTCGAGCGGGGGTATCGGCTTCGAGATTTTCGACCGGCAGGGTTTCGGTGCCACCGAGCAGTCGCAGCGTGTGGAATACCAACGAGCGCTGCAGGGCGAGTTGGCTCGCACCATTGATGCAATTGACAGCGTCAGATCCGCCCGCGTTCACCTCGTTATGCCGGAGAACACCATGTTCAAACGTGACCGCGATGAAGCGCGGGCCGGAGTGTCCCTGGTCCTCAACCCCGGGTCATCCTTGACTGCCGAGCAAACCGCGGGAATTCAGCGGCTGGTGGCGGCGTCGGTTTCCGGGCTCGATGCTTCCAAGGTCGTCATCACCGACCAGCGAGGTATCACGCTCGCGGGGGCCGATACCATGGCAGCCGGGGGCGCCGGCTCGGACGCGCGATTGGCAATAAAGCGTGACATCGAGGAATATCTGACACACAAGGTGGCGACTTTGTTGGATCGGGCATTTGGCACGGGGCAGGCCCTCGTGAGCGTCAATGTCACGTTGAATTTTGATGAAATCAAAAGTTCCATACAGGATCTCGTTCCGTGGCATGGCGGCGCGACGATTCCGGAAGGAGCGGTCACCCACCGGCGCCAGGTGCAAACCGGCGGTGGCAGTTCCAATGCAACATTGTCGAGTGATCCGGAGTCAGCCGCGAGCTCCCGACCTGCGGGAATGACCTCCGAGGTGGAATACGAGTACGGCCATCGCGTTGAACAAGTGATAGCCGCACCCGGGAGCATCAGCCGCCTGAGTGTTGGTGTGATTGTGCCGGGCGATCTGAGCGAAGATAAGAGACGCCGCATCTGCGATCTGGTGCGCATGGCGGCCGGGATCAACGAGGGACGCGGTGATGCCGTAGTCGTTCAGCCACTCGATCAACTCGGCGTGGCGAAGATCGCCCCCCCAGCAGTCGGTGCGGGCGCTGTAATCGAATCGCCCGCAGCGGAGCCGGCGGTCGTGCAGAAGCCCGTGCAACGCGCGTGGGACACGTCCCTTCGGGTGATTGTGTTCATATTCGCGCTGATTGGACTTTCTTTTGCGGTGACACTCAGCCGTCGCCGCATCAAACCACAAGAGTCGCCACTTACCGCCCTGCAACGTCAACGCCTGCTGCGCGATCTGGAGCAGGCGCTCCGCGCCGACCAACCACGACCTGCCAGGACTTCACTATGAGTGCTCCGGAGCATCTGATCGGCCGACTGGCGGAATTGGCACCGCGTGATCGCGACTGGATCCTCGCGCATCTATCCGCTGCTGCAAAGGCCAATCTACTGCAGCATCTCGGACGAGCACAGCCTGCTGCCACTGCCGATGGCCCCCAGGCGATGGGTGATGACGAGCGCGCGTTGGATGAAGTCGAGGGAGAGCTCGTTGCCCGCCAC
>Ga0268266_10003090_pt1 | contig 16999 bp, 12 predicted proteins | sample KBSS13metaG_FD_190356 | JGI IMG/M metagenome (GOLD analysis project Ga0268266, IMG submission 190356) | Switchgrass rhizosphere microbial communities from Kellogg Biological Station, Michigan, USA - KBS S1-3 metaG (SPAdes) (version 2) | ecosystem: Host-associated > Plants > Roots > Rhizosphere...
CAGCTAAGGGCGCTAGAGAGAGATCGAAGTTATGGCTTGCGATCCAGAATCGCTTTGGCGGTGGCGCGATCTGTTACTAGTACATTGATCCAACGGCCAGAGAGTGCGCCACGGATCGCATCGATTTTGCGCTTGCCTCCGGCGATTCCAATGACGTGCTTGATTTTCTTGAGCTGAAGAAATTTGATTCCGATTACACGATCGGCTAAGGGAGTGGATAGGATCTCGCCGTCAGAGTTGAAATATTGCAGGCAGATATCCCCAATGGCCCCCTTCGATGCGAGAGAGGCGCGTTCGTTTGCAGAGAATACATTACCGCTGTTGAGCAAGGGGCGCGAGGGCTCAATAGCACCGATGCCGACGAGGACAGTATCGAGATGGTCGAAGAGCTTGACGGCATCGCGAACGTAGGGCTCGCGCATGAACACCCGTTTGGCTTCGGCTGAGGCCGTGATGCCCGGCGCAGGTAAAAGCACAGAGGTTCCGCCAATCAGAACAGCGAGACGCTGGGCGAGATAGGTCGCGTGCATCTGGGCGGCCGGATTCCCGAGGCCGCCCAAAATCTGCACAACTTTGGTTCCTTTGCCGTCCTGCGTGGGATGCATGTTATTGATCATCTCCAACAGAGCGCCGCTCCAGGAAGAGATGCCGATGACTTGTCCCGCACGAACAAAAGATTCCAGGAGAAAGGCGGCAGCTGATCCCAGATCGCGGGCGATCTGCTCTTCGTTGTCGGAGACCGAATCGACGACGACGGCCTGGTTTAGATCAAAGCGGGACTCAAGCCCCTCTTCCAGCTCAGGATGAATGCCTTTGGGTGTCGTGACGCTTATTCTTACGATGCCGTTCTGCTCTGCCTTACGAAGCAGACGAGAGACGGTAGATTGGTGGATATTGAGGCGTTCTGTAATTTGGGCCTGACGGATGGATTGCTCGTAGTACATGCGAGCGATCTTGGTCATCAGGCGTACTTGGTCCTTGCGTGCCATTCGAAAATCCTACATGCGCGCTGCAGAAAAGGGCGCATTGAATGATGTCAGATCAGAGGTCCAGTGCATTGTGGTGATAGACCTCCCAGCCGATGTAGTTGCCGAGCGCTTCGACGACAGGAGCGGCACAATAAGAGCCATTCATCGCAGCATGATGTTCGAATCCATTCTTGCAAATGATATGCATGAGCTTTTGCAGACGCGGAACACGGGCGACAGCGCGAGTTCCAAATGTATTGAGAGGATCATCGGTGAACTGACCTTCCCCGACGTAAGCTCGGATCATTCCATTCCCGTCGTCTGTCGAGACGCGGCCAAAAGTGAGCGGACCGGCAGGAGTGCGGCCTTCGAGGGCGCCGACGGTGTTTTCTTCTCCAAGCACGGTACCAAGAATTGGTGCAGTGCCTATGCGGATGTCGGGAAGGAAGTCTTTCGCCCAGTTTCCGCAATGGAAGAGTACACACTTGTCACGATCGTTTCCGTAGTTATTGTTCCAGTCGACAAGTGCACTAGGCTTTCCCGACGCCAATTGAAGGGTGTACATCGAAACGACTCCAGCAATGTCGACCTCGCATGCGGAAGGGAGCATCTGTTCACTCATCATGGACATAATTGTGCAAACATTGACGCCGTAGTTCTTCTGCATAGAAGACCAGCACTGGATAGCTGTCGCTGTGAGGCCGAGAGATTGCATCCAGTCATCGACGATCACGGCGAACTTCGCCATCTTAAGCAGACTTTCTTGCGGAGCAGAGGACGAGTCCGCATAGTCCCGAATCTGATCCACGCGCTGCCGAACACGCGGATCGGCGTCGGTAAGCGCTCCGGCGTTCCCGAAGATCTCGGAAAGATCAATTGTGTTGACGGAGATGCCAGAAGCTTCGAGAAGCTTTTCGCTGAATCGAGTAGTGTTGAAGGCATTGGGGCGTGCACCGATAGCGCCCAGACGAACACGACGAAGTCCTCGGACAACGGCGCACGTAGCAAGGAAGGTTGCCAGGTCCTCGCAAAACGACGGGTCGCTAATTGCTACAGTATGGTCCCGGGTGAGAGTGTACTTGTAGCCGTACTGACGAAGGTTGTTGCAAGCGGAGATCTTTCCACAGAAAGCGTCGCGTCGACGCTCAAGTCCAAACTGATCGAGATCATCGGGATATGCTTGCACTAGGATGGGCACACTAAGTTCGGAGATGCGGATTGCATCCGAAATAGCCTTTTCGTCTCCAAAGTTGGGCAAGCATACGAGAATGCCTTCGATCTCGGACCGATGTTGGCGGAAAAGTTCTCCACACTTAACTGCATCGTTCCAGCTTTGTACATCGCCAAGCTTGGTTTCGGAAGATGTCAGCCAAATCGGTATGACACCAAGCTGTTCGAAAATGCTGGATAGGTCGCGGCGCGCTTCTGTGATGAGAGCATCCGGGAAGAAATCGCGATTGCCGAGAACCACACCTATTGTGCGAAGGTTGGCCATAGAATCACCTGATCTTTTCGAAATTGATATAGTCATCCGCATTCATCCGCGTAACGAGATCGCAAGGGATGATCTGCTTTTCCGGCTTTCCGGTTGATCCGGTCTTAAGGTACCTAACAGCTTCATCGACTGCTGAGCGCGCAATAAGAACTGCGGGTTGAAGCGATGTACCTTGTAGCTCACCGGCGCGGATCGCGGCGACTACGTCGGGAGAGCCGTCAAAGCCGGTGATGATGATGTGTTTCTTCCCGGCAGATTTTACGGCGGCAAGCGCTCCAAGGGCCATTGTGTCATTGCCTGCTATGATCCCGGCGATGTTCCCGTGGCTTTGCAGCATAGTTTCTGTCTTTTGAAAGGCTTCGGCCTGAGACCAATTTGCCGATTGTGACGAGACGAGTTTCAATGTGGAAATGTGATCCAGGACTTGATGAAAACCATCGGTGCGGATCTGCGCATTCGTATCCGATTCGCGACCGAGTAACTCTGCGTATTCGCCGGTATTCTTCATTGACTGAGCAAATTCTCGAGCTACAATATAGGATCCCTGATGGTTATCTGCAATGATCTGAGCTTTAGCGACTCCGGTTGCCTGTATCTCGCGATCAATGAGAAATACAGGGATTCCAGCTTTGGTGGCACGGCGAACGGCGGAGATCGAGGAATCCGCTCCGGCGTTATCGAGGATTATCGCCTGCGCTCCAGAGGCGATCGCGGCATCGATCAGATTATCCTGCCTATAGGCGTCGTCATTGTGAGCGTCAATGCGTGTGCGATAGCCAAGTTCGCGAGCATGAGCAGCGGCGGCATCCGCCTCGACCTTGAAGTAGGGATTGTCCTGCGAGGGAACGATGATGGCGAAGAGTCCTCTGGAAGATTCGGCTCGATGGCATCCTACAGAAAGAAGACAAAGCACAAGTATAGCTAACGATTTCATGCCCCTGCCTCAGGCTTGGATCGAAGCAGGAAGGGAAGCAGACGCGCCTGCACTCGGATCTGCAGTTGATCGATTGCCACCGCAAAAACAATGACGAATCCTTTTATTACGACCTGCCAGAATTCAGAGACGCCAAGCATCACGAGTCCATCGGCGAGAACACCGATCACGAATGCTCCGATCAGGGAACCGGTGACAGAGCCCCTTCCACCCGCCAGCGAAGTACCGCCAAGGACTACGGCGGCGATAGCGTTGAGCTCGAAAGATTCACCTGTGGCGGGATGAGCGGCCTCGAGTTGTGAGGCGATGATGAGGCCCACAAGCCCGGCGCACAGTGCAGAAAAGAGATAGGTGTAGAGACGTACTCTAGCTACTCTGATTCCGGAGAGATGAGCTGCACGCTCATTGCCACCAACTGCATAGACATGTCGGCCGAAAGGAGTCTTCGATGCAATGAAGGCTGCAATGGCATAAAGGGAGAACATCATCCAAACAGGCGTGGGCACACGCAGAAAAAAACTTTGTCCAATGGATGCAAAAGACGTGCTTCTCGCTGTGAGATTGGGAAAGGTCTTTCCGTTCGAGAGGAGCAGAGCTGCGCCCCGAGCGATATAAAGTGTTCCCAACGTGGCGATAAAAGGAGCAACGCCTGCAGTCGAGACCAGCCATCCATTGAGGGCACCAAAGAGCAGGGCAACAAGCAGGCTTGCGACGATTGCAACCAGCAAACCGGGATGGATAAACGATAGCCCTTGTGTGAGGCAATAACCCGCGACCATGCCGCTCAGGCCCGCCATCGATCCGACAGAAAGGTCAATGCCACCTGTGAGAATGACAAAGGTCATCCCGATTGCGAGTATGGCCGAGATGGCGACGTGCTTCGAAAGAATAGAAAGGTTGTTCGCGGTGAAAAAATTGGGGGCGAGAATCGAAAAGAGAATGATGAGAAGCAGGAGAACGAAGATGGCTCGCAAGCGCAATAGAACGAGAGCGAATCGTGCCCTTTTATTGGCCAGACGGTCGGATGCGGTGAGAGCGCTTGCGACTGAGTTCACGCAGTTTCTCCTAACACAATGCCGGGACTAGCGGCTGCAAAGAGCGCTTCGTCGGAGAGCTCGTTACGTGCGAAGCCAGCCGAGATACATCCTTGACGCAACACCAGAACACGATCGGCAAGCGAACGAGTTTCTTCTATCTCTGACGAGGTGAAGATGATGCTGAGCCCTTGTCGAGCCAATCTGCGAAGCAGACGGTAAATCTCCTCTTTTGCGCCGACATCTACGCCACGCGTAGGCTCGTCGAGCAAAAGGACTGAGGGTGAGCGCATGAGGCAGCGAGCAATAAGAACCTTCTGCTGATTCCCTCCAGAAAGCGCGCTGACCGGGAGTTCGATATCAGTGACAGCGATATTTAAGTCGCGTACGAGAGTACGAATCTGCTCTGTCTCGTGTTGGCGCGAGAGGATAGGGCGAGATCCAGCAGCCAAAGCAATATTTTCCCTGACCGAAAGATCGGGAAAGAGCCCATCTCGCTGGCGATCTTCAGGGACAAGAGCGATGCCAGCTTTGATTGCGTCACTCACAGAGTAGAAGCGTCGTGGCTGAGCGTTTAACTCTATAGTTCCAGCATAAGAAGGGTAGCCGCCCGCTAATGTTTCCATCAACTCTGTGCGGCCAGATCCAAGAAGGCCATAAATTCCAAGGATTTCACCATGATGAAGAGTAAAAGTGAGATCGTGGAGATAAGCTTCATCTTTGTTGGCTGAGGGTAGGCTAAGATTGCGGATCTTGAGAACGGGCTCACTGGAAGAGGGCTGATCATATAAAGCCTGCGACCTGCCGCTTCGGCCCGACATGCTTTCTACGATCCACTGGCGGGTGACCTCGGCCTTGGGAGCAACCCCAACAACACGACCGGAGCGTAAGACCGTGAAGTGATCACCGAGGTGAAGGAGTTCGTGGAGCCGGTGAGAGATGTAAACGATAGTGACACCTGACTGCTTAAGTTCAGCGATGACGCGGAAAAGAGAATTGGCCTCCGTAATAGAAAGGGCTGAGGTTGGCTCATCGAGGATGAGAATCTTTGAACCGTGCGCAATGGTCCGTGCTAATTCGACAATCTGTCGGCGACCAAGCGAAAGCTGAGAGGTCAGTTGAGTGACTGGCATCGGCTTCCCGAGCCTGTTTAGGGCAATGTCGCTTCGGGCATCTTCCGCGCGGCGGTCGACGATAGCTCCACGCCTAAGTTCACATCCAGCGAAGATGTTGTCGGAGATATCGAGATTCGGCATAACTGAGAGTTCCTGATGAACGATGCTGATCCCATTTGCGGCTGCATCGCGAGGAGACCGAAGGGATATTGGCTTGTCGTTGATGAAGATCGTTCCGGAATCGCATGTCTCAACTCCGCTTAGGATACGCATGAGGGTCGATTTGCCAGCGCCATTTTCGCCAATAAGAATATTTATCTGATTACGGTACAGCGTGAGATCAACATGATCGAGAGCAACGTTGCCGGGATAGCATTTGAGGATTCCCACCGCACGGAGAATAATGTTGCTCATACATTGGTCTCCTCGAATCGTGTACGAGCTACAGCAAGCTTCCAACCCTCATATTGGGTCGAGTCAAATTTTTGAGGTTGAAATTTTGATACGGGTTGCCGAAGACCTTCCAGGTCTGAAATAGTTGGCCACCATCTCAAAGCATGACCGCCCAACCATGCCGCGCCAAGCGCGGAAAGGTCTTCGCAATGGGAGCGGTAGACAGGCACCTGTATAACATCTGCCTGAGCCTGCATGAGTGAGTCGTTGCGCGTGGCTCCCCCATCCGTACGGAGCGTGGTCAACGGTGTCTCGCTGAAAGCCCGCATTGAATGGAAGACATCGGCGATCTGAAAAGCGATGGAATCTACCGCGGCGCGCGCCAGGTGCGCTCGTGTGCTACTTCGGTTCAATCCTGTAATTGTTCCCCGCGCCGATGAACTCCAATAAGGTGCTCCTAGGCCGGCCATCGCCGGAACGAAATAAACTCCGTCCGTATTCGGGACAGAGGATGCGAGCGAGAGGGTATCTGATATGGGGTCTGGAAGACCAAGGAAGTCGCCGATCCATTGGATCGCCGACCCGGTCATCGTAATGTTTCCCTCGTAGGCATATTGGGGAGTCCTGTTAATGGTCCACGCAATGGTACGAGCTAATTGTGACGCTGGGGTAGGTAATGAGGACGTGAGGGTCATCAGGGATGACCCTGTTCCGTATGTCGCCTTCACCGTTCCAAGGGAGAAACTGCCATGACCTGCGAAGGCCGCGTGCGAGTCACCAATAGAAGAGACAATTGGAACGCCAGCAAGAGTGAGGACCGAAGTGATTGTTCCTACAATCCCGGAGGAAGAGAGAAGCGTAGGTAGAGCTACGGCCGGAATCTGAAACAGAGAAAGAAGTGTGTTGTCCCAATCAAGTGATCTCAAATTCAGCAAAGCGGTACGAGAAGCATTCGAGTGATCGGTTGCATGTACACTGCCTCCAGTGAGCTTATAGATAAGCCAACTGTCGATGGTTCCGAAGCAAATCTCACCTGATGATGCTTTGTCTCGCAGAGTTGGGTCCCGCTGAAGTAGCCAGGCCCACTTGGTCGCCGACATAAGCGGGTCGAGAGGGAGCCCTGTCAGCTCCTGGATCAGCTCAGTATGTTGCGCAAGATCACTACATATCTTGTTTGAGCGTCGACATTGCCAGTTGATGGCATTTGCTACGGGTGATCCGTCTTTGCGGTACCACGCAGCAGCAGTCTCCCGCTGGTTCGTGATTGCTACTCCTGCAATCGAAGATGGGCCAACTTGCGCGACGCATCGATCAATCATCTCGATGACCGACTGCCATATCTCAAGGAGGTCTTGCTCGATACGTCCAGAAGAAGGTGTGTAGAGCTTTACGGGACAGGATGCGCGAAATATCGGCTGACCGCTGCTATCGACAAGCAGTGCTTTTGTGTTCGTAGTTCCTTGATCGATCGCAATGATGAATCGAGACATGGTGTTAAGGGTTCTTCTTATCTATCAGTTCCAGTGCTGCTGCCGTGATTCCTTGTTCGGTCAATTGAAAATGCTCAAGTAAGAATTCGGAAGAACCGGTTGGTGCAAATACATCCGGAACACCAAGCATACGCATCGGTGCTGGATGATGAAGCGCAAGTATCTCCGCGACGGCACTACCGAGTCCGCCGGCGAGAAGCGCTTCTTCGGCCGTCACGATACCTCGTGTTGTCCGAGCCGCGTTCACAATCGCATCAGAATCGATGGGTTTGATGCTGCTCATGTTAAGGACGCGAGCATAAATTCCTCTCGTTTCGAGAGCTTGGGCCGCGAGGAGTGCTTTATAGACAAGAACGCCATTTGTAATGATCGTGACGTCATCGCCCTGATTAAGGACAGCGGCTTTGCCAAGATTGAAAGTCTCCGACGACAGATGAACGGCGGGTACCGGCATCCTGCTGATTCGAATAAACATGGGGCCGCTATGCTCAAGGGAGTAGCGCATGATCTGCTCAGTTTCCTGAGGGTCGGCTGGAACGACAACCGTAAGATTAGGGATGACGCGAGTCCATGCGAGGTCTTCGATTGAGTGATGCGTTGCTCCCAATTGCCCATACGCCATGCCAGAAGACATTCCGCAGAGCTTTACGTTCCATTTGGAATATCCGAGATCGACCTTCACCTGCTCCATTGCTCGAGCGATGAGAAAGCAGGAGGCACCACATACATAGGGAACCATACCTCCGTTAGCAAGACCTGCACCCACACCAACCATATTCTGTTCTGCAATTCCTACATTTACGAAACGGTTCGGAAATTGAGTCTTAAAATTTTTGAGCTTCGTTGAGGACACCGAATCGTTGACAATTGCACAGACTCTGTCGTCTTGCGCTGCCATGGATTCAAGTGTGGACGAATAAGAGTCGCGACAATCGAATAACTCTTTAGGATGCTCATTGGAGAATCTCGTTCTCTCCGTCATGCTCGTATTTACCATGGAAGCTCAACCTTAAGTTCTTCGGCAGCGATGTGAAGCTGTTGGCGCGTTGGAACTCCATGATGCCATGCCGGCCTATTTTCTGCGAAGCTAACCCCTTTGCCTTTAGTGGTGTTGGCAATAAAACAGGTTGGTTTTCCTTTAGATAAGGGGACGGATTCGAAAGCCCGTAGCAATTCCGCATGATTATGGCCATCAAGTTCTTTGACAGTAAAACCGAAAGCCTGCCATTTTTCCGGAAGTGGATCCATGCGGATGGTGCTTTCAGTGAAATCACCTTGCTGAATCCGGTTGCGGTCCACTATGACAATCAAATTGTCCAAAGAATAATGGTGGGCTGTCATGGCCGCTTCCCAGTTTGAACCTTCCTGCAATTCGCCGTCACCGGTGAGAACAAAAACGCGCCACGGCTCACCCTTCATCTTCGCGGCAAGCGCAGCCCCGACGGCAATTGGGAGTCCGTGACCCAAGGGACCAGTGTTGGCTTCAACCCCAGGTAATTTATTTCGATCAGGATGGCCATTTAACGGGGAAAGGGGATCCATAAAGGTCTTGAGCAGTGATTCAGGGAAAAAGCCGCGCGCAGCGAGCGTTGAGTAATAAGCTCCAGAGCAATGTCCTTTGGACATAATGAAGCGATCTCGCCGCTGCCATGTGGGATCTTCGGGACGAACACTCAAAATTTCACCGAAGTACAAGCACGTAAGGATATCTGCTGATGACAAGTCCCCGCCGGTATGTCCGAGCTGAGAGTGATTTGTCATTGCCATGGCAGTAATGCGAGTTGTATTTGCGCGAACCGCGATTTCCGCAATAGGAAGATTCGTTTTCAGCGACATCGTGAGACACATAGTACGACATCGAGTCGTAAACGCGATCAAAATACATCACATATGCATAAATATGCTTATGCGCTTTACAGATCTTGCCCAGAGGATAGTCCTTGAGCGCATTGAGGTAGAAGCGGTGTGAGCAACAGACGATTGCATGTTTATGCTTCGATGCAAAAATTGTTAGACATCGAATGCGAGATGTCCCTAGGATTCTCGTTCGTTATGAAGATTCGCTTGTTATTGCTCCGCTATTTTGTCTATCTCTTTTTTATCCAGGCGATCTGGCTTCCGATGACTGGAATACCTTGCTATGGGCAAGGTCTAGCTCATATTGTGGGAACGGTCACAGACAAAGATGGTGCAGTTGTCCCGAGTGCGCATGTTGTGGCGACAGCGGCAGGGACGGGAACTGCGACTGAGGTTGTCGTAAATGACAATGGCAACTTCGTATTCCCGGCGTTACCTCCGGCTGTCTACGATATCTCGGTGACCGGGGCGGGATTTGCAAAGTTTGTGGAGAAGGGAATTCAACTTCAAGCGGATCAAACCCAGACAGTTAATGTTGTCCTAGGCGTAGGGGCTGCCACCCAAAGCGTGGAGGTCTCTGCAATCTCTCCGCAAGTAGACACAACGACCGGCACATTGTCGCAGGTGATCGGGGAGCGACAGGTCAATGAGCTTCCATTAAATGGTCGCAATGCAGCAGTGCTCACTACGTTAGTGGCAGGAGTTGTACTGGCGCCGAATGGTGCGGCAGATCAGGGAAATACGAAGTCGTTCCCAGTGGTCGTTACTATCTCTGCAAATGGGACACGGGCTAATCAGACGAGTTATCTCCTGGATGGCGGCAATAATGTGGATGAGTACACCAATGTAAACGCCCCGTTTCCATTTCCTGATGCGCTGCAGGAATTCAGTGTACAAACCAGTAACTATTCCGCGGAATATGGGCAGAATGCGGGTGCTGTCGTCAACGTCATTACAAAATCCGGAACCAGCCAATATCACGGCGATGTCTTCGAATACGTTCGCAACCGCATCTTCAATGCACGCAATTATTTCCAGAACACAGTTGATCCGCTCAAAAGAAATCAGTTCGGAGGAGCCGTTGGAGGTCCGCTAGGGCTGCCGGGGTTATGGCAGGCGAAGAAAGCATTCTTCTTTTTTGGAGTCCAGAAGACCATCGCGCGTACTCAAAATGCTCCATCCTCCACTACGGTTCCTACAACTGCGAATCTCAATGGGAGAATCCCTATCCTCGCAGGAGCGAAAGGTATTACGAACCCGTTTACGGGAGCGTTTTATCCTGCTGACCCAAACGGTATTGCCTCAGTTGATCCATCGACATTTGATCCTTCATCAATGGCTCTGCTCAAGCACCTGCCCGTAGTTGATTCGACAAACACTGCACCTGTAACCCTGAATTTTCTGCGTCCCCTTGCGCAGGATTTTCTGGAGTATGTCGCGAGGTATGACCAGAATGTCAGTACGAAGGATCGCTTCGCGGTTCGCTATTATTACAACGAATTTGCAAATGCAGGAGTTCTCAATTTACAAAATCTGACAACCTATGCAGATGGCTCAAACATTGATTATCAGAATGCATTGATCTCGGAGACCCATACATTTAGCGACTCGCTGTTAAACAACTTCATCATCAGCTATCAGCGAGAGTTTTCGACTCGTGGACCACTCGATGGGGGAATAAACGCCAACGATATCGGTATTCCCATCTGGCAGCCGTCCTTCAAGTCGATCCAGTCAATTGGTGTCGCTAACTATTTCACTATGGGCGACAATCCTTTCGCTACCTTCCTGCGCTCGAACATTACCTTGGCAGATGATCTTCACTGGGTGAAGGGACAACATAATATCGCAATTGGCTTTCATGGAGAGATCAGCAAGGTCGACGTCGTCAATCAGAACGGCCAACCAGGAACATTCAGTTTTGCGGCAAGTAATGGCAATACCTCCCTTGCGAACTTCCTGTTCGGCTATCTTGCGACTTTTTCGCAGAATTCAGGACAGTTTCAACAAAACCGAGCGAAATATTATGGCGGCTATGTTCAAGATAGTTGGAGACTTGGACGCCGCCTAGTTCTTAACTATGGCTTGCGCTATGAACCGTATATTCCCTTGCATGAGAAGGGAAACCGAATGGGACAATTCAACCCAGAGGCCTATGCTCAGGGAAGACGTTCAACACTTTATCCCAATGCTCCGGCGGGGCTGTTATTTGCTGGAGATTCTGGAGTGCCGGTGGATGGCATCCGCCCGGTATATACCAACTTCATGCCTCGGGTGGGTGTTGCCTACGACGTATTTGGCACTGGTAGAACCAGCATTCGCGGGGGCGGCGGAATGTTTTACGACACAAGATCGAATGGGCTCTTCAATAACGCATGGATAGGAAGCGCTCCGTTTGTCACATCAGTAAATCTGTCTCCCGCCAATACGCGTTTTAGTAATCCATATGGCGCCACAACCAACCCTTTTCCAACTCCTTTCCCACCCCCGGCGAGTGCACCTTTTATTGGCACACCATCGGTCATCACATTCGATCCATCTGGAACGTTCAAAGTGCCCTTGACCTATGCCTGGAACTTAGCTCTCGAACAGCAGATGACGGAAAGATTGAGTACGCGTATTGCATATGTGGGAGGACACGGAAGCCACATCTTTACGTCACCGGATATCAATCCTGCGATCTATGGCCCAGGTGCTACGACCGCCAATACAAATTCGCGCCGCCGCTATCCAGGTTATGCTTCGATCGCCATGACGGACATGGGTGGAAGCTCCTCGTACCAATCTCTGCAGGCAACGCTGCAAGAAAGGGCCACACGCGGCCTCAGCTTCTCGTTGAATTACACATGGTCAAAATCTCTGGACAACGTACCGAATGGGGCAGCGGTGACTAGCGCAGGCGCGGGCCAATCGTTCTCTATCCCCGTCACAATGACCAACTATAAGCGACTTGATGTGGGACCTTCCGATTTTGATCACCGCAATGTCTTGACCGGGACGTACGTCTGGGAGTTCCCAAAGCTCTCCTCGGGCTGGACGGCCATAAGAGCTGTAGTAAACGGTTGGCAATCGAGCGGCTTGATTAGTGCCAGGACAGGAGACCGATTCACAGTCTTTGTCGGTCAAGATGTCTCGTTGACAGGATTAAACCGCGATGTCCCGAATCTGATAGGGAATCCTTACAATGTCTCTTCCTGCGCCACTAGCGCGAATCGCTGCAAGAGCTGGCTTGCATTCCCAGCTTTTTCGAACCCAACCCAAGGTTCTTTCGGAACCGTTCAAAAGAACACTTTCGTTGGTCCAAATTTTGTAACCTTCGATACCTCACTTACGCGAAGATTTCAATTCGGAGAAGCCGCGAACTTGCAGTTTCGTGCGGAATATTTCAACGTTTTGAATCATACGAATTTTATGACCCCCGCGGGTACACTGAGCAATTCGGCGACATTCGGAAAGATCACTACTGCGAATGACCCAAGGATTGCGCAGCTTTCGCTCAAGCTATCTTTTTAGCGTAGCAGCGCAAATGAAATGTGCTAATAGGCGAGTCGTTAGTGTTAGGGCTCTAATAATGGGTCGATATTCGACGTCGAGGTTTAGATGTGACTACGTGTTCCGAATTGCGGAATCTGATTCCCGCATAACAAAGAAAGAAGCGAATGATGCGAAGCACCGCAAAAGCAACAAAAGGAGTTAACGAAAAAGAGAAGCGCCGTGGCGATCGTAACGAATCGCTCACTGTTTTGCGCGCCAGCGAGGTGCTAAAAACTTTTCGTTACGTTGGAGAAGAGCTGTCACTTTCCGTGGTTATTGAGCGAGCGCAATTGCCAAAGACGACGACATTTCGACTGCTCAAGACATTAATTCACGGTGGTTTGCTGGAGCGATCCAGTTCAGGAATCTACAGGAGCCGTTTTGCACCAATCAGCTCTCGTTCATTTCGAATTGGTTTTGCTGCCCAAGGCGATTCGGAGTTTTGCCGCACTGTGGTCCGAGGAATTGAGAAAGCGGCGGCCCGAGAGCACATCGATCTAATCACGGTCAACAATCGTTATTCGGCACGAGAGGCTTTGCGAAATGCAGACCAATTGATACGTGAGCGAGTAGATCTAATTTTGGAATACCAGACCTATGAACGTGTTGCGCCAGTTATCTCATCGAAGTTTCTGGAATCAGATACACCCGTAATTGCAATCGAGATACCGCATCCTGGAGCGGTGTACTTCGGAGCGAATAACTACAAGGCGGGCCTCATAGGAGGAAAGGCGCTTGGTCGTTGGGCACGAGATCACTGGGAGGGTAAGTTTGATCAGCTTTTATTGCTGGAACTGCCTATTGCGGGCTCTCTTCTTGAACTTCGTATTACAGGCATAGTAGATGGGCTTCGAGCGGAATTACCATATTTAGCTCTGGCCCCGACTGCCCACCTAAATGGCCGAGGAAATTTCGAGCAGGTGCTGGAAGTCTTGCGACAGTATCTTCGACGAGCAGGAACGAAAAAACGTACGCTTGTTGGCGCAGTTAATGATGTTTGTGCGTTGGCCGCTATTCGTGCGTTTGAGGAGGCTGGGGCGAGTGAAAAGTGCGCCGTAATTGGACAAAATGCCATTCTTGAAGCCCGTAATGAACTTCGTAAGCCAAATACCCGTTTGGTCGGAACAGTAGCTTATTTTCCCGAGCGGTACGGAGACGAACTGGTGACCTTAGCGTTGCAGCTTTTGCAAAAAAAAGCTGTTCCGCCAACAAGTTTTGTAAAACATCAAATCATTACTCCACGTAATGTAGATATGATCTACCCACTCGACGAACCAAAATTGTCCTATGGGAGAGGAGCTTAGCGCAGAAAACTCTCGTTCCGAAATGCGGAATAATAATCTTTTACGGTATTGGAGATGGCGAATCGATAGAAATGAAGTTAGGCTCATCGCAAATGACCGAAACATCTCGCAATATATCTCGTAGGTCCTTTATCAAAGCTGCCGCGGCCACCTCGTCCTTTTCGTGGCTGCCTAATGCTGAAGGGCAGGAGATTGTTCGGGAGTTTCCATATTCTGCTGTTCAACTGAGCGAGGGGCCTTTTCAGCAGCAGTATGACAGCCTCCACTCTCATTACCTGTCACTCGATAATGATCGCTTGCTAAAGGTCTATCGTCAGCGCGCTGGTTTGTCGGCGCCAGGACTGGACATGGGAGGTTGGTATGATCTCGATGGATTTGTTCCAGGTCATACTCTAGGACAATACATATCAGGACTCTCTCGCATGGGTGCGAGTGCCCGTGACGAAGCATGTCATCAGAAGGTGCATGATCTCGTTATGGGCTTCGCCGCGACGCTTGGTCCGAAAAACACTTCGATCCTTCGCCCTGAATCGAATCTGTGGACCTGCTATACACTCGATAAACATTTCATCGGCTTGATCGATTCTGCCACGTTGAGCAATGTTCAGGAGTCTAAGGAATTGTTGAATCGTGTGCTCGATGGGGCAATGCCGCTGCTCCCGAAAAGTGGTCGCGATCGCATTGGCAAGAAAAGCCCGCCGTATGATGAAACCTATGTCATGCCGGAGAATCTTTTTGCTGCGCATGAATTGACCGGCAATCCGTTATTCAAAGAACTGGCGATCCGATACTTACTAGACAAGGATTTTTTTGATCCTCTTTCGCGCGGCGGTGATCCACTGCCAGGGCAGCATGCTTATTCGCATGCCATTGCGCTTAGTTCAGGAGGAAAAGCATTTCTGGTACTGGGGGATCGAAAATATCAGATCGCTCTACAGCAGGCATTTAGACTTCTGACCACAGAACAGCAGTTTTCCTCAGGGGGATGGGGACCTGATGAGACGTTTGTCGAGCCTCACAAGGGGCAGCTGTATGCTTCTCTATCCTCGACGGTAGACCATTTCGAAACACCTTGCGGAGCATACGCTGCAACTAAGCTTGTCCGTTATCTCATGCGCATCACGCCCGATGCTGAGAAGCGAGTTCAATATGCTGACTATCTCGAGCGTGTGCTCTACAACACGATCCTTGTAGTAAAGCCTCCGGATTCAAATGGAGACTATCCATATTATTCGACGTACTCTTCGACGGCGAGCAAAGTCTATTACCAACGTAAATGGCCCTGCTGCTCGGGAACACTCGTTCAGACCGTGGCCGACTATCCACTCAACATCTATATGCGATCCGCAAAGGGGGTGGACGTCAACCTTTTTATCCCTTCAAAAGTTTCTTGGGTACAGAATGGTGCTGAAATTTCCATGCAGCAGGAGACAGAATATCCTCTCCAGGAAAGAGTCCTAATTCGTTTGAAAACTTCTAAGCCTACAGAATTCACGCTGAATATTCGCGTACCTTCTTGGGCATCGGACAAAGTCTCATTCAAAATCAATCAAAAAGTGCATTTTTCGGGTACGCCCGGCACATATGCAATACTTCGTCGAGTATGGACTTCAGGAGACATTATCGAGTTCAGGGTGCCTTATCAGTTCCGCACGGAGCCAATCGATGACATGCATCCAGACACCGTGGCATTGATGTGGGGACCTGTTCAATATGTCGCACTGAATCCTCCTGGCGATTACGCTCGCAACCCGACTATCGTCCCATCTAGTCTGAAGCAGTCGGGTATCTCATCCTTTGTAGAGAACCATTCTGGAAGATTGACCGTATTTGTTCCTTTCTTCCAGGTTCAGAACGAGACTTACACCACCTATTTCTCTAAAGCATAAGCAGGATCGATGAGCTCCAGTTCCATTCCTTATTCCGACGATCGGTTTTATGCGAAGTATTGGATCGAGACCGCATATCCGTTGCTGCAAGCTGCGGAGATGATGGCTGGAGAGCAGTCCACGGGCACCTTTCTTCGTGTGCCAGGTGAAACGGAAGAACTGCGTGAGGTCTATGGCGCGCGTGTGGAGCGCATCACGGAAATAGGGAAGAACGAATTGCCAAGTCTTCCAGATGCGGGGCTACCGAAAAACTGGGATGGGATTAGGAGAACCGCGGAAGTTTTGCTTTCTTGGCCCGTGCACAACATAGGTCCGAGTTTGCCGAACCTGCTTGCGACTGTTGCCGGAAATCTCTCCGAGCTGAAGGTATTCTCAGGGCTTAGGCTTATGGATCTTGTTCTCCCGGCAGCCTTTCTGTCCTCTTATCAAGGTCCCCAGTTTGGAGTTGGGGGGACTCGACAAGCTACAAATGTTTTTGGAAGGCCGCTTATAGGAACGATCATCAAGCCAAGTGTTGGTCAAACACCCTCTGCTACAGCTGAACAAGCCAAGATGCTGGCCGAAGCTGGAATCGACTTTATCAAGGATGATGAGTTGCAGTCCGATGGCCCAGATTGTCGTTTTCAAGAACGCGTCGAGGCTGTACAGAATGTATTGAATCGATATTGCGACCAGACGGGTAAGCGTGTGATGTATGCGGCAAACATTACGGGCGAGATAGATGAAATGCTGGCGCGTCTGGAACATATCTTGGCGTGCGAAGGGACATGCGCAATGGTCAGCATCAACTCGATCGGTCTACCCGCTATGAAAATGGTGCGCTCGCAGTCTAAGGTCGTGATTCACGGCCATCGAAACGGGTGGGGAATGTTTAGCAGAAGTCCTGCGATAGGAATGAGTTCCATAGCGAAATGTTGATTGTTCACCTCCGGTTTGGACTGCTCCGGGTTCGAGAAAGAGAAGGTTAACGAAGCTGCGGCCATTGA
>Ga0268266_10003094_pt1 | contig 16969 bp, 18 predicted proteins | sample KBSS13metaG_FD_190356 | JGI IMG/M metagenome (GOLD analysis project Ga0268266, IMG submission 190356) | Switchgrass rhizosphere microbial communities from Kellogg Biological Station, Michigan, USA - KBS S1-3 metaG (SPAdes) (version 2) | ecosystem: Host-associated > Plants > Roots > Rhizosphere...
CCACTGAGCGACCAGGTGATCTTCAGCTACGGAGACTGCGGAGAACGCGCGCGTCTGCGGCAGGGAGAGCGTACGGCCCTGATCACCTTCGGCTCGATCGTCATCCGGCAGGACAATGGAAAACCGGGAGTAACCCCGACGATCAGCCGCCAAGACTATCTGGCGAGTTTTGCCCGGTTGGATGGGACGGCCGCGGTCGATGGCTCCCACACAAAAATGCTCACCGATCGCAACCTTGCGCCGAGCGACCGGAACGCCCGGTATATCGGCGGGGAGTATGCAATCGGAGGCCGGCAATTGGCCTATGTCAACGCCTTCACCGAGATCGATTCGGTACCTCTGGTGATCGGCTTCTCACACATCGTCGATCAAGGTTACGGTCTGGACGACCTCTACAGGCTGCAGTCCGGATATGTGTCGAAGCTGATTTCCATCAACGAGGCCAATGAGGACCGGCATCTGACGAACGTGAACGGCGTCCTGACCTACAAGGCCCCGCTGACGCTCGCGGATGTTGTTCTTCCCCTCTCCGTCGCCGGTCTAGCTGCCGTCTTCATCTGGTGGCGCCCGACGCGCAAAACACCGGCGACCGCCTCCGATGTGGGTGCCCCATGATCATCACCGTCTTCCGCGCCCGGCCGCGGCCGGAGAACGCAGATGCCTATTTCAAGCTGGCCGGGGAGCTGGGCCACGGCGAGGGCGGCATGCTGGGCCGCTATGTCGGCGCCAAGGTGTTCCCGCCAGAGATGAAATCGAAGGTTGTGAAGCTCAGCGAATTGGAGTGAACTGTCCCCCAATATCGGAATGCCGATAATGAAATGGGGGGCGGAACATGACCAAGGGATTTATCCCCGCGCTCATCTGCGCGGGCTTGGTTCTGCCCTTGCTGACGGCATGCCAGACCGATCGGAGCGCCTACACGTCTCTCAGGGATGATTCGGTGGTGCGCGATCAGGCGCGGGAGCGCGAAATCCAGCTCCAGCTGGCGACAAGCCGCGACCATTGATCGTCACCGTCGCTCGGCTGCGGCCGGAAACGCCGAGGCTTATTTCAAGCCCCCCAGTGGGGGAAGGACCATGAGGAAAGGACTTTCAGACATCGTCGCCTCGGCTCTGCTCCTCCCTGTGCTGGCGGGGTGCCATAGCGACAGCACGCCGGGGGCCTCAGGCACAATGGATGCGGCCCAGGAAGAGAAAATCCACCAGCAGTTGGCGGATCAGCAGAGGGCCGAAGCTACAAAACGTATCCTGCAGCCTCCCATGCAAAGACGGTGACGCCTTGATCGTAACCGTCTTTCGCGCGCGCCTGCGGCCGGAGAACGCCGATGCCTATTTCAAGCTGGCCGGCGAACTGGGCAAGGAGGCGGAGGTGATGCCGGGCTACGTCTCACGCAAGGTCTATGTCGCGGAGGATGGCGAGCGGCTGACCGTCGTCGAGTTCGAATCCTGGGAAACTCACCGCGCCTGGGCCGAACATCCCAAACATCGCGCGGCCCAGAAGCTAGGGCGCGAGCAGTTCTATTCGGAATATTCTATCCAGGTCTGCGAAAGTCAGCGGTCGCACGAATTCAGCACATAACCCGTCATTGCGAGCGAAGCGAAGCAATCCAGGGCCATCAGCCCGACATTGATCGGTGAGGCCCTGCATTGCTTCGTCGCTGTGCTCCTCGCAATGACAGCGATCGAGTTACGCGAAGGCGAACTTCTCCCCGACGATCTCCTCCGAAATCGTCCACAGGCGGTCGGCCGCCACGGGATCGAGCGCCTCTTCGATCACACCGACGGCGGAGAGGACATCCGAGGGGATGTGCTTGGCGATCTGGGTGTCTTCCAGATAGATGCCGCTGACGTCCTTAAGTTCGGGAGCGATGGCGCCCCAGACCTGGGTGGAGGCGCCCTGGGCGATGGACTTGATCGGGGAGCCGTTGGCCTCGGACCAGCCAGTGACCATCTGCTCCTCCTCCGGCTGCACGTCGCGGAATACCTCGGTGCGGATGACGCCGGGGTGGACGGCGTTGGCGGTGATGCCGATGCCCTTCAGACGCTTGGCGAGGCCCACGGCGTGCAGCACGTTGGCGCGCTTGGAGGCCGAATAGGCCGTCCAGTGATTGAATTCCTGCGCCCGCTTGGCGAAATCGAGATCGTCGAAATCGAAGCCCGGCATGCGGTGACCGTTCGAGGAGAGGATCAGCACGCGCGATGGCGCAGCCGCCTTCAGCGCCGGATAGAGCAGGTTGGTGAACAGGAACGGGCCCAGATGATTGGCGGCGAAATGCAGCTCCGCCCCTTCCGCGGTGAGGGTGCGCGGGCCGCCGATGAAGCCGGCATTGTTGATCAGCACATGGATATTGGGATTGGCCGCCAGGATCTCGGCCGCCGCCTTGCGCACGCTGACGAGATCGCCGAGGTCCATCGTGTAGCTGGACAGCCTTGCATTCGGGAACTGCGCCCTGATGCCCGCCATCACCTTGGCGTTCTTCTCCGCATTGCGGGCGACCATCACCACATTGGCGCTGGCCTTGGCCAAAGCGCGGGCGGTCTCGGCGCCCAGGCCCGCGGAGCTGCCAGTGACAACGAAGGTCCTGCCGCTGAGGTCCTTGCCCGCGACGACTTCCTCGGCCGTGGTTTCCGGTCCGTATGCCATGTTCTTCCTCCCCGTTTGTGCTGGACGCTCAGTTCTAGCTGATGATGCGCCCGTTTTCACTCGTCATTGCGAGGAGCGGAGCGACGAAGCAATCCAGGGCCTTACCGATCGGTATCGGGCTAACGGCCCTGGATTGCTTCGTTCCGCTCGCAATGACGTTATTTCTTCACGATCACGCTGGAACCATGGCCGAACAGGCCCTGGTTGGCGGTGATGCCGACCTTGGCGCCCTGGACCTGGCGCTCGCCGGCTTGGCCGCGCAGGTGCCAGGTCAGCTCGCAAACCTGGGCGATGGCCTGGGCCGGAACCGCCTCGCCGAAGCAGGCGAGGCCGCCCGACGGGTTCACCGGCACGCGGCCGCCGATCTTGGTGGCGCCATCGCGCAGCAGCTTCACCGCGTCGCCGGTCGGGCACAGGCCGATATTCTCGTACCAGTCCAGTTCCAGCGCGGTCGACAGGTCGTAGACCTCGGCGATGTTCACGTCGCTGGGGTCGATGCCGGCCTCCTCATACGCCGCCTTGGCGATGGAATCGCGGAACGGCACCACCGGCGCGGGCACGGCCGCGGCGGAATCGGTAGAGAAGTTCGGCATCTCGATGATCGTCGACGGATAGGTCGGGGTCACGGTCGAGATCGCGGCGATAGTCACCGGGTTGGCCGTGTGCTTCCGGGCGAACTCCATCGAGCACAGCACCAGGGCCGCGCCGCCGTCCGAGGTGGCGCAGATGTCGAGTAGACGCAGCGGGTCGGCAACCATGGCGCTGTTCAGCACCTCCTCCGCCTTCACTTCCTTGCGGTAGCGGGCATAGGGATTGGTCAGGCCATGCTTCGCGTTCTTCACCTTAACCTGGGCGAAGTCCTCGCTGGTCGCTCCATAAAGCGACATGCGGCGGCGAGCATAGAGGCCGAAATAGGTGGTGTTGGTGGCGCCCAGCACGCGGAAGCGCAGCCAGTCGGGATCGTCCCCACGCTCACCCTTATTCGGGGCAAGGAAACCCTTCGGCGTCGTGTCGGCGCCAACCACCAGCGCGACGTCGCACAGGCCGGCGAGGATGCGCGTGCGCGCCGCCTCGATCGCCTGGGTGCCGGAGGCGCAGGCACCGTAGCTGCTCGACACACGGGCGCCGGTCCAGCCCAGCGCCTGGGCGAAGCTGGCGCCAGGGACAAAGCCCGGATAGCCGTTGCGGATGGTTTCGCCGCCGGCGACATACTGGATGTCAGTCCAGGCGACGCCGGCGTCCTTCAGCGCGTCCTCGGCCGCCTTCACACCGTATTCGACGAAATTCCTGCCCCACTTGCCCCAGGGATGCATCCCGACGCCGAGGACCGCGACTTCCTGCACCATTATGCGGCCCTCCCGACCGGAGCCCATTTCCAAACGATCGTTTCGGTCTCGGCGTCCTCGAGCAGCGTGTCGAGCACCAGTTCCATCTCTTCACCGATCTTGAGATCGGCGACTTTCACGCCTTCGACCACCTGGCCGAGGATGGTGATCTTCTCGGCCTCAAGCTCGACCGCGGCGATGGCGAAGGATTGGAACGGGTCGTGGCGCGGCACGTAGGGCGCCGGCGGCTGATATTCGGCGCCGGTGAAGGACCAGAGCTTGCCCTTCGGCGACAGCTCGACATCCGCCAGTTCGTTATGGCCGCAGCGCGGGTTGCGGCAGCGGACGGTCTCGCGCGGGAAGAAGATCGACCCGCAATTGCCGCATTTGGTGCCGATCAGGCGAGGATGCGCCGGGTCGATATTGAGCCATCCCTGGACGGCGGGGACACGTGTCTTCATCGGTCCTTCCTAATTAACGGGCGCGCGGCATGCCGAGCACGCGCTCGGCGATGATGTCGCGCTGGATTTCGTTGGTGCCGGCATAGATCGGGCCGGCGATCGAGAACAGGAAACCGTCAAGCCAGGCCTGGCCTTCTTTCGACGGATCGCCATCGCCGAGCAGGAAAGCCTCAGGACCCAAAAGCTTTAACGCCGTCTCATGAGCCGCCACATCGAGTTCGGACCAGAAGATCTTGGTACAGCTTGATTCCGAGCCGATCACCTCGCCGGCATTGAGCTTCGAGGCGGTGGCATAGGTCGACAGGCAGAAGGCCTCGGCATCCATCCAGGTCTGGACCACGTCGTCGCGCAGACCGGGATCCTCGACCGGGGCGCTGTTGCGGTACAGCTCGGCGAGCTTGCGGGCGGTCTCCTGGAAGCGGGCGGGGCTGCGCAGGAACAGGCCGCGCTCGACACCGGCGGTGTTGAGGAACACGTCCCAGCCGCCATTGTGCTCGCCGATCCGCTGATCGACCGGCACGCGGACATCGTCGAAGAACACTTCGGCGAAACCGGTCTCGCCGTCCAGCTGGGCGATCGGGCGGACGGTGACGCCAGGGGCGTTCAAGGGCACCAGGATGAAGGTCAGGCCGCGATGGCGCTTCTCGTCCGGGTTGGAGCGGAACAGGCCGAACAGCCAGTCGGCGAAGACGGCGCGCGAGGACCAGATCTTCTGGCCATTGATGACGTAGTGGTCACCGTCCAGGATCGCGGTGGAGCGGATCGCCGCCATGTCGCTGCCGGCGCCGGGTTCGGACCAGCCCTGGGCCCAGATATGCTCGCCCGAGGCCATCGGCGGCAGGAAGCGCGCCTTCTGCTCGGGCGTGCCGAAATGCATCAGCGAGGGGGCCAGCAGGAAGATGCCGTTCTGGTTGACGCGCAGCGGCGCACCGGCGCGCCAGTATTCTTCCTCGAAGATCAGCCAGTCGATGACGCCCATGCCCTGGCCGCCATATTCCTTCGGCCAGTTGATCACGCCCCAGCCGGCATCGTGCAGCTTGCGTTCCCATTCGCGGTGGAGCGCGAAGCCCGCCTTGGTATCGAGCGAGGGCAGCTTTTCCGCCGGCACGTTATCCGCCAGCCACTGCCGGATTTCAGCGCGGAGTGCGTCCTGTTCGGGTGTGAAGGTCAGTTCCATGGGCAGTTCCTAAGGCCGCGGTTCGCGAGGCAGGCCGAGCGCCTGTTCGGCGATGATATTGCGCTGGATCTCGTTGGTCCCGCCATAGATCGTGTCTGAGCGGGAGAACAGGAAACGGCTCTGGAAGCGGGTCAGCTTATAGGGAGCCTCGGCACAGAGCTCGGCGTCGGCACCCATCACCTCCATCGCCAGCTCGCCGGCATTGCGGTGCCAGGTGGCCCAGCACAATTTGTTGATCGCGGCGAGGCCCGGCCGGGTGGTGCCCTCGGCCAGGTTGGTGACGGCGTTGAGGCGGACGAGCTGCAGCTCGATCCAGGCCTGGGCCAGCTTCTGGCGCATCACCGGGTCCTTCGCGGCGCCGTTCTCGCGCGCGGCGGCCAGGATTTCCTTGAATTCGCTCTCGAAGCCGATCTGCTGGCCGAGGGTCGAAGCGCCGCGCTCGAAGGCGAGCAGCCCCATCGCCACCTTCCAGCCCTGCCCCGGCGCTCCGACGACATTTTCCGCAGGCGTGCGGGCGCCGTCGAAGAAGACTTCATTGAACTCGGACGTGCCCGACAGCTGGACGATCGGCTTCACCGTGATCCCCGGCTGGTTCATCGGCACCAGCAGGAAGGACAGGTTGCGATAGCGCGGGGCGTCGGGCTCGGTCTTGCAGATGACGAAGCACCAGTCGGAATTGTGGGCCAGCGAGGTCCAGACCTTCTGGCCGTCGATGACCCATTCGTCGCCTTCTATCCGGCCGCGCGTCTGCACATTGGCGAGGTCCGACCCGGCGCTGGGTTCGGAATAGCCCTGGCACCAGAGCTCGGTGCCGTTCTTGATGCCGGGAAGGAAACGCTGCTTCTGCTCCTCGCTGCCGAAGGCGAGGATGGTCGGCGCGACCAGCCCTTCGCCGATATGGCCGACACGGCCGGGGCCGCCGGCGCGGGCATATTCCTGATAGAAGATGACCTGCTGCGACAGCGGCACTGCCCGGCCGCCATATTCCTTGGGCCAGGTGATGCCGGTCCAACCGGCGGCACCCATCACCTTTTCCCATTCGAGCCGGCCCTCGAACTCCTCATCCTCTTCGCCCGGGCCGCCGCGGTAGCGGACATGAGCGAAGGGGCCTTCGAGCTGTTCGGTCAGCCAGGCACGCGCTTCTTCACGGAAAGCGCGGTCTTCGGGGGAGTCAGTGACGTCGGTCATTACAGGCCCAGCCCCGCCGCGATCCGCTCGCGATGATAGGTGGCGTCGCCCAGCATCGATGCGGAGGCGCGGGCGCGCTTGAAGAAGAGGTGTGGGTCGTATTCCCAGGTGAAGCCGACGCCGCCGTGGAGCTGGATCGATTCACCGGCGCAGAAGAAATAGGCGTCGGAGCAATAGGCCTTGGCCATCGCCGCCAGCATCGGGAAATCGGCATCCCCAGCATCGGCCGCATCGGCGGCGTTGCGCGCAGCGGCGAGCGCGGATTCGACCTTCACCATCATGTCGGCGGCACGATGCTTGAGCGCCTGGAACGAGCCGATCTGGCGGCCGAACTGCACGCGCTCCTGCATGTAGTCGACGGTGATCTGCAGCACCCGCCGCGCCCCGCCCGCCTGCTCGGCCGCCAAGGCGGTGATGCCGCGATCGAGCGCCTGGGACAGGATCGGCCAGCCATTACCAGCCTCGCCGATCACCGCGTCGCGCGACACACGGACGTCGCCGAGCTGCACGTCGGCCTGACGGCGTGTCTGGTCCAGGGTCGGCAGCGCCTGCCGGGCCACGCCATCGGCATCGCCCGGAACAGCGAACAGGCCGATGCCGTTCTCGCCGCTGGAGCCGGCCTCGCGGGCGGCGACGACCAGCAGGTCGGCGCTGTGACCGTCGACAACGAAGCGCTTGGCACCGTTCAGTATGTAAGAGTCGCCGTCGGCCTTGTATTCGGCCTGGATCGCGGCGGCATCGACGCGGCCGGTCTTCTCCGTCAGCGCCAGGGTCCCGGTCAGCTCACCGCCGGCGATGGCTGGCAACCACTCGCCCTTCTGGGCGTCGGATGCGCCGAGGGCGATGACCGAACCGGCCAGGCAGACCGTGGCCAGGAACGGGGAGCAGAACACAGATGCCCCCATCTCCTCCATCAGCAGCGCGGTTTCACCGAGGCCGAGGCCAAGGCCGCCGAAATCCTCGGGCACTGGCACGGCCGGCCAGCCGAGCTCACCGGCGACACGGCCCCAGACCTCGCGGTCATAGCCGAGATCGGTCGCCATCCATTTCCGCACGTCCGCGCTCGTCGCGTTGTCGGCGAGGAAACTGCGGGCGGAGTCGCGGATGAGCGCCCGGTCTTCGGCTGAGGCTGCTGACATTGCTGGTCTGGTTAGAGCCGTTCGATGATGGTGACGTTGGCCTGGCCGCCGCCTTCGCACATGGTCTGCAGGCCATAGCGGCCACCGGTGCGCTCAAGCTCGTTGAGCAGCGTTGTCATCAGCCGCGCGCCGGTGGCGCCCAGCGGGTGGCCCAGCGCGATGGCGCCGCCATTGACGTTGACCTTGTCCGGATCGGCGCCGGTGTCCTTCAGCCAGGCGATGACGACAGAGGCGAAGGCCTCATTGATCTCGACCAGATCGATGTCGCTGAGCTTCATGCCGGTCTTCTTCAGCGCATATTCGGTCGCCGGGATCGGCGCCGTCAGCATCCAGACCGGATCGGCGCCGCGGACCGAGAGATGATGGATGCGCGCACGGGCCTTCAGGTTGTGGGTCTTCAGCCCCTGCTCGTTGACGATCAGCAGCGAGGCCGAGGCGTCGGAGATCTGGCTGGCGACACCGGCATGGACCCGGCCACCTTCCTGCAGCAGCTTCAAGGTCGCCATCTTTTCCAGCGAGGTGTCGCGGCGCGGTCCCTCGTCGGCGGTCACGCCGTTCATCGGCGCGATCTCGTTGTTGAAGCGGCCCTCGTCCTGGGCGCGGATGGCCTTCATGTGGCTGTTATAAGCGAAGCGCTCCATGTCCTCGCGGCTGGCCTGCCACTTCTCGGCGATCATCTCGGCCGAATTGAACTGCGAGACCGGCACGTCGCCATAGCGCTTGCGCCAGCCCTCGGAGCCAGAGAACGGATCGCTGAAGCCCAAGGGCGCGGCCATGGTCATGGCGCTGGAGATCGGGATCATCGACATGTTCTGGACGCCGCCGGCGACGATCACGTCGGAGGTGCCGCTCATCACCGCCTGGGCGGCGAAATGGATCGCCTGTTGGGCCGAGCCGCACTGGCGGTCGATAGTGGTGCCCGGAATTTCCTCCGGCAGGCCGGCGGCCAGCCAGCAGGTACGGGCGATGTCGCCGGCCTGTGGGCCGAGCGCGTCGACGCAGCCGAAGATCACGTCCTCGACCGCGGCCGGGTCGATGCCGGTACGCTGCATCAGCGCCTTCAGCGAATGAGCGCCCAGGTCGGCGGGATGAACCTTCGACAGGCCGCCATTGCGCCGGCCAACGGGCGTGCGAACGGCATCTACGATATAGGCTTCAGGCATCATGACTCCGTTGGGTCCCAGAAGACCCGTTCTTCAGGCTGCCCAGGTCCGACCCGGGCCGAGGTCCACGTTGGGCGCGAGGATCGCGCCGGCGATGCGGGAGCGGTGCCATGCCGACGTACCCCAGTACGCCGCCTCGGCCCAGACCCGCTTCATCCATATCTGGAGATCATATTCCCAAGTGTAACCCATCGCGCCATGCACCTGGAGCGTACGCCGTGCGCCCAAAGCGGCGGCATCCCCAGCAGCGACCTTGGCATGGGAAACACGCACCGACTTGTCCGGCAAATTGTTGACCAGAGCATAGGCTGCGTAATGGACGACAGGACGGGCGAAGGTCAGCTTGACCTGCACATCGGCCAGCAGGTGCTTCACCGCCTGGAACGAGCCGATCGGGCGGCCGAACTGCTCGCGGTTCTTGGTGTACTCGACCGACATGTCGAGCATCCGCTGGGTTGCCCCCAGCATGTCGGCGGCGGCGTAGAGCGCGGCGCGGTCGAGAGCCAGGCCAGTCAACTCTGCAGCACGGGAGCTCTCGGCGATCTTCGTGCCGCCGGCCCCGTCCCAAGCAATGCGCGACGGACGGCGCGACGGATCGACCGACGGCGCCTCAGTCCGGGTCACGGCCAACTTCGGCACGGTATAGAGCGCGCCATCCTTCGGCAGCAGCAGTAGGTCTGCAATCTCAGCGTCGAGCACGAACGGGTTGATCTCATGGCCGAAAGCCAGCGTCGCCTCGCCCGCGGCAACCTTGGGCAGCCACTCGGCGGCCAGTTCCGGCGATGCCGCGGCCAGCAGCGGCGCGGCGACGGCGAAGCTGTCGAACAGCGCGCCCGGCACGGCGGCGCGGCCGCATTCCTCGGCATTCAGCACGGCATCGAGCTCGTTCATGCCCAGGCCGCCGAAATCCTCGGCGATTGGCAGGCCGGCCAGGCCCAGCTCGGCCAAGGCAGACCGGAACTTCAGCGCTCCGCCATCGGGACTGTCGATCAGCGCGCGGATCGCGGTCGGCGTGCATTCCCCGTCAAGGAAATCGCGCACCGCGTCGCGGAATGTCAGCTGGTCCTCGGTGAACCGGAAGTCCATGATCCTCTCGTGCGCATCGCGCGGGGCTAGACGGGGACACCCCCCTTCAAGGACCGCACATTTGCGCGGCCGATCTCTGCGACTTCTAGTCAGCGCCTCCGCCGCCGTCAATCGAGGCACGTAGACAAATGACCCTTCGTCTACGCATACTGCGACCAACCCAAGGCCGACGCCGCGAAATTTCGCGAATAAGAACGCCAAAGGCGCCACTTTCGTCACTTTCGCCAGGGAAATGACGATTCGGCTTGAACATGCGTAAATCAGGGCTATAAATATTACGAATTGGACGGCGCCGACGAATCATCGACGCACGCTCCCCCAAGGGATAACGGAGGACGGGGTTATGACGACATCGGTGCAAGAGCGGCCTGCGACGGATATCGTGCCGGACGCCGCGACCTTGGTTGCGCGCGCCGAGGCCATGATCCCGGTGTTGCGCGAGCGCGCGGCGAAGGGCGAGGCCGACCGCAAGATCCCGGACGAGACCATCGCCGATTTCAAGAAGGCCGGCTTCTTCGACATTCTGAAGCCCAAGCGCTGGGGCGGCTTCGAGATGGAGCCGAATGTCTTCTTCAAGGTGCAGATCGCCGTGGCCGAGGGCTGCATGTCGAGCGCCTGGGTGCTGGGCGTGCTCGGCGTTCACCCGCTGCAGATGGGCCTGTTCCCGCTGAAGGCGCAGGAAGATGTCTGGTCGAAGGATGCAAGCACGCTGGTCTCGTCCTCCTACCAGCCGGTCGGCAAGGTGGAGAAGGCGGATGGCGGCTTCTACCTGTCGGGCCAGTGGAGCTTTTCCTCGGGCAGCCAGCATTGCGACTGGGGGTTCCTGGGCGCGTTGATCTTCCCGGAAGACGGCAAGGGCCCGCCGGAATACCGCACGTTCCTGCTGCCGCGCAGCGACTATCAGATCATCGATACCTGGCACACCTATGGGCTGAAGGCCACCGGCAGCCATGACATCAGGGTCGATCGCGCCTTCGTGCCCGAGCACCGTACCCATAAGGCGATGGATGGCTATCTGTGCCGCAATCCCGGCCAAGAGGTGAATACCGGCGACCTGTTCAAGCTGCCCTGGGCGGCGATCTTCACCCGCGCCGTCTCCACCGCCTCGATCGGCGCGGCCCAGGGCGCGCTGAAGGATTTCCTGGAGATCGCCAAGAGCCGCGTGTCGACCAATACCGGCATGGCGACCAAGGCCGACCCGTTCGTGCTGTCCGCCGCCGCCAACACCGCGGCGGAGCTGGAGGGCATGAAGACCAGCCTGTTCAAGGTGTTCGACGACATGATGGAGGTCGTGCGCCAGGGCAAGGACGTCGCCCCCGACCATCGCGTCTTCTATAAGTACCAGGCCTCGCGCGTCGCCCGCCGCTGCGCCGACCTGGTCGACGAGCTGCTGCTGCTGTCGGGCGCCCGCGGCGTGTTCAACGAAAATCCGATGGTCCGCCCGTGGCTGGACCTGAAGACCGGCCGCAACCACATCGCCAACAACTCGAACCTCGCCGGGCTGACCCTGGGCGGGTCGTTCCTGGGCGCTCCGGTGATGGACACGTTCCTCTAAGGAACGTCGTCCGCCGCCGGCCAGCGAACCAACGGTCAGGGCAAAATTTCCCCAGCGAAAACGTCCACTGACCGGTCGACGCATCTCGATGGGCTGCGCGGCATAGCCGCCTTCATCGTCGTGCTGCATCACGCGGCGATCGGCTACGATTTCGGTTTCTATAACGGCGTGGTGACGCCGGGCCACGGCGCCTGGGAGGCGCGGCTCGGCGGTTGGCCCTTCATGCTGCCGCTGGCGGGCAACTATTCCGTCTGCGTGTTCTTCGCGCTCTCCGGCTATGTGCTGGCGTCGTCGTTCAGGCGGACCGGCCTCGGCGCGGTGGCGCTGACGGCCAAGCGCGCGCTGAGGCTGGGCATTCCGATCCTGGCGGTCACGCTGTTCGCCTGGGCGCTGGCGGCAAGCGGGCTGATCTTCAATGTCCAGGCCCAGCCGATCACCCATTCCTGGTGGCTGGGCATGCAGACGCCTCCGTCGGGCGGTTTTCCGACGGCGCTCAGCGACGGTCTCTATGGCGCTCTTCTGGGCCTGCCCGATGCGACGGCCTATGACAGCAGCCTGTGGACGATGAGCATCGAGTTCGCGGGGTCGCTGCTGCTGATCGCCGTCTTCGTCGCGACGCGTCCTTTCCGCAAGCCGGGCGGCTCCGAGACGCTGCTTATCGTCGTTTTCCTCGCCCTCGGCGTGCTGGGATATTTCCTTTATCTCTGCCTGTTCGCATTCGGCGCGGCGCTGAGGCTTTCCGATCTGCGCGGACGGCTGGAGCGGCTGCCCGGGCTTGGCTGGATCATGGCGGCGCTGCTGGTTCTGGGCATCTTCCTCGGCACCCTTCCCTACGCCGAGACGCGGGGGGCTTGGCCGCAATGGCTGGCGTCGCACGCCCTGGTGAAGGCCGGAACCGGATGGCAGGCTGAAGATGGCCCCTTCCGCGGCATCGCCGGCGAGAATTTCTGGCACGCCGTGGGCGCGCTCTTGACCCTGATCGCCGCCGACAACTGGCGCGCCTTTCGCGCGCTGCTCAACCGGCCGGTGCCGCAATTCCTCGGTCGGATATCGTTTCCGCTCTATCTGGTGCATGTCCCGGTGCTGCTGTCGCTGGGCTGCGGCACGTTCCTGTTGCTGCTCCATGCCGGCCTGCTTCCGGGCCTTGCCTGGACGCTGGGCGCCACGCTGACAGTGATCGCGGCCTGTCTGCTGGCCTGGGCCGCGACTCCGCTGATCGAGGAGCCGGCGGTCCGCTGGTCGGGCGCGGCGGCGCAGTTTTTCGAAAAGGCCACCGGTTGGCTGCTGACGGGAAAATCCGGACGCACCGCCCCGGACGCACCGCAAAAATCCTAGCTACGCCAGCAACTTAAGGATTACCTCAAACGCCGGAACTTTCGACATCCGAGCGGCGTTGATCCCGCATTACAACGATTTAATGCTGCGGAAAGGCACCGAACAGGCCGATCAGGCGTATCGTCTGTACCTGCGTTTCTTCCGCAGTCGAAATTCACATGCGAGGCTTCCAAATGCGTTTATCCCCTTACTATATCCCGGTCGTGCTCGGCCTGGCGATGGCCGCGCCCCTGGCTTTCGCGCCGACGGCGCAGGCCCAGGTTTCGATCGGCATCAGCGTCGGCATCGCCCCGCCGCCGATCCCGGTCTATGTCCAGCCGCCGATCCCGGAAGCGGGCTATATCTGGACCCCCGGCTATTGGGCCTATGAGGAGATCGGCGGCTATTACTGGGTGCCCGGCACCTGGGTTCGTCCGCCGACGGTCGGCGTCTTGTGGACACCGCCCTATTGGGGCTTCGTGAATGGCGTATACGGCTTCCATGCCGGCTATTGGGGCCCGCATGTCGGCTTCTATGGCGGCGTCAATTACGGCTTCGGCTATGGCGGCGTCGGCTTCGAGGGTGGCCGCTGGGATGGCAACAATTTCGCCTATAACCGGTCCGTTACCAATATCAGCAACACCCACATCACCAATGTCTATAACAAGACGGTGGTGGTGAATAACAATCGCACCAGCTTCAACGGCGGCGCCGGCGGCATCCAGGCCCGCCCGACCGCGGCGGAAGAGGCGGCGGCGCGTGACAAGCACGAGGAGCGCACCGCCGAGCAGACCGCGCATCTCGATGCGGCCAAGGGCAATCCGGAGCTGCGCGCCTCGGCCAACCATGGCAAGCCGGCCGTGGCCGCGACCGCCAAGCCCGGCGACTTCAAGGGTCCTGGCGCCGTAGCGGCCAAGGCCGCGGGTCCGGGGGCCGAGCATTCGGCAGCCATCCGCGCCCCTGGCCGCGCCGGGGCGGAAGCCGGCGCGAAGCCTGAGGCTCCCGCCGCCAAGGAACGGGCGGCGGCTCACGCCAGGCCGGCCCCGGAAAAGCCCACCGCCAAGGCCGGCGGCGAGGGTCCGGCCGCGGCCGAGGCGAAGCACGCCCCCGCTCGCCGCACTCCGGCCGAGCGTCCGGAAGGTGCTCCAGCCGCGCATCGCGCGGCGCCTCACCCGGCCGCCCCGCGTCAGGCTGCTCCCCGTCCGGCCCCGGCCCAGCATCAGGCGCAGCACCAAGCGGCTCCGCATCCGGCCGCCGCGCCGCACCCGGCAGCGGCTCATCCCGCTCCGGCCCAGCATCCGGGCGGCAACAAGGAAGAGAAGAACCACTGAGCTTCGGCCCTCTGCGGATGCCGGTTCCGACCGGCATCCGCGATCTCCGAACGATCAACCCGGCCAGCCCGCAAGCTGGCCGGGTTTGTTTTTGGCTACGGCCCCTCACCCTCCGCCGCGTCGAACGCCCGGCGCGCCTGCTCGACCTCGTCAAGATGGTCCTGGGTCCAGTTGTGGATCGCCATCATCGGGCCCCAGAAGCTGCGGCCGAGCTGGGTCAGGGCATATTCCGGATCGGTATGGGCGATCAGCCCGTCGCGGCGCAGCTCCCGCAGCACCTCGGCCAGCATCTTATGGCTGATCTCGGTGCGGCCGAGGCGGCGCGGGCCGAATGCGTCGATCCGGGTCTTCAGCTCAGAGAAGCGCAGCGGCCGCTCATAGAGCGGATAGATAACCAGAGCCGACCAGCGGTCGCCGACCCGATCGAGCAGGTCGCGCGCCACCCGGCCGACCCGGCGGTCGTCGGCGAAATCTTGGTCGGTATCGGACATGGCCCGGACTCTGGCCCGCGCTTCGAGGCCTGTCCAGCCGCCGGTTACGACGAAGTAACTGGAATACAGCCCCCTTCGCCAATAGGGTGCCCCTACAGAAACGCATCAACGATGACTGCGGGAGGGCAAGATGGGCGGCTATTGGTTCTCGAAAAATCCGGACCGGGCCTGGGCGGAAAAGCTCTATCTGTATTTCATCCCGCTCTTCTTCATCTACAACATTGCGATGCAAAAGATGGGCTGGCTCGATACCGGCAACTTCTGGAACATCGCCCAGAACCTGATCATGTGGCTGCCCTATTGCGTGCTGCTGCCGATGTGGCTGCGGCGCAAGTCGGGCGTGAAGTTCTATGAGGATTATTTCTTCAAGCTGCAGGTGTGGCTGACGGTCTTCGTCTTCTTCGCCACCTATTTCCATACCGAGTGGTTCTTCTCGGTCCTGGGCATCCGCTACCGATTCCCGCATGTCTCGATCTTCATCGACTCGCGCCTGTGCGGGCCGGACGAGGCCACGGCGCTGGCGAATTCGGAGAAGATCCCGCCCAGCATGTATCTGAACGCCATTGCGTTCTTCACGATCTATCACAACACCGCCTGCATCCTGATGCGGCGGGTACGAACGCTGTTCCTCAATGCCTCGCCCACGGTGCAGTGGCTGGCCTGGATCGTGATCGTTGCGGCGACTGCCTATTTCTTCGCCTGGGCCGAGACGTTCTTCTATATCCAGCCGGATGCCGCCTCGAACGTGTGGTATGTCGACAAGGCGCGGATGCTGGCGATCGGCAGCTTCTGCTACGCGCTCTATTTCGTCGTCAGCTTCCCCAATGTCTATCGGCTGGACGAGCCGCCGGGCGAGAAATGGAACCTGCGGCGCTGCGTGATCGAGGCCGGCTTCGTCAGCATGCTGTCGCTGTTCCTGATCGACCTGTTCGCCTGGGTGTATGGACCTATTGTCTGATGAAGTATGGCATGTGCGCGACCAGGTCGCCGGTCGCCGAATATCGCGACGCGCCGCCTGCGCTGCCTCGGACGACGCCTCGTACATCCCGGGCGAGGAGCTGGTCGTCTCTGGCGGCTGGTCGGCGGTTTAGGAACTGCCGGGAAGGTTCAATCCTGCCGCTTTGTGAACGGCCAGGGCGCCCGGCTTCCCATCATTAAGGACATGTGGGCCCCCTCCGGCACAGGAACGCCGTCGATCGTCCGGGGCTTGAACCGGCAGGCGGCCAGGGCAGTCCGTATGATTTCGTCCAGAAGCGGTGAGCCGCTGTTTCCTGCGACCTTGACCTCTTTCGCCGTGCCATCCGGACCGATAAACAGCGAAAGCGAGGTGCCGGTTTCGGTGGTAAGCTTGGTTTCAAGCGGATAGGGCACGGTCGGGCACAATCGCCAATCGACGGACGGCCCTTCGGCGAACGGCCCGTAGACCGGCTTGTCGGTCATGTCGGCAATGCGTGCGCGTTCCCTTTTGCGATGGCCGCACATGCCTCGGGGTAGCGGAGCGGAAGGACGTTCCTGAGCGCCGCCTCATTCGAAAAGTGAAAAACGTGAGACGTATTCGCCAGCGCGATCTCGTCGACCTGCTCGAACCTTGCGCGCGTTTCTGGCGTGTTTGGGCCGAAAGCCCCCCACTTCTCCCGATAACTTGCGCCTTTGAGCATGTTGGCGGTGTTGCAGCCGAAGCTCGACTGACCGGTCCGATCGTCGATGACTTCGATCAGGACGATGTAGGGCGAAGTCGATTTGTCCAGGATCGCTGTGGTGAAGGCATCGTGCGACTGATAGGGCGCTGCATCGCAATTCCCCGGCAAGCCAGCCCCGATCAGCATCAGGATCGAGCAGGCGAAATACGGCAGGCAGGCTGCGTGTATCTTCATGGACCTACAACCTACGCGCTTTCGAGCAGCGGCTCGGCCAGCAGCTTCTCCTGCACCCGCACCCGTTGCTCGCTGGGCTCGAAGCGCGCCTTCAGCCGCAGGAACGGCTTCTCGACATAAGCATAGGACAAGGCCGCGACCCCGAAGCTGAGCGGGATCAGGAGGAGCGAGAGATAGCCGTGGATGAATTTCGGCCCCAGCATCACGATCGGCACATGCCAG
>Ga0268266_10003095_pt1 | contig 16963 bp, 18 predicted proteins | sample KBSS13metaG_FD_190356 | JGI IMG/M metagenome (GOLD analysis project Ga0268266, IMG submission 190356) | Switchgrass rhizosphere microbial communities from Kellogg Biological Station, Michigan, USA - KBS S1-3 metaG (SPAdes) (version 2) | ecosystem: Host-associated > Plants > Roots > Rhizosphere...
AGCCACCCTTCGACACTGGTGATCCTGCCACTGCTGCTACAGCTGACCGAGTCAATTTGATCGAGAACGTCCTACGACAGTGAAAGCCCCCGACCAGAGGCTGATGGCGAGTTTCGCCCCAACCTTGCCGTTGCGGCACGCCATCGCTCTTCCCCAAAGCGGTCATTGACTAGCAGTCTTCAAGGCGGAGCGCCGGATAATGTTCTAGCGCGCAGAGGGAAACTGATCCTCGTACGCCTTAACGTGGTGAGGAAAGATTTCCCCGTACGGTGGCTGTTCAATCCCGATGCAGTTCACTTCCCTCGTAGACGGAGCGCCAGCTTCGCCATACTCCCAGACTGAAACATCAGCACAGACAAGCTCTAATCCATTCGCTGTCTTTGCAGAGAGTCCGGATAAGTATCCCGTGCCCCCCGCGGCGAGGAAGCGCGCACCGTCCTGGTTGAAGCGCGAATAATACAACGCGATGCTGGATATTTCCGACAGTTGGCGCTCGACGCGTACGCCGCCGTAGGTCAGCCAATCTGTTCCGGCTCAACCACAATGTGGCGCCGGCAGCCTGATGGATCGAAAGGGAGCGACGGCATCGGCGGCCTATGCGGCTGGATCCGCTTGATCTCTGAGCCCGTCCGACCCGGTTCATCTTCAATCATTCCATCCGATCGTACTAATCTAATCTCTTGATTTGTTTCCCGCGGGCGGTGACGCCATCTCTCTCTCTCGAGAGAGAGAGAGCAAGGAGGGGCCAGTGGCTTTCCAGGATCGATTTCTCCGCCCGGCAACGCGGCGGGGCGCTCTGAAGCAGCTTGGCGCGGCGGGCGTTGCCCTGGCGTCCGGGCCGGCTTGGGGGCAGACGGTCACAACGCTGCCGTTACCGGGCGGGCCCGGCGAGCGGGATTTGACGGACGCCTTTCCGGAGAAAGGGCGGATGATCCTGCAGCGGACGCGGCCGCCTATGCTCGAGACGCCATTCGAGGTTTTCGACCAGGGTGTCTTCACACCGAACGACCTCTTCTTTGTCCGGTGGCACTGGGCCGTCATTCCGACCGACATCAATGTCGACAGTTACAGCCTCTCGGTCCATGGACATGTGGCCAAGCCGCTTACCCTGTCGCTCAAGCAGATCATGAGCCTGCCCCGGACCGAGTTGGCGGCGGTCAATCAATGTTCAGGCAATTCGCGAGGCTATTTCCAGCCGCGCGTGGCGGGCGGTGAATGGTCGAATGGGGCGATGGGCAATGCGAAATGGATGGGGGTCCGCCTTAAGGATGTGCTCGATCTCGCCGGCGTAAAGCCGGGAGCGGTCCGGGTCCGTTTCGCCGGCGGCGACGATCCGGTGGTCGCGGATGCGCCGAAATTCATGAAATCGTTAGACATCGACCACGCGCGTGATGGCGAGGTGTTGATCGCCTATGGCATGAACGGCGCCCAGATGCCGTTGCTGAACGGCTTTCCGATTCGTCTCATCGTGCCGGGCTGGTATTCGACGTACTGGGTCAAGATGCTGAACAGCATCGAGGTGCTGGACGGGGCGGACGACAATTTCTGGATGACCACGGCCTACCGGATTCCCGACACGCCGGGCGCGAACATACGGCCGGGGGAAACCGGTATCCCGACCGTGCCTATCAACCGGATGGTGCCGCGGTCCTTCATCACGAATCTGCACGAGGGTGCCACCGTACGCGCCGGTGAGGACACGCCGGTGCGCGGCATCGCCTTCGGCGGCAGCACGGGGGTACGCGCGGTCGATTTGTCGACCGATGGCGGCATGTCGTGGAAGCCGGCGGAACTCGGCCGCGACGAAGGCAAATATGGCTTCCGCCAGTGGTCGACATCGTTGCGGGCGCCGGCCGGGAACCTCGCTGTCATGGTCCGCTGCACCAACACAGATGGGCTGCAACAGCCTGTGGCCCCCAATTGGAACCCCAGCGGCTTCATGCGGAACGTGATCGAGACGACGCAACTTCGTGCCGTCAAGGCGTCGTGACCAGGAGATTCGCAATGTCGAAGTTTCTTCACGCGCTCGGCTTTACCGGTTCGATCACGATGGCGATTGCCGCCGCCATCGCCCTGCCCATCAGGCATGTCGGCATACGGACCTCTGCCACCGCCGAGGCCGCCTCCACGGACAGTCCCTTGACGCTGAAATCCGTCAATATCGAGCTGCCGACCAGCGAGCGGTCATTTCCCCCTGGCCCGGGCGCCGACGCGATCAACAATAACTGCCTCGTCTGCCATTCGGCCGGCATGGTGTTGAACCAGCCGGCGATGAGCGAGACCGCCTGGGCGGACGAGGTTCACAAGATGGTGAAGGTCTACAAGGCGCCGGTGTCCGACCAGGATGCGGCAACGATCATCGCTTATTTGACAAAGCTCAAAGGGATCGGCTCGCCCCCGCCCTGATCGAAGCCTCGGCGCGCTAGGGAAGGACATCCAGATGAGGCCGATAAACCTGCCGGCGTTTCCATCGATCGCCGCGTTCCTGTGTTCGGCTCTTCTTGCGTTTGGATATGCGGCCCCTGCAACCGCCGCTGCGCCAGTAGAAGGGGACTATTTCCATACTGGGGCCGGCGCGCGATATCTGGAGCGAGCCAAGGGCGACATCGTCACCGTGCCCTTGCGCGGCAACATCAATGTCCTGATGGGATCCGGGGGGAATATCGTGGTTTTGTCGGGAAGCGAGGGCAAGTTCCTCGTCGATGCCGGCATCAAGCCGTCGAAAGACAAATTGCAGGCGGCTCTCAATAAGATCGGCCCGTCACCGTTGAAATACGTCGTAAACACCCATTGGCACTGAGAAATAATGGCCCAATGTCATGCTTGGCCACTCAGCGTAAGGCTTTGGTCCGTTCGACCTGGGTCGAAGTTCCGAAGAGGATTGTTATTGTTATTACCGTTGTCATGTGAATCGGCTGCCCCGTCTTGTACGGCGCTTTCTTCATCAAATGAAATCCCTAGAACTTTCTTGCCCCGCACCACTCCGCCTGACGCAGGCCATCATAAGACGGTCTCGCTTTCGGCCGGGCCGGACCACAATCCAACCTGCGGCCCGTTTGGAAGTCGCGTCAGCCAATCGGGATCTGGTCCGGATATCGCAAGCGGAACGACCTGCGGCTTGCTAGGCCACGGTGCCAAAGATTTCCTCGATCCGCACCGGTTGCCGATTTCCCGAGGAGCCGCGCTGTCTCTCAGGCCACAGCCGTAATCAGCGGAGGGCAGCAGACAGAGGTTTTTGGACGCGTCCGGGTCTCTCGGCTTCGGGCGTGGCACTGGTACGAGGAAGTATCTCATGCCTTTTAGCGATTCTTCACCGCCCCGGTTCGCGGCACAAGGAAAGTCCGAAAAAATGTCACCGACCTTAGTACGGGCGCCAACCCGCACAGTGCGATACCGCACCATCGACAGCACGCGGTGGGACGGTTATCGACCTCGCGGCGATGACATCATCATCGGCGGCGCCAATTGCGCCCCACGCCGAAAGCCCGTAAGGCGGTCCGTCCATCGGTTGCCGCTTTCATCGTGAGACTCCTTTCCTAATCATAAGAATTATTACTTGCTCGACTGTGTCCCGGCCTGAGCCGACGTCAGTTCTTTGATCGCATCGCGGATCGGCTGGAATGGCCCCAATTTGTGCTGTGCCGGATCGAATTTGTCGGCATAGGGCCCATAAGGCGCGTCGACAGGCTTTTCGATTCTCTTTGGAAAGTCGTGATCGAGCCCTGATTTCTGCGGACGCGGTTGGGAGTCGATGAAGGCGGCTACGTCCCAGGAATCGTCGACCGACAGCGCCGGCTGCTCCCAGTTCGTCCCGTTGGGCATGTTGTTGTGGATAAAATTGGCGGCGTTGATCAGCCGCGTCATGCCGGCGCCGTCATTGAAGCTGTCGGTGCCCCAGAGCGGCGGTATCGCATAGCCCTGACCGTCACCCGGTGGGCCGGCGCGCCGGCCCTGACCATGATCACCGTGGCAGGCGGCGCAGGTCTGCGCATAGATCGCCTTGCCGTGGACGGGATTGGCGGCGCGGCGCAGTTCCGGCATCCGTCCCGCCCCACGCCCAGTCATTGCTGAGCCGACCGGACGGCCAGTCGAGAGGAATTTCATATAGGCAACGATCGCCGTCATCTCCGGGCCACCGGCGGGCAATGGCTTGCCGTTCATGCTCCGCGTCATGCAACCCTGGATGCGATCCTCGATGGTCCCGACGGCGCCGGAGCGTGCGCGATAGTTCGGGAAATCCGCATAGACGCCGATGAAAGGCAGGCCGAATTTCTTGGTGCCGGCTTCGAGATGGCAATTCTGGCAGTTGAGATTGTTGCCGGCGAAGCGCCGCGCCGGATCGGGGTTTTCGGGGCCGATCAGGGAGGCGGTCTTCGCGACGAGATCCCTGCCACGGAGAACCGTGCTTTCCCAGTCGTCATCGGGAAGCTTATCGAGATCCGGCACATCCCAGGGCCTCTCGGCGGATTTTGCGGGGGAACGAGAGGCTGGAGGAGAAGTGTCGCTCCGCGCTGGAACGGTTGTGCAGAGCAGTGCGATACCGGCTGCGGCGATACTCAGCGAAGCGAAGATGGACATGCTATTCTCGATCATTCATTCCCTCCGATATCGGGCGAAGCCCAAAATCAGTTTCTTCGGGAGAGCGTGTTGCGCCTTCGCATCAAAGGTCGTCGGACCAACGCCAATGGTCCAATATCTTCATGCGATTGAATTGATCGGCCTATCCGAATATTGCCGCGAAGAGCGTTCCAGCTTCGCGGTCGCTTATTCGCTATTCTTGTCCAGCTATTTGGAGGTAATGAGCCGCAGCAGCGCCTTCGCCGCCTCGGTGCGGTAGCGTTCCCTGTGATGCACGACATGGAACTGCCGCTCCGGCAGTTCGATGGGAACTTGGCATAGCAAACCGGCCTCAAGACTGGATGCCGCTACCGAGGCGGATATGGCGGTTGCCCCGAGCCCCGCTTCAACCGCCGCGCGCACCGCCTCATTACTCGGCAATTCCAAGGCAATCCGGATGTCGCCCGGGCGGATGCGGAATTGGGCCAGAGCGTGCTCAAACTCGGATCGTGTCCCGGAACCAGCCTCCCGAAGGACCCATTCGCTCTCCGTCAGCTCATGAGCCTTCAATCGGTCGCGGTTCGCCCAGGGATGTTCGGGAGACGCTACGACGATCAGCTGGTCGCGCGCCACGACGCTGCTCTCCAAAGCCGCTTCGCAGATCTCGCCTTCGATAAATCCGAGCTCCGCCGCGCCGGCGCGGACGGCCTCGGCGACTTGGCTGGTGTTCCCGACAGTCAGACGGATGTCGATGCCTGGATAGACAGCGCGAAACGCGACGAGATGACGAGGCAGCCAAAAGCTCGCGATCGTCTGGCTTGCCTGGACGCGCAGCGAGCCGCGTTTAAGCCCGCCCAATTCGGAAAGCACGGCTTCTGCCGCTTCAGCCCTGGCCAGCACCGCCCGTGCCTCCTCGAGAAATACTGAGCCGGCCTCGGTCAGCTCGATGCCGCGTCCTATGCGGTCGAAGAAGCGCACGCCGTGGCGGCCTTCCAGCGCGGCGATGGCCGCACTGACCGCCGACTGCGCCAGGTTGAGCGCTTCCGCGGCGCGCGTCACATGCTGCCGCTCCGCGACGGCTACGAAAACGCGAAGCTGCTCCAAGGTCATGCCGGCCACCTTATCCGCGGGGAAGCATCGTATTTGACGATCAATTCCAGCGACATCCTCTACTAGAATTCATCCAAGAGCATGGCCATTCGACTGGTCGGTGGCGTCGGACGCGGCCAGATTACCAACCGCGATCGCGAAACGCCCGATTACCGGATATGGCCGGCCGCCAGCATCGGCGCAGTGGAATAGCCGAGCGCGCCGGCGAAGACCGCCATGTCGAGGACAGCCGCGAGCACTGCGATAGCGGCACCAATGACGTCAGCCGTGGAAAGAAATGGCCATCCGTCATGAATGCACCTTGGTTCTCACGCCGCAAAGCCGGTCGAACGAGAGACCGCGTCCCAGGCCGCGATCTCCGACCTCATCGCATCCAACTTCTGCTCGGCCAGGCCGAGGGCGTCCTCACCGAGGAACAGCCGCGTCGGCGGGCTGTCGGACTCGATCAGCCTAAGTAGAGCCTGCGCGGCCTTGTCGGGATCGCCCGGCTGGTTGCCGCTTTTGGCCCGGCGTCCGGCTCGGATCGGATCCATCACCGCATCGTAGTCGGCAATGCTGCGCGGCGTGCGATCCATAGACCGGCCGGCCCAATCGGTCCGGAACTGGCCGGGCGCCAGGGCGGTGACGTGGATACCAAGCCCCTTCAGTTCCTTGCCGAGCGACTCCGATATACCTTCGAGCGCAAACTTGCTCCCGCAGTAGAAGGCGACGCCCGGCATCGTGATGAAGCCGCCCATAGAGGTGACATTGACGATATGACCGCGCCGACGCTCGCGCATGCGGGGGAGCACCGCCTTGATCATCGCCACGGGGCCGAAGACGTTGGCAGCAAACTGCCGTTGAAGATCGTCGATCGAGGATTCCTCAACTACGCCCTCATGCCCGTAGCCGGCATTGTTGACGAGCACGTCGATCGGCCCAGCCGCCGCTTCGGCCTGGGCGACCGCCCCCGGCACTGCCTCATAGTCCGTCACGTCGAGCACGAGTGAGTGGGCGCTACCTGGCGCCTTTGCCGAGAAGGCGGCGGCATCCTCGTGACGGCGCACAGTGCCGACGACGGTATGACCAGCTTCCAAAGCGCCGGCGGCAAAAGCGCGGCCGAGGCCGGAGCTTACACCTGTGATGAGGATGGTTTTCGATGAAATGCTCACGTCGCTACTCCAATGGTTGTCGAGCAATTATATCATGATATAATCAGTCTGTGACCCTGAACAAGCCAGGCCTCGCGAAGCCACCTTCCACAACGCGGGAGAGAGTCCTTGCTGCTGCCGAACGTCTGCTCGGCGACGGGCGTGCGGAATTCTCGATGCGCGACCTCGCCCATGCCGCGGGCGTAAGCTTCGCAACGCCCTTTAACCAATTCGGCAGCAAGCTTTCGATCATGCGTGCGCTATCGGCAGGGCGGATCGAGTGCATGCACGAGCGCGCCGCGGCGGCCTCCCTTTCGGCCGATGCCTCGGAGCGTGTGCTCCAAGTCGTGGCGATCGCGGCGGCAGTGATGAACGAGAAATCGTCGATCAACAGAGCAGTGATGGGCGCGATCAGCGCGCCAGGCGTCGAACCGGGAGATATTCGTGAGCGGTCGCGTGCGCTCTGGGCAGCAGCACTCGGAAACGGCGCGGGACTGGCGACAGAACATGAAGAACTGGGACGCTCTATTCTTCCAGACCAATTGGCTATCGCTTTCCGTGGCGTCCTTTCCTTCTGGACGGCCGGCGAAATCCAAGACGAAGATCTTCACCGGGAAGCCCTTGCGGCGGCGGCAACGCTACTGTTCGGCTTCGTTGGCAACGCGCGGCAGAAGCAGTTGGCCGGGCTGACGAACGCCATGCCGCGCTGAGTATCCGGGAGTCAGCTTTTGGATTCCGTCGTGCGACAAAGCCCCCGCCAGTATTCGAGAGCGGCCGCTTATGTTCCTTTACGACTCTGCGCGCGACAGTGGCGTCAGTCACACAGTTTAATGGACCGACCGAACAACATCGCAACAGTTTGCATCCCAAGCATTCAAAGCTTGCGTGACCGCCGCGTTCAGATCTTCCGCGGAAACACCGTCACGGGCCTGTATGGACAAGCCCACCAAAAGCCCCTCGAAGAGCGCTGCCAACCCAGCCGCGTCGGTTTTGGCCCGTAGTGTGCCATCGTCGATCGCGGCTTGGACGCAGGCACGGATAGCATCTCGGTTCGCGGCCCGTTCAGCGGCTGTCACCGATTGGACAGAGGCGGCGCTTTCCGGGCCGATCGTGGCCGAGAGCGCGACCATGCATCCCGTTGGATGGGAGGTTGCGGTTTGCATCGCAGCCGACTGGCGGAGCGACCGCTCGAGGCGTTCGCGCGGCGACAGGCTTTCATCGCGCAACGCCGACACCACCGTTCCGTGCGTAAGGAGATACTTGTCCAGCGCTTTCCGATAGAGCGCCTCCTTGGAGCCAAACGCCGCGTAGAAGCTCGCGGACGAAATCTCACCCATCGCCCGGCGAAGCCGCTCCAGCGAGACACCCTCGAAACCATGCTCCCAAAACAGATGCATCGCATGTGTGATGGCTTCGTCGCGATCGAAGCCACGCGGACGCCCGGTGCGGGCCATCTAAACCTCCTTGGCTTTCTACGCGATCAAAGCGGCTTCGCGAGGCTGCGCTGAGGACTCACCCTGGTGACCCTGGCGACATCGGCCATCACGCGCTCGGTCTCGGGTGACGCCAACGCGGCATTCATCGCCGCCTCATCCCGAAATGTGCACGGCGCGATCGCTATCAAACCGCTACCGTCACCTTGTGGAAAGAACCCGCCGATGCGCTCGAGGCCATGTGGTCCCCAGCATTCCATCACCAGGGGCAGATGAATGTTGATCCAGTGATCACGGTCGAAGGGGGTATCGGCGTCCCCCGCGTAGGTCACATACATGATGATCATCTCGATGCTCCTAGGTAGCGATCTAGTCGATCAATCGAATCGAAGTCGGTGGCGATGGCGATGGCGCGCCACGCATCCATGTCGCGGCGGAAGGCTTCCAGCTTGCGGTCTGCGATCCCGAACGCGATCGGTCCCAGCGGCAGATGAAGCGGTGGATCGTCGGTATCGACCGCAACCAGAATGACCGACACCGCCTTCGCAGGGTCACCGGCCTGCTTGCCATTATTGCTATCGCGATACTGCCGCAGCTTGCCGGACGTCTCCACATAGGCGTCGATCTTGTTCGCGGCGGTAGCGATCGATCGGCCGAGGAACTCGGTACGGAACGGTCCCGGCTCAACGATGACGACCTTGATGCCGAGGGGCGCGACTTCGAGCGCCAATGCCTCAGACAGTCCTTCGACCGCAAACTTGGTCGCATTGTAAAAGCCATAGCCGGCCGCCCCCGCGATGCCGGCGCCCGACGAAATATTGACGATCCGGCTCCCCGGCCTTTGGCGTAGCACCGGCAATGCAGCGCGGGTCGTCTCGATAAGCCCGAAAACGTTCGTCTCGAACACCGGGCGATATTCGGCGGGCGTCGCCTCCTCAACAGCCCCCATGAAGCCGAAACCGGCATTGTTCACCAGTACGTCGATGCCGCCGAACACTTGCAGAGCCAGATCGACGGCGGCCTGAGCCCTACCTTCTTCCGTCACGTCCAGTGATGCCGCACGGACCGTTTGGGGATATTGCTCGACCAGATCGGACAATCCGGCGGTCGATCGCGCAGTCGCTACAAGCCGGTCGCCTCTTGCGGCGGCTGCGGCGGCAAGTTGCTTGCCGAGACCGCTCGAGCAGCCGGTGATGAGCCAAGTCTTCATAGTCTGCTCCTTGTATTTCCTTCACGCCGCTGGAGTGGCGTCTATCGACCCGCTCGTGTCCGTCCTCAACAGAACTTCTGGATCAATCGATCCAAAAGTGAGCGCGAAGCGTGACAGTTTCAAGGGGCGCTGTGGCGCACCCTTTCTTCCCCGCGCAGTTCGCTTTGAAGCGCGCCAGCGACACACGGCTGATCGATTTGACCTACGCCAGCGACGCCGATGGCCGCCACTGTCGAGATTGCCATCGCGTTCCCGGCAGTAGCAGCCAAACGATCGCTAACGAAAGTGCGCGCCAGATTGGCGCTTCATGTCGCGGCAACAGCGCCGTGACGGCGGCTCAAAGATACAGCGAGGGTGATAGCTGAAATCGCGAAATAGAGCGCGCCGAAGGCGGCATATGGAGCAATATCGACAGCGCTCGGCACAATCACTCCGACGGCAGCCTTCTTTACAAAGATTACTCCAGCCAACGTCGATTGCGCTCCACTCAGGATCATCGGCCACTGCGCGCTGAAACCATGCCAACGCCGAATGCCTGTGGCGAGTTGCAGAAGGCCCGATAGAGCCGCCCAGACACCGAACACGTACAAGACGACCTGGTTATCAAAGCTAATTGCAAGGATCACGGCGATGGTCACGACCGTACTGACGAAGGCGTTAAACGCTTGGGTGGGATTGGCTTTCAGGCCCCCGTTTCTGGTGGCATCGAATAAGTTCGCAGCCGCATCCCATGCGGGATATGCTATCAAAAGCGCGCCTACGAACGGAGATGCCGACTTCCCTATCAAGAATGCTGCGGCCACCCAGATTGCTGAGAAACCGGCACGGGTTGCATAATAATGTGTCAACCAGCGTGCGTTGCTCGTTTTATTGACCTCTTCTCTCTGCGACATGAAATGTTCCTTTTCCTGATCAAAGCGACGAATCTAGAAGCAAATGCTTCAATGAGGTTTTCGAAGCAGATCCGGGCGGTGAAACACTTTCCGAAGAAAAACGTGCACATGGCTGCCATGCCCATGCCGGCGTTAACATTCTTCACATTGCCGTCGAATTCCCTGACGTGAGTCCGCGCGAAGATCATTGGGCGGAGGCGATGCGTGCGGAGCGCCGGGGCGATGCTGTGGCCTATGAGCGCCTTCTCAAGGAGATCGCAGTCGTGTTGCGCGGACTGATCCGCTCACGCCTTGCGCGAGCGGGCCTGAACTTGGAGGAAGCGGAGGACGTGGTGCAGGAAATCCTCATCGGGCTGCATAGCAAGCGGCACACTTGGGACGACACAAGGCCGTTCATGCCCTGGCTGTACACCATCACACGCTACAAGTTTATCGACACGACGCGAAGCCTCGGCCGCGAGGCAGCGCGTCGTGCGAACATCACGATGGAGGAAATGGCGGAAATGTTCGAGGCGCCAACTGAGGATCCGGACCGGACCCTATTGGACATCGACCGGCACCTCGCCGATCTGCCACCAGGCCAACGCCAAGTGGTTCGTGCCCTGGGCGTAGAGGGGGCCACCGTGCGTGCCACAGCCGAGCAGCTTCAGACAAGCGAGGGCTCGGTTCGCGTGTTGTACCACCGCGCCCTTCGGCGGCTTATGGCAAAGAGCCAGGGGAGTGATAACCGGTGAACGGGAGTCAAGGCATGCCGTCTACCCAGCATACTGATAACCTCATCGGCGGCCTCGCGCGTCAGGCGGGCAGCAGTCTCGTGGCCGATCCCCGCGCGTTCAAGACCGTCCTGATTGTCGCTACGCTGTGCTCTCTCGGAATCTCCGTGGCGCTCGTGCTTGCGCTGATCGGCTCCCGTCCCGATTTTGCCGCCGCCGAACATCGCGCCGCCCTTGTCTACAAGATCGTCAGTATGCTGATGCTGAGTCTAGGTGGGCTTTTCCTCGCCAGTCGCGCCGCCTTGCCGGGCAGCGGCCGGCTGACCCTAGCGGCGCTTGTGCCGGCGGTGATAGTGTTGGGCTTCCGCGCTGTGACGGACCGCTCTGGCCTTTCTGCTCTGGGCGGTTCAGCCAGTTCGACGTACGGATGCGTCCTGATAATCGTGGGTGCCTCGTTCCTGCCATTGGTCATCCTATTGCGCGTGTTGCGGATCGGCGCGCCAACGCGCCCTGCTCTCACTGGCGCCATCGCTGGACTGTTGGCCGGAGCGCTGGGCGCCACTGCCTACGCAATAGCCTGCAGGAACGACGGCGGGTTGTATGTCGCCATCTGGTATCCGGTGGGCGTCCTGGTCATGGCAGCTTTGGGCGCCGCCATCGGCCGACGCGTTCTAGCTTGGTAAGGCTTGCGCCCGATCTGTCTGGCACTGCACACGCGAAATGATAGCCGTTTCGTGTCCGGGAACGAACGTCTGCTTTCTTTACCGCCTGCTCGGAAGCAGCCATTCCGCTTTCGGCCCAATACGGCCGAAACGCGTCTGAGCCTCGATTTCCGAAATCGCCCCATCTACGTCATTCAAGAACGCAAACGTAGCGCCCGAAAGCAGTCATTGATCCGTTTGCTCGGCTCCGACCTGATCGGACCGCCCGGACGCTCGCTGGCCGGGACCGAAGACGCCGCTGGTGACCTGTTGGAGACCTTCGACGGGATCGAGTGGTAGGTCTCAAACTCGCCGCGAGTTGACGTAGGGGCCGTACTTCGCCAGCGGGCCGTCTCGCCAAATGAGCGGACATCCACATCAATTCCCCGCTATAGTAATTCGCCGACGTCACGACGATGCAGGGCTGTCAGTGCCACGGATTTGTAGAGCCGCAAAGGTCGCCACTTATTTCCTCGCCGGCCTTAGCGGAAACGTCGTGGTCCTTGCTGCTCTGTTACTGGGGTATTCGCGGTACCGCTACGCGCAATCGATGAGCATCGATACACAAGTTGGCATCAACGAGGCGAAGTATGTGCGGATCGGCGGAATCGATCCGCGGTCGGAATCGCGACAATCCCGTGTTCCTTTGGGTCCGTGGTGGGCTGGGATATTCGACGATTCTGCAGACTGCCTTCTTCACGGTCTGGGAAGGAGGACTTCACGGTCTTGATGTGGGACCAGCGCGGCGATGGCAGGACCTTCATGAGGAATAGGTTCAGCGCGGAGGCCGGCGCATCCCCGTGGCTTGTTTTCTTCGGACTGCTGGCATTTGCGTTGCTGGCACGCTGGCAAACTTTCAACAACCCGGTTCTCGGCTTCGATGAGCAATTCTATCTGCTCGTCGGCGATCGGATGCTGCATGGCGCGGTGCCTTATGTCGACATCTTTGACCGTAAGCCGATCGGTCTGTTCCTGATTTACGCCGCGATTCGCGAACTTGGGGGCGATGGGTTCGTCCAATATAAACTCGTGGCCTGTAGTTTCGTCGCGATTACGGCCTTCCTGATCTATTGCGCCGCGCGGCCCATCAGCAATCCCTTCGCGGCGAGCACTGCCGGCGGCCTTTATATTCTTTGGCTTAATTTTACGGGAGGCGAAGGCGGACAAGCGCAAGTTTTCTACAATCTCCCTATGTTGACGGCGGCCATATTGACGTGGCGAGCGGGACGAGTACCCACTCGGATTGTCGCTCTGGGCTGCGCGGCCATGCTGCTCATCGGCATCGCGATCCAGATCAAATATACGGTAATATTCGAGGGACTCTTCTTCGGAACGGCGCTGCTGTGGACATATCGGCAATCGGGTCGAAGGCCGGCCGAGTTGATCGTCCCTGCACTTCTCTGGATCGGTTGCGCGCTGCTCCCCACCGCCGTCGCCGCGTTGGCTTACTGGCTGCTCGGGGCGCTAGAGCCCTTCGTTTTCGCCAATTTCCTTTCGATGTTCGGGCGCGTGCCCGATCCGCTGTCGGCCCAAATGATTGGGCTTGTCAAACTCTGTGGCATTCTCCTGCCTCTGCTTCTGTTCTGCGCTCTATCGCTACGGGATTACAATTTAGAAGCCACACGGAACTCAAAGTTTATCGTGCTCTGGCTCGGCGCGTCGATTTTAGGTGTTCTGGTCCTCGGCAGTTTCCTGGCTCCGCAATATGGCATGCCGATACTCGCTCCGGCGTGCATTGTCGCCGCGCCATTTTTCGCCTGCTATAGGAAAGCGCGGCTGGTTGCCGGCGTCATGCTGGCAGCGGCGTTTATCGCCGGCCAGATCGCGGTCGAGGAGAGTGAGTTTCACAAAGGTGGGCGCGCGCAAGCCCTTGCCGTCGCGCAGGCCGCACAGCCGCATCATGGCTGCATCTATGTCTACGATGGCTATCCAGCACTCTACATGCTCACCCACTCGTGCTTGCCGACGCGCTGGGTGTTCCCTGGTCATCTGAATACAAGCGACGAGGACTCCCCCAAAGCCCTTGGGGTTGGTCCCGCCGCCGAGGTACGCCGGATATTGGGGACGCGGCCGGAGGTGATCATCGACGAAGCACCCGCCTATGAATTCGGCAACCCCGAAACGCGCGCTCTTGTCGAGACTGCACTGGCCCGCAATTATCATCTTGAGATTAAGGTCAAAACGGGCGCTGAGCGCTACCGGCTGGTCTATCGGCTGAACGGACCGCTTGCGCGTGGTGTCCTTCGAGGCGGTGACGGCCCCGGCTAGCCAGCGGGGCCTTGAGAGCGTCGTATTGCTTCGCCAGAAACTGCGACAAAAGCCATTTCCCCGGATGAGGCGCTCCACGCCCTCGCTTGGCCGGTCTCGCCCCGAACTCGCCATTCCCGCGACCGCCGGGACTTCTCGAAAGCGGACGATCACGGCGTGTAGATCAAGATCTCTCGGAATTATGTAGCTGACGCACCATGAGAAAAACAACGAGCTAGCAGGCTACCCACTCATGCTTATCGACTGGCTGGATGCAAGTCGGCTTAGTGACGGCGGGATGGATTGGTCGGCCATACCCGACCTTGGCGGCATGCTTCCGTAATAGCGGTTATAATGTCGCGGTCGTGGCCCAGCAGTGGTCCTCAACGAGGAGTCGCCAACTAATGACTTCAATGAAAGAGGTTACGATTGATCCCACCGAGCTGCGCAACGCGTTCGAGTTCGTGAGCGCGGGTGATCTCTACGACACCAGCGCATATATTTCTCTCGATACGGGAAGGATCTACTTGGTGTCGGATGTTGTCGAGGAAATAGAAGACCTCCCGGACGATCTCGAAACCCCCGGCCGTTATATCGCTGTGCCCGATAAGAAGGACTTAGATCTTGGTCGACCGTTAGTGCTCTCCTTCATCGAGCAGGAGTTGCCTGATGAGTACGAGACTGTTGTGGGGTTTTTCCGGCGGAAGGGAGCCTATGGACGCCTTAAGGAACTACTGGCGTCGCGCGGCATGCTCCAGAAATGGTACGACTACGGAGACCGTGCCACTGACGAGGCCTTGCGGGATTGGTGCGAGGAGAACGGCATCCAACTGGTCGCCCGATGACGTGACCTTGCTTTGATATCCGGCTGCTGCGACACGGCGGCAAGCGCAGAGTGGTGGGCGGAAGCCTTTCCAGGTCCAACAGCGGACGATATTAGCGAACGGCGCCGCCGTTGTGAGGAAGTCGAGGCACTTGCCTATTCAGTGGCGAAGGAATTTGGTCCCGGCTTACCGAACCAGGTCGCGTGCGAAAAGATACAAACTCACTTCCCCCACCTATACAGCGAGCGGGTTTCGGCTACCTGGAACCAAGCTCGGTATTTTGTTTGGCGAGACGGCTCATAACTCAGAATATCTGGGACGGTTTAGGTGGGGCCGCGGCTCAGCTGCTTACGCCCCAAATGCGTCACCAGCAGATCTGGCTGGTATTCCCAGAACCGGACATTCAACGGCGCTATGCGCCTGATCGGTTGTTTCCATAGTTCGTTGCAATACCTTACCATCGCTATCTATTTAATAGCTAAAGAGGGGTAATCGTGCGTGTGACATGGGCAGCCATACCAGCTCTTGCGTTGGCGGCCGGTGGCTTGTCCCTCGCACCCTCTGCAATGACGCACGCCTCCGCGCAGGGGCACTCGATGCAAGCTCTTTGGACGATCACGAGACAATCTGCGTCGCATCCGAACGCCGAGACGAGGCATGTGTGCCTGAATGTGACGAGCGAGCGGGGTGAGCTGTGGAGCTGCGCAGGAACGCTGCGGGGGGTCGCGTCCCAGGTCGTGGTGTAGGAGCGGTTTAAGCGGATGAGGCCTGCAGGGCGGCGTAGCCGCCCGAAGGGGCTGATCCGCTGGTTGGTCATCGTGGATCTTCGGTAACGTCTGGTCACCACAACAAAACCTTAGCCAAAGGTGACCACGATGACCGATGAGATGATGGCGCTTCGCGCTGTTTTGGAAAAGAGCCCTGATGCCGACGTGCTGAGGGACATGATTGGCTTTGCCGCTGAGCGGTTGATGGAGCTGGAGGTGCGGGGCCTGACCGGCGCGGATCATGGCGAGCGCTCGCCCGATCGCCTGTCGCTGCGCAACGGCTACCGCGATCGGGATTGGGAGACGCGCGCCGGCACCGTCGAGCTGCGCATTCCCAAGCTGCGCAAAGGTTCGTACTTCCCGGGCTTTCTGGAGCCTCGGCGTCTGGCGGAGAAAGCGCTGACCGCGGTCATCCAGGAGGCCTACATCCAGGGCGTCTCGACCCGCTCGGTCGATGACCTGGTCAAGGCGATGGGGATGAGCGGCATCTCCAAGAGCCAGGTCAGCCGGTTGTGCGAGGAGATCGATGAGCGGGTGAAAACCTTCCTCGATCGGCCGATCGAAGGCGACTGGCCCTATCTGTGGATCGACGCAACCTACGTGAAAGTGCGGCAAGCCGGCCGGATCGTCTCGGTCGCCGTCACCGTGGCGGTGGCCGTGAATACCGCCGGCCGCCGCGAGGTGCTGGGCATGGCCATCGGTGCCTCGGAGGCTGAGACCTTCTGGATCGAGTTCTTGCGCAAGCTCAGACGGCGCGGCTTGGCCGGCGTCAAGCTCGTCATCTCCGACGCCCACGAAGGCATCAAGGCCGCGGTGAGCAAGGTGTTCAACGCCACCTGGCAGCGCTGCCGCGTCCACTTCATGCGCAACGCCCTGGCCCACGCCGGCAAGAGCGGCCGACGCGTCGTCTCCGCCTTCATCGCCACCGCCTTCGCCCAGGACGACGCCGAGGCCGCCAAGGCCCAATGGCGGCAGGTCGCGGATCAGGTTCGCCCGAAGCTGCCCAAGCTGGCCGCTTTGCTGGATGACGCCGAGCAGGATGTGCTCGCCTTCATGACATTCCCAAAGGAGCATCGGGCCAAGATACACAGCACCAACCCGATCGAACGGCTCAATGGCGAGATCAAGCGGCGCACCGAGGTCGTCGGTATCTTCCCCAACGAAGAGGCGATCACACGCCTGATCGGCGCCATCCTACTTGAACAAAACGACGAATGGGCCGTCCAGCGCGGACGATACATGACCCTGGAAACCATCGCCCAACTCGGCGATGATCAGAACATCATGCTGCCCGCCGTGGCCGCATAATAATCCCGGCCAGACGGGCCGGAGAACGCAGTGAACCAGCTGCTGTTACACCACCCGACGGGACACGACC
>Ga0268266_10003098_pt1 | contig 16939 bp, 16 predicted proteins | sample KBSS13metaG_FD_190356 | JGI IMG/M metagenome (GOLD analysis project Ga0268266, IMG submission 190356) | Switchgrass rhizosphere microbial communities from Kellogg Biological Station, Michigan, USA - KBS S1-3 metaG (SPAdes) (version 2) | ecosystem: Host-associated > Plants > Roots > Rhizosphere...
GTTGGCAAGACCACGCTTGTGAATTCGATTGTCGGCTTCAACCCGCCACGTCGCGGCAAGGTCGTGTTCAAAGGCGAAGACATCACGCACCGGGCATCGTTCGAAACGGTTCGTGGCGGAATGGGACTTGTGCCGCAGGGCCGTCGCGTGTTTCCGACACTCGGCGTTGAGGAAAACCTTCTGGTCGCTGAGCGCAGCCCGGAACGGCACAACTGGAATCTCGAGCGCGTCTTCAAGTTATTTCCGCGGCTGCACGAGCGCCGCTACCAGCGGGCAAAAACGTTGTCCGGCGGCGAACAACAGATGCTGGCGATCGGCCGTGCGTTGATGACCAACCCTGACTGCCTGATCATGGATGAGCCGTCCGAAGGACTCGCCCCGATCATCATCCAGGGTCTATGGGAAGCGATCAGCACGCTGAAGAAGGAAGGTCTTTCCATTCTGCTCGTGGAGCAGAATGCCAATCTTGCACTCAAGCTCGTCGACTACGTGCATGTGATGAGCAAGGGCCAGGTGGTGTATTCGGCCAAACCCGAGGAACTGCGCGCCAACGAAGAGATTAAGTCCAGCTATCTCGGCATTTAGCGCACCTGCCCCGCCGAACTGCCTGCCCACCCGCAGCGGCGACGACACATTGCCCACGGGCTTTACTTCACGGAACGGCTTGAAGATGATGGCTGCAACTTGGTGTGCCATGGGGCGTGGCAAGCCCCGACTGACATCGCCTTGCTGCAAATAAGGCCCAATCGATCGGTGACACGGTCGGCAAAGGCCAATCAAAATGGGAGGAAATCAATGTCTCGCAAAGTCACGCGTCGTAAATTCATGGCTGGAACGGCGGCGGGCGCTGCCGCGGCGGCGTTCAATTTTCCGATGCCCGCCATCGCGCAGGCTGCACCGTTCAAGCTGGGTCTGCTCACCGTCAAGACCGGCCCCCTCGCCCAGGGCGGCATCCAGATGGAACAGGGCATCGTCACGTACCTGAAAGAGAAGAACTACACGTTCGCGGGCCGCAAGGTCGAATTCATCTCCGCAGACACCGGCGGCAACCCCGCGGGCACCAAGACGAAGGCACAGGAACTGATCGAGCGCGACAAGGTCGACACAATCGTCGGACCATTGGCGGCTTTCGAATTGCTCGCCATCACCGATTACATCGCGCAACAGAAGACGCCATGCATGAGCCTCGCGGCAGCCGAGGACATGACGCAACGTCGCCCGAACCCCTATTTCCTGCGCGCATCGGCCACCTCCTCTCAGGCCATGCATCCGATGGCGGATTTCGCCGCCAAGGAATTGAAGCTCAAGCGCATGATCACGGTCTCCGAAGATTTCGCCTTCGGCTACGAGCAGATGGGTGGCTTCCAGCAGACCTTCGAGGAAGCCGGCGGCCGCATCCTCAACAAGCTTTGGCCCCCGATCGTAACGCCGGACTACACGCCCTACCTGGCGCAGATCCAGGATTGCGATGGCGTGTGCCAGGGATTTGCCGGATCAAACCCGTTGCGCTTCATGAAGCAATACGCCGCGGCGGGTCTGAAATTCCCAGTTGTAGCCGGCGAAACCGGTGGCGACGACGCGCTCTTGCGCTCGTTCGGTGAGGAAGCCGTCGGCCTCTACAGCTGCTGTCCTTATACGCTTGACCTCGAGACCGACAGCAACAAGCGTTTCGTTGCCGCCATGAACAAGGACTATGGCGTCGATCCCGGTTTTTATTGCGCCGGCCTTTACGTCAACGGCATGGTCATCGACGCAGGCTTGCAGAAGACGGGCGGCAAGTCGGACGACAAGGCCGAACTGATGAAGGCGCTCAGGTCAGTCGCGCTCACTGATACTCCGCGTGGTCAGATCAGGTTCGACAATTACGGCAACGTGGTTGGGGACTTCTACGTACGTCACATCGAGATGGCGAACGGCAAACTCATCAACAAGACGGTGAAGACATACAAGAATGTGAGTCAGTTCTGGACTTACGATGAGAAAAAGTTCCTCGAGCAACCGGTCTATTCGCGAAACTATCCACCGCTCAAGTCGTAATTGTCGGCAGTCGCGGGCGCCGCGAGGCGCCCGCGGACTATTTAACGCGTCGGGCGCGGGGAAGATTGCGGAATGACTTTTTGGCTGGTGCTGACGGCCAACAGCATTACCTTCGGTGGTCTGCTGTTTCTGCTGTCGGCGGGCTTCTCCCTCATCTTTGGGCTGATGCGGATCCCGAACCTGACGCACGGCTCGCTGTTCATGCTGGGCGCCTATATCGGCGCGACCTTCGTCATCGGCATGTTCGGCGTGAAGTTGAACTTCTGGCTGGCCGCCGTGCTCGCAACGCTCAGCGTCGCATTCCTTGGCGCATTGGCCGAACGGTTCCTGCTGCGCCGTCTGCCGGGTGACCAGCTGGCCCAGGTGCTGGTAACGCTCGGCCTGTCCTTCATGGCGGCGGATCTTTGCCTCATCGTATGGGGCGGCGATCCTCTTTCGGTCGCGACACCGCCAGAACTGGCCGGTTTCGCGCGTCTCGGCGTTCTTGTTTTTCCGAACTATCGCCTGGCAATCATCGTCATCGCCGCAATCGTCGCAATCGCCCTTTGGCTTCTTCTCGAACGCACCCGCCTCGGCGCGATGATCCGCGCCGGGGTCGACGATCCCGACATGGCGCGCGTCGTCGGCATCCGCGTGTCGCAATTGTTCACAATCGTCTTTGCTCTCGGCGCCGGTCTTGCGGCTTTCGCCGGAATCATCGGCGGGCCGATCCTTTCGGTTTATCCCGGGCTCGATCAGGACATGCTGCCGCTCGCGCTAGTCGTGGTCATTCTCGGCGGCACCGGCAGTCTGCTCGGCTCCTTTGTCGGCAGTATCATTGTCGGTTTCATCTACAATTTCGGCCAGGCTCTCCTGCCCGAACTCGCCTATTTCGTCCTCTTCCTTCCGATGCTGCTCGTCCTGCTGCTGCGGCCGCAGGGCCTTTTCGGCAGGCATGTGCCATGAGCGGGCGCTATTTCGCTCTCGGCGTTGTCATCGTCGCGCTTGCGACGCTGCCGTACTGGATGACCGGTGTCTATTACGTCAACGTCGCCAGCCAGATCCTGTTCTACGCAATCTTCGCGCTCGGGCTGAATGTGCTCGTTGGCTACGCGGGATTGGTTTCGCTCGGCCACGCAGGCCTCTTCGGTGTCACCGCCTACGCCACCGGCTATATGCTGCAGCTTGGCTACGGGCATCCGGTTGCGATTCTCGTTGCCCTCGTCGTCAGCGTGATCGCGATGGCGATGTACGCAGCGCTGTCGCTGCGTTCGACGGGAATCGGTTTCATCATGATCACCCTGGCATTGGGCGAAATCCTCTGGGGCCTCGCCTATCGCTGGATCAGCCTGACGGGTGGCGACAACGGCCTGAGCGTGCAGACGCGTCCCGCGCCCTTCGGATATTCGCTGTCAGATGCGAATGCATTCTATTACGCGACCCTCATTGTGTTCCTGCTGTCGCTCGTCGCGATATCAGTTTTCGTACGCTCGCCCCTCGGCGCAGCATTGAAAGGCACGCGCGATCAGCCACGCCGAATGAATGCGCTTGGCTACCATGTCTGGGGCATCCGTTTCATTGCCTGCCTGTTCTCGGGATTGCTGACCGCGGTTTCCGCAATTCTGTTCGTCTACTACACGCAATTCATCAGCCCGCAGACACTGGCCCTCACCTCCTCCGCCGAAGTCCTGCTGATGGTGATTTCCGGCGGTGCCGGCACGCTGCTCGGGCCGATCTTCGGCGCCGGGCTGGTGGTCGTGGTCAAGACGGTGGTGAGTGGTTTCATCGAGCGATGGAATTTCCTGCTGGGCGCCATTTTCGTCGCGATTGTCATCCTGATGCCGGAAGGACTTGTGCCGGGCAGCGTGCGCCTGTGGCGGCTGGCATGGCGAAAGCGTGAGTCCGCAGCGACAGTTGTTTCCGGTGGCGCGGAGGCAAAGTCATGAGCGCGCTCACCATCAAGAAACTTTGCAAGTCGTTCGGCGGGCTGCACGTCACGACCAACGTCGACCTGAACGTTGAACCCGGTGAACGACGCCTGATCATCGGTCCCAACGGGGCGGGAAAAACAACTTTGTTCAACCTGATTACCGGAGAACTCACGCCCGATTCCGGGGCGATCGAGCTCTTTGGTCAGGATATCACGCACGTGCCAAGCCGGCGCCGTGCTCACCTCGGCATGGCGCGCACCTATCAGATCATCACCTTGTTCGCGCGCGACACGATCATTCACAACGTGACGCTCGCGTTGCTTGGCCTGTCGCCCTCGCGGTGGAATCCCGTGATCGACCTCCGACGGCAGGGGCATTTCGTCGAGGACGCTCAAAAGGCCCTGGAGCGTGTCGGTCTCGGGCACATCGCAAACCGGCCTCTGGCGCAGACTTCTTACGGCGAGCGCCGGCGCGTCGAGATAGCGATGGCGTTGACGCAGAACCCGAAAGTGCTTCTGCTCGACGAGCCTTTCGCAGGTCTGTCGATCGACGAGCGGCGCGATGTGCATCAGCTGCTGCTCGCTATCCCGCGCGACGTCACCATCGTGATGATCGAACACAATATGGATGTGGCGCTGGAATTCGCCGAACACATTACGCTGTTGCATTTCGGCGAGGTCATCGTCGAAGGCAATCGGGCCGAGGTTGTCGCCGACCCTCGTACACGGGAGGTGTACCTTGGCCACTAGCGCGCTCAGCCTCAGCCATATCGATGCCTTCTACGGCGACAGCCATGTGCTCGGCGATGTTTCGTTCGAGCTGGGCGAAGCCCGCATGCTTGGCTTGCTCGGGCGCAACGGCGCCGGAAAATCCACCTGCATGAATGTGACGATGGGCCTGCTGCCGCCCCGGCGCGGCGAGGTCGTGGTTTTTGGCGAGTCGGTCGGCGGCAAATCGCCCGAGATGATCGCCGCGCGCGGTGTCGCGCTGGTGCCGCAGGGACGCCGTATCTTCAAAAGCCTGACGGTGCGGGAGAATCTGGTGGTCGCCGCCCGCAAGCCGGATCCAGGAAGCAAGCATGCGCCCTGGACCGTCGACACCGTGTTCGGAATGTTTCCGCGCCTCAACGAACGCCGCAATCAGATCGCCGCGCACCTTTCGGGCGGAGAACAGCAGATGCTCGCGATCGGGCGCGCTTTGATGGGCAATCCGCGCGTGTTGCTGATGGACGAACCATCGGAAGGGCTGGCCCCGCAGATCGTTGCCGAGGTGATGGCGACGATCCGCAAATTGAAGGAAAGCGGCTTGTCGATCGTGCTGGTCGAGCAGAACCCGAAGCTGGTGTTCGACGTCGCCGACGACATCGTCATCCTCAATACCGGGCGCGTCGCCGTCGTCTCCACGCCTGCAAAACTGGAAAAAGACGGCGTCGATCTGCGTCAACATCTCGGGGTGTTTTAGGGAGTTTCCACATCGTCATGGCCGGGCTTGACCCGGCCATCCACCTCTTGAATGAGGAGCACTGAAAACGTGGATGCCCGGCAAGGCCCGGCATGACGCAACCAATAGAGGCATTCGAAATGGCTGACATCTGGAACAAATACGCGGACACCGCAGCACGCAAACATGGCAAACCAGGGCGTGAGGTGCGGCCAAAGAGCATCACTATCGATGCTCACACGCATATTGCCGTGCCGCGTGCCGGCGAATTCATCAAGCCGCACCTCGATGTCAGCACCATTCCACTGGCGCATTTTGCATCGGCGGAAACCAAGGCCATCAACGCCAAGCAGGAAGCGGACATCCGCGGTTGCATGACCGGCTACGACGAGCGATTTGCCATCATGGATAAAATGGGCGTCGACATGCAGCTGGTGATGCCGCCGCCACCGCAATGTTATCACACGGTCGCGCTTGAATACGCGGTGCCGGCCGCGCGCATGATCAACGAAGGCGTCGCTGAATTCGTCTCGCGTCACAAGGATCGTTTCATTCCGTGTGGCACCGTGCCAATGCAGGACGGCAACGAGGCGGCGAAAGAGCTCGAGCACTGCATGAAGACGCTCGGGTTCAAGGGCGTCGAAATACTTACCAACGTCGCGGGCAAGGAACTGTCCGATCCTGCTTTTGCACCATTCTGGAAGAAGGCCGAGGAACTCGGCGCGCTTGTGATCATCCATCCGAATGGATTCACCGAAGGGCAGCGACTCTCGCGTCACTACTTCAACAACGTCATCGGCAACCCGTTCGAAACGACGCTCGCCCTGCACTATCTCATCTTCGACGGCGTGCTTGAGCGTCATCCCAATCTGAAGATCTTTGCCATGCACGGGGGCGGCTATCTCGGCGCTTATTCCGGCCGCATCGATCATGCCTGGGGCGCCCGCTCGGACAGCCATGCGAATCTCCCGAAACCGCCGACCAGCTATCTGAAGAAGGTCTATGTCGACACTGTCGTGTTCACCCCAGGACAACTGAAAGCGCTGGTCGATACGTTTGGGCTCGACCACGTGATCATGGGAACCGACTATCCTTTCGACATGCTGGAACACGATCCGATCGGCCACGTCGCCTCGGTCGACAGCTTTGACGAAAAGACGCGCGCCGCGCTCGTCGGCGGCAATGCCAAAAAGATGCTGGGGATGTAGGCCGGCCTACGTGATGGCCGGGCTTGTCTCGTGTGGTACCGCATCCCAACTAGGTCATTGCCGGGCTTGACCCGGCAATCCATGATGCCGATACGCCACCATCCGCTGAACGTCATCATGGGTGCGCGGGTCAAGCCCGCGCATGACCCAGAGTGTGGGGTGCGGACAGAGTGCCGCGGTGGACGCGGCATTGTGTGGCACCGCGTCTCAAAGAGGTCATGGCCGGGCTTGTCCCGGCCATCCACGACTTTTTTGCTTCAAGTCGGTAAAGACGTGGATGCCCGGCACAAGGCCGGGCATGACAGTGAAATTACACATATAGAAAATCGAGCACGGCCGTCTCGGCAATGACCGCCGCGTCGGTGCTATGCCTGCCGGCACGCGCCTGCTCTTCAGCGGTGCGCGTCGCCTGCAGATAGGCTCCGAGGTGGCGCGCGCGTTCGATGATGCGGCAGTTCTGTGAAAACCGCATAGCCTGATAACGCCTGAGCGCGCTCTCGACGTCCGGCTCTTCCTGCAGTGCCTGGGCCAGTGCGGCTGCATCGTCGGCCGCCTTGGAAACGCCGGCGGCCACGTGCGGCCTCGCGACAAACGCCGCATCGCCCACGATTGCGACGCGGCCGAACGCCATGCGCGGGGATTCCAGATCGTAGATCGGCTGTAGGATCAGCTCTTCGATGAGCCGCACCACCTGCCGGAATTGCGGCGCGACCAGACGTTCGGCGTCGGCACGCATCTCGGCGATCGCCTCACGACGGATCAAAGGCGGCGGTATCGATATTGCGTGGGTTACTCCTCGCTCGTCGGTGAGCAGCCACCGAAGTTTGGTCGCCTCATCGGCAGGTCTGTACCAGACGACGTTGTAGCGGCGATAACCGGGACGCAGATCGTTGTCGGGGCCCGCCACCGGATAGCCGAGGAATTGTTCACCCGGCGGCAGGCCGAACGACATGTATTCAAACAGTTCGCTGTGCACATCCGCGGGAAACACCCGTTCGGGGATCAGTGCGCGCCAGGCGCTGTAGCCGGCGTAACGGGGCGTGACATTCGGCAGGCACTGCTGGCGCACCGTCGAGCGGATGCCATCAGCGCCGACAAGCAACTCGGCCTGCACAATTTCTCCATCGGAAAATTGCGCCTGCACCGAATCCGCATCCTGAGTGAATCGCGACAAGCCGCGGCCGCGATGATAGTGCTCCGGTGGAAAGGCGTCGCGCAGCAGGCGATAGACGCGCTCCCAGGCCGTCAGCACCTGCGGGCATTCGATTTCATGCGTCAACTGCCCTTCGGCGTCGATGATTTTGCGCGTCGTGACGTGGACGCCGAGATCCTCGGTGGCAAGACCAAGCGCGCGCAACCGCTCGATCAGTTCGTATTGCGCCACGATGCCTGCGCCGCGCCCGGACAGCTCGCTGTCCACCCTCTCGAAAATGTCGACGTTCCACCCCGCCCGGCGCAACAAAAGCCCGCTGAGCAGGCCGCTCATCGAACCGCCGATAATTATTGCGCGTTTCTCGTGGGCCCCAGCCACCTGTCAGCCTCGATCTTTCCGTTTACCCATTTATCCTATATATGAAAGTCGACAGCTTTGGAGGAATCCCCATGGCACTGACCATGCTCGACAAGCAAGCCGAGAAAAAGGACAAGACGCAGTGGCCGGCAGACATTGCCGCCGAGTTCGAGCGTGAGCGCAAGAATCCGAACCCATGCGTCGGATCGACGCTGCTGTCGGAAAACGAACGCACGCGCGTGTGGATCATCCGTCTCGCGCCCGGCGAACGCATTGGCTTCCACCGCCATGTCCTCGATTATTTCTGGACCTCGGTGTCCGGCGGCCGCGGCCGTCAGCACGTGCACGATGGCACGACGGTCGAATACACTTATCAACCCGGCGAAACGCGGCACGAGACTTACGGAAAAGATGAATTCAAGGTCCACGATCTTGAAAATCTTGGCGACCGCGAAATGGTTTTCATGACCGTCGAGTTCAAGGACAGCGCGAACAAGCCGATGACGCTGCCCGCCGGCGTACGCCCACAGTCCGCCGCCGCCTGAAGCCCATAATTTTGTCACGCCCGCCGTAGGCAGCAGCCCACGGCGGGCGTTTTATTTGCCGCACTTGCAAAGCTTCGGCTGATCGTTCAATAGGCTAGCCAAAGAACGGGGCTTCCTGCACACTGCCGCAAAATCCGTGGCAGCAGGGCGGTTGCTGTGGGATAAATAAAAACGCAAAGCTTCAGAGGGGAGTAACGCCGGCAATTCGATAGCTGATCGCGGTCGCGCATCGTTCGGGCGAACTGTCTGGCAATGCATAGCGGCGGCGAGCCGGTTTTAAGCGCGGATGGATATTTCCTTCGATCTGCTGATGAACGCGATTGTCGCGGGGCTTTTGCTCGGCGGATTCTATGCCGCCGTTACCGCCGGCGTTTCGATTTCCTTCGGCATGCTCGACATTGTGAACATCGCGCACCCGGCGTTCATCATTCTCGGATCCTACATCGCCTATATCATCAATATCGAGCTCGGGATCGATCCGATCGTGGTGAGCATCGTGATGCTGCCGGCGTTCTATGTACTCGGCACTTTCATCTACCAGGTTTACTACCTGTCGTTTGAAAAGCGTGGACAGGAATCCCTGCGCGGGCTCGCCTTTTTTTTCGGCTTGTTGTTCGTCACTGAGGTGCTTTTGATTCTCGTCTTTGGCGTCGACTATCGTTACGTCGAGGCGAGCTACATCGGCCCAAGCCTGCATCTCGGCAATGTGGACTTTCCGCTGCGCATGCTGGTGCCCTGCATCACAGCGCTTGTCCTGTTCGGTTTGTTGCACCTGTTCGTGACGCGCACGTTTACAGGCCGCGCTATCATGGCCGTCTCACAGGATCAGCTTGCACTGCAGTTGATGGCGGCGGACCCGATCCGCATCAAACGCATTGCCTTTGGCATCTCCATCGCCACAGCATCCATTGCCGGCGCGCTTTTGATCATCATCCAGCCCGTCGAGCCCTCGGTCGGCCGCGAATATATCGGCCGGGTCTTTGCCATTTGCGTCCTCGGCGGCCTGGGGAGCCTGCCGGGCACACTGGTCGCAGCGATGTTGCTGGGCATCATGGAGAGCATAACTTCGACGTTCTACGGGCCGTCCTGGGCGCCGGCGGTTTCATTCGGATTCCTCTTACTCACGCTCGCCTTCCGGCCGGCGGGATTGTTCGGACGATAAGCCGTGAGCACAACACGCTTCACATTGATCTGCGTGCTGGTTGGACTGGTGGTCTACGTGTCCGGCCACCTGCTCGGCATCGGCTATCTGTTCTTCGCCGGCTACACGATTCTGCAATTCATCGTTCTGGCGTCAGCCTGGAACATCCTCGGCGGCTACTGCGGATACGTGAATTTCGGCTCGGCCGCGTTCTTCGCGCTTGGCGCTTACTCCACCGTGTTTTTCTACAAATTCAACCCGCTGCCGATTCCGATCCTGATCATTCTCGGTGCGGTGGTGTCAGGCATTGTCGGGTTCGGCATGGGTTACCTGACGTTGCGGTTACGCGGCGCCTTCTTCGCAATCGCGACGCTCGCGATGGCCGTCGTCTTGCAGACTCTGGTGGTCAACTGGTCCTACGTCGGCGGTTCGCGCGGTGCCTATATCGTGCGCGCGGACACGGTCGACATCGGTGGTTACACGATCGAATACATCGAATATCTGTTTCTGCTGATGATGGCGGTTGCCATTCTTTCGATCGTCATCTCGCGCACGATCGCACGCACGCAGCTCGGCTTCGGTTTTGCCACCATCCGCGACGACGAACTGGCGGCGGAAGCTTCCGGCGTGCCGACTTTGCGGCTCAAATTGATCGCCACCACGATCTCCGGAGCGTTGATGGGCATGGCGGGCGCGCCATTCCCGTACTACATCGGCTATCTGCAACCGGCTTCGGCCTTCGGGCTTGAATACGGAGTCAACTCCATCGCCATGCCGATCATCGGCGGAACGACGAGCTGGGTCGGCCCTGTGATCGGGGCCATTCTGCTCGGCTCGCTGCAACAGATCGCCACGGTGACCATTTCTTCAGCGGTGAACCTGCTGATTGTCGGCCTCTTGCTGGTCGCATTCGTCGTGATTGCGCCCAACGGTCTTGTCGGACTGATCCAGGATCGCCTTCGCGCGCGGAGGGACGGCAAGTGAGCCCACTGTTGCACGTCAGCAATATCAGCAAGCGCTTCGGAGGCTTTGTCGCGCTCGATGGCATCGAGCTTGAAGTGCAGCCGGGCGAACGTCTCGGGCTGATCGGCCCGAATGGTTCTGGCAAAAGCACCTTGGTCAACTGCATCTGCGGCGCCCTGCAGAACGAACAGGGCAGCGTACATTTCGACGGCCAAGCCGTGGACGGACTGGCTGCCCATCAACGCACACATCGCGGGCTGGCGCGGAGCTTCCAGCTCCCCCGCCCGTTCGTGAGCCTCAACCTCGCCGATAACCTGCGCGTGCCGATGCTGTACACGGTGCACAAGCGCTCCGGTCCGCTGCACGGCGACAGTATCGACGCCCGCTGCGTCGAACTGCTGCGGCTGGTCGGGCTCGATCATAAGGCGCGCCATATGCCGCGCGACCTGACGCAGGTCGAAATGCGCAAGCTCGAGCTCGCGCGCGCCGTCGCCGCCGAGCCCAAATTGTTGATCGCCGACGAATCGATGGCCGGCCTGTCGCACTCCGAGATCGAGGATATCCTCACGCTTCTGAAGCAGCTCAACGAGCGTGGAATCACGATCATTCTCATCGAGCACATCATGAGCGCGGTCATGAGCTTCTCGCAGCGCCTCGTTGTGCTGGTCAGCGGCAAGAAAATCGCCGACGGCAAGCCGGAAGACGTCGTCAAGAATCCTGAGGTCGTGAGGGCATACCTTGGCCAGTAGCCTGACCATTCAGAGCGTGCACGCCGCCTACGGCGCCGTCCGTGTGATCGAAGACGTTTCGGTCATGGTGAAGTCGGGGGAAACGGTTGCCCTGCTCGGTACCAACGGCAATGGCAAGAGCACATTGATGAAGTGCGTGATGGGCATCGTGCGCCCGAAAGAGGGAAGCATCATCGCGGAGATCGACGGCGAAAAGCACGAACTGGTCGGGAGGACCACCGAGCAGATCGTGGATCTTGGGATCGCGCTGGTTCCGGAAGGTCGCCGGCTGTTTCCCAAGCTGACCGTCGAGGAAAATCTCCTTCTTGGTGCATTCCGCCCCAAGGCACGGCCAGACATCAAAGCCAATATGGACTTCTGTTTTGAGTCCTTCCCTCGTCTCGCCGAGCGCCGCCGTCAGCTCGCAGGCTCGATGAGCGGTGGCGAGCAGCAGATGCTGGCGCTTGCACGCGCGCTGATGCTGAAGCCGCGCATCCTTCTCGTGGACGAACCGTCAGTCGGGCTGGCGCCGCAACTCGTCGCACGCACCATCGATGCCATCAAGCTGCTGAAGGATCACTATCAGCTCACGGTACTGATGGCCGAGCAGAACTTCACGCAGGCGATCCGCATCGCGGATCGTGGCTACGTCATCGTGCACGGCAAGATTGCCTTCGAAGGCCGCTCCGCCGATGAACTGAACAATAACGATCTGGTGCGCAAGCTCTATATGGGCATGTAGCGCAAAGTCTGATCACGAAAATAGATACGGCGCGGGATTTCTCCCGCGCCGTTTTCATTTCAACGAAAACTACTGAACGGCTTTTTCGTACGGATAGATCACGTTGCCGGTCTTCAGGTCGGCGGGCGTGAGAACCGTCTGATAGCTCATACCCTTCCAGGTATCGAGGCCGGCGCCTTCCTTGATGTCATGGTATTGCACCTGCATCATGCCGGACTTCGTCCACTCGCCGCCGGGACCATACGACCAGTCACCCATGATGGTCTTGTGGGTGTTCTTGCGCAGGTAATCGGCGATCTTGTTGTCGTCGAGGCTCTTGGCCCCGGCAATCGCTTCACCGAGAAGGTTGATGTAAGCGTAGCCCCATCCGCCGAGATAGTAGCCGATCGGATCGACACCTTCCGCGCCCGCCTTCGCCTGGTATTTCTTGAAGAACTCCGCGGCGGGTTTCATCATCTTGTCGGACGGAACCCATGTCTCATAGTTGATGATGCCGTTGAGCTTGGGTCCAAGCTTTTGCTTGAAGACAGTCGCCTGCAGACCGACCATCGCGCCGCCGATAATCTTCGGCTTGTAGTTCAGCTCGCGGACCGCCTGCACGATGCCGACGGAGCCGAGCGGATAAGAGCAGACAATCACGATGTCCGGATTGGCCGCCTGCACCGCACGGATGATCGGGGTGTAGTCCGTCGTGGCCGGTGGATACTTCCGGTCATAGACGATGTTCACGTTGAACTTCTTGGCGTTCTCACGCGCGCCGTCGCAGGCGTTATTGGAGAACTCGGCATCCTCGACCACCAGCGCGACGGTCGAGGGCTTCGGATTCTGCTGTTGGGCGATCTGGAAGACGCCTTCGGTGAAGGACGGCTTGGTCTGCGGACCCGTCGGCAGCACCGAGAAGTATTTCGGATATTTGAACTCGTGGTTCACATCGAGCGCAAACAGGCTGACGAAGGTCTTGCCCTTCTGCATGACGACCGGCAGGGCCGGCGCGACCATGTTGGTGGCGTAGCCGCCGACCACGAGATCGACTTTGTCGACGTCGAGCAGCTTGGTGTAGATGCCGGGCACCGTCGAAGGATTGCTCTGGTCATCGTAGTAGACGAGCTTGACCGGGCGTCCGAGCAATCCGCCTTTGGCGTTTATTTCTTCTTCCCAGATTTTCATGCCCAGAAGCGCCTGCTTGCCGTTGGCGGCGAGCGGACCAGTCTGCGCCATACCGAAGCCGATCTTGATCGGCTCTTTATTTTGCGCAGTTGCACCCCCGACGAACATCGCGCCGGCCGCAACGGCTAGAGCCGTTCCGGCGAACAACGCCAATGTCCGGGACTTGAGGTTTTGCAGCATATTTTCTCCTCCCATAAACCTCGTTTTATTTTCGATGGCGGGATAATGACAGCGCCCGATGCAATGGTCCACCGGGCGCGTCAGAAAGTCCCGAAAGATTAGACCAATGGCCGACGGTTGCCTTTAAAACGCGCACACCAAAGCAATTTTTGCGGTGCCGCACGCCAATGCCGGACCGTGGGCCAAGGTGGGAAGGCCTACTGCCTCGCCTTTTCGAATGGATAGATCACGTCAGCCGACTTGTATTCGGTCGGCGTAATGATGGCTAAGGTGTCCACGTTCTTGAACTGGTCGACGCCATTGCCCTTGATCCCGCGGAATTGCGCCTGAAAGATCCGTGACTTCGCCCATTCGCCGTTCTTGCCGAACGATATGTCGCCGACAATGGTCTTGTACGTGTTCTTGCGGAGGTGCTCGGCAAGCTTGGCATCGTCGACGCTTTTGGTCGCCGCGATCGCCTGTCCGAGGACGTCCAGATAGGCGTAGCTGAACGGCGCCATGTAGTAGCCGAGCGGATCGACGCCCGCTTTCGCCGCGCGGTCCTGATACTTCTGCAGGAAATTTTCCGTGCCCTCGAACATCAGCGATTTCGCCGGCAGCCAGAAGTCATAGTTCATGTAGCCGTTCAGCGCCGGACCGAGCTTGGTCTTGAACACGGTCGACTGCAGCCCGACCATGGCCCCGCCAATCATCTTCGGATTGAGCTTGGCTTCGTTCGCGGCAAGAACCATTCCCACCGAGTCGAGCGGATAAGAACAGATCACCACGAGATCGGCATTGGTGGCCTGAATCGCCCGCACGATCGGCGCGAAGTCGGTGGTGGAAGGCGGATAGCTCTTGTCGTAGACGATCTTCAATCCTGCTTTCTGGGCGTTCTCGCGGGCGCCGTCGGATGCGTTTTTGGAGAACTCGGCGTCGGCGGCAACGATAGCAACCGTCGTAGGCTTCGGATTCTGCGCCATCGCCGTGTCGAAGAATCCCTTGGTGAAGGATGTCTTCGGTTCAGGCCCCGAGGGGATCATGGCGAAGTACCGGTCGTAGTTGAAATCGGTATTCACACCGAGACCGTACAGACCGATAAACACTTTCTTGCGCTGCACGACCACCGGCATCGCGGGCGCCAGCATATTGGTGCCGTAGCCGCCGACGATGACGTCGACCTTGTCGACATCGAGCAGCTTGCTGTAGATGCCCGGCACCGTGGATGGATTGCTCTGGTCGTCGTAGTGAACAAGTTGCACCGGCCGTCCGAGAAGACCGCCTTTGGCGTTGATTTCCTCGACCCATATTTCCATCGCGACCAGCGCGGATTTGCCGTTCGGCCCGAGCGGACCGGTTTCCGCAATGCCAAAACCGATCTTGATCGGCTGCCTGTCCTGCGCCGCAGCCGGCGCGATCGCACCAAACGCAGCGAGCGCGACGATCAGGCCGACAAATGTCGCCGTTTTCAGATTCCGAAACATGGCACGCCTCCCAAACGAATTATGATTTTGAAAATTTTTAGCCCAATCGCCGCGCCCACACCAGTCATGTGAACCGCGCAAAGGGACGCTTAAACGCCCTCGACCATGATGGTTTCGACCTCACCGGCTCCACTGCGCCGGAACGCGGCGGCTTTATCGTATTCCGGCGATCTGAAGCAGGCGACGCCCTGCTCAAGGGTTGGAAATTCGATCACGATGAACCGGTGGAATTTGTCCGGGCCTTCCATGATCTCGAATCGTCCGCCGCGCGCGAGAACTTTGCCGCCGAATTTCGCGATAATGGCGGGAACCAGGTCGGTGTATTTCTTGTATTCGGCGGGATCATTGATCTTCGAACGCGCAACCCAGTAAGCGGGCATTGAACTCTCCTCGTCGTCATGGTCGGGCTTGTCCCGTCTTGAATGATAAGACAGTAAAGACATGGATGCCCGACACAAGGTCGGGCATGACAGGGGCCAAACGGAGTCCAAGCAAAATGCCACGCAAGCTAGTCGACATTTCAGTGCCGCTCGAAAACGACGTGGCAGCCGATCCGCCGGGCTATGGGCCGAAGATCGAATATCTCGATCACCAGGCCACGGCCGGCGACATCCTCAAATTTTTTCCCGGCATGAAAAAAGAAGACCTCCCCGACGGGGAAGGTTGGGGAATCGAATGGATTCGCCTGACCACGCATTGCACGACCCATCTCGATGCGCCCTGGCATTTCGCCTCGACGATGGATCACGGCAAGCGCGCGATCACGATCGATGAGGTTCCCCTCGATTGGTGTTTCCAGCCGGGAGTGAAACTCGACTTCCGGCATTTTCCCGACGGCTATGTCGCGACCGCAAAAGATGTTGAAGCTGAACTCAAACGCATCGGCCACACGCTTTCGCCGCTTGAGATTGTCGTCGTGAACACGAGTGCCGGCACCGCCTATGGTCGTCCTGATTATGTCTCCAGGGGTTGCGGCATGGGACGCGAGGCGACGATGTACCTGTTGGAACGTGGCGTGCGGGTGACGGGCACCGATGGCTGGAGCTGGGACGCGCCATTCATCCATACGATGAAGAAGTACGCCGAGACACGAGATGCATCATTGATCTGGGAAGGCCACCGCGCCGGGCGAGAGATCGGCTACTGTCATATCGAAAAGCTGCACAATCTCGAGGCGCTGCCATCCAAAGGCTTCACCGTGAGCTGCTTTCCGGTAAAGGTGCGTGGCGGTTCCGCCGGCTGGACAAGGGCGATTGCGATCATTGACGCTTGATTGCCCACCGCGCCGGGCTATAGCATCCGGCCCAACAAAGTCCGGGGTAAAAAACCTCGGCAAAGCAAGTGTTTCCAGGGAGGATTCACGTGGACAGACGCCGATTTGTCGCCGGGAGCGCCGCCACGGCCGCGGCCTTCAGCCTGCGCCCCGCTTTTGCTGAAGATCCTTATCCAACTCGCGCCATAACCTTCATCAATCCGTTCCCGCCAGGCGGCGCCGCCGACGTCGTCGGCCGTCCATTGACCGCCGTGCTCGAGCCGATTCTGAAACAGCCCTGCATCGTCGAGACAAAAGCTGGCGCGGCCGGACAGGTTGGCGGTCAGGTCGCAGCCACGGCCAAGCCGGACGGATACACACTGCTCATCCACATCGTGTCGATTTCGGGATTCGCTGAAGTCGATAAATTGTTCGACCGAGCGCCCAAATTCACGCGCGCCGATTTCATCCCGATCGCGCGGCTTACGTCAGGACCCATGGTCCTCGTCGTCAACGACCAGACACCCTATAAGTCGCTCAAGGAACTGGTCGACGACGCCAAGGCAAATCCGGACAAGCTTATCTTCAGTTCATCCGGCCTTTACGGCGCGCTGCATCTGCCGGCCGCACTTTTCATGAAGGCCGCAGGCATC
>Ga0268266_10003099_pt1 | contig 16936 bp, 15 predicted proteins | sample KBSS13metaG_FD_190356 | JGI IMG/M metagenome (GOLD analysis project Ga0268266, IMG submission 190356) | Switchgrass rhizosphere microbial communities from Kellogg Biological Station, Michigan, USA - KBS S1-3 metaG (SPAdes) (version 2) | ecosystem: Host-associated > Plants > Roots > Rhizosphere...
AGGCCTGCTGCTCATCGCGCCAGTTGGTGAATTCGGCGGGGACGCCCGGGTAGGCATTGGGCCCGGTCTGCTGGTTTCTGAGCAGGCCGACCAGGTCGCCGCTCGACCGGATCAGGCTTTCGAGCGAGTCCACGGGCTGCATGGAGATTCCCACCTTGGCTGATGCTTGACGCCCTTTAAGATATATTGGACCCTAATTGGGCGTCAACGAGCCTCTTTCATTCCAATTTCGTACTTTTTGGATCCAATTCTCGATGCCCCGCCGCGACCACGCCATTCCGAGACCGGGAAAACATGCTCAGACGCTGCTGGTGGGCGTGCTCCCGGAACAGGGCCTCCGCACGGGCCCCATCCCGCTCCCGGATGGCTTCGACAATGGCGTGATGACAGCCATGGGCCCGGAACAACAGCTCGTAGGCGCGTGCGATTCCAACTTGATCGAACAGCAACACCGAGGGGGCCACAAACGGCAGCAGGTTCAGCCGATCGACGATCTGTTTCAACAGCGGCGAGCCGCAGTTATCCACTACGAGCCGATGGAACCGCCCATTCATGATGCCGTATGACTGCTCATCGGCCGGTCGCAGGCGCCGCTCGGCAAACAGCCGATCGCCGCTTTGCAGACACTCATCGAGCTCGGCCCGCACCTGGGGGCTGGCGCCCTGCTGGGCCAGTAGTCGCGCCGCGTGGCCTTCGAGCATTGCACGCAATTCCAACGCCTCCCAACATTCCTTCTCGCTGAAGGATTTGACCGCGAAGCCGCGTTTGCCGACCGGCTCGAGCAGTCCCTGCGTGGCGAGGTTGGGCAGGATGTGCCTGATCGGGGTCCGGGAGATTCCCAGTCGTTCCGCGAGACCCTGTTCGGTCACACGCTCGCCCGGCGCCAACTCACCGGACAGGATCATCTCCTTGATGCGACGCATGATGGGCGCGTCAGCGATATCACTGGTGCGGGTACGCAAAGTAAGAACCAACTCGGCGGCTACGGTGTCCCCCGCAGGGGACTGGACCGGTATTCTAACGAGAAATGTTCACCTGCCGGAAGTGCTCGCATGTTGAGCAATCCCGCCCACAGACCCGTCCTGGCGTTGCTGTGCGGGTTACTGTGTGACGAAGATATCTGGCGTGACGTCATTGCAGCACTGAACACCGAAGTTGACGTCAGGATCTTCAGCTTTCCGGGCTTTTCTTCCCTTGCGGACATGGCCTCGCACGTTCTGGCTTGCGTGCAAGGTCCCTTCGCGGTCGCCGGACACTCAATGGGCGGGCGCGTCGCACTCGAGGTTGTACGTCGCGGCGGGGGGCGCGTTTCCGGTATCGCGCTACTGAACACTGGAGTGCACCCGCCCGCCGAGCACGAGACGGCCACTCGCGGCCGACTCGTGAGCGTGGCGCGCACTGCTGGAATGTCAGCACTCGCGGCCGAATGGTTGCCACCGATGCTCAATCAAAGCGGTCCCGCGCGCCCCGAGATGCGAGCCCGTCTGACGGCAATGGTCGAACGCTCCGCACCGGAAAGCTTTGCCGCGCAGGTCCGCGCTCTGTTGACTCGACCCGACGCGGCCCCGGTATTGGGTGGCTTGGAGGTTCCGACGCTGCTGCTGACCGCAACGGGCGATACGTGGTCGCCGCCTCAGCAACATGAAGCAATGCGTGAGGTCTGTCCGCGGGCTGAGCTCATTGTCGTCCCCGAAGCGGGCCACATGCTGCCAGTAGAACAACCGATCGCGGTGGCGGCCGCCCTGGACAGGTGGTTGGCGCGTGTAGGAGATGCCTCGAGGCTCGGGCAAATCAACTCCAGGGTGGCGCTATGACTCAGCACGGTGAGCTGCTGTGGACGCCGACCGCCGCGCGCCTCGAAGCTGCGAATGTGACGCTCTTCATGAAGTGGTTGGAACGCGAACGCGGCTTGTCGTTCGCTGACTATGCCGCCCTGTGGCGCTGGTCCGTGACCGACCTGGAGGGCTTCTGGGGCGCCCTGTTCGACTATTTTCGGATCGAGTGTTCGGCACCGCCCACCTGTGTGTTGGGACGGCACAGCATGCCCGGTGCGCAATGGTTTCCGGGAGCCCGGCTCAACTATGCCCAACACATCCTGCGGCGGGAGCGCGAGGGCGGCGATGCCCTGCTGTTCGCAAGCGAGAGCCGTCCGCTCACAGCTGTCAGTTGGCACGACCTGGGGGAGCAGGTCCGCAAACTCGCTACCCGCCTGCGTGAGGCGGGAGTGACACCGGGCGACCGTGTCGTGGGCTGGATGCCGAACATCCCGCAGACCATGGTTGCCATGCTCGCCACGACAGCCATTGGGGCCATCTGGGCCTGTTGCTCTCCGGATTTCGGCGAACGCGGCACGCTCGACCGGTTGGCACAACTGCAGCCGAAAGTGTTGATCTGCGTCGATGGCTATCGCTATGGCGGCAAGGTATTCGACCGCCGCCCGCAATTGCGCGGCATTGTTGGCGGGCTTCCCGACCTGCAACACATCATCTACCTGCCCTACCTGGACACCGAATCAACCGGCGTGCCTGGTCTTTCAACTTCGCTCTGGAGCTCCCTCATGGACGGGCCGGGACCGAGTGAAGCCGAATTTCGCTACGAGCAGGTGCCCTGTGCGCATCCGCTGTGGATCTTGTTTTCATCCGGTACCACCGGTCTGCCGAAACCCATCGTGCAGGGTCACGGCGGCATCCTGCTCGAGAACCAGAAAAACGCCACCTTTCATTTCGACCTGCACCCGGGGGAACGACTGTTCTTCTTCACCACGACCGGGTGGATGTTATGGAATTTCCTCACCGGCACGCCGCTGACCGGCGCTCTCCCGGTTCTGTACGACGGACATCCCGCTTACCCTGACCCGGACCGGCTCTGGCAAATCGCTGACGAGGCCGGCGTGACTGTCTTCGGCGCGAGCCCTACGTACATCGAACAAATGGCCCGTGCCGGTATTGCGCCGGGTGAGCGCTATCCGCTGTCCAAGCTGCGCACGGTGAGCCTGGCGGGCTCGCCGGCGACGCCGGACTGTATGAGTTGGTTTTATCACAACGTCAAGGCCGATCTGTGGGTTGCCAATGGCAGTGGGGGTACTGACTGTTGCACGGGTTTCGTCGGTGGAGTACCGACTCTGCCGGTGCACGCCGGCGAGATACAGGCGCCCTCGCTCGGCGTCAGTGTCGAGTCATTCGATGAGCAGGGCCGCAGCGTTATCGACCAGGTCGGGGAATTGGTCATCACGCAGCCGATGCCCTCCATGCCGCTGCAATTCTGGAATGATCCGGGCGATGAGCGTTACCGGGAAACCTATTTTCAGGAGTATCCGGGGGTCTGGCGGCATGGAGACTTCTTCAGGATCGCAGCGGACGGCCGTTGTGTTGTGTTGGGGCGGTCCGATGCGACCCTCAACCGCTACGGGGTTCGTATCGGCACAGCCGAAATCTATCGGACGCTGGCCTCGCTGAGTGAGGTGCAGGATTGTTTGATCGTCAATCTCGACCTGCGCGACGGCGGCTTCTTCATGCCGCTGTTCGTCAAGCTTGCGCCGGGTTTGGCGCTGGACCCCGGGATCGAGTCCAGGATCCGGGAGCAATTGCGGCGCGAATACACCGCCCGCCACGTGCCTGACAAGATCTACGCAGTCCCGGCTATTCCCTACACCCTGACCGGCAAGAAGATGGAAGTGCCGGTGCGGCGGATACTGATGGGTGTCGCGCCGGACAAAGCCGCGAATCCCAGCGCCATGGCCGACCCGACAGCGCTGGAGTTTTTCATTCAATACCGCGAGCAACAGCAGGACTACGTCCGCTGAGCTCGATCCATGGGGGAACTACGCAATGGCAACAGTACAGTCACAGGTAGCCGCCTCACAATCCTGGCTGCAACCCAACTACTCCGCCGCTTCGGTGCGCACCCTGGCACGCAAGCCGGCGCTTTTTATCAACAACCAATGGGTCAGCTCGACGCATGGCGAAACGCTTGCAGTCGAGGATCCCTCATCCGGCAAGGAGATCGGCCGGATCGTCGATGCCTCGGATGCCGACGTGGATCGTGCGGTCGCGGCCGCCCGTGTGGCCTTCGATGACGGGCGTTGGTCGAATCTGCCGCCCAACAAACGCGAACGCATCATCAACGAGCTGGCCGATCTCATCGAGTCGCATGCGGCGGAATTTGCGGAGCTGGAGTCCATCGACAACGGCAAACCGATCGGCATGGCCAGCGCTGTCGATATCCCCGCCGCAGTAGATCAACTTCGTTATATGGCCGGATGGGCCTCGAAGCTCGGCGGCGAAGTCATTGAACCGCAATCAACACCGCGCGGCGCGTTCTTCAGCTATGTATCGCGGGAACCTGTCGGCGTCGCTGCCCAGATCGTACCGTGGAACTTCCCGCTCCTCATGGCCACTCTCAAAATCGCCCCAGCGCTGGCTGCCGGCTGCACGCTGGTGCTCAAGCCCGCTGAGCAGACATCGCTGACAGCGCTGCGCCTGGCCGATTTCGTCGCTGAGGCAGGATTTCCTCCGGGCGTAGTCAATGTCATCACCGGCAACGGTCATACTGCGGGCGATCGCCTGGTCAAACACCCGGACGTGGACAAGATCGCGTTCACCGGATCGACCGAAGTCGGCAAGCTGATCAACCGTAACGCCACCGATTCCCTGAAGCGCGTGACGCTCGAGCTCGGTGGCAAGTCGCCGGTAGTGGTGATGCCGGACGTGAACGTCGATGAAGTCGCGCCCGGAGCTGCCGGTGCGATCTTCTTCAACTCAGGCCAGGTCTGTATCGCCGGCTCGCGCCTGTTTGCCCACCGCTCGATCTTCGATCGCATGGTGGAGGGTGTGGCGGCGGCGGCCTCATTCTGGCAACCACGCCCCTCTCTCGATCCCGACGGCCACATGGGCCCGCTCGTGTCGAAGGAACAATTCGACCGGGTGATGCGCTATATCGATGCGGGCAAGCGCGATGGCGCATCTGTCGCCGTCGGCGGCGATGCCCCGGCCGCAAACGGCTACTACGTCAACCCGACAGTGCTCGTAGACGTAAAACCCAACATGAGTGTCGTCCGGGAGGAAATCTTCGGACCGGTCGTTGTCGCGCAGCGCTTCGAGGATCTGGACGAAGTCGCGAAAGCGGCGAATGACACCTGCTACGGCCTGGGGGCGGGCATCTGGACCCGGGATGTCTCGGCCATGCACCGGCTTGCAGCCAAAATCAAAGCCGGCACCGTGTGGGGCAATTGTCACGCAGTCATCGACCCCGCGCTGCCGTTCGGCGGCTACAAACAATCCGGGTTCGGACGCGAGCAGGCGCGCCAGGGTATTGAAGCGTACACCGAGCTCAAGACCGTCATTATCAAACTCTGAGTCAATTGGGAGGGCACGACCATGGCCAACAATGAGGCAGCCAATACGGTCATCTTCGACGTGCAAGACGGCATCGCCTGGGTCAGGTTCAACCGCCCGGAAAAGCGCAACTGCATGAGCCCCCGTCTCAACCGGGAAATGCTTCGCGTCCTGGACGCGTTGGAATTTCGTGATGATGTGGGCGTTCTCGTCCTCTCAGGCGAAGGGACTGCCTGGTCAGCCGGTATGGACCTGCAAGAATACTTCCGCGAGACGGAAGCGCTTGGCCTGCCGGGCGTACGTAAATCCCAACGCGAAGCGTACGCCTGGTGGGAGCGGCTGCGTTGGTATCAGAAAGTCACCATTGCCATGGTCAACGGCTGGTGTTTTGGCGGCGGGTACGGCCCGCTGTTCGCCTGTGACCTGGCCATTTGCGCGGATGAGGCACAGTTCGGCCTGTCGGAAATCAACTGGGGGATTCTGCCCGGCGGCGGCGCGACCAAGGTGGCGACCGAATTGATGACCCTGCGAAAAGCCATGTATCACGCCTTGCTGGGCGAAGCCCTGAGCGGTCCCCAAGCCGCGCAGTGCGGTCTCGTCAATGAATCCGTTCCTGCCGGCGAGTTGCGGGCCCGAGTGTTGGAATTGGCCAACAGGCTCCTGAAGAAGAACCTGGTCACACTCAAGGCCACCAAGGACGCCGTGCGGCGCGTCCGTGAAATGACATACAGCAACGCCGAAGACTATCTCATTCGCGCCCAGGAGGCGCTCAACTGGCATGACAAGTCCGACGGGCGTCACGCCGGCATGAGACAGTTCCTGGACGATAAATCCTACAAACCCGGTCTGGGCGAGTATGACAAATCCAAGTCAGCGGGTTGAGAGTGCGATAACAGCGCGAGAGCAGCGGCCAGCGAGCCCAAAGCCATGAGGGTGGCAACCGTTTGCAGTGAGCAACCTGCCTGGAACAAATAGCCCGCCACCGCGGGGGCAACTACCGCCCCGCCGCGACCCACACCGACTGCAAAGCCGGTGCCGGAGGCGCGTACGTGAGTTGGAAAAACCGTCGCGAACAGAGAATAGAATCCGGCAATGGTTGCATTGGCGAACGCGCCGGCCAGCGCGGCTCGCAGCGTCAGACTGGCGAGATCCGTGGCGCCGTGCCCGAACGCGACGATCATCGCACAGGTTCCGATCAGTGTCGCAATGGTCAAGTGTTTGAGTCCGACCCGGGTGGCCAGCAACCCGAAAATCACGCCTCCGGTGGCGCCACCGACATTGACCCACTGGAGCACGCCCGCCGCCGCCGCGGGGGCGAACCCCAGGTCGACAATGATTTTCGGCACCCACTTGAGGATGAAATACAGGCTGGTCACGTGCGCAAAGTAGGCGAAAGTCATCAGGACCGTCGTGACCGCCAGTCCCGCTCCGAACAGATCCGTGACTGAGCGGCCGATTCCCCGCTCAACCGGAACCGCGAGTGCGCTGATCGCTGCGTGTCCGTAACGTACGAGGATCCGGTTGATCCGCTCGAGCGCGTCCGGCGGCCGGGATCGCTCGAGGAAGGCGACTGACTCCGGTACGAGCCAGGCGGCGGTCGGAATCAAGAGGGCTGTCGCCACAGCGCCGGCCATGAACACGTCGCGCCAGGTTCCGCTCGCCAACAGATACTTGACGACGCTTCCTCCCAACACGCCACCGAGGGGGTAACCAATCACCATCAACGCCATCGCCAGACTCCGCCAGCGATTGTTGGTCACTTCGGCGGTGGCCGCGGTAATGGCGGCCAACATTCCGCCGATGCCGAGGCCGGTCACGAGCCGACACAGCAGGAGCAGTTCTACATTGGGCGCCTGCGCAGCCCCGTACATCCCCGCGCCCATGGCGAGCAGGCAGCCGAGAATGATCGGTCGGCGTCCCGCTCTGTCCGCGACGTTGCCGAGCAGTACCGAGCCCACCGCCATGCCGAACAAATCGGTCGACAGTACCCAGCCCAGCGTCAGATGACTGATTCCCCAGTCCCGGGCGATTCCTGGCGCCGCAAAGCTGATGGACAGCACATCGAATCCATCCAACGCGTTGAGCGCAGTCAGCACGAGGATCGCCGCCCCTTGCCGGACACTCAAGGGTCCCTGTGCAATGATGGTTTGTGGGTTCCGCGGCTCCACTGCAAGCGCCTATTCGTGAATCCGCGTCAGCAGCTCAATCAATTTCGCCACCTCCCGGGGCGTGAAGCGGGACTTCAGCCAGTGCTCATGCTGTTGGATCGCCGCTTTCGCTTTGATCAGTGCCTTGCGTCCCGCACGGGTCAGATTGAGTGTCTGCCTGCGCCCATCGCTTTGCGACTGGCCGCGGACCAGGTAGCCGCGCGACTCCAGGCGATTCACAATCGCCATGGTCGTGGCACGATCCATTCGCATCCGCTTGGCCAGATCCGTTTGTGCGATATCCGGATGGTCATCCGTCAGCCACAGCACCGACACCTGTTTCTGCGTCAGATCCACGTCAGTAAAGGTTTCAGTGAAGTGCCGGTAGACCGCCCCATAGGCCAGGCGGATATGAAACCCGACAATGTTGCGGATCTCGCCGATATCCTCATCGCCGGCCACGTGCGGCGTGGTGATGCTCAGTGTCTCTGGGTGTTTTGCCATCGTTGAGTGCGCTCAAGCGAGCCCGAGCAGCCGCGCTGCGTTGTCCTTGATGATACCTGCCAGCACCTGCGGCTTGAATCCAACCTGCCCGGCCGCCTCGATCCACTTGTCGGGACGCAGCAGCGGGAAATCCGAGCCGAACAGCATCTTCTTCTGCAGCTGCCCGTTGGCATACTGGATGACCTGCGGCTGCAGGTATTTGGGGCTCCAGCCGGACAGGTCGATGAACACATTGTCCTTGTGCAGTGCCATGGAGAGACTTTCATCCACCCAGGGCCAGCCCGGATGGGCCAGGATGATCTTCATGTCGGGAAAATCCACGGCCACATCGTCAATCAACATCGGCTGACCCCATTTCAGCCGCACGCCGCCCCCGCCGCGCATCCCCGTTCCCATTCCTGAGTGGCCCGTGTGAAAGATGGCCGGCAGGCGATGTTCCGCGATGACTTCGTACAAAGGATACGCAACCCGGTCGGCCGGATGGATGTCCTGCATGATGCTGTGAAACTTGAAGCCGCGGATGCCATGACGTTCCACCAGATCCCGCGCCTCGCGCGCGCCCATCCGGCCCTTGCGCGGATCAATGGAGGCAAACGGGATGACGATGTCGGCGTTGGCGGCAGCGTACTCGGCGATTTCGTAGTTGCTGACGCGCTTGGCCCCAAGGGCACTCTCGCAATCGACCGTGAACAGGCAGAAGGCGATCTCGAGCTCACGGTAGAGCTCGATGATTTCGGGGATCGTGGGCCGCTGCCGCGGCGCCTTGAAATACTTCGAGGCGGCGTCGAAGAACTGCCCCATGACCGGATCCTCCGGATCGTGGCAGGACACCTCGGCATGGACATGCACATCGATGGCACGAATCCTCGCCAGGTCAATCATGTAGGCGCTCTCCGCCACTGTCCAATTTGTATGTGTTGCATACCATTTGCGTCCGGCGCGGGTCAAGCACTATGATGGGGCGCATGTTCGTGCAGAACCAGTGGTATGTTGCAAGTTGGGATCACGAGATCGATCGGGCCCCTTTTGCACGCACCATCTGCGGCCAACCGCTGGTGTTGTATCGAAAGTTCGACGGCACGGTGGTAGCCCTGCACGATGCCTGTCCGCACCGGTTGTTGCCCCTGTCCATGGGCTTCAAGGAAGGTGACCACATCCGCTGCCGTTACCACGGGCTGTTGCTCAACAGTGAGGGGCAGACAATCCAGATGCCGGTCCCCACGGAGCGGCCGCACAAGAGCATTTGCACCCGTTCCTATCCGGTTGCCGAGCGGCACCGGTTCGTATGGGTGTGGATCGGCGATCCCGACCGGGCCGATGCGGCTCTGATTCCCGACTTCTGGCCCTGCTCGCGCGCGGACTGGACCTTTGACGGCGGTTACTTCCCGATCCAGTGCGATTATCGACTGGTGATCGACAACCTGATGGATCTGTCCCACGAAACCTACACTCACCAGGGTTCCATCGGCCAGCGCGAAATCCTGCACGCGCCCATCCAGACCCACACGCAAGGCGATCGTGTCATCGTCTCGCGGTGGATGCCCAACATCGAGGCGCCGCCCTTCTGGCGCAATGCGCTCAGGAAAGACGGTCCGGTGGATCGCTGGCAGATCTGTCATTTCCTGCCGCCCTCCTCGGTCATCATCGATGTGGGTGTCGCCCCGGCCGGTGCCGGGGCCACCCTCGAGAGTCACGACCAGGGTGTGCGGGGATTTGTAATCGATGCGCTCACCCCGCAGACCGCCACGACCAGCCACTATTTCTGGGGCATGGCGCGCAATTTCGAGATTGGTGACGCCGGCTTTACCGCTCGTTTCAAGAACCAGCAGGGTGCTGTGTTCCTGGAAGACGTGGCCGTACTCGAGGCCCAGCAACGCTCCATCCTCGCCAATCCGGATCTGAAACTGCGGGCATTCAACATCGACGCGGGTGGTGTACGGGCCCGTCATGTGATCGAGCGGATGATCAACCAACAGGCCACATGAGCAACCGGAATCATGCGAGCTGCCGTATTTCGCGCGTTGGATCTGCCTCTGGCAATTGAGGAAGTCGCCGATCCTCGCCCGGCCACACATGAGGTGGTAATTCGCGTTGGACGCTGTGGCATCTGCGGCAGCGACCTGCATATGACACGGGAAGCCACCTTTGGTGTGGTGCCCGGGACGATCCTGGGGCACGAATTCGCCGGGGAGGTTGTTGAGGTAGGAAGCTCCGCGGTGGGACTGAAACCGGGCGACCAGGTCGCTGTGGATCCCATTCGCGGCTGCGGCGATTGCCCCGCCTGTTGCAACGGCGAGCCTGCCTGGTGCACGCAGAAGGTTTTGCAGGGTGGCGGCTATGCTCAATTTGCCCTGGCAACCGAGCGGCAATGTTTGAAACTGCCCGCGACGACGTCAATCGAGGAAGGTGCGTTGGTAGAGCCGCTGGCGGTTGCCTTGCATGCGGTCGCCCTTTCCGGCCTCAAAGCCGGGGATCGCGTGCTGATCATGGGCGCGGGGCCGATTGGCCTGGCCGTGGCATACTGGGTCCGCCGACACGGGGCCACACGCGTGGCGGTGAGTGACTTGAACACGTTTCAGTCGCAGCTCGCGGTGCAGGTCGGCGCCACCGCATTCGTGCAATCCACCAACGATGTCGTTGCCCAGGTGAACGCGGCTCTCGGCGGCCCTCCGGATGTTGTTTTTGAGTGTGTAGGCCGGCCGGGGGTGCTGGCGGAAGCCCTCGAGCACGTCAGACCCCGTGGCAACATCGTGATTCTCGGCCTGTGCACTTCAGAAGACAGCTTTATACCGTTCCGCGCGGTATCGAAGGAAGTCAAATTCATTACGTCGGCATTTTTCAACTTGCGCGAATACCAGACCGCGCTCGACACGCTCGATGGCGGAAGCTCGGCGGCGCGCTTGCTCATCACCGATACGGTGCCGCTGACCCGGCTTCCGGTTGTGTTTGAGAGCCTGCGGCAACGAACGTCTCAATGCAAGGTCATGGTGCGCCCGTGAAAATCAGCGAACTGTTCAATGTCGAGGGGTATGGAGTCGTGGTCACCGGCGGTGCCAGCGGAATCGGCCTGGCGTACGCTGAAGCGCTGGCGGAAAACGGCGCGCACGTGACTATCCTGGACATTGACGGGCAGGGAATTGAAAGGGAATTGCAGCGGCTGAGGGCGCTGGGTTATTCAGTGCGCGGCGAAGTTGTCGACGTACGCGACAGCGGGGCCATAGACCGTGGGTTCGACGCCGCGCTGCGCGCGCATCAACGCCTGGATGTTGTGTTCGCAAACGCCGGTATCGACTCCGGGCCCGGCTTCCTGGGGAGCTGGACGGGCTCCGAACGGCAGCGCAATCCGGCAGGCGGCCTGGAGAGCTATACCAACGAGCGTTGGAACCGGGTCATCGAGACCAACCTCAACTCGACATTTGCCACGCTTCGCGCGGGAGCCCGACTCATGCGGCCACAACGCTCCGGCCGCATGATTGTCACCACTTCGGTTGCGGCCTATCAATGCGAGCCGGCCATCGGGGCCGCCTACATGGCGGCCAAGGCGGGCGCTGCGCACCTGATGCGCTGTGTCGCGCAGGAACTGGCCGCCGATGGAATCACGGTCAATGCCATCGCGCCCGGCTTCTTTGTCACCAACATAGGCGGCGGTCACGCCAAACACCCACAGGTACAAGCGGCCATGAGCAGTACGATACCCGCGCACCGTGTCGGTTTTCCCGATGACATCAAAGGGCTGGCGCTGTTTCTCGCCTCGCCGGCGTCGGCCTACGTGACGGGTCAACAGATCACGATTGACGGGGGTTGGACTCTGGGCGCTGCCGGCTGAGGCGCCTGGCCAACACACGGGGCGCGGTCTCCCGCAATCCCAATGCCAACACACCACCAATCAGGGTCAGGCACAACATCATCCACAGGGGCGCCTGGAGGCCGGCCCGATCCGCGGCCATACCCGCAACAAAGGGTGACAGGACGCCACCGATCACCTCACCTGTACCCATGCACACGCCAAGAACAGTCGCTGTGTGCAACGGGTCGACGCTCTCGGACGGGATGGTCGCCATGAACAGGGGAAAGACTCCGTTGAGTCCCCAGCCAACGAAGAAAATGGCTGCCAGCACCCAGACCGAGCCGTCAAAAAACATCGCCCCGAGCGGCAGGATGACGCCCAACAGCGGCATGGCAATCATCACCGGCCGCCGACCGATGCGGTCAGATAGTGCGGAGATCGCAAAGGCACCGATGGTCGCGGAGATGCCCAACGTGCCCATGAGCCACCCCATCGTCGCCGCATCAAACCCACGCACCCGGGTGAGGTACAGCGGCATGAAGGCCCAGCACACCACCAGGTACGAAACCAGCAGGACGCCCATCACGGCGCAGATCCAGACATTGCGTTCACGCAATGCCGCTCGCATGGTGAGCCTTTCGGTGACCGCATGCGTCGGTAACGGCTCGGACGGTTCGCGAACACAGAGCCACAACAGCAGCGCTGCGATCAGCCCGGGGACACCGGCGAGAAAGAACGCATGCCGCCACCCATATGCAGCGGCAACATTGACCAGCAACACGGGCGCCACAAACGAGCCCAACAGGTTGGAACCGAAATTCTGGGTCACGCCCATGGCCAGCCCGCGATGCTCAGGCCGGATCTGGGCGGCCACCATTGATTGGCTGATCGGCATGATGCCCCCCTCGGCAACACCCATGAGCAGGCGTGCCCCCAGCAACATCACGAATGAAGTGGCGATGCCGGAAAGGAACGAGCAGGCGGAAAAGGCGAGCGTGGCGAGAACCAGCAACCGTTTGCGATGCCCGGTCCGGTCCGAGATATATCCGATTCCAAACGCGGCCAGGGCCCAGGTCAGCGACAAGGCGCCCGCGAGGATTCCGACCTGTGTGTTGCTCAGCAGTAAGTCCGGCTGCGTGAACGGCATCAGGAAGTTGAGCGCGTTGCGATCGAAAAACACGATCCCGAAATTGAGGCTCAACAATGCGACCAGCCCCACCTGGTAACCGGTGCCGACTCTCATGAGAACCGCTCCGTGACAACACCCAACGCAATCACTGTAAACGATTGGAAGCGAATGTACCGCGCACTCTGGCGCATTCGCTCATTCGAGACCCAGGTCCAACGGCTGGCGGCCGGGGGCGAGGTCCCAGGCTTTCCGCACTTGTCCATCGGCCAGGAGGCCGTTGCAGTCGGGGTCTGCGAGCACCTCACACGCAAAGATGTCCTGTTCACGAGCCATCGAGGCCACGGCCATACTCTCGCAAAAGGCAGCGACATGCGCGCCGTGTTTGCGGAGATCATCGGTCGCGACAGCGGCCTGTGTCGTGGCCGCGGGGGCTCGATGCATCTGGTGGATGTTGCCAACGGCATGCTCGGTGCAACCGGTGTTGTAGGCGGCAACCTGCCCTTGGCCGCGGGCGCGGCCTGGGCCGCCCAGGTTGCATCTGCCTCAACAGGCGACAGTACCATCAGTGTCGTCTTCTTCGGTGACGGAGCCACCGGCGCCGGTGTCTTGCACGAAACATTGAATCTCGCCGCCCTTTGGAAGCTGCCCCTGCTGTTCGTTTGCGAGAACAACGGCTACGCGGAATTCACCAGCCGCGAGGAACATTCCAACGTACGGCAGGCCAGTGCTTTTGCGACACCCTACGGTATCCCGGCCATCACCGTCGACGGCAACGATCTGCTTACCGTACACACAGCAGCTGGCAATGCTATCGCGCAGGTGCGAGGCGGGTCGGGGCCCTACTTTCTCGAATGCATGACCCATCGAATGGCAGGTCACTTCGTGGGCGATGCCCAACACTATCGGTCGAAGGAACAACGGGACGCCCTGAAGGAGAAATGCCCGATTGAGCGCTTACAACGCCATCTCATCGCACATGGCCTGGCGGAAAGCGAGCTCGAGGCGATCGCGGAGGAAGCGCGTCAGGAAGTATTGCAGGCTGCTGCGCACGCGCGCGCCGATCCGCGGCCCGATCCGGCGACGGTGATGGACTTCGTCTATAGCGCCGCCTGCCTGGCCGGCGAGCCGGAAGCACTGTCGTGAGTCAGACATTCATCGAAATTCTACGGCGAGCGCTCGATGAAGAATTGGAGCGTGACCCGGCGGTACACCTGTTGGGCGAAGACGTTGCGGTGGGTGGCGCATTTGGTGTTACCACCGGGCTCGCCGGCAAGTACGGCGCGCAGCGGGTACGCAACACCCCTATCAGCGAAGCGGCGATTACCGGGCTGGCAGCCGGGGCGGCGCTGTGCGGCCTGCGCCCGGTGCTGGAAATCATGTTTATTGATTTCGCCACGTTGGCAATGGACTGTCTGGTCAACCAATGCGCCAAATATCGCTACATGTCGGGTGGACAACTCGCGGTACCGATGGTCATACGCACGCAGGCGGGCGCGGCCGGTGGCGCGGCGGCCCAACACTCCCAGAGCCTGGAGGCCTGGTTCGTTCATGTTCCGGGCCTGGTTGTTGTTGCACCCGCCTCCCCCGCCGAGGCCTATGGCTTGCTCAAAAGCGCCATCCGCCTGGGTGATCCTGTTCTGTTTATCGAACACAAACGTCTCTACACCCAGCGAGAGGATCTGTCTGCGCCGACCGAGTTGCCACGGATCGGCAATGCACGGCTCGCACGAGCCGGCACCGACGTTACTTTGATCGCCTGGTCGGCGATGGTTCACAGTGCACTGGAGGCCGCCGGCGAGCTGAAAAATGCCCACGGAATTTCGGTTGAAGTGATTGATTTACGTACACTCGTTCCCTTGGACATGGCAACCATTGCCACCTCGGTCACGAAGACACATCGTGTTGTAATTGCACACGAGGCGGTCCGCAACGGCGGCGTTGGCGCCGAGGTCGCCGCGCGTATTGGTACTGAGTTGTTCGATGAGTTGGACGCACCCGTCGTGCGGGTCGGTTGTCCGTTCTCACCCATCCCGTTTGCCCCCGAGCTCGAGAAGGCGCTGTTGCCAGGTGCAGCGGATATCGTGCAGGCTGTGCGCAACTTGTCCGCTTGACCTCGTTTGCCAGGAGATCGGAAAGTGACTCGGGTAGCCGTGGAGATTCCGAAAGTCGGTCTGGTGATGGAAAGCGCGCGGCTGATCCGCTGGCTCAAGAACGTGGGCGAAGCCGTGGTACAGGGGGAGCCGCTCCTCGAGCTGGAGACCGAGAAGTCGGTTGTTGAAATCGAGTCGACGGACAGCGGACGCCTGGTGGAAATCCTGTTGGCGGCGGACCAGGAGGCCCGGGTCGGCGACCGCATCGGCTGGATTGAAACTGACACCGTACCTGCGGTTGGCCCACCGGAACCATCGATGGCCAACTCCGCGCGCATCGTAAGCTCGCCAGCCGCGCGACGTCTCGCCGCCACACACACGGTCGACCTGCGACGAGTCGAGGGGACCGGGCCACGAGGTCGTGTTCAGATGATCGATGTACGTCGGGCAGTCGATGCGCGGACCGCCCCTCGCGCATCTTCGCCTCTGTTGTCTGGGATGCGACGTGCCCTGGCGCGCTCAATGACATTGAGTAACGCCACCGTCCCGCAATTTACAGTCGAACGCGCCGTCGATTGGACCTCGGTCCACCAACTGCGCGCCGCAACGCCGGGGCTGTCAATCAACGACTTTATCTTGCAGGCCTTGGGCGCGGCTCTACTCGCCTTTCCAGCTTTGAATGCCACCTTCTCGGGAGATGCCAACTCAGACGATGCGAATATCGTACCGGCGAGCGGCGCTCACGTCGGTCTCGTGGTTGCTGTTGAGAACGGCTTGCTCGTACCGGTTCTGCATGGCGTTGAACAACTCGGTCTGCTCGAACTAGCGCGCCGTCGCCGTGAGCTCGTCGAGCGTGCTTTGGGGCAAACGCTGAAGCGCGAGGAACTGGAGGGTGCCACTATCAGCCTTTCCAACCTCGGGGCGCGTGGGCCCGATCGATTCAATGCCCTCATCAATCCACCGCAATCGGCCATCCTTGCCGTGGGGCGCCAGGGCCCCCGGGTTGTCGCCCTGAACGGCGGCATTCAGGTCCGGCCTGTTTCCCAACTCGTGCTGACGGTGGATCACCGTGTGGCCGATGGACGTCTGGCAGCAGATTTCCTTGCGTTTCTAGTGGACACTCTCGAAGGCAGTGCCTGGCGACTGAACTGAACGAGGAACCGCCGTATGCAACAACCCGTTCAATTGCTCGGTTCTTTCTGGACCCTGGCGGTCGGAGCGGATCCCAAGGGCGAGGCATACTGTGCGCACGATTTCCGGCTGCGCGTTGCAACGGCCGCGGCGGCCGGATTCACGGCGATGGGCTTCTGGCACACGGACTTGCGCGAGATTCGCAAGAAATACAGCTTCGTGGAAATGAAAGCAATCCTGGACGGTCATGGCATCACTCACATCGAGGTGGAATGGCTGCTCGACTGGTTCTGCACCGGCCAACGCAGAGCCGCCTCAGATGAGACGCGCACGCTGCTGCTCGATGCCGCCGAAGCGCTCCGCGCGGATCACATCAAGATCGGAGACCTCGGCAACGACTGCGCCAACGTTGCGCAGATGACGGATGAGTTCGGCCCTTTGTGTCGACAGGCGGCCGAACGCGGAACCAACGTCTTGTTCGAAATGTTGCCCGCACAATTCTCGCGTGCACCGTCGCTCGATGCCGTGGTGGCAATCTGCAACGGCGCAGGCGCTCCCAACGGCGGCATCATGTTGGACAATCTGCATCTGCAGCGCTCCGGGACACCGCCGCAGGACATCGTGCGCAAGATCGGGCGTGACGTGCCGCTCGGAGTTGAAATCAACGATGGGACGCTCGCCATGCCGGTGGACCTGGAGGATTCTGTTATCAACAAGCGCCTGCTGCCGGGCGATGGCGAATTCGACATCGAAGCGTTCCTGCACGCGGTGTGGACGCACGGCTACTCGGGGCCGATCGGTGTCGAGGTGCTGAA
>Ga0268266_10003100_pt1 | contig 16934 bp, 20 predicted proteins | sample KBSS13metaG_FD_190356 | JGI IMG/M metagenome (GOLD analysis project Ga0268266, IMG submission 190356) | Switchgrass rhizosphere microbial communities from Kellogg Biological Station, Michigan, USA - KBS S1-3 metaG (SPAdes) (version 2) | ecosystem: Host-associated > Plants > Roots > Rhizosphere...
CTACACACAAGTTAATAATGTTTTTTTAGAATATTTAATGTGTAGGGCCAAACTTAACCCGCTATCTTTATTGTTATTATTATGAAAAATATTTATTGTATCAGTGGTCTTGGTGCGGATGAGAGGATATTTAATAAGCTGGCAGTAGATGGGGTAAATTTTATTTATCTGCCCTGGGTTATTGCACAGGATACCGATAACGTAGAAACATACGCGGCAAAAATGGCTGCGACCATACCGGAGGCCAATCCTATAATACTTGGCATGTCGTTCGGTGGTATGTTGGCTGTTGAAATAGCGAAGATAATGCCGGTAAAAAAGCTGTTCCTCATCTCTACTGCAAAGACAAAGCATGAGCTGGGTGAATATCCCGGCATAGTAAAGTTTTTTATTAAATACAATCTGATACCTTTTAATATCATTAAGTATTTCCCCAATAGAATCTTTTATGACCGTTTCGGCGCTAAAACAAAAGAGGAGAAGAAAATGCTCGCTGGCATATTACGCGATACAGATACGGCCTTTCTCAAGTGGGCTATGAAAGCCTTGCTAACCTGGAATAACGAAACATATACTGATAATTACGTACAGCTTCATGGTACAAATGATAAGATTATTTCTCCTAAATATGTCAATCTTGATTTTTGGATAGATGGGGGTACACATATTATGATATACAGTTTAGCTGGTATTATTAACGGTATTATTGCTCGTCATTTGTGAGTCTATTTGACCATAGCTTTACCTTTTATTTTTATATTGTTTAAGCTTTATGTCAATGTATTTTAACAACTTATATATAGATTGTTAAATCAGCATATCTGCTTTGTAATAATTATTTTATCCGCACAGTTTTCATTAAATTTGTGGTGATTACAAACTGGGTTATCGCCTTTGTTCTCAGGGGAGGAAAGTCCGGACAGCATAGAGCGGCGCACCACCTAACGGGTGGGGTTCCGGTTAAACGGGATACAGAGAGTGCCACAGAAAATGACCGCCTTTCACAAGGTAAGGATGAAAATGTAGGGTAAGAGCCTACGCTGTGTATTGGTAACAATAAACAGGGGTAAACCTTGCGCGCTGAAATGCCAAATAGGCGAACGTTTGAGAACGGCTCGTTCGAGTTCGTGGGTTGGCAGATAGAGGTGTCGCGCGAGCGGCATCCCAGATAAATGATAACGGCTTCGGGATCATACGAGGCTACAGAATCCGGCTTATAGGTTTGTAGTTGTTTTGGTTAAATGATGTGAGCGCCGGTTTTGTCCGGTGCTCGCCTTTTTATGGTATTCCTCAGGTTTTCAATCTCATTCTCATCTTAAAACTTCTTCTTCATTAAACCTGGCATAGAAATTTTACTCTAATCATTGAAGAAACCAAATTATTATTTTATGAAAGGCATTAAAAGATCTTTTCTTGCATTAGTGGTGGCTATGTCATGTATGTCTTACCAGAGTAATGCACAGCTTATAGTAAATATCAGGCCTGCTAGACCTACTTACGTTCGTCCTGCACCACCCAGTCCAAGGCATGTATGGGTAGATGAAGAATGGCGCGAAGATCATGGGCATTATGCATTTGCTGGCGGCCATTGGGTCGTAGCTCCTCGTCCTGGTGGTATGTGGGTTCCTGGTCATTGGGTACGCAGGCCTCGTGGCTGGGTTTGGAGGCCTGGTCACTGGCGTTATTAAAAAATTTAAAAAGAAAAACTCCCCGCATCCGGGGAGTTTTTCTTTCCACATGTTTCCTGATTGGCACGTTTTTATTGCAGCATTGTTGTGCTATTGGTGAAACGTGTTTCATTAATCAGTTAACAATCGCATTTATGAAAGAACAATTAAATCAAAAGGAAATCAATAACTTATATTTCGAAGTGGCTCCGGATGTTTGGGGTACTAAAGACATTTTTGTCAATATGTATATCATCCGCAACCCTGTTAATAATAATTGGGTATTGGTTGATACAGGTTTAAAATCTTCCGCATCGCGTATAAAAAAAATGGCTGCTGCTCTATTTGGCCCTGATAACACTCCTTCTGCTATTATCCTCACGCATGGTCATTTCGATCATACAGGTTCATTATTAAAGCTTGCAGAAGAATGGAATGTACCGGTATATGCCCATTATCTCGAAATGCCATACCTCACTGGCCGTTCCTCATATCCGCCGCCAGATCCTTCAGTAGGCGGTGGGCTTATGTCCAGCATGTCATGGATATATCCAAAGAAGCCCATTAATATAGAAAGTCACTTGCAAATTATGCCGCCTGATGAGTCTGTGCCATTCTTGCCCGATTGGACGTACTTATACACACCCGGCCATGCACCCGGCCATATCAGCCTCTACAGGCGAAAAGATAAAGTACTGATAGCTGGTGATGCATTTGTCACAACCAACCAGGAGTCTGTATGGTCAGTTATGACCCAGGCAAAGAAAATATCAGGTCCGCCAAAATATTTCACCTACGACTGGGAAGCTGCGCGCAATTCAGTTCGCCATCTTGCTTCGCTTAATCCGCGGATAGTAGCTACCGGGCATGGCAAGCCAATGCAGGGAGATGAGATGGAAATAGCACTAACTAATCTTGCTGTTCACTTCGACGAAGAAGCTTTACCTAAGCATGGTCGCTATGTAAATGATGCTGCTGTTACAGATGCAAGCGGAGTAATGTACATACCCCCAAAGCAACAGAATAAATCAATGTTTTGGTTGGTAGTAGGTGTTTCCGTCGCTGCGGCTACTGTAGCCTGCGTGCTCATTGCGCAAAGCCGGAAGAAGAAATCGCTTATGCACCGTTTACTATCATAATCATATATTCATTTATATCTATTACATTTATGCTATACTTAGCTGTTATAGGATATTAATGAAACGTATAGTAAAGAAACATCCCCTTGCTATCCGCTGGTTTCACTGGGTAAATTTCCCCCTGCTCGCCATCATGATATGGAGCGGCATTCTTATCTATTGGGCTAATGATGTATATCGGCTGGGTTGGGGAAATAAAACAGTACTTAAATTCTTTCCACAATCCTTTTATGCAGCGCTGCACATTCCTTATAAGTTAGCTTTAGGAATGGCCATGCATTTCTTCTTCATGTGGCTTTTCTTTGTCAATGGTCTGCTTTATGTGCTATACACATTTATCTCAGGGGAGTGGCGATATCTGCTACCAAACAAGCGTTCATTTAAAGAAGCATGGCTTGTAGTGCTTCACGACTTGCACTTAAGGAAAGAATTGCCTTCGCAGGCTAAGTATAATGCGGCACAGCGTATAGCCTACAGCGCCATTATTGTCATGGGTTTTGGTTCTATAGTTACGGGCCTTGCTATATACAAACCTGCGCAGCTTTATTGGCTTTGCGCTATCTGCGGCGGCTATGAGGCAGCGCGTATCGAACACTTTGTTTTAATGATAGGGTATTGCTTATTTTTTATCATTCATATAGTACAGGTAATTCTTGCCGGCTGGAATAATTTCAGGGCCATGGTCACTGGTTTCGATGTGGTAAAAGATACGCCTGTAGCATCAGAAGAAATAATAAACGATAAGCCATGAGTAAATTCCTGCGAAAGTCCAAAACTAAGAATCGCACGGTCGGGCAGGAGATACGCCGGCGGACTATTATCTCATTTTCTTTGTTCTTTGCATTATTGCTGCTTGGTTATATTGGCTGGCATTGGCTTAATGCGCAGCCTGATGATAACGGTGTACCCAAACCATTACGTATCGGCTATGAGAAAAATGAGTCTGTTTTCCGCAATATATTCAGCGGTAATCATTTAGCAAAAACATACTCGAAAGATAAAGCAGTTAAGCTTGTAAGAGTAAATGGCAGCCTTGGCCTCAGCGATAGCTTCGATTACAAACATTGGAAATTAAAGGTGGTACGCAAAACCGGCGACACTCTGTACATATCGCTGAATGAGCTGAGGGCTATGCCAAAAACGGAAATAATTTTTGATTTTAAGTGCATTGAAGGCTGGAGCCAGGTAACGCATTGGGGCGGAGTAAAGTTCAGCGACTTTGTAAAAAAGTACAATCTCGATCCCGAAGCAACTATGAAGTATGTAGGCTTGGTAACACCTGATAAAGGTTACTATGTAGGCATTGATATGCCGAGCATGATGCACCCGCAAACGATACTATGCTACGAAATGAATGGGCAATTACTACCGCTCAATCAGGGCTTTCCTTTGCGCCTCATCATCCCCGTGAAGTATGGTATCAAGCATTTAAAACGTATCGGTACGCTATCCTTTAGCAATACACCTCCACCTGACTATTGGGCAGAGCAAGGCTACGATTATTATTCAGGATTATAAAGTATTATTCCGCCAGTTTTATACCCGTTTGTTCAAGGGTAATCTTCTTTTGCTTGTAGAGTGCACCTACGGCCATTTTAAAGGTCTTTTTACTCATCCCGAAGAATTCATAGATTTCTTCAGGGTCAGACTTATCATGGTAGGGTAGATAGCCATCATTTTCTTCCAGCAATCTTAGTACCTTCTCTGTTTCCGTTTCCACACGTTTATAGCCGCGCTCACCCAGCATCACGTCTATTTTATTTTCAGGGAGTATCTTTTTTATAAAGCCTTTCTCCTTATCGCCTATTCCCAGCTCCTTAAATACATCACTGTAGTGAAGTACGCCCAGGTGTCTGTTATTAATAATTACCTTATAACCTATGTCCGTAGTCTGATATACTACAAGGTCCACTGCATCCATTTCTTTAACAGTAAGATTATAATTGCTGATAAACTTACTGATCTTCTCAGTAGCAGCCACGCGACCGGTTTGTTCATCCAGGTATATCTTTACAAGATAAGGGCGTCCCACCTGCATCCTCGATTCCTGCTGCGATAGTGGTACAAATAAGTCCTTCATCAATCCCCAGTCCAGGAACGCACCTTGATTAGTTACACTTACAGCATTCAGCATCACAATATCACCTACTATACCCAATGGTTTCTGGGTAGTAGCTATCAATCTGTTTTCAGAATCGTGATAAATAAACACTGTAACGTCATCACCTTCCTTCAGGTCCTTCGGCACAAAGCGCTTAGGCAGCAGTATTTCTTCACCATCACCATCCAGGTACAGCCCGAAATCTACTTCCTTTACCACCTTGAGCGTATTATAATTGCCTACTTGCACCATAAAAAACTAAATAAGGCGCAAAGGTACTTTATAAACCTTATTTATCCTTGTTGATTACAGTCAGCAAAAACACACTTTCCTTTACAGCCTTCACGTTGTGTGTTATATTTTCATGCAGCGTCACCATTTGCTGCGGAGCCATTTCTGTTTGTTGTTCATTGGCTCCAAAAGTTATCTTACCATCTAATAGTTGTAGTATAAGAATGCCGTTAGTCGCATGCGGCTTCATTTCAGCTCCTTCATGCAGCGCCACAAGCACCATGGTCAGGTCTTCTGTTTTATAGATAGTTATTGCATTGCGGTCTGTCTTCTGCCAGGCAGCTTCGGTCTTTATTTCCTGTATGTATTTTGGCAGGTCTATTTGCACCAGTGGAGCATCCAGCACACGGGCGCCGGTGGGTCTTTGTAGCGTATTGTCATTGTGTTTTTCAATCATGATACTGCAGTTTTTATTTGTCTATTCCTTACTACAACAAATCCGAGCCATGAACAAACTAAAAATGCAGCGCTCATTACCACCATAAACCACATGGGCTCCGCCATCTGCACGCCATCCATTATGCCGGACGCAAGCAGTATAAATCCCATTACCAATGCCGGTACAGCACTTTTCTTTCCTGCGCAAAGCGTAGCGGTTATTCCGCCCACAAAGGCCGAGAATGCATATATTACCAATATCCCCACAAAAGCCAATGTAGGCATCTGGGCCATCGCAGCTTTAGCCTTCAAAGGATCTTTAAGATCTGCAACTGATACGCCCGGCGGCAGCGTTGCTACCTTAGCGTACAGCAGTTCCAGCAAAAACATAATAGCAGTGGCCAGTAGCGTCCCTGCGATAATGGATAGTATATTTCTTAAAAGTGGCGACATAAGCGTTTATTTTTGCATAAAGTTACTGGTAGCCTTTTGCATTTGCAATCCCTGCTATCTGCCACACTTGCAGCCACTTATACCTTACAACTGAAATTAATTCAGCTCTTCTTATGAGTTTAGGACACTTTGTCTCAATCGCAGTGCAAATCAGGTCATTTATGCACACTATTACATTTTGGAACATTTTTTATGCATTATATACCGAAGCTAAAACAAGATCATGAACCTAAATAACTATACCATTAAAGCGCAGGAAATTGTGCAGCAGGCACAACAAATCGCTTTCAACAATCAGAATGCAAACATCGAAACTGCTCATATACTCAAAGCATTGCTCGAGGATACAGAAGGCTCCATAGGCCACCTGTTGAAGAAGAACAATGTCAACATTTCATTTGTCGACAACAAGCTCGATGAGCGGATAAAACGTTTACCCAAAATACAGAGCGACCCTGCCCAAAGTATTAGCAAGGACGCTAACAATGTATTATTAAGAACATCCAATATCCTCAAAACCTTCGGCGACGAATTCGTAGCACCGGAGCACATGTTGATCGCCCTTTTGCAGGTAAATGATGAAACCGGCAAGTTGCTGAAAGATGCAGGCCTCACAGAAAAAGGCCTTGAAGCCGCTATTAAGGAACTGCGTAAAGGCGCGACTGTAAATTCACAAACTGCTGACCAGCAGTACAATGCCCTCCAGCGCTACGCCAAGAACCTCAACGACCTTGCCAACAGCGGCAAGCTCGATCCCGTTATTGGTCGTGACGAAGAGATACGCCGTACGCTGCATATCCTTTCCCGTCGTTCCAAGAACAACCCTATCCTCGTAGGTGAGCCCGGCGTAGGTAAAACAGCAATCGTGGAAGGTCTCGCACACCGCATCATCAATGGCGACGTGCCCGATAACCTGAAGTCGAAGATCATCTTTGCGCTCGATATGGGTTCCCTCATGGCTGGTGCCAAGTACCGCGGTGAGTTCGAAGAACGCCTCAAAGGAGTTATAAAAGAAGTAACCGAAAGCAATGGCGATGTCATTCTCTTTATAGATGAGATACATACCCTCATCGGCGCAGGCGCCATGGAAGGCGCTATGGATGCCGCTAATATACTCAAGCCGGCCCTTGCACGCGGCGAGCTCCGTGCCATAGGTGCCACTACGCTCAATGAATACCAGAAATACTTTGAAAAAGATAAAGCCCTCGAGCGCCGCTTCCAGAAGGTGTTCGTAGATGAGCCTACGCCCGAAGATGCTATCTCTATTCTTCGTGGCCTTAAAGATCGTTACGAAAACCACCACCAGGTGCGCATCAAGGACGAAGCCATTATAGCAGCGGTAGAGCTATCGCATCGCTACATCACAGATCGTTTCCTGCCTGACAAGGCTATAGATCTCATAGACGAAAGCGCAGCCAAGCTGAAGCTCGAAATGAATTCTATGCCCGAAGAGCTGGACGAACTGGAACGCCGCATACGGCAGCTCGAGATCGAACGCGAAGCCATTAAGCGTGAGAATGATGCCGATAAGCTGAAAGAGCTCGGCCAGGACATTGCCATGCTCAGCGTGCAGCGCGATACCCTGAAGGCTAAATGGCTGGACGAAAAAGAATTAGTTGATAAGATAAACAAAGCCAAGAGCCATATAGAAGAGCTGAAGCACCAGGCCGAAATGGCCGAGCGCGACGGCGACTATGGCAAGGTAGCCGAGATACGCTACGGCAAGGTAAAAGACGAAGAAGCGAAGATAGAAGATCTCTCTAAGCAGTTGGATGAGATGGATAGCCAGCACAAGCGCTTGCTGAAAGAAGAAGTAGACGCTGAAGATATTGCGCAGAATGTAGCCAAGGTTACCGGCATACCCGTGCAGCGTATGCTGCAGAGCGAGCGTGAAAAGCTCCTGCACCTGGAAGAAGAACTGCACAAGCGCGTAGTAGGTCAGGTTGAGGCTATTGAAGCTGTGTCTGATGCTATACGCCGTGGCCGCGCCGGACTGCAGGATCCTCGTCGTCCTATCGGTTCCTTTATCTTCCTCGGTACCACCGGTGTCGGTAAAACAGAATTGGCCAAAGCCCTTGCAGAAGTTCTCTTTGATGACGACAGTATGATGACCCGCATTGACATGAGTGAGTACCAGGAAAAGCATAGCGTTAGCCGTCTGGTAGGCGCACCTCCGGGTTATATAGGTTATGAAGAAGGTGGCCAGCTTACGGAAGCCGTACGCCGCAAGCCATACTCTGTAGTGCTGCTCGATGAAATTGAAAAAGCACACCCTGATACTTTCAATGTATTGCTGCAGGTGCTGGACGATGGCCGTCTTACCGACAACAAAGGCCGAGTGGTTAACTTCAAGAACACCATCATCATCATGACCAGCAATATGGGCAGCCATATCATACAGGAAAACTTTGCCGACCTCAAGGACAAGGACCTGGAGCACGTAGTGGACGCCACCAAAGAACAGGTGATGGACCTCCTGCGCCAGGCACTGCGCCCTGAGTTCCTCAACCGTATAGACGATGTCATTATGTTCCACCCGCTCATGCGCAAGGAGATAAAGGGCATTATACAGATACAGCTCAAAGGCCTGCAAAAGCAACTGATGGAGCAGGGTATAGACCTCCAGTTCACCGACTACGCGCTCGACTACCTCGTACAGCGCGGCTTCGACCCGCAGTACGGTGCCCGTCCGCTAAAACGCGTGATACAGAAAGATATCATCAACCTGCTCAGCAAGAAAATCATAGCAGGCGACATAGACAAAACCAAGCCCGTGCTCATAGACGTCTTCGACGGCCTCGTAGCCATCCGCAACGAAGCAGAAACGAAACAGCACAGCTAATATGGAATTAGATAATAATAAGAAAGCGTTTGGCAATAAGCCAGGCGCTTTTTTGTTATCTTTCGGTTTATTGCCTTATAAAACTTGCTCCCAGCAATGAAGTTTCTAAAACTCAACTGGATAAAAATCATTATCAGGTGGCTGTTCAATCTGCTTTGGATTGAATTTATCTTCATGTTTATTTATCTATATGAGCGTAGCCGGGGTAATAATCTGGTTATAGACCTTCTTGTTCTACCAGCCATAATCTTTGGCACATTTACAAGCTTAATAACTGCGTTGCTCAATATGTTTTCATATTATTTAAGTAACCGTTATTGCAAAGCCCCTAGTGGCATAAGAACGCTTTTTGATAATGAACCTCAATCGCAAATTGTCCATCAGAAAAGTTTTTTTACATACGCAAATATGTCATTAAGTGGAAATATTCGGAGCATTCCCAGCGAACTTGAATATAGTTTAGACTATGGTCTTTTTAACCGATCTGGTGCTAAATCAACCCGAAGTACATTGAAAGGTACTTTTCATATAGTCAACATGCTCAATAAACCACAAACTGTCGAACATAGTTTTAGCCTTGAAATAGATCTGAAATTTAGAATAAGAAGTGACTATCGAACCGAAGTGTTCACGTTTATTGATAAATTGAAAAGTGACGAAAGCGCTCAATAAATTTTATAAGTAATGAACATCAAAAAAGCACTTTGTATTCTTTGTCTTATTGTCATAGCTATCAATGGTCAGGCACAAAAGCCATTTCAATTAAATGATCAGAAAATATTGAGAAATGAAAATCTCGATTATTTTGTTGTGAAGCTGCAAACTGAGCATTTCATCAAATTCAACACAAAAGATAAAATCCCATCTTTTATAAAAGAACAACTACCTTTTATTAACGACTCATCGATTGCTAATCCTAATGAAGAATACAATGCAACAGATGTAGTGCTGAATGAACATTTACCCTGGCGCCAAATAAGATATGGAGCAATCAGTAATGATGTTTTAGTTCTCTATTATGACAAAGGTGGTTTCGCATCTACTAATGTAGTGATGTTAATATCGTTTGGGAACGATATTGTGAAAGACGTTTGGATTAGCCATTCATATTGCGAGAATATAAACTCTATAAGCAGTGTGTTAGATTGCATAAATATAAATTTTAAAGACAAAGCAATCGAAAGCCAGATACTTAATTACTAACCCTCCCTCATCCTAGTTTGCAAAGAGGATACCAAGGTTCGGCTTTTGCAACGCCACACATAACATAAGTCACCCCTCACTCGTCCGTGGTTGCAACGCGGATGCCAGGGTAGGGCGTTTGTAACGCCCGAATAACTTTCCTATTATCCTAGCCTAATCACAAGCATACGTATAACTATACACAACGACACCGTTCAGAAGCACAGAAGTGATTTTACCACCCGAATCAAAAGTATAGGAATACACAGAGCCTCCTGATCCCTTAAATAAATGTTTGCTTTTATATAAAGGAATGCCCCATTCTGTTAGGTAAATTATTCTTAAGTAGTCACCATCTGTAGCTGTTTTATCGTTATAGTATTGTATTGTTGTAGTGGCGCCACGGGATGTACTGGTCACTAAATCTCCATTATCCCATGTATAAGTTACTATATCGGTACGACCGGCAGAAGTTTCAGCCCATCTTATAAGTTGTCCTTTCGAATCATAAGTCATAGAATCATAAGAGAAAAGACCATTAGCTGGGACATAATATACAATACTGCTTGCAAGTCCATCTTTGTTCAAGTTTACAGTATCTAGTTGATAAGCTTTCCCGCTGCTGTCCACCAGCGTCACAGAGATAAAATTGGTATTATAGTTAAGTATTCGACGTGCATAATTGGACTTGGACCTGTATGTGATAACCGATAATTTTTTATTGGAATTATAATCAAGTTGTATTTCCGGAATCAGGCTGTCATTTGTCTTAATATCAATTATCCTGCATTGAACGGACGGGCTACTATGTTTTTTGCAGGAAATAAAAAAAGTGCTGAATGCAATAAGCAATAACGAAAACAGAAGAAATCTTTGTTTTTTCATAAGGTATAAAGTGTAAACAATCTGCAAATATAATTCTGTAATGTGAAACACCAGGTTTTTTCTAGCTCGTAGATGTTTGCAATGCTACTTTGCAACATCGGCCACAATTCCCTCGGCACAATTTTATTGCAACTCTACTAAACAGCTCAATAACTAATGCTCATTCCCATCATGTCATCCGCAGATACACAAAACGAAGCCAGAGAAGTAGTGCTCAAGTTCATCTCAGCACTCAACAGCGAAGATTTCGATACCGCCCGTACCCTCGTCACCGACGACCTCACATTCATAGGCGTAATGGGCACACGTCATGGTGCCGAAGCCTACTTCAAAGACATGAAGCAAATGAAATTCAAGTACGACATAAAAAAAGTCTTCGCAGACGACACCGACGTATGCCTATTCTACGATATCAACATGTCCGGCACTACCATCTTTGCCTCAGGCTGGTATCAGCTGCAGCATGGCCTCATCCACACCTTCAACGTCCTCTTCGATCCCCGTCCGCTCCTCGAGAAAAAATAATTTCATTGCATATTGCAATACAGGAAATTTTAGCGCTGCATATGAAGTATAGGATATGGGTGACCCATCTCATCCATCTCAGAGCGTGCCACTACACTAAACCCAAAATGCTGATAGAATTCCAATGCATGTCCGTTCTGTTCATTTACATCTACTCGCCTTACATTCAGCTCATCTATTGCATGGCGCATTAGCATCTTTCCTATGCCCTTGCCAATATACTCAGGCCGTATAAATATCATGTCCAGGCTATCATCTGTCGTACCCATAAAGCCTAGTATTTTTTCTTCCTTATTTCTGACTACCAGTATATTTTCTTGCTCAAATAGCTTGTGTTCAGCTATAGCATTTTTTAGGAAGAAAATAGCATCTTCCGTCAGGAAACTATGAGTGGCACGTACCGAGGCCTCCCAGACATCGTATAGAGTAGCACGCTCATCTATCAGTAGTTTATCAAGCTTATATGACATTTGTATTTTTTTTATTACGGCAGCTAAAGTATTTCAATAGACTTACGCCATTTGTCGCCCAGCCGACAAATGGCCGGGGCTAATACAAATACCTTTGATTTTTAAAGTGTTATTAAATTATGAACCCCGGCATACCATTCCTGCTTATATCCTGCATTACCGAAGCCTTTTGGAATATTTGTCTGAAACGCTCAAAAGGTTTACTCGATTGGCCTGTCAACTTATTAGGTCTTCTTTTCCTGGTAGTAGGTATCGCTGCTTTCAAAAGATCACTGAATTATTTGTCTCTAAGCATTGCCACTGTTACATGGTCAGGCATATCATTGACCTTAACCATTATATTAGATACCTATCTGTATCATACGAAAATGAACTATCAAACCATTCTCTTTATGCGTTATCTCTATTATTGGTATGAATTTCTATTCTGAAAAATAATACTCAACCTATCATTTCTCCGTTGTCGGTGTTCTTCACCAGCAAACCCCCGCGTAGAGCAATGCACAATTCTTAGCTCTTCCGGATTTGCAATCCGGAAGTACACAAATGCGGGTTTGTAATCCCCGAATGCTATGTTCGACGCAGTTTATTAACTAACCGCACGACAGTCAGTCCACACCTTCAACGTCCTCTTCAATCCGCGCCCGCTTATGGGAGAAAAAATAATAGCATACCGTCATTGTGGCACGAAGCGATCTAACGAGCCGACGGCTAAATTAGTTACAGGTATATGTATAATTATATTGATATTTTCGGGCAGAGCTTGGATCAGTAATTGTAGTAGAAGTTATCTTTTCATCTTTATCAAATGTATAAGCGACAGAAAATATACCACTGTTTTTGCATAAATGCTTGCAGTTTATTTGACGTATACCCTGCCTGAGAACCTCTGTTGTCCAAAAAAAGTCTCCATCCGAAGCTTTTTTATCTGGATAATAGGTATAGGTATCGCCCGATGCGCTCGAAAGATCGCCATTGTCCCACGTGTAATTTGTTATTTGTTTTACACCGGCGATTAATTGAACAATTTTAATAAGTTGTTTATTCGCATCATAGGTCATCGTATCATACTCTATTACGGCATTACTACCCGACATAAAATGCCACACTTCGGTACTCACTAGTCCGTCTGCATCAGTCGCTATAGTGTCAACTTCATTAACACTGCCGCTAGCACTAACAACAGTTTGGATAATAAATTTCCCTTCATAGACTAATGTCCTCTTTGTGCTGCTTCCCGCATAAAACAGCGATGAAAGCCTTTTATCGGTATCGTATTCAAGTTTTATGTCTTCGCTATCGGCTGAATTATTAGCTTTTACTTCAGTTATACTGCATTGAACTGACGACTTGTTTGACTTTTTACAGGAAACAAAAATAGCAGTAAACACAATAAGCATCGCAAACAGAAGAAGTTTTTGTTTTTTCATAAGGTAGTGTTAGTTAAATTAATCGCAAGTGTAGGTATAATTATATACCTCTGTATTGGTATCTTGTTTCATAGTCATAGAACTGATCTTCCCGTCAGTATCGAAGCTGTACGAGATATTACCATCTCCAGCGCTTTTTAATAAATGAGCACAGTTCATATAATGTGCGCCGAAAGAAAGGATTTCCTGTATCTTAGTATAGTCGCCTTCAGCAATCTTTTTGTCGGTGTAATAAGTATAATGCACGCTATGAGAGCCTGAATAAGCACTTATTACGTCGCCATTGCTCCATGCATATGTATCTGCTGCAACATCCGTTTGCGACCTTGTCACCCCTCGTATTATATGATCGTAAGAGTCATAAGTCATAGTGTCGTAAAAATAATAACCGCCTTTCAAATCATGCTCTGCATGGGTGCTTATCAGGCCACTTGGTGTTAGGACTATTGTGTCTGTTCTGTAAATAGTTCCGCTGCTATCAATCCCTTTTTTAAAGAGCAAATTACCACTATAGGTAAACAGTGTCTGGTAATTGCTGGGCTTATAAATAAGTGCAGATAGTTTTTTATCGCTATTGTAGTTAAATAGAATTTTATTATTAGTATCGTTTGTATATAGGCTGACAATCCGGCATTGCACAGAATGGGTGTTGTTTTTTTTACAGGAAGCAAAAAATGCAGTAAATGCAACAAGAGTTGCAAACAGAAAAAGTCTTAATTTTTTCATAAGGAGGTATAAAGTGTAAATAATAAAAGTGTGCAAATATAAGAATTTCTCTTTTAGCGTCTTACCAATTGAATAAAGAGACCATAAGCGCGCTACAGACCGGCCATGATGCGCCTCAATTTTTGCCGAGACAAAAAGAAAGGAAACTCAAGCCAGGTACGAAACAAAAAGTAATATTGAGGCTGCTGCTAAAACTACCCTAAATTAACATCCTGCAAAACGTCATTTTTTACTTTTTAATTTTTCATTTTTACTTCTCATGTGGATATGTTTATTTGTTTTCCCCTCCCTCCCAATAGTATCTTGCAAGAGTTTCTATCATTCTTAACAAGAGGAAAGAAATAAAGTTCTTAACGAGGCTGCCAATAGATATCCCTTGCTAAATAGCATACCAGCAATTCCATGACTGCTATTCAACAAAGAGACTAAAACAAAAAAGGTATAATCACCCGGAAATTATACCCCAAATGCACCCAATTATACCCTCACAAGTAGTTTTATACTCGATTATACCCAATTATACCCTCATGTAAATCGCTAAAACCAGCCACCACAAAAGCTTTCAAGCAAAAATGTTATTTGCAAGATATTTTTTTTCTGCAGCAAGAAGAACAACATGAAAAAGGTAAGAAGACAAGCGCGCCGCCGTCCAAACCATGATCGGGCCTTAATTATGCCGGACACACGACTGACAAAGCAAAATAGAACCATCAGGCACCCACGCATACTAAACCTCAATAGCCCTACAAAAGCGGCATAATTTCAGCCCATACCGATGATAGAAGAACTACGAAAACAGCGTAGAGCAACTTTTTTTGCGGGCGGAGCAGTAGCAAAAAAATCCCATTTTCTTTTGCTTACCTTTCTTTTGGGGAAGCAAAAGAAAAGTAAGAAGATAACACGAGCACACAATACATAGTAAACCGGACTTAAGAAGGAACATTGGCTAATCAGCTAATTACCCCGTAACGGCTAAATTTGCAGCAAGATGAGCGATGACATTACAATCAAAATAGCAACCACCACCGCAGACTTCAACCTGGGCAAAACCCTGTTTAAAGAATATGTCCAATCACTGGGAGTAGACCTCAGCTTCCAGGACTTTGAAAGCGAACTGCAGACAATTGCTCAACAATACAATAAACCAAACGGAGCACTACTATTGATATTTAAAGGACAGGAAGCTATCGGCTGCGCAGGAATAAGGAAGTTGGAAAACCATACTGCAGAGCTAAAGCGTATGTACCTGCAAGATGCCTACAGAGGGGAGGGCATAGGCCTCACACTACTAAAGAGTTCAATAGAAACAGCCAAAACACTTGGCTACCACACCATAAGGCTTGATACCCTGCGCAACATGACCGCAGCACAACAGCTATACAAGTCATTCGGCTTTTACGAAATACCGGCCTATCGCTTTAACCCTTTGGAAGGAACTATCTATATGGAAAAAGAATTGTAGCTACGGAGGCAAAAGACATAATTTTATAATAGAAAACCATCACCATGAGCATCTTCCCATCCAAGCTGGAACTAAGAATAGACTGGAGCGAAATGGACCTCTTCGGCCATGTGAACAATGTAATGTACTTCAAATACATCCAGGCATCCCGCGTCAACTATTGGGAGATATCAGGCTTAGTGAAAGCCTTTGATGAGGGCAGAATTGGACCCATATTAGCCAACACCACTTGCCGGTTTATAAGGCCACTTCATTACCCGGGCACCATAACCATACAGGCAGAGATTGAGTTTATGAAGAACACCAGCTTCGGCATCCACCACCAGATACTAAACGAAGCCAACGAAATAGCCGCCGAGGCGCACGATGTCATCGTCTATTTCGACTTCAATAAAAATGAAAAGACAGAGCTACCAATAGCCTTCCGCGAGTCAGTGACTAAACTGGAAAAGAGAGCCTTTTAATCTGCTTATCCTATCACAATTCAAATTAAACTGAAGAATGCAAACTACCGTCAGCAAATTTATAGCGCTATTCGCAACAGGACTTCTATCCGGGGCATTTATGTATGGTTTCCTAAATGTTGTCCCGACTTTCTATGAAGTACCCCTAAACATCCATTTGGTTTACCGCATCCAGTTAATGCGCCATAATGGAATTACAATGCAGACCCTCATGGGACTGTCCTTTCTTACGCCTATATGGTATGCCGTACTTTACAGAGATGATGCAGGGCCAAGAAATTTCGCAATCCTTGCGGCCAGCCTGGCACTTGCAACATTTCTAATTACAAGGTTTGGCAATGTACCTATCAATCAAATAATGAAAACCTGGTCACCGTCTAACCCTCCTGCTGATTGGCAAGACATATTGCATAGATGGGACACGTTTAATTTAGTACGTACACTCACAGCCATAGCCTGTTTTATATCTTTTATTATTTCTACGCATTTAGCTGACCTGAATAAAAAGTAGAAATTTAAATATTCAAAATTTGTTTACGTAGCTTGCTCAGGTTCATCCACAGCATCTATCCGCAAGGTCTTCAGCTTAGGTGCAGCAAAGAATGCACTGGCTACCACTACCAGCGTCATCACCCCGCCGAAGACTACAGAAGGTATCAACCCCATCCACTTAGCCGTGTAGCCGCTTTCCACCGCGCCCAGCTCGTTAGATGAGCTTACAAACATAGTATTCACGGCAGCCACACGTCCGCGCACGCCCTCAGGTGTGTACAGTTGTAATATAGTCCCGCGAATAACAACACTCACCATATCAAACACACCCGTAAGCACCAGAAGGAGGAATGATAAATAGAAGTTCTTAGACAATGCAAAAGCAATAGTCGCCAACCCAAAACCGGAGATACATGCAAGCAATTTA
>Ga0268266_10003101_pt1 | contig 16931 bp, 11 predicted proteins | sample KBSS13metaG_FD_190356 | JGI IMG/M metagenome (GOLD analysis project Ga0268266, IMG submission 190356) | Switchgrass rhizosphere microbial communities from Kellogg Biological Station, Michigan, USA - KBS S1-3 metaG (SPAdes) (version 2) | ecosystem: Host-associated > Plants > Roots > Rhizosphere...
GCGCGTCGTATGCGACCCCAACGACTGGTGCGGCCGCTGCGACGCCTGCCTGCGCGGGCGCGTCAATCTATGCGAGCGCAACGTCGCCACCGGCATCCATCGCGATGGCGGCTTTGCCGAATATGCCGTCTTCCCGGCGCGCAAGGCCGTGCCGCTTCCTGGGGATCTCGACCCGCTGCACGGCGCCTTCTGCGAGCCATTGGCGTGCACGCTGCATGGGGTGGATATCGGTGCGCCCGTGGCTGGCGAGCGCGTGCTCATCATCGGCGGCGGAGTGATCGGCCTGCTCGCGCTGCAGCTTGCACGGCTCGCGGGCGCCGAGACCATGCTTCTCACGCGCCATCCCGCGAAACACAGGCTGGCGCGGGCGCTGGGCGCAGCCGAGACCGCTGCGACGCCGGAGGAAGCGACCCGCATCTGGCCGCAAGGCGCCGACCTGACCATCGAATGCGCAGGCGTGGCGGAAACGGTTGCCGGGGCCCCACGACTGACACGGGCGGGCGGCCGCATCGTCGTGCTTGGCGTCCTGCCTCAGGGCTTGAGTGTGCCGATCGAGCCTTTCGATCTGCTGTTTCGCGAGATCCAGCTTCGCTTCGCCTTCATCAATCCTTTCACCCAGGCGCGTGCGGCGCAGCTTATCATCTCAGGCAAGATCGCGGTCGCGCCGCTGATCTCGCGAGTAGTGCCGCTGGAAGCCGCCGCAGCAACCATCGCCGCTCCGCCGGCTCCGGGCGAGGTGAAGGTGCTGGTCGTGCCGGGTTAGTCAGGTGTGGGGAAACTGGTGGTACGGTTGGGTGGGCTCGAACCACCGACCTCCGGATCCACAATCCGGCGCTCTAACCAACTGAGCTACAACCGCACATCGTGCCTGCACTTCTTCCCAACGCGGCGTTCGCGTTGGCAAAAAGAAGCGCTCCGGCATCTGGCCGGGTCAATACGGACAATCGGCCGACATTTCAAGACTTTTGCGCGGCTCGTCCTGTCGCGTCTGCCGTTGGAATTTGGGCAAAGAAAAAGGCCGGGGGAGGAGGTCCGGCCTTTTTCCTATAACGGCCAGCGGGAGGAGGTGCTGGCCTGGCCCGGAGAGCGGCGGGAGGAGGTGCCGCTCTCAAGCTGTACTGGACGCCCTGACGTGTCAGGCGACTTTCAGTTCCTTGACGGCCTTTTCGAAAACCGCCTTCAGCGGCTTCGAGACGTCTTCGGCGGCCTTGGTCGTCACGGTCTGCAATTCCTTGGCCTGCTCGACCGCCAGCTCGACGCTCTTGCGGATGAAGGCGGTCTGCAGCTCGATCACTTCGGAGAGCGACTTGGCGCCAACCAGGGCCTCGAGGTGCGAGAAGCCGGTCTCGGTGTTGGTGCGGAGCGCCGCAATGGTCTTCAGCGACAGGTCGCTGCCAACCGACTTGGCGGTCTCGTAGGTCGACTCCAGAGCCTTCTGGGCTTCCTCGGCGCCGGTCTTGACCTTGGCGTAAACTTCCTTCGACTGCTCGAGACCCTTCTCGGCGAAGGCGCGGACCTGGTCGGTCGCCTTCGAGGCGTCGAACGACGGGAACTCAACGTTACCAATGGTGTCGGCTTTTACGAACTTGGGCATATTTCCATCCTTGTGCTTTGACGGCGTTGCGTTCTGCTCGCCGTTCATCATGATCACGCGTACATAGCACACGCCGTTGTGCACTGCAACATAAATGTTGCAGTGCACTTAATTTCGCGGCGGGATTAACCAAAAGTCCAGATTCCGGTGCGGCTTGCGGGGCAAAGGTGGACGCCGCCGCGGAGGGGTTTTATTAATAAAAAGTTAACTTTGGGCGCCTGCTGCGCCAGTTCCGTTCCGGTATAGCGCATGCCATCAGGCCAATACTCCTATATCGACATATCGGCGCTCGATCCCGTGCGGCAGCGCTTTGCGGCGGGCGACGCCCTCGCGATCCTGACGCCCGGCCTCGACGAGGTGATCTGGGCGAATGGGCCGGGCGCTGCGCTGTTCGGCTTTTCCGATATCGAATCGATCATCGGCGCGGAACCGCAAATGGGCTTTGCCGCCAAGCGGCAGATCATGGCCACGTCGGGCTATCCAAAAATCGGCAAGGACCGGACCGTCACCGTGCGGCTGGCAAGCGGCATGACCAGCCGGGCCGTCGCCTTTGTCGCCGGCGAGGTTGCGTTGCCCGATGGCGAGGATGCGATCCTGCTCGCAGTGCCGGCGGCATCGGCATCGGGGCGCAGCGCCGCCGAGATGGCGGCGCGCGCCATTGCCGGGCTCGACCAGGCCGGCCAGTATGCGGCGATCGTCGATGCCGCCGGCGGCATCGTGGCCGCCTCGCCCGGCTTCGACGGGCTGGGAATAGCCGCCGATGCACTCACCGCCCTGGTCGGCGAAGCGCGCGGCGATCGCCTGGTCAAGCGGATGATCCCGGCACGAGCCGGCGCACTGCCTGCCGGCTTCGTGCGCCTCACCGACGATCCGGCGACGCATCTGCTGGCGGTGATCGACGAGCCCGAGCTGGAGCCCGCGACCGCCGCGGCTGTCGAGGTCGCGGCCGAACCCGCCGCAATACCGAGCGAGCCCCAGGCAGCAGCGGAGGCGGAAGCTGTGGCTGCCCCCGATGCGGCGGTTTCGATCGATACCGGCGAGGCACCGACTGCGATCGAGCACGCCGCGGAGACGATGGCGCCGGCGGGCGAGGAGCCGGCAGCAGCCCATCACGACGATTGGTACTTTGCCGAAGGCGTGAACGGTCCGACCGGCGACGAACCGCCCTCGCCTTCGGATGATGTCGTCGCCGAGACCGAGCAAGCAACGCAGGCCGACGTGGGAGCGGTAGCCGACAACGATATCGTCGCGGCGCCTGCTGAGGCGACAACGCCGCAGTTCCCGGTCGACCGCTCGGCCGCGCCGGTGCGCTTTGCCTGGAAGACCGATGCGGAAGGCCGCTTCAATGCGATGTCCGACGAGTTCGCCACGGCGGTCGGCTTGCCCGCTGCCGATTTGATCGGCCGCAGCTTCAAGGAGGTGGCGCAAAGCCTCGGGCTCGATGCCCAAGGCGAGATCGCCGGGCTGCTGGAGCGGCGCGACACCTGGTCCGGCCGCTCGGTATTGTGGCCGGTTGCCGGCACCGACCTGAGAATTCCCGTCGATCTGGCCGCGCTTCCGGTCTATGACCGCGACCGCAAGTTCAGCGGCTTCCGTGGTTTCGGCGTGGCGCGCGCGGGCGATGCCATTGTCGATCCCGAAGCGACTGGGCTCGCTCTGGTAAAAATCCAGCCGGCAAACGATGTGGGCGCCGGCGAGGCTGCAGCTTCCGATGCACCAGAGATTGTGGAGGCCCGCGACATCGGACCGGCGCAAGACCCGTTCAAGGGCGAAGTGCCTGTTCTGTCGATCGTGCCGAAGCAGGAGAGGCGTTTTTCCGACAAGGTGATCCGGCTTGCCGAGCACCGTCCGGCGAATGGCGAGAAGGGCCTGTCGCCCGGCGAGCGCGTCGCTTTCCGCGAGATCGGCGATCGCCTGAAGAAGGAGAGCGGCGTTGCCGAGCAGGCTCCGGCCTCGTTGCGCGGCGACAACGACCAGACGCCGCCGCCAGCCGAGCCAACGGGCGCAGCGATCGACAAGCAATCCGAACCCACCGACGTCGTCGATGCGGTCCAGCCCGATGCTGCGCCGGATATGGTTGTCGACGAGGCGAGCGAGCCCGCGGCCGGCGATGCACATGCCGAGGATCAGGGGTCGGCAATAGAGGCGGAGGCCGAGGCCTCTGTCGGCGACCCGGCCGAGGGCGAAATCGCGACGCACGCTGTCGTGGCGAACGACATGGTTGAGCCAGCAACCGAGGCCCCTGCCCTGGCTGAAGTTGAGGACATCACGACCTCAGGCACCGAACCACACGCCGAACCGGAAATTACCGAGGAGCCCGCCGCCCCGGACAGCGAGCCCGCCGTTGCCGCGAAGCCGGCCGAACCTGTTTTGCCGGATACCGGCAGTTATCTGCCGTCGGCCTTCGCGCTTGGCGTCGCGCAGCCCGAGCGCGTGCCGATGGATACCTCGATCCTCGAGCAGCTGCCGGTGCCGGTGCTGATCCATGCCGGCGACACGCTGTTCTATGCCAACCGCGAATTCCTGGAGCTCACCGGCTACGACACGGTCGACGAGTTGCAGCATGCCGGCGGTCTCGGCGAATTGTTCGGCGAGCCCTATCCGCCGGAGCAAGACGCGGACGAACCCGGGCGCAAGCTTCGGCTGCGCACCAGCGAGGGGCTGGAATATCCGGTCGAAGCGTTCCTGCAATCGGTGCCGTGGGGCAGTGGCAAGGCGCTGCTGCTGTCGCTGCGCCGCAGTTGGCGCCAGCCGGTCAGCTATCCCGCGGCGCTGACGGCGCCGGTTGCCGATCCCGACCTCGAGGCGCGCATCACCGAGATGAGGGCGATCGTCGACACCGCAACCGACGGCGTCGTGCTGATCGCGCCGGACGGCACCATCCGCTCGATCAGCCGGCCGGCCGAGGCGCTGTTCGGCTTCGAGACGGCAGAGGTCGCGGGCAAGCAATTCTCGTCGCTGTTTGCCATCGAGAGCCAGCGCGCGGCGCGCGACTATCTGAACGGGCTTTCCGACAACGGCGTCGCCAGCGTGCTCAATGACGGCCGCGAGGTGATCGGCCGCGAAGCCGAAGGCCGCTTCATCCCGCTGTTCATGACGATCGGCAAGCTGCCGCACGACAGCGGCTATTGCGCCGTGGTCCGCGACATCACGCAATGGAAACGCGCCGAGGAAGAGCTCACCCAGGCACGCGCCCAGGCCGAACGCGCTTCCTCGCAGAAGACGGATTTTTTGGCCCGCGTCAGCCACGAGATCCGCACACCGCTCAACGCCATCATCGGATTCTCCGAGCTGATGCTCGACGAGAAGTTCGGCTCGATCGGCAATGACCGCTACCGTGACTATCTGCGCGACATCAATCGCTCGGGCAACCATGTGCTCGATCTCGTCAACGACCTGCTCGACATCTCCAAGATCGAGGCGGGCCAGCAGGAGATGAGCTACGAGGCAGTCTCCCTCAACGATACGCTGGCCGAGACGGTCGCCATGATGCAGCCGCAGGCCAACCGCGAGCGCGTGATCATCCGTTCGAGCTTCGCGTCGCGGCTGCCGGAAGTTGTCGCTGACCTCCGCAGCGTGCGCCAGATCGCGCTCAATCTGCTGTCCAACGCCATCCGCTACACGCTGGCCGGCGGCCAAGTGATCATCTCGACTGCCTACGAAGCCTCCGGCGACGTCGTCATGCGGGTGCGCGACACCGGCATTGGCATGAGCCAGGCCGAGATCGAGCAGGCGCTAAAACCGTTCAAGCAGATCAATTCGCTGAAGCGGGCGCGCGGAGACGGCACTGGCCTCGGCCTGCCGCTGACCAAGGCGATGGTCGAGGCCAACCGAGCTCGCTTCATCATCAACTCGACGCCCGGCGAAGGCACGATGGTCGAGGTCACCTTCCCGTCGACCAGGGTGCTGGCGGACTGAGCGCCTTCGCCCGTTTTTCGCGAAGTTCGGTGGCGCACAGGCAAGCCCGCCGGCCAAAAGAAAAGGCGCCGGAACGGGCGCCTTAGGGGAAAGATGCTGTGACAACGGGGCTTGAGCGAATAGCGCTGATCCCTGAACTGCAAGGACCGGGATTTCTCCCTCAAGTTGTATGCGAATATCGGCGTCGTTTGTTAACAACTCCTTACCGGGTTCGGCCGAAATTTACCAAAGTGTACCATCCGTGAAATGTAGGTAAATTTCGGGCTTACCATTCGTTAACCAATGCGGGCGCTGGGCCCTCAGGCCCGCAATGCCTCAAGGCCGCGGAAAAGTTCCAGCGCCTCCGGGTTGGCGAGCGCCTCCTTGTTCTTCACGGTCCTCCCATGGACGACGTCGCGAACCGCGAGCTCGGTGATCTTGCCGGACTTGGTGCGCGGGATGTCGGCGACGGCGATGATCCTGGCCGGAACGTGACGCGGGCTGGCGCCGGCGCGGATTCGGTCCTTGATCTTCTGCTCGAGGCCGGCGTCGAGCGCGACCCCCGGCGCCAGGCGGACGAACAGCACGACACGCACGTCATTGTCCCAGTCCTGACCGATGCAGATCGCTTCGGCGATCTCCGGCAGCTTCTCCACCTGGTTGTAGATCTCGGCCGTGCCGATGCGCACGCCGCCCGGATTGAGCGTGGCGTCGGAGCGGCCATGGATGATCATGCCGCCATGCCCGGTCCACTCGGCAAAATCGCCATGGCACCAGATATCGTCGAAGCGCTCGAAATAGGCGGCAGCGTACTTCTTTCCGTCCGGATCGTTCCAGAAGCCGATCGGCATCGACGGGAAGGCGCGCGTGCAGACCAGCTCGCCTTTCTCACCGCGCACCGGCTTGCCGTCATCGTCCCAGACATCGACGGCCATGCCGAGCCCCGGACCCTGGATCTCGCCGACATAGACAGGCTCGGTCGGAACGCCGAGCACGAAGCACGACACGATGTCGGTGCCACCGGAGATCGACGCCAGATGCACGTCGCTCTTCACCTTCTCGTAGACGTAGACGAAACCTTCCGGCGACAGCGGTGAGCCGGTCGACGAGACGGTCCGCACAGCCGACAGATCATGCGTCACCGCCGGCTGGACGCCGGCCTTGCGGGCCGCGTCGATGAATTTTGCCGAGGTGCCGAAATAGCTCATCCGCTCGGCCTGCGCGAAGTCGAACAGCGCATTGCCGTCGGGGTGGAAGGGCGAGCCGTCGTAGAGCAGCAGCGTAGCGCCCGAGGCGAGACCCGACGCCAGCCAATTCCACATCATCCAGCCGCAGGTGGTGAAATAGAAGACGCGGTCGCCTGCCCTGATATCGGCGTGCAGCCGGTGCTCCTTGAGATGCTGGAGCAGCGTGCCGCCGGCCGAATGTACGATGCATTTGGGAATGCCTGTCGTGCCGGAGGAGAACAGGATGTAGAGCGGGTGCGCGAAGGGCAGCTGTTCAAAGCCGAGCTCGGCGGGTTCGAACGGCGCGATCGCCGCATCGAACGCCACGGCGCGCGGGATGGCCGTGGCCACCTGTGCTGCGGTGCGCAGGTAGTCGACGATGTAGCAGCTGCGCACGCTCGGCAGTCTTTCCATCACTGCCTTGACCTTGGCCGAAACGTCGTTCTGCTTGCCGTTGTACCAGTAGCCGTCGCAGGCGATGAACAGCACCGGCTCGATCTGGCCAAACCGGTCGAGCACGCCTTCGACGCCGAAATCCGGCGAACAGGACGACCAGATCGCGCCGAGCGAGGCGGCCGCCAGCATGCCGGCCATCGCCTCGGGCATGTTGGGCAGCATCGCGGCGACACGGTCGCCCTTCGTCACGCCGAGCGCGCGCATCGCCTGCTGCAACCGAGAGACCAGCGCGCGCAGTTCGTCCCATGACAGGCGCCGTTCGACCTTGTCTTCGCCGCGGAAGACGATCGCGTCGGAAGGTCCAGACTTCCTCAGCAGGTTTTCGGCAAAATTCAGCGTCGCATCGGGAAAGAACGATGCGCCCGGCATCTTGTCGCCGTCGACCAGCATGCGTTCGCCGGGCTCACCGCGATCGCCAATCACGCCGCAGAAATCCCAAACCAGGTTCCAGAAGCCGGCACGGTCGCCGATCGACCAGCGATGCAGGTCGGCATAGCCGTTGAACGAGCGGCCCGCACGCTGCGACGCCGCCGCTGCAAAGGCGGTCAGGCCGGCCTCGGCAATCCGTGCCGGCGACGGCGTCCAGAGCTTTCCGTTGCTGTCCATCGATTCTCCCATGCCCCACGCCTGCCCTCATATCGCGTGATGGACGGCGAGGCTATCCGCGCTAAATCACAGGAACATTCCAAAAAACGCCATTCGCCGGTCACATTGGCTTGAAATGATTCGTGATGAGCCTAAACCCGTGCCAGCCGTAGTGGTCCGCCGGACCGCGGCATCTGGAAAAACATGCCAGCGTCGATGATCAGGAAGAGCATTTGGTGGTTGAGCGCGGTCGCGGCCATCGCCGTGCTGATCGTCGCCGCCCTGCCGATGATCGCGTCGACGCGCATCGTGCAGGACCGCATCGCGCTCGAAATGAGCGCATGGAGCGGCTACCGGGTCGATCTCTCGGCTGCACCAGAGATCGAGATCTGGCCGAGTTTCAAGGCAGTGCTGAGCGATGTGCGGCTGTCCGACTGGAACGACGAAAGCCGCAAGCCGGTGCTCGACGCCGAGCGGGTCGAGTTGGAGCTGTCGGCGATCGCCGCACTGCGCGGCGACGTCGTGATATCGACGGCCAAGCTGGTGCGGCCGATCCTCTATGTCGAGCCGCTCGGGCAAAACCGCTACGCGCCGGTGGCGCCCAAAGGCGGGCGCATCCGCAATGCGCTTGATATAGCGCGCGCGGTCGTTGCCAGGAATCCAGGCGATCCAGATTTTTCCGAGCTCGCCAGCGAATCGTTCGGCACGGTCGAATTCAGCGACGGTCAGGTGGTGGCGACAGGTCAAGCCGCCGACGGCGGCGAGCCGATCATGACCGGGTTGGCCGGCGCCATCGAATGGAGCGCGCTCAACCGCGCTGCCTCGCTTTCGGCCAACGGCATCTGGCGCGGCGAAAGCTTCTCGATCGATGCCTCCTCGGCCGAGCCGCTGGTGCTGTTTGCCGGCGGCACGACGCAGATGTCGATCGACGTGAAGGCAGCACCCGCCTCGGGCAGCTTCAGCGGCGCCGCCAATTTTTCGCAGAACTCGTTCTTCGACGGCCAGCTGGCATTCAGCTCGCCGTCGCTGCGTCGCATGCTCGAATGGTCGCGCACCGACCTGCCGCCGGGCGCATCCACCGGCTCGATTGCGTTGTCGGGCAAGATAACGGGCGACCGCAAGCGGCTGAAATTCGACAATGCCGAGGTCACGCTCGACGGCAATCCGGGCGCCGGCGTGCTCGATCTGTCGATCGGCGAAGCGGTGCCGGGCATCAGCGGCACGCTGGCCTTCGATCAGCTCGACCTGCGCTCTTTCCTTGCGGCGTTCACGCCGTTCACGCCGGGCTCCGATTCGGCGCCCGGCGCGGTCGACGTGGCTTTCGCCGAGAAATACAATCTGGACATCCGGCTTTCGGCCGCCAAGGCGACGGCCGGCGACTTCTCCTTCTCCAACGTCGCCGCGACCGCGCAGGTCAAGGGCGACCTCACGGCGTTCGACATTTCCGATGCGACGATCTTCGGCGGCTCCGTGCAGGCGGGGCTGCGCTACGACCGCAAGGGCGAAGGCGGCAATCTGGAGATGCGGCTCCTGGCGAGCGACATCGACACGGCGGCGGCGGCAACGCTCGCCAAATCGCTGCAAGTGGTGCCGGCCGGCAAGGCCACGGCCTCGCTCATGCTGCGAGGACCGGGCCGCGATTGGGACAGCTTCCTCCAAACGGCTGAAGGCTCGTTCTCCGCGAGCCTCGGCCAGGGCAGCGTCAACGGCTTCGATCTCGCGGCATTCCTCGACCGCTTCAAGCAAGGCGGCTTCTTCCCGCTGCGCGACGTCTCGAGCGGGTCGGCGGCGATCGACCGGGCCGAGGTCCGCGCCACGCTCGCCGAGGGCGCGGCGCGCATCGAGAAGGCCGAGGCCAAGATCGGCGAGCGCGTGATCGAGCTCTCCGGCGTCATTCCCTATGTCGGCGGCGGGTTGGCCTTGTCGGGCGCCGTCGTCGGCCCCAGCGCCGGCAGCACAGATGCCACCACGGCCGAAGCCTCGTTCTTCGTCGGTGGCTCGTGGAGCGCGCCGTTCGTGTCGCCGATCTTCAACGGCACCTCGTTCGAACGGCCGCAGCTCGGCGAGAACGACTGAATCCAGCCCCGGCCGCGCGCCTCCCGGGGGCGCCGTGCTATCCGCCATGAACCTGTCGGCCGAGGCGATCCTGGCGCGCGTTGGGTTGACGCCGGACAAACTGCTCGCGCTGTTCGAACGCGGCATGCAGTGGGCCATTCCCAACATCATCCTGGGATCGATGGTCATCCTGCCGGTATGGGCCGTGGTCTACCTGCTGCGCCCGCCGCGCAGTTAGTTGCGCAGCGCCGCCTGCTCGTCGACGATGCGTTGCGCCTCGCGGCGCTTGTTGGCGATCGAGGCGATGAGGATGCCGACGGCCACGACGGCGATCAGCAACGTGCAGACGGCGTTGATCTCCGGCGTTACGCCCAGCCGCACCTGGCTATAAATCTTCATCGGCAGCGTAGTGGCGCCCGGCCCTGACGTGAAGCTGGCGATCACCAGGTCGTCGAGCGACAGCGTGAAGGCCAGCATCCAGCCCGAAATGATGGCCGGCGCGATAACAGGCAGAGTGATGGCGAAGAAGGTGCGCACCGGTGTCGCGCCGAGATCCATCGCCGCTTCCTCGAGCGAGCGGTCGAAGGTGATCAGCCGCGACTGCACGACGACGGCCACGAAGCACATGGTGAAGGTGATGTGGGCGAGCGTCACCGTCAGGAAGCCGCGGTCGAGCCCCATCGCCACGAACAGCAGCAGCAGCGACAGGCCGGTGATGACCTCGGGCATGACCAGCGGCGCGAACACCATGCCGGAAAACAGCACGCGGCCGCGGAAGCGCGTGTAGCGGGTCAGCGCAAGTGCTGCCATCGTGCCGAGGATGGTCGCGAACGTCGCCGAGATGACGCCGACGCGCGCCGTCACCCAGGCCGCGTCCATCAGGCCGCGGTTCGAGAACATCGAGACGTACCATTTCGTCGAGAAGCCGCCCCACACGGTCACCAGCTTCGACTCGTTGAACGAGAACACGATCAGGATGACGATCGGCAGATACAGGAAGGCAAAGCCCAGCACGACCGAGCTGATGTTGAAGCGGCTCCACTTGCCCATGGCTTAGCGCCCCTGTTCCTGGGCGCGGGCCTGCGCCTGCTGGAAGATCATGATCGGCACGACCAGCAGCAGCAACAGGATGACCGCCACGGCCGACGAAACCGGCCAGTCGCGATTGGCGAAGAACTCGTTCCACAGGGTCTTGCCGATCATCAGCGTCTGCGAGCCGCCGAGCAGGTCGGGGATGACGAACTCGCCCACAGCCGGGATGAACACCAGCAGGCAGCCGGCGATGACACCGGGCAGCGACAGCGGGAAGGTGATCTTCCAGAAGGCGGAGGACGGCCTGCAGCCGAGGTCCTGCGCCGCCTCGATCAGCGAATAATCCATCTTCTCCAGCGCCGAATAGAGCGGCAGCACCATGAACGGCAGATAGGAATAGACGATGCCGATGAAGATCGCCGTATGGGTGTTCATGATGATCAGCGGCTGGTCGATCAGGTGCAGCGACAGCAGCAACTGGTTGAGCAGCCCTTCCGGCTTCAGGATGCCGATCCAGGCATAGACGCGGATCAAGAAGCTGGTCCAGAACGGCAGGATCACCAGCATGAGCAGTATCGGCCGCAATGTGGTCGGAGCGCGCGCCATGCCATAGGCGATGGGATAGCCGACCATCAGCGTCAGGATGGTCGAGATGCCGGCAATGATGACGCTCGACAAATAGGCGTTGAAGTAGAGCGAGTCCTCGGTCAGCCAGATGTAGTTGTCGGCGGACAATTCCTTGAGGCCGTCGAACAGGCCCGAAATGCCGTCGGAGAAACCGAGCGTCGGAACATAGGGCGGCATGGCGATCGCGGTTTGCGACAGCGATATCTTGAAGACGATGACGAACGGGATCAGGAAGAAGACCAGCAGCCACACATAGGGCACGGCGATGACGAGGCGGCTGGCGACGGCGGCGGCGAGACGTTGCATCGATCCCGCCTCGCCTATTTCGTCAGCACGACGCCGGCGTCCGGCCGGAACGACACCCACGCGCGGTCGTTCCAGCTCAGCGGATCGTCGGTCAGGCGCTGGCTGTTGATCAGGCTGGTGCGCACGATGCGGCCGTCGTCGAGCTTGACGTGGTAGACGGTCATATCCCCGAGATAGGCGACGTCCCAGACTTCGCCCTCGGCGGCGTTCAGGCTCTGGTCGTCCGGTTTCTTCGACGAGACCCTGATTTTCTCCGGGCGCACGGCGTACCAGACCGTGTTGCCTGTGGCAGCGTCGCCGCCATTGTCGGTTCTGATGCTGAGGCCATTGCCGGCGTCGATCGTTGTGGACGAACCGTCTCGGGCCATCACCTTGCCCTCGAACATGTTCACCGTGCCGACGAAATCGGCGATGAAGCGAGAGGCCGGCGCTTCGTAGACCTCGGCCGGTGTCGCGACCTGGATCACCTTGCCCTTGTCCATGATGGCGATGCGGTCGGCCATGGTCATGGCCTCCTCCTGGTCGTGGGTCACCACGACGAAGGTCAGGCCGAGCTCCTGCTGCAGGTCCATCAGTTCGAACTGCGTTTCCTCGCGCAGCTTCTTGTCGAGCGCGCCGAGCGGCTCGTCGAGCAGCAGCACTTTTGGGCGCTTGGCAACCGAGCGCGCCAACGCGACGCGCTGGCGCTGGCCGCCGGAAAGCTGGTGCGGCTTGCGCTTCGAGAACTGCTCGAGCTTGACCAGCTCCAGCATCTCCTTGACGCGCTTTTCGATCTCCGGCTTGGGCATGCCCTCCTGCTTCAGGCCAAAGGCGATGTTGGCCTCAACCGTCATATGCGGGAACAGCGCGTAGGACTGGAACATCATGTTGACCGGGCGCCGGTAGGGCGGGATGCCCCGCATGTCCTGGCCGTCCAGCATGATGCGCCCCGCCGTCGGCTCGTCGAAGCCGGCGAGCATGCGCAGCAGGGTCGACTTCCCGCAGCCGGAGGCGCCGAGCAGCGCGAAGAACTCGCGCTCGTAGATGACCAGCGACAGGTCGTTGACGGCGATGAAGTCGCCGAATTTCTTGGTGATGCTTTCAAACGAGATATACGGCTTCGACGCGGGATCGGCCCACGGCGCGAAGCTCCGGCGGATGCTGCCAAGCGATTTCATGTCCCCTCGTCGCCCGTCTTGAATCAGTGTCGGCAGAAAAAGAAACCCCGGCGCTGGGCCGGGGTTTCCTGGTGATCTATTGACCGGTGACGATCTTGGTCCAGATGCGCGTGATGGTACGCTGCGTCTTCGGATCGTAGGGCGACACGGTGAAGAGCTTCTGGAGGGTCGCCTCGTCCGGATAGATCGCCGGATCGTCGAGGATCTCCTTGTCGATGAACTGCTGCGACGCCTTGTTGCCGTTGGCGTAGAAAACGAAGTTCGAGGCCTTGGCCGCGACTTCGGGCTTCATCATGTAGTTGATGAAAGCCAGCGCCTCTTCGGGATGGGGTGCGTCGGCCGGGATGGCCATCTGATCGAACCACATCTCGGCGCCTTCCTTGGGGATCGCGAAACCGATGGCGACGCCCTGGTCGGCTTCGGCGGCACGGTCGCGTGCCTGGAACACGTCGCCCGACCAGCCGACAGCGAGGCAGATGTCGCCATTGGCAAGCGCGTTGATATATTCGGAAGAGTGGAACTTGCGGATATAGGGGCGGATCTTCATGAGCGCCTCTTCCGCCTTGGCCAGATCGTCCGGCGAATGGCTCTCGGGGTCGAGCCCCAGATATTTCAGCGTGGTCGGCAAGATGTCGCTCGGCGAATCCAGCACGTAGACACCACAATCGGCAAGCTTCGCCAGCTTGGCCGGATCGAAGAACACGTCCCAGCTATCGATCGCCTGGACGCCGAGCGCCTCCTGTATCTTCTTGGTGTTGTAGCCGAGCCCGACCGTGCCCCACATGTAGTTGGCGGAATACTCATTGCCCGGGTCGTACTTGCCGGTGCGGTCGGTCACGACATCCCACATGTTGGAGATGTTCGGCAGCTTGGATTTGTCGAGCTTCTGGAAGACGCCCGCCTCGATCTGGCGGGCCAGGAAATTTGCGGACGGCACCACGACATCGTAGCCCGAACCGCCGGCCAGCAACTTGGTCTCGAGGATCTCGTTGGAGTCGAACACGTCATAGGTGACCTTGATACCGGTCTCCTTGGTGAAATCCTCGACGATCGTCGGATCGATGTAATCCGACCAGTTGTAGACGTTGACGACCTTTTCCTGTGCCTGCGCGGAAAACGATATAGCAGCGGCCAGAAGCGGCGCGGCCGAAAGCACGAGCGCCTTGCGAATCATGAAATTCTCCTCTGATTGTTCAGCGTCCCAGCTCGCACAGCGGTCCTTCACGGCCAGGTATCGACCCAGCCTATTGGCCTTTTTCGGCAGCGACAAGCGCGAAAATCCGCTTCATCGACCGGGATGCGCGGCCATGCCACAGCTTTCAGTTTGGAGCGGGGATGCCGATGGCGCCGGCCCTGGCCGGGCGTTGCTGGCGACGGAATTCCAGCCCGAGATGGACAAGAAGCGCCAGGAACACGACTGTACCGCCGGTGATCGTGCGGCCCGACGGCACCTCGCCATGGATCAGCCACACCCAGATCGGCGCCAGCACCGGCTCCAGCGTGCCGAGCAACGCCGCCAAGGCTGCCGGAACGCGGCGCGCGCCTGCAGCGAAGCAGGCAAGCCCGAGCCCGAGATTGATCACGCCGAAGGCGAACAGGAATCCCATGTCGTGCATGGAAACCTTGAAGGCGCTGGTCTGCGACGCCGCGAAGGCAGCGGCGATGATCGTGCCGAGGCAGGTCGCCGGTGTCATGCGGACATGCGCGAAGCGGCGCGTGATGACCGTCGCGATGGCAAACATGAAGGCGATGAGCAGCGCCAGCCCGTCGCCAATCGGCGATACCTGACCATTGAATGATTCCGACACCATGATGGCGACGCCGCAGATCACCGCCGCGATTGCCGCCCAAGTGCTCGGCGCGACGTTCTCGCGGAACGCGATCCAGGCGATCAGCGCGGCGATCAGCGGCACGCCGGCCTGCATCAGGAGGATGTTGGCAACGGTGGTGTAGCCAAGCGCCACGACAAACGAGCTCGACGCGGTGGCGAAACAGATGGCTACCGCCAGCCCGGGCAAACCCATGCCGGTCATGGTTTTCAGCATGCCGCGCAGGCCGTCGCGCCAGACCATGAAGGCGATCAGGAAGACGGCCGCCCATACCGAGCGCCAGAACACCACGGTCCAGCTGTCCGGCGCGTCGATGAAGCGCGCAATCGTGCCGCCAAAACTCCAGCAGATCGCCGACAGGGCGACGAGCACGAAGCCGATGCGCTCGTCCTGCGCCGAAACGGCTTTGACGCCGGCCTCTGCAGGCTGTCGTTCGATCGCTTCGGTCATGATGCCCGTAGCCGTCCAAAAAGGTCGCCGCGGGAAAAAATACTTCCGGCAGCCAATGCATCCGCACTATTCAATGCCACGCTATCTGGCGTGGTCCAGCCTCGCAATCCGGTTGTGGCAATAGTGTTGCGGCGCGCCAAGTGCCGATGCTTGAGCAAAAAGGTTGCCGCGAACCGGGCGATCTGTTCTCCTGTGGTGCAGGAAAAGGCCACGTCATGAAAGCAGCCTGGTACGAACGCAACGGCGCGGCGCGTGACGTGCTGACGGTCGGCGACATGGATGCGCCCGAGCCGGGTCCGGGCGAGGTGCGGGTCAAGATCACGGTTTCCGGCGTCAACCCGTCCGATGTGAAGAGCCGTCGCGGCCGGCCGCTGACCTGGCCGCGCATCATCCCGCACAGCGACGGGGCCGGCCTAATCGACGCGGTCGGCGAAGGCGTCGGCCACCGCAACATCGGCGAGCGCGTCTGGTTGTGGAACGCGCAATGGAAGCGTGCCTTCGGCACGGCCGCGGAATATTGCGTGGTGGCCGCCGAGCAGGCCATCAAATTGCCCAACCGCGTCGAGATCGCGGCCGGCGCCTGCCTCGGCATTCCCGCGCTCACCGCTCTGCAAGCGGTTCGGCTGCATGGCGAAATCTCTGGCAAGGTGTTGCTTGTCACCGGCGCCGGGTCGGCGGTCGGCCACTATGTCAGCCAAATCGCCAAGTTGCGCGGCGCCAGGGTGATCGGCACCGCCTCCGAAGCGAAGGCCGACCATGCGCGCCACGGCGGCGCCGACTTCGTGATCGACTACCACAAGAAGGACGTCGCCAAGGTAACCAAGGAACTGACGCGCGGCGAAGGCGTCGACGGCATCATCGACATGGACCTTTCAACGACGGCCGCGTTGATCGCCGAGGGCGTCATCAAGCCACACGGCACGATCGTCTGCTACGGGTCGAACATCGCCGGCGACATCCCTATCTCGTTCCAGGCGCTACTGTTCAACAGCTATGCGCTCAAGGCGTTCCTGGTCTATGAGCTCAAGCCGGAGGATCGGCATGCCGCAATCCACGAGCTGGCGGCGTTGCTCGACGACGGCCTGCTCAAACACAGCATCGGGGCGCACTTCAGGCTGCGCGACATCGCCGCCGCCCATGAAGCGGTGGAAGGCGGCAAGCTGATCGGCAACGTGGTGCTCGACGTCGGCTGACCGGCACGACGGCGCACCGCCACAGGGGAAGGAACCTCGCGAAGGCCGATAACGATCCGCTTACCGTTGCGGGTGGAATGTCGTGCTGACAGGCAATTAGCGGAACCAAGGCGGCAATGAACATCTACAGCGCATCGATCAGCTCAAAGGAGCTCAAGCGGCTTTCGGCGTTGCAGCCATGGCGAACCATTTTGGCGCTGGCGCTCGACTGGCTGGTGATCGCCGCGGCGATCGCCGCAAGCGAATATTCCGGAAGCATCTGGGTCTACCTGCTCGCCCTCGTCTTCATTGGCGGCCGCATGCATGCGCTGGGCGTGCTGGTGCACGAAGCCGCGCATTTCCGGGTGCTGAGGAACCGCCAGGCCAGCGAATGGATCATGGATATTTTTGCGGCCTGGCCGATCCTCGCGACGGTGGACGGCTACCGGCAGAACCACCTCGCCCATCACCAGCATGCCAATACCGAAAAAGACCCGGACTGGATCGTCAAATTCGGCACCGCGGCCTTTACCTTTCCGCAGAAA
>Ga0268266_10003102_pt1 | contig 16930 bp, 12 predicted proteins | sample KBSS13metaG_FD_190356 | JGI IMG/M metagenome (GOLD analysis project Ga0268266, IMG submission 190356) | Switchgrass rhizosphere microbial communities from Kellogg Biological Station, Michigan, USA - KBS S1-3 metaG (SPAdes) (version 2) | ecosystem: Host-associated > Plants > Roots > Rhizosphere...
GGCGGCCTCTGAGAACAGGCCGGAAATAATGGGGGACTGGCGGAAAGTCGGGGCGTTTATACGGGTTGCCAGAGCCCGGGCAAACCGATATCTCAACCCTGCTGAGGGTGCGGCGCGAAAGGCTGATTCCTGATGCGCATCCGCGGCCGTTTTGCCGGCCTTCAGTCGACCTTCCCGGCCTGGAGCCTGATCCAACTATGGACTCCTTCGAACTCAACAAGATTATCGGCGCCATCCTCGCCACCTGCATTCTCGTTCTGGTGACGAGCTTCGCCGCACATGCGATTTTTACGCCCAAGCCGCTGGAGAAGCCGGGCTTCGAGATCGCCGTGAAGGAAGACGCCTCGCACGGCGCAGGAGCCAAGGACGCCGCAGCTCCCTCCGAGCCGATCGAGAAGCTGCTGCAGACCGCCTCCGTCGAGAAGGGCACCGGCGCCGCCAAGAAGTGCGCCGCCTGCCACACCTTCGAGAAGGGCGGCCCCAACCGCGTTGGTCCGAATCTCTATGGCGTCGTCAACGAGCCGAAGGGCGCAGGCCGCGGCGGGTTCAATTTCTCGGCCGGCATGAAGGCCAAGGGCGGCACCTGGACCTTTGACGACCTCAACAAGTTTCTCACCAATCCCAAGGCCTTCGTTCCCGGCACCGCGATGGGCTTTGCCGGCATCCCGAAAGACAGCGAGCGCGCCGACGTGATCGCCTATTTGAACTCGCTATCGGAAAAGCCGGCACCACTGCCGACCGCGGCGAAGTAATATTTCGCCCGTCCGGCATGGACGTTGCGACGACACGACGGCCAGGCATTGCCTGGCCGTTTGTCTATGGTGATCGCGTTGTTGTTATCGGGACGTTTCGCCGCACCGGCATGGTTCCCGTGTTAATATCATGAGGAAAAAGCAACGTAATTGGTCGAACCCTTGCCTTATATTGGGTCCTCACTAGCTCGGCCTTGTTGCTGTCGTTGTTCGTGTCAGGCGGGCCAACTTCGGAAAGCAACGGATACTGGCATCAGTAACAGGAATTCTCATTTGGCGATTACCCGACGACATCTCCTCCAGGGCGGCGCTGTGGCCACGATGGTCCCTGCATTCGGACTGACCCCTGGTCCCGCGATCGCGCCGGCCCAGGCGCAAGCAGCCGAACCGGCGTGGCACCACGCGCTGTCGCTGTTCGGCGAAGTCAAATACCCGGCCGGCTTCAAACGCTTCGACTACGTCAATCCTGACGCGCCGAAAGGCGGCGCCGTACGTCAGATTCAGATCGGGACGTTTGATAATTTCAACCTTGTGGTCGCCGGCGTTAAAGGTTCGCTCGCAGCCGGCGTTCAGCTGATCTACGAAGCTCTCATGACGGAGTCGCTGGATGAGGTTTCGACCGAGTACGGCCAATTGGCCGAAGCCGTCAGCCATCCTGAGGATTTTTCCTGGGTCACGTATCGGCTCAGGCGGGAGGCGAAATGGCATGACGGAAAGCCTGTAACGCCTGACGACGTGATCTTTTCGCTTAACGCTTTCAAGCAAAATCATCCGCAGTACTCGGCTTACTATCGTCATGTGGTGAAAGCTGAAAAAGTCGGTGATCGCGACGTAAAATTCACCTTCGATGCCCCCGGTAATCGCGAGCTACCACAGATCGTCGGACAGCTCACCGTCTTGCCGAAGCATTGGTGGGAAGGCACTGACAGTGAGGGCCGCAAGCGTGATATCTCGGCGACAACGCTGGAGAAGCCGCTGGGCTCGGGGGCCTACCGCATAAAGGAGTTTGTCCCCGGGAGGACGCTGACGCTGGAGCGGGTGAAGGATCATTGGGGACGCGATTCCAACACCAATGTCGGCCGCAACAATTTCGACGAGCTGCGTCTGGAATACTTTCGGGACTCGACGGTCGCGCTTGAGGCGTTTAAGGGCGATCAGGTCGATTGGCGCACCGAGAACAGCGCCAAGAATTGGGCGACGGCCTACGACTTTCCGGCCGTCAATGACAAGCGCGTGCTGCTCGAAGAGTTTCCAAATCGCAGTTCCGGAATCATGCAGGCGTTCGCTCTGAATATCCGGCGTGACCAGTTTAAGGATCCGCGGGTGCGTCGCGCGCTGAATTTTGCGTTCGATTTCGAGGAAATGAACAAGCAGATATTCTTCGGTCAGTACAAGCGCATCAGCAGCTATTTCGATGGCACTGATCTGGCTTCAAGCGGCCTGCCGGAAGGCAAGGAACTGGAAATACTTGAATCCGTCCGCGCGGAGGTGCCGCCAGAAGTATTCACGAAGCCCTATACCAATCCGGTCGGCGGCAGTCCCGAGGCGGTTCGCGAAAATCTCCGCGAGGCGGTACGGCTGTTGAAGGAAGCTGGCTATGAGGTGCGCGACCGCAAGCTGGTCGACAGCAAGACGGGAGCGCAGTTCACACTCGAACTGCTTGGTGCGGATCCGAGCTTCGAGCGCGTCATGCTGTTTTTCAAGCCTTCCCTAGAACGGCTGGGTATTGCCGTCAGCGTGCGCACCATTGATTCGACGCAGTATGAAAACCGGCTTCGTAGCTGGGATTTCGACGTGGTCGTTTCGTCGTGGGCGGAATCGTTGTCACCCGGAAATGAACAGCGGGAATACTGGGGCTCGCAAGCGGCGGGCATGGCAGGCTCGCGCAATATCATCGGTATCAAGAATCCGGTGATCGATAAATTGATCGATCGCCTGATCTACGCCAAGGGTCGAGATGACTTGGTAGCGGCGACCAAAGCGCTCGACCGTGTGCTGCTGTGGAATCACTATGTCGTGCCGCAGTGGAATTACCCCAAGGTCCGCACCGCGCGTTGGGATCGCTTTGGGCGGCCGTCCGAATTGCCGAAATACGGCCAGTCGGGTTTCCCGACGCTGTGGTGGTTCGATGCCGACAAGGCGGCGCGGAATGGAAAACGGTCTTGAAGGATATCCCGCGCATGGCGCTACTCAACCGTCGACACGCGCTCGGTCTCGGCATCGGTGCGCTGAGCGCCGGCATATTTCGTCCTGCCGCCGCCGACAATGGCGGCACCGAGATGCACGGCATGTCGGTGTTCGGCGACCTGAAATATCCGGCCGACTTCAAGCAATTCGACTACGTCAATCCGGATGCGCCGAAGGGCGGGTTGTTTTCGACGATCCCGTCGACCCGCGCCTATAACCAATCCTTCCAGACGTTCAATTCATTCAACGCCTACATCCTCAAGGGTGAGGGCGCCAAGGGCATGGAGCTGACCTTTGACGGGCTGATGGCGCGCGCCAATGACGAGCCTGACGCAATGTATGGTCTTGCGGCGAAGTCGGTGTGGATTTCGTCCGACAAGCTCACCTACCGTTTCACGATGCGCCCCGAGGCCCGTTTCCACGACGGCTCGAAGATGACGGCGCACGACGTCGCCTTCTCGCTCAACACGCTGAAGGAAAAAGGCCACCCGCTGATCGTGGTGCAGTTGCGCGACATGGTGAAGGCCGAGGTGATCGACGATGCGACGGTGGCCGTGATCTTTGCGCCGAACCGCGCGCGCGACGTCCCGCTTTATGTCGCGGGCCTGCCGATCTTTTCCAAAGCCTATTACGCCACGCGTCCGTTCGACGAATCGACCACCGAGATCCCGGTTGGCTCGGGGCCGTACAAGGTGGGCAGATACGAGATCAACCGCTACGTCGAGTTCGACCGGGTCAAGGATTATTGGGCGGCCGATCTTCCCGTCAACCGCGGCAGCTACAATTTCGGCACCGTGCGCTACGAGTTCTATCGCGATCGCGATGTCGCGTTCGAAGGCTTCACCGGCAAGAATTATCTCTACCGCGAGGAGTTCACCGCGCGGATCTGGGCGACGCGTTACGATTTTCCGGCGATCAAGGACGGCCGCGTCAAACGCGAGACCCTGCCGGACGAGCTGCCGTCGGGCGGACAGGGCTGGTTCTTCAATACCCGCCGCGACAAGCTCAAAGACCCCAGGGTGCGCGAAGCGGTCATCAATGCGTTCGATTTCGAATGGACCAACAAGACCGTGATGTATGGCGCCTATGCGCGCACGGTGTCGCCGTTCCAGAACTCGGACATGGTGGCGACCGGGCTGCCCTCGCCGGAAGAGCTGAAGCTGCTCGAGCCGTTCCGCGGCCAGGTGCCGGACGAGGTGTTCGGCGAGCCGTTCATTCCGCCGGTATCGGATGGGTCGGGCCAAGACCGCGCATTGCTGCGCAAGGCGCAGCAATTGCTGCAGGACGCAAAAATCCCCATCAAGGACGGCAAGCGGATATTGCCGAACGGCGAGATTTTCACGATCGAATTCCTGCTCGACGAGCCGTCGTTCCAGCCGCATCACGCGACCTTCATCAAGAACCTCGCTCAGCTCGGCATCGAGGCCAACATTCGCTTGATCGATGCCGTGCAGTATCGCGCACGGGTGGAGGCGTTCGATTTCGACATGACGACGATGCGGCTCAGCATGTCGCCGACGCCCGGCGACAGCTTGCGGCCCTACTTCACATCGCATGCGGCCGCCACCAAGGGATCGTACAATCTGGCTGGAGTAGCCAACCCGGCGATCGACGCGCTGGTCGACAAGGCCATCGGCGCCGAGACGCGGACCGATCTGACGGTCGCGTGCCGCGCGCTCGATCGCGTGTTCCGTGCTGGCCGCTATTGGGTGCCGCAATGGTTCCGCACCAATCACCCGATCGCCTATTGGGATCAGTTCGCGCATCCCGAGAAGCCGGCACGCTACGCGCAAGGCACCGGTGCGCCGGACAACTGGTGGTATGATGCCGCCAGGGCCGCAAAGCTCGAGCAGGCAAAGTAATCCATGACCGGCTATATCGCCCGCCGCATCCTGCTGATGTTCCCGACGCTGCTCGGGATACTGTTCGTGTCCTTCGTGGTCGTGCAGTTCGCGCCGGGCGGGCCGGTCGAACGCGTGCTGGCGCAACTCTCCGGCGCCGATACCGGCGGCACGTCGCGGATATCGGGCGGCGGCGGCGATTTCGGTCCGCGCGGCCAGGTCGGGGCGGCCTCCGATGCCGTCAGTTCGAAATACCGCGGCGCGCAGGGGCTGGATCCCGACTTCATTAAAAAGCTGGAAGCCCAGTTCGGCTTCGACAAGCCGGCGCCGGAGCGTTTCGCGCTGATGGTGTGGAATTTCTCACGCTTCGATTTCGGCAAGAGCTATTTCCGCGACGTCAGCGTGATCCAGTTGATCAAGGAGAAGCTGCCGGTCTCGATGTCGCTCGGCCTCTGGATGATGCTTCTGACCTACCTGATCTCGATCCCGCTCGGCATCCGCAAGGCGGTGAAGGACGGGTCGGAGTTCGACACCTGGACGTCGGCGGTGATCATCATAGGGTTTGCGATCCCAGGATTTCTGTTCGCGATCTTGTTGATCATCCTGTTTGCCGGCGGCTCGTTCCTCAACATCTTCCCACTGCGCGGACTGACTTCCGACGGCTGGGCGCAGTTCCCCTGGTACTGGAAGATCATCGACTATTTCTGGCACATCACGCTGCCGCTGATCTCGATGGCGCTCGGCGCCTTCGCCACCATGACGCTGCTGACCAAGAACTCGTTCCTCGACGAGATCCGCAAGCAGTATGTGATGACCGCGCGCGCCAAGGGCTGCAGCGAAACTCAGGTGCTGTACCACCACATCTTCCGCAACGCGATGCTGATCGTGATCGCGGGCTTTCCGAGCGCGTTCATTCACGCCTTCTTCTCCGGCTCGCTGTTGATCGAAACCATCTTCTCGCTCGACGGCCTTGGCCTGCTCGGATTCGAGAGCATCCTGAACCGCGATTACCCGGTCGTGTTCGGCACGCTGTTCATCTTTTCGCTGGTCGGTCTCGTGGTCAATCTGATCTCCGACCTCGCTTACATGTGGGTCGATCCGCGGATCGACTTCGAGGCGCGTGAGGTCTGATGACGATCACCGCGCCCCAGCCGGTCGAGACCTCGACGCAATCGCCACTCGGCGCGGCGGTCCCGATCACGCGTCGTCCGTTCCAGCCGTCGCCGCTCAACCGGCGCCGCTGGCAGAACTTCAAGGCCAACCGACGGGGCTATTGGTCGTTCTGGATCTTCCTCGTGCTTTTCACGGTCTCGCTGTTTGCCAATTTCATCGCCAACGACAAGCCGCTCCTCGTCAAATATGACGGCCGTCTCTATTGGCCGGTGCTTTTCAGCTACTCCGAGACGACTTTCGGCGGCGATTTCGAAACCGCCGCCGACTATCGCGATCCCTATCTGCAGAAGCAGATCGCCGAAAAGGGCGGCACCGTCATCTGGCCGCCGATCCGCTACTCCTACGACACCCACAATCTCGACCTGCCGACGCCGGCGCCGTCGAAGCCGACCTGGATGCTGACGGAAGCGCAGTGCAAGGAGGTGGTGCAGAAGAAGGGTCTCAAGAGCTGCCGCGACCTCGAATACAACTGGCTCGGCACCGACGACCAGAGCCGCGACGTGGTCGCACGCCTGATCTACGGGTTCCGCATTTCGGTGCTGTTCGGACTGACGCTCACCATCCTGTCCTCGATCATCGGCATCGCCGCCGGTGGCGTGCAGGGCTATTTCGGCGGCTGGATCGACCTCGGTTTTCAGCGGTTCATAGAAGTCTGGACCGCGATCCCCTCGCTTTATCTGCTCCTGATCATATCGGCGGTGCTGCCGCCTGGCTTCTTCATCCTGCTTGGCATTCTACTGCTGTTCTCGTGGGTGTCGCTGGTCGGGCTGGTGCGCGCCGAATTCCTGCGCGGGCGGAATTTTGAATATATCCAGGCGGCGCGGGCGCTCGGTGTCTCCAACGGCGTCATCATGTTCCGTCACCTGCTTCCTAACGCGATGGTGGCGACGATGACGTTCCTGCCGTTCATCGTGTCGTCCTCGGTGATGACGCTGACGGCGCTGGACTTTCTCGGCTTCGGCCTGCCGCCGGGGTCGCCGTCGCTCGGCGAATTGCTGTCGCAGGGCAAGGCCAACGTACAGGCGCCATGGCTCGGCTTCACCGGGTTCTTCTCGGTCGCGATCATGCTGTCGCTCTTGATCTTCATCGGCGAAGCCGCGCGCGACGCCTTTGATCCGCGCAAGACGTTCAGGTAGGCCAAGCGCATGGACGCCATCAACCAGCCCCTGCTCGATGTCCGCGACCTTTCGGTGGCGTTCGGTGCCACACTCGCGGTCGATCACGTCTCGTTTTCCGTCAAGCGCGGCGAATGCGTGGCGCTGGTCGGCGAGTCCGGCTCGGGGAAATCCGTCAGCGCGTTGTCGATCCTGAAGCTGCTGCCGTATCCCAGCGCCTCGCATCCCTCGGGCCAGATCCGCTTCCGCGGCCGCGATCTGCTGACCGCGGCGGAAAGCGAGATGCGCGAGATCCGCGGCAACGACATCTCGATCATCTTCCAGGAGCCGATGACCTCACTCAATCCGCTGCACACGATCGAGGCGCAGATCGGCGAGATTCTTCTCCTGCACAGCGGCATCCGAGGTCAGGCGGCGCGGGCGCGCACGCTGGAACTGTTGACGCAGGTCGGCATTCCCGACCCCGAAACCCGGCTGAAGAGCTATCCCCATCAATTGTCCGGCGGCCAGCGCCAGCGCGTCATGATCGCGATGGCGCTCGCCAACGAGCCGGACTTGCTGATCGCGGACGAGCCGACCACCGCGCTCGACGTCACGGTGCAGGCCCAGATCCTGGCGCTGCTCGCCGAAATCCGGTCGCGGCTTGGCATGAGCATGCTGTTCATCACCCACGACCTCGGCATCGTCCGCCGCATCGCCGACGTCGTCTGTGTGATGAATTCGGGCAAGATCGTCGAGCAAGGACCGGTCGAGGAAGTCTTCACCGCGCCGAAACACGCTTATACGCGCGCACTGCTGGCCGCCGAGCCGAAGCCCGATCCGGCTCCGCCGCGGCCCAACGAGCCGGTGGTGATGTCAGCCGACAATCTCAAGGTCTGGTTTCCAATCAAGCGCGGGCTGCTGCGCTCGACCGTCGGCCATATCAAGGCGGTGGATGGGGTCAGCATCGCGGTCCGCAAGGGCGAGACGCTCGGGGTCGTCGGCGAATCCGGCTCCGGCAAGACCACGCTGGGGCTGGCGCTGCTCCGGCTGATTTCCTCCGATGGACCAATCGTGTTCCTCGGCAGCAACATCCAGGGCCTGCGCTTCAAGGACATGCTGCCGTTCCGCCGCGACATGCAGATCGTGTTTCAGGACCCGTTCGGCGCGCTCAGCCCGCGCATGTCGGTCGGCGATATCGTCGCCGAAGGCTTGACCGTGCATCAGAAGTCGCTGTCATACGAACAGCGCGAGGCGCGCGTCGTCAAGGCGCTCCAGGACGTCGGCCTCGATCCGGCGACGCGCTTCCGCTATCCGCACGAATTCTCCGGCGGCCAGCGCCAGCGCATCTCGATCGCGCGCGCGGTGGTGCTGGAGCCGAATTTCGTGGTGCTGGACGAGCCGACGAGCGCGCTCGACATGTTGTTCCAGGCCCAGATGGTCGACCTGTTGCGCGAACTGCAGCGCAAGCGCGACCTGACCTACATGTTCATCTCGCACGATCTGCGCGTCGTGGCCTCGCTGGCAAGCCATCTGATCGTGATGCGCCACGGCAAGGTGGTGGAGGAGGGCCCGGCCGCGGAGCTCTTCAAGAACCCGAAGAGCGATTACACCCGCGCGCTTTTCGCCGCCGCGTTCCGGATCGAGGCGGTGCCGGATCTGCAGTAACAGCCGCCACAAGAAACAGCCGTCATACCCCGCGAAGGCGGGGTATCCAGTACGCCGAGGCTTCTCGATTTAACACGAACGTCTCTGGAATACTGGATCACCCGCTTTCGCGGGTGATGACGGCGAGACTGATTTTATAGCCGTTTGATTGCCGTCACTTCACTGCCGGCCGCCTTGATCCGCGCCATCGCCTCGCGCGTGTTTTCGATCACCGCCGCCATGTGATGCGCATTGGCGTGCAAGATGGTGTCCGCGTCGCGGACGATGGCGACATGCCCCTTCCAGAAGATCAGGTCGCCGCGTTGCAGCTTCTTCGTCTCGGCCGCATCAAGCGCCCGCCCGAGGCCATCCTGCTGCATGTCGCTGTCGCGCGGGCAGCCGGTGCCGGCGGCGTTGAGCGAAACCTGGACCAGGCCGGAGCAATCGATGCCGAGCGCGCTCTTGCCGCCCCAGAGATAGGGCGTGCCGACGAAGCGTTCGGCGACCGCGACGAAATCCTTTTCCATCGCCTCGAGGCCGCCGACATGCCGTCGCGGCAAATACCAGCCTTCGCCCGTGACGGCGAACGCGCCGTCTTCGCGGACAACCGTGACGCGCGCGCCCATCGGCAGCGTCTCGACCGGCGGCAGCTTGATCGAGGGGCCCGGGAAAGCGAACGTCCGCAGCGCCGTGACCTTGTGCGTCGGAGCCGCCGCGGGCCTGGCCAGCGCGGCATCCGGCATCCATCCGACATAGCCGTCGCCGTTCAATTGGCCCCAGGCAAAGCCTTCGCCATTGCGATCGTAGATCGTGATGCGCTCGCCCTTCAATGCTTGCGTCAACAGCATCGCATCTGCCGATGGCGCCTCGAGCAGCGGCGCGATGGCCTCGCGCACGCAAAATTCTTCGCCGGTCACATAGCGCGCGGCCTTCACCTTGCCTTCGAGATATTTGGCGGCGAGGTCCGGCCGTGCCGGCGTCAGGCGCGGATCATCCATAGCGTTCGCTCAGCAGCTTGTAGATGGCGCGCGCGGCCTGACATTCGCCGCCTTCGGGGCGCGCGGGTTTGGCGGAAGGCGTCCAGCCGTAGATATCGACATGCAGCCAGCTCCTGGCATCGGTGACGAAGCGCTGCAGGAACAGCGCGCAGGTGATCGAGCCGGCAAAGCCGCCGGACGGCGCGTTGTTGATGTCGGCCGTCTTCGAATCCAGCCATGAATCATAGGGCGGCCACAGCGGCATGCGCCACAACGGATCGTTCTCCCGTTTCGCATGGGCTGCGACGCTGTCGGCAAGCGTCTCATCAGAGGTGTAAAAGGGCGGTAAATCCGGTCCCAGCGCCACCCGCGCCGCGCCCGTCAGGGTGCCGAGGTCGACCAGCAGGTCAGGCTTCTCCTCGTCTGCCAGCGCCAGTGCATCGGCCAGCACCAGCCGCCCCTCGGCATCGGTGTTGCCGATCTCCACGTTAAGTCCCTTGCGCGACTTGAAGATGTCGAGCGGGCGAAAGGCGTTGCCGGCCACCGCGTTCTCGACCGCGGGGATCAGCACGCGCAGCCGCACTTTCAGCCCGGCATCCATCACCATCTGCGCCAGCGCCAGCACGTTGGCGGCGCCGCCCATGTCCTTTTTCATGATCAGCATGCCGCTGGACGGTTTCAGATCGAGGCCGCCGGTGTCGAAGCAGACGCCCTTGCCGACCAGCGTCACTTTTGGATGGGCAGGATCGCCCCAGCTCAGGTCGATCAGGCGCGGGGGGCGCGTCGAGGCCATGCCGACGGCGTGGATCAGCGGAAAGTTCTGCTTCAGGAGCTCGTCGCCGGAAATGCAGTTGAACGCGGCGCCGAACCGCGTCGCCAATGCCTGCGCCGCCTGCGCCAGTTCTTCCGGGCCCATATCGTTCGATGGCGTGTTGATCAGGTCGCGCGCCAGCGCCGCCGCCTCCGCCATCCGTGCGATATCGGCGACATCGACGCCGTCAGGCGGCACCAGCCGGACTGCGGGCGTTTCGTTCTTGCGGTAGCGGCCGAAGCGGTAGGTCCCCAGCGCGAACGCCAGCGTTGCGAGGCGCACATCATGCGGCGCATTGGCGAAGCGGTAGGCGCCTGATGGCAGCAGGCCGGGCAGGGCGCCGGGGCGGAACAGGTCGCGCGATTTGCTGGTCTCGTCCTCGAGGCCGAAAACCACCTGCGCGATCTTCCCGTCGGGCGCGGGCAGCGTCAGGCATTTGCCCGGCTTGGCGGTGAAGTCGTTGGCCGCCGCGAACTGTCGGGACGGCTCGGGAAGCTCCTTGGCGATCCCGGCCCATGTTGTCCTGGTGGCGAAAAGGATCGGAATGGCAGCGGCGTCGGGGACGGTCTCGAACGGGGATTGCATGCGGGTCTCGCGCGAAGGGGACGGGCAGGGTGGTGTCGATGGCATAGCACGGCCAATTAACCGGCCGTTAGGGTTAACAGTCTATTGCTGGCTCCGTTCGGCTCTATTCGTCAGCCTTTTCCGCGAGTTGAAGTGCCATGCGTCGACAGTCCCGCTATGCCGGATCTCTTGCCCGGTTCCTCTCTTCCGCGGCCGTGACGGCGGTTCTCGCCGCCGGCCTTGGCGGCTGCCAGACCATGTCCGACATCACGGGGTCGCTGACCTCATCGTCGCCAAAGGCGCAAGCCGTTCCAGACGATCCGCTGCGCGCGGCCGAGGTCTACGGTGAACGATATCGCGCCAACCCCAAGGATGCCGAAGCGGCATTGGCTTATGGGCAGGCACTCCGTGCGACCGGTCAGCGGGCGCAGGCCGCCGCCGTGCTCGAACAGGCCACCATTGCCCATGCCGGCAACAAGACGCTGCTCGCCGCTTACGGCCGCGCGCTCGCCGACAATGGCAATTCGCAGGCGGCCTTCGACGTGCTCAGCCGCGCCCATTCGCCCGCCAATCCCGACTGGCGCATTCTTTCGGTGCAGGGCACCACGCTCGACAAGATGGGCAAGCACGAGGATGCTCGCCGCTATTACGAGACCGCGCTGAAGATCGTGCCGGAGGAGCCTTCGGTGCTGTCCAATCTCGGCCTTTCCTACATGCTGACGCGGGAGTTGCCGCAGGCCGAGGAAACGCTGCGGCGCGCCCATGCCAATCCCCGCGCCGACGCAAGGGTGCGCCAGAACCTGGCGCTCGTGGTCGGCCTGCAGGGCCGCTTCGCGGAAGCCGAGACCATCGCCAAGGGCGATCTGCCCGCCGACGAGGCGACCGCCAACGTAGCCTATTTGCGGGAAATGCTGAGCCGCAAGGACAAGGACAATTCGCGTCCTCCCGGCAACAGGGCGACCGTTCCGGTCGCAGCCCTCAACCGGCCAGACTGAGCATCACAGCCGTCATCATCCCGGTAGCCGTCATCGCCCGCGAACGGCTCGCGCGAATGCGCGCCCCGAGGACAGGCTCACGTGTGTGACTTGTCCGCCGCAGCCCAACGTGCGAAGGCGAATCCAATATTCCAGAGCTATCCGTAAATCAGGCCGGGGCTTGCGTCGTACCGCCTCGCCTCGCTTCCCTGCCGTGCAGGGACTTCTAAGGGAGGCTTCCAAATCAAGACTTCGCTTGGGCCTGCCGGTGCAGGCTCACTGAAGTTTTGGCGAGCCAGCAAGCCCGCGCGCGCCGGCAACGGCCAAACGGCGCGGTGTGGGCCGCGCCGTTTGCCTCAGTGCATCATCTGCAGCTTGACGTAAGTCGGTCCGAGAATGACGACGAAGAGGCACGGCAGGAAGAACACGATCATCGGCACGGTCAGTTTCGGCGGCAGCGCGGCTGCCTTCTTCTCGGCCTCGTTCATTCGCATGTCGCGGTTTTCCTGCGCCATCACGCGCAGGCTCTGGCCGAGCGGGGTGCCGTAGCGTTCCGACTGCATCAGCGCCAGGCAGACCGATTTCACGCCCTCCAGGCCGGTGCGCTTGGCGAGGTTCTCGTAAGCCACCTTGCGGTCCTGCAGGTAGGATAATTCGGCCGTGGTCAGCGAGAATTCCTCCGACAGCGCGATCGACTGCGTTGCGATTTCGGTGGCGACCTTGCGGAAGGCGACTTCGACCGACATGCCGGACTCGATGCAGATCAGCAGCAGGTCGAGTGCGTCGGGAAAGGCGCGCTTGATCGAGAGTTGGCGCTTGCTGATGGCGTTCTTCAGGAACAGCATCGGGGCCTGCAGCCCGAGATAGGCGGCGCCGACGCAGATGCCGAGCTTGACCGTCAGCGACTTGTCCATCTGCGTGATCACGAACACGTAGAGAGCCGCGCCGATAAACAGCACGATCGGTGTCACCGCGCGGGCAAACAGGAACGTGACGTAGGGCGCGTGGCCGCGATAGCCGGCCATGATCAGCTTGTCGCGCGCGGCTTCCTGCGCCAGCCATTTGGTCAGGTTGAAATCTTCCACCACCTTGGAAACGAGCTGTTTCGGGGTTTGCCGGAGCGACACCTTTTCCGACTTGGCGAGGCGGTCGCGCTCGCGTTGCCGGAGCCGTTCACGTTCGCTGGCAACCGCCTTCATGCGCTTGGCGAGGCCTTCGCCGGCAAACAGCGGCATGATCAGCGTATAGGCGGTCGCGCTCGCCGCAATAGCGGAAAGCAGCATGGTCATGAACCGCGCGTCGTGCATCTTTGTGATCATAAAATCAATCATGGCGGCACCGTCAGAAGTCGAAGTTGATCATTTTCTTCATTACCAGAATGCCGATCGTCATCCAGCCGAGGCAGCACACCAGCATGAACTGCCCGATTTGATGTGTCCAAAGCAGCGAGATATAGTCGGGCGTCGAAAGCCAGACCAGCAGCATCACGATCGGCGGCAGCGAGCCGATGATGCCCGCGGAGGCCTTGGCTTCCGTCGACATCGCCTGAATCTTCTCGCCCATCTTCTTGCGGTCGCGCAGCACCTTGGAGAGGTTGCCGAGCGCTTCCGACAGGTTGCCGCCGGATTTCTGCTGGATCGCGACCACGATGCCGAAGAAGTTCGCCTCCGGCAGCGGCATCCGCTCAAACAGCCGCGCGCAGGCCTCGCCGAGCGGCATACCGATGGTCTGGGTCTCGATGATGGCGGTGAACTCGCTCTTCAGCGGCTCGGGTGAATCGGCTGCCACCACCTTGATCGATTCGAACAGCGGCAGACCGGCCTTGATGCCGCGCACGATGACGTCGACGGCGTCGGGCAGCGCCTTCAGGAACGCCTTCTCGCGTCGCTTCTTGAGAAAGCTCAGGGCCCAGCGCGGCAGGCCGAGGCCGGTGCCGAAAGCCATCACGGCGGCGTATATCGGGCTGCCGCCGACCAGGAAGGCGAGTACGAATCCGACCGCACCGGAAATGCCGGATACCATCCAGAATTTCTGGGTCGTCCAGGATCCCAACCCGGCCTGGGCGAGGCGGGTGGTGAGCGGGATGGACTTCTCCTTCTTGCGCCGGGCGTCGAGTTCTTTCAGCGATCCCTCGACCTGCTCGCGGCGCGAGCGCTGGGTTTTCTCGGCCTGGCGCGCCGGAGCGTCGGAACGCGCGATCGAGGCGCGACGGGATTCGGCCTTCCGCTCGCCCGACAGCAATGGATAGATGAATACCCAGGCCACGCCGCCAAGGGCGGTGGCGGCGAGAAACGCCAGCGCGAGCGTCTGTATGCTCATGGACTCCTCACGTATTCTCGATGATTTCGGCGGCGTCGAGCGCGGCCGCAAGCCGCTTCTCTTCGCCGTAATATCGCGCCCGTTCCCAGAACCGCGGACGTCCGATCCCGGTCGAGCGGTGTCGCCCGATGATCTTGCCGTTGGCGTCTTCGCCGACCATGTCGTACAGGAACACGTCCTGGGTGATGATGGTGTCGCCTTCCATGCCCATCACCTCGGTAATGTGGGTGATGCGGCGCGAGCCATCACGAAGGCGCGCGGCCTGCACGATGACGTCGATCGAGGCGCAGATCATCTCGCGGATGGTGCGCGAGGGCAGCGAGAAGCCGCCCATCGTGATCATGGATTCGCAGCGTGACAAAGCTTCGCGCGGATTGTTGGCGTGCAGCGTTCCCATCGAGCCGTCGTGGCCGGTGTTCATGGCCTGCAGCAGGTCGAATGCCTCGGGTCCGCGGACTTCGCCGACGATGATGCGTTCGGGGCGCATACGCAGGCAGTTGCGGACCAGTTCGCGCATCGTGACCTGGCCTTCGCCCTCGATGTTGGGCGGCCGGGTTTCCAGCCGCACCACGTGAGGCTGCTGCAATTGAAGTTCGGCGGCGTCTTCGCAGGTGATGACGCGCTCGTCCTCCTCGATGAACTGGGTCAGGCAGTTCAACAGCGTGGTCTTGCCGGAGCCGGTACCGCCCGAGATCAGCACGTTGCAGCGGACGCGGCCGATGATCTGCAGGATCTGCGCGCCTTCCGGCGAAATCGCACCGAACTTGACCAGCTGGTCGAGCGTCAGCTTGTCCTTCTTGAACTTACGAATGGTGAGGCAAGGCCCGTCGATCGCCAGCGGCGGAACGATGGCGTTGACGCGGGAGCCGTCGGCGAGGCGGGCGTCGCAGATCGGCGAGGATTCGTCGACGCGCCGGCCGACCTGGCTGACGATGCGCTGGCAGATGTTGAGAAGCTGCTGGTTGTCGCGGAAACGGATGCCGGTCTTCTGGATCTTGCCCGCGACTTCGATGAACACCGTGCCGGCGCCGTTGACCATGATGTCGGCGATGTCGTCGCGCGACAACAGCGGCTCCAGCGGGCCGTAGCCGAGCACGTCGTTGCAGATGTCGTCGAGCAGCTCTTCCTGCTCGGCAATCGACATCACGATGTTCTTGATCGCGATGATCTCGTTGACGATGTCGCGGATTTCCTCGCGCGCGGACTCGCCGTCGAGCTTGGCAAGCTGGGCAAGGTCGATCGCCTCGATCAGGGCGCCGAAGATGGTCGCCTTGACCTGGTAGTAATTGTCGGATCGCCGTGCCTCCATGGCGGGGGCAGGCGGCGCCTTCGCTGGCGCGATCGGCGGCGAGGCGACGGCCGGCGCCGCCGTTTCGCGCGGTACTACCGCGGCGCTGGAGGCCGGCTCCGGCGCCTGAATGGCGGGCTTCACCCGCGTATCGCTATCACTACGCTTACCGAACACGATGGTACTCCACGCGGACGACCTACTTCTTGGCCCGCAACTTTTCGATTAAAGGCGACAGCAACGAACTCTTCGGCTTCTTGGTCTCGCCGCGGCCGGTGAGCCGCTGCGCGATCTGCAGGAACATCTCGGTGGTACGATGGGTTGCGGCGATTTCCGCGATCATCTGACCGTTGTTGGCGGCCGAACCGAAGATTTGCGGCTCGAACGGTATGGTGGCGATCGGGTGGTTCTCGATCGCCTTGGCGAATTCGGCGGCGGGGATCTCGGGACGCTTCGGGATGCCGACCTGATTGAGGCAATACAGCGGGGCGCGATCGTTCGGCCGCGATGTCTTCAGGAGGTCGAAGATGTTTTTGGTGTTGCGCAGATTGGCGAGATCGGGTGCTGCGACGATCAGGATGTCGTCGGCCGCGATCAGGGCGCGCTTGGTCCATCCCGACCATTGATGGGGGACGTCGAGCACGATGCAGGGCATCGTGGTGCGCAGCGTATCGAAGATCGAATCGAATGCCTCCTCGCCGAAATCGTAGACCCGGTCCAGCGTTGCCGGCGCCGCCAGCAGGCTGAGATGGTCGGTGCATTTCGACAGCAGGCGGTCGAGGAACGCGGTATCGACCCGGTCGGGCGAGAACACCGCATCCGCGATACCCTGCGGCGGGTCCTGGTTGTAGTCGAGGCCGGCGGTGCCGAAGGCGAGGTCGAGATCGGCGACCACGGAATCCAGCGCCAGATCGCGCGCGATCGCCCAGGCGACGTTGTGGGCGACGGTGGACGAGCCGACGCCGCCCTTGGCGCCGACGATGGCAATGACGCGGCCGACGGCCTTGGCTTCCGGCGACGAGAACAGGTTGCAGACCGAGCGCACGACGTCGATGGCGGTGACCGGGGCGATGACGTAGTCGCTGACACCACGGCGCACCAGTTCGCGATACAGCATGACGTCGTTGATGCGGCCGATCACGATCACGCGGGTTCCGGCGTCGCAGACGGTTGCGAGCTGGTCGAGGCCGAGCAGGATGTCGTGGCGGCCTTCGGTCTCCAGGATGATGACGTTCGGGGTCGGGGCCGAGCGGTAGGCCTCGACGGCAGCGGCCATGCCGCCCATCTGGATCTTGAGGTGAGC
>Ga0268266_10003106_pt1 | contig 16919 bp, 13 predicted proteins | sample KBSS13metaG_FD_190356 | JGI IMG/M metagenome (GOLD analysis project Ga0268266, IMG submission 190356) | Switchgrass rhizosphere microbial communities from Kellogg Biological Station, Michigan, USA - KBS S1-3 metaG (SPAdes) (version 2) | ecosystem: Host-associated > Plants > Roots > Rhizosphere...
CTGAAAAGGCCCAGCGCAGGCCCACTTTCGGGATGTCGGAGTCGGGGGCCCCGTAGTAGGTGGCCTCGGGAGCTTGATGGCTGGGGGTCGATGAGCCCTTGGATGTTGAGTCCGACTTCGCGGTGGCTGCGGCTGCGGTCGCCGTTGCCGTTGCGGCTGGCACGGCCGCGATGGCGCGCTGAGCCGGAAAAGTTGCGAGTGCCGCGGCGGCGCCGGCCGTCATCGCCGCGCCGCCGCTCAGGAAAGTCCGGCGGTCGAGTGAGGTGAGGGCGTAGTCGGTCGCCGCCTCCGGATGCGTTTTTCGTTTCATGTCAATTGAGTCCAAACGCCAGCAGGACGTTTCCGGGGTGCCCAACGAAGCTGCCGTAACCCGAGTTCAGGTACAACATGCCGTCCACCACGACGGCGCCGCCGTGGTCCATGCCGCCGCCGCGGGCGGCGACGCCGTTGACCGTCTTGAAATCCTGGTTGGTATCGAAGGTCCAGATGATGTTGCCATCCTCACTCGAATAGGCCCGCAAGCCGCCATCGAGACCCGCGCTCAGCACCGCGCCGGGAATGGCCGTCGGGGCACTTCCCTGGCCCGAGCTGCACGATTGACCCGGATTTTTCAGGCACAGTTTCGGCTGCGGCGGCTTGTCCCAGAGCGGCTTGCCGTCCGCGATCGAGATGGCATGCATGCCGCCCGGCGTGGGTGTCAGCAGATCAGCCGTGCCGATGAAGAAGCGTTGGCCATCGACCGCCACGCCCCATTGGCCACCGAGGCCACTGCCTTGACCGAAGCGGTGTTTCCAGAGGATCTCGCCTTTCTTGTCCGGATCGAGCCCGTAGACCAGGCCGGCCTTCTGCGCCGCGATGAGCAGGTCTTTGCCGTTCTCGTGTACGAGCGCGGGCGAGGCCGAGAAGTCGTAGTCGGGGCCGAGCTCCGGCGGGCAGGCGGGGTTGTTGGGATTCTTCGGGGCGCAACCCATGGCCCAGTTGTCAGGGCCCGCGACCTGCTTCATCCAGCGCACGGCGCCGGTCTCGAGGTCCATGGCGATGATCGCGTCCGTACCCGGTTGTGAGGGCTCGGAGTAGCCGTTGCCGGTCCCCGCATACAACAGGCCGCGCTTCACATCGATCGTGGGAGCGGACCAGATCGCGCCGCCTGAGGGTCCGAAAAGCTGTACACCGGTGCTGGTTTTCCCACGCGGCACCGCTTTGTCGACCGTGTAGGTTTTCCAGATGACCTCACCGCTACTGCTGTTGAGTGCCACGATGCTGCCGCGGAACGTGCAGCAAGGGTAATTGTTGGTGGAGCCGACACTCTCCTCGCCGACGCCTTGTACCGGTACGAACAGGCGTCCGTCGTACAGGGTCGGCGCGCCGGTAATGCCTGCAACACGGTGGTCGTCGACCTTGCGCTTCCAGAGCAGGGCGCCCGTGTCAGCGTCGAGTGCGTAAACGTTGGCGCTCTTGTCGCCGACGTAGACGGCATAGCCGCTCTTGCCATCCGCCGTTTTGTAGGGACCTACCGAAGGTGCGGTGCCTACGGAGGCGTCCGCCATGTAGGTCCAGTGGGTGCAGCCTGTGTTGGCGTCCAGCGCATAGATCTCGCCGGAGTCGGTTGCGGCAAACACTCGATGGCCGAACACGGTGGGCTGGGCCCGCAAGGTCGCCGTGTTGGTATAGCCGAAGGCCCACTTGAGTTTGAGCTTCGGCAGGTCAGCCGCCTTGAGTCCTCCAGCGCTGGCGGGCTGGAAGCGCAAGTTCGCAGGTCCGTTGCCCCAGCCATTCCAGGCGGATGCCGTGGCAAATTTCGCCACCGGAGTCGACTCGGTACAGAGGTTCGGCTTCTCAGTCTTGGGAGACCCGTAGGCGGCGGCGCCAAAACGCATACCCGTGGCGTATTCCGCTACGGCATGCCGCTCGGCATCCGTGAGCGCCGACCCCTGCGCCTTCATTTTCCCGGAGGTCAGGGCCGCCAACACGGTTTCGGGCGTAAGTTGCCTGAGCAGCTCGCGCGGTATGGCACGCGCGATCATCGGGTCCTGACCTTTGTCGGACGTCGGGCTGGCCCTGGACACCAAGGTCGTGTGGCAGGCAGCGCAGATCCGCTGGAAGGTCGCTTCACCGAGGCCGGATTGCGGCGCGCCGGGCTCCTGGGCCTGGGCAACGGCTTGGACCGCTGCGGTAGAGAAAAGCACTGCAAGAGCGGTAGACGCGGCCCAGCGCGCCACCCCTGATTGGAACTGTCGCATCGCCAACATGCCCCCCGAGGCGAAATGATGGATCGCTTTATCGCACAACCGATCAGGGCCGTACTCGACTGTCCCGGCACTGTGGCGCATCCCGGCGTGACTCGTCCGCCAGGAGGTCAAAACACCTTTTCTACGCGGGCCCCCGGCCGCGACGGCCCGGTCCTGGCGGCGCAGCGTGAAATAATGCGCGATCGGGGCCAAGACCTTCACCTACTTACGTTGGAGCGCGATGTGACAATATCGTCTGGAGCGATTTTGGCCGGCGAAAGCCGGCCCGAAGGACAAGCCACAAGGACGGGGCCTGGCAAATTGAGCTCGGGAGTCAGAATCGCAGGTTGGCTCGTTGCCGTGGCCCTGCTCGGCTCGCCAGGATGGGCGGCTGATGCACACGACAAGGGGGCCCGCTCCAGCTCGTCCGAGCATTGCGCGCGCGAGTGTCTGGAAGGCATCGTCCACAAATACCTCGATGCCCTGGTGCAACGTAATCCGTCCGCCGCCCCCTTGGCCGAGCACGTGAAGTTCACCGAGAACAATGTCGAGCTGCTGGTGGGGGACGGGCTGTGGGGTTCGATCACCGGAAAGGGACCGGCGTCCACGGAGTTGCTGTTCGCCGATCCCGAGCAGGGGCAGGTCGGCTTTTTCGGGATCGTCGATGAGCACGGAGTGCCGGGCTATTTCGGGATGCGCCTCAAGGTCGAGGATCACAAGATCACGGAGATCGAGACGGTGGTGAATCGCATTCCCCCGTTACCGCCGGGAGCGTCGCCGCCGCCCTTCGCGACTAAAACTCCTAAAGATTTGCAACACTTTGCAGCAATGAGTGAGGCCGTGCCGCCAGCGGAGCGGGTTTCACGTGGTCGACTCATCGATATTGCCAACGGTTACTTCAGTACGTTGCAACAGAACGACGGCACCCTGTTCACGCCGTTCGCGGATGACTGCACCCGTTTGGAGAATGGCAACATTACCGCGGGCGATCCGAACTCCGCCTACGTGCCGGCGCGGATTACCTGCGCCGAGCAATTCAAGAAGGGGGCTTATCGGTTTGACAGCGAGCTGCGCGCCCGTGGCTTCATGCTGGTCGACGAGGAGCGTCAGATGGTGCTGACGCGTGGGTTTCTCGACCACAACGCGGTTCTAACGGATTTCAAGCTGACGGACGGCACGCCGGCCGTTTCCGGCTTCAAGACGCCGTCCTCGCTGTGCCTGCTTGAATTATTCAAAGTTCGCGGTGGCAAACTTTCGCGGGTCGAGACGGTCTACATCAACGTGCCCTATCACATGGCGCCGGTGTGGAAAAATGGGGGCTGAGGGCGCAGACTGAAGCTGTTTTCCGCGCTGCAGGGAGTTGCTCATGTTTCGGAAAGCTATCTTGGTTGCTCTCGGACTGGGTGTCGGTCTCACCGCGACTTTGGCCGCGTTCGCCGCGGGTCCGTTCTTCGCACCGCAGCCACCGACGACTGCGGGTGAACCTTTTTCGGCAGTGGGGCAAACACAATCCACTACGAACTTCTCCGACGGTAACCGTATCGTCCGGAACAATACTGTGCACTACTATCGCGATGGACAGGGTCGCGTCCGGGTCGAGCGTAATAATGTGATGGAGGGTATCGGTATCAACACCTCCACCAATGGAGTGATCATTCCTGTCAATAGCGGCAGCGTCGTGATTGACGACCCGGTGAGCGGGGAGCGCATCAACCTCATGCCGCAGATGAAGATGGCACACGTGTTCAAAATGCCCGAAGGGATCAAATCGGGCCGTGTTATGCCGGCGCCCCTGCCCGATGAGTCGGCGCCGTTTGCGTTGATGGGACTCGGTATGGGAATCGGTGCGAACGGAATGACGACCGAGTCGTCTGCCGAGACGACATCCCTGGGACAGCAGATCGTCAACGGCGTCACGGCAACGGGCACGCGCGTGGTCAGGGTGATTCCGGTGGGGGCGCTGGGCAATGAGAAACCTATTACGAGCACGCTCGAGGAGTGGAAGAGCGCGGAGTTGGGGATTCCCGTCCGGATCACCGCGAAGAGCTCGCTCGGCGGGACGCTGACCTACGAGCTTCGTGACTTGCAGCGCGCGGAGCCCGATGCGTCGCTGTTCACCGTGCCAACGGGTTACAAGCAGATGAGCTTTCCGCAAGCGGGCGCTGCGACGATGACAGCGACGGGTATCGCTGTGAGTGTCAAGAAGCCTTAGCCGCGCTCTCGCTCGCCATTCGGGAGCGTGCGCGGCGCACGATGTCTGTCCCTTGTTTCGATTCCGCTGGAGCGGGTCCGATACGGACGCGAAACCTCCCGCCGTGGCCGCTCGTTGCGCCCCGCCGTGAGCCCGTGGATAATGCGCCCCCCCGAACGCCTCGGCGTTCATTTGTCACTCGACTTCGAGGAGAGCGTTATGTTTGCAATTGCCCTCTCGCTGCCGTCGAGCCTGTCCGTCAGCCGGTAATTTCTTCCGGTCTACGGGCCGGGCTCCCACAGCTTCTACAGCTTTGTAGCTGACGATTCTTGCGCCCACTCGGCGTGAGTCGTCGCGCGCAGGCGCATGCGTTATCCGCGTGCGCTCGAGGGAGACTATTGCCGTGTCGAAACGCACTCGCGAACGCGATTTTGCGTCCCCGTCGATCGATCCAGAATTTGAACGTGCCTTGGAGGAGAACGAATATCGGCGCAAGGCCCGAGATGCTCGCCAGGAGCAGAAAACCCATCAGCTATGTCGCCAGGTCCAGCGTGCACTGAACCTGGCATTGGTTGGCCGGTTCACAGCTGGCGCGTTGGATAACGTGTATGTAGCCGAAGTGTCTGCAATGGGCGGGACGGCCCGGCTGTTGGTGCATGTTGCGTTTCCTGACGACCAGCCAGTCAGCGCAGTGCTGGCAGAGCTACGGGAGCGAACCCCGCAGCTTCGCGCGATTGTGGCTGGATTTATCACCCGCAAGCGCGCGCCGGAGCTGTCGTTTACCGTGGTTGCGGCCGGGAGCGACGCCTATGAATGAAACAACGGGCGTGTCTATGCGAAGCTGGTTGGTGGCTCCCACGGATGAGGCGGTCTCGAAAGCCATCCGGCGGTTGTGCCGGGCGCCGGATGTGCGTCATGTGGCGGTGATGCCCGATGTCCATCTCGCTGAGGATGTGTGCGTCGGAGTCGCCGTCGCCACCGCAGAGTTGCTCTACCCCCAGGCTGTTGGTGGAGATATCGGATGCGGGATGTTGGCCGTGCCGTTCAACGTTGACGCTATCCGGTTGAGGGAACCTCGGTTCGCCGGAAGGTTGCTGGCGCGACTTGGCGACCTGATACCGGCACGACGTCGACACCGGCGACGCGCCATTGCCATGCCGGATTGTCTTTGCAATCCATCGTTGAGTGATGAGAGGGTGTGCGCCCTTTGGAAATCAACGGGGTTCGTGGAGTTCGCCACTATTGGAAGTGGCAACCATTTCGTCGAGCTCCAGGCCGACGAATCCGGTCGCCTCTGGCTGATGGTCCACAGCGGATCGCGCGCCATCGGCCCCGCGATTCGCGATCACCACATGACGAACGCGGAGTCCGGTGGCTCCGGTTTGAAGTGGCTACCGGCGTCGGGAGATCGCGGTGCCGCGTACCTCAATGATGCCGCCCTGGCGCGACAATTTGCTGCCGCAAATCGCCACCAAATAGCCTTGTTGGTCGACGAGGCTGCATTCGGCGCTGACTCGGGCCGCTTGCAATGGTCCGAAGCCATCACAACAGACCACAACCATGTCGAACACGAACTGCACGACGGCGTTCGTCTATGGGTCCATCGTAAGGGAGCTATGCCAGCTTGGCCCGACCAGCCCGGAGTCCTTCCCGGCTCCATGGGTACCCTCAGTTACCACGTCGTAGGACGCGGTTGCGCCGCCGCACTCTGCTCGAGCGCCCACGGTGCCGGCAGGATCCTCAGCCGCACCGAGGCTCGAAGATCCATCACAAACCGCGATTTAGAGCGTCAAATGCGGAACGTCTGGTACGACTTTCGGCAGTCCTCACGCCTGTTGGACGAGGCGCCCAGTGCGTACAAAGACATCCGCGCGGTGGCTCGAGCTCAACGCGACTTGGTGAAAGTCGTGCGCGTGCTCCGGCCGGTATTGAGCTACAAGGGAACCTGACCGTTATGCCGCTGGTGGCAGGCGTTCGCCCGCATCCAGTCTGTAGGTCGACAAAACGTCCGTAGTCATTCATATTTACCGATGTTTTGTAAGATATCTGCCAGGGATGCTGGAGGGCTGACAGGACGTGAAGACTCGCCTTAAGTTCCGCAGCTCCTCCAAGCGCGCGAAGTGGGTCCTTTATCCAACCTCCGTGTTGGTGATGGTCAACTTCTTCACGTTCATTGGAGCGAGCGTGTATCTGGGCGGTGATGCGCTAAACGGCTATGTACAGGCGGGTCATTACTTTTTGTGTGCGCACGGACATTGCACCGCGGTCTCCAGTTCCGTCTGGCACTACAGTTGGTGGCACGCCGTAACCGCGTTAGGCGGAATACTTCTCGTATTCGCAGAAACTGCGTTTTTCCTCAACACAGGCGATATAGACTTCGAATGATGGCGTCGCTGCGCTTGGAACCAGACCGTCGAGCGAGAGCTTCGAAATCCTATCGAGGCGTATGCCTGGTTAGTTGCGGCGGCCGCGACCGAACATGCCGCCAAGTTACTGTCCACTTCGAGCCAGGCTGGACGCCAGCGCAGCAAAGCAACTAGGCAATATTAGATGAGATGGTGCCCGAGGTCGGAGTCGAACCGACACGCTTTTAAGGGCGGCGGATTTTCTTCCCGCTTCGGCTTTCGCCGCCCTGGTCGGCAACACCGATCAGGTTCGTGGTCTGGAGCACGCCTTCACCATGGCCTTGCGGCTTTAGGTGCCCGCCGTCTGCTCTCTACACCTTCCCGGGTTTTCACCTGGGCTTGGCTCGGCGTTAGCTCGGACAGGCAAGCTGTCCAGGGCCTTCACCGACTTTGACGGGCTTCACCTCGTGGATTTCTCCTCGAGGGCTCAAGTTGTTTGGTCTGAGTCCGCTGCGTCTACCAATTCCGCCACTCGGGCTACGAGGGCTTGCGCCGTGCACCGCTTCCGGGGCACGGGGGCGGGGATTATAGAGGGTCGTCTCTCAGGAGGGTATGGGTTGACCGCTGATGATTGGTGTGATGTGAGCGGGCGAGTGGACCGTCCCCCTGGGAAATGAACGGGCGGACGGTGATGGGGAATGCAGCATCGCGCGGCTGGGAGTGTGCTGCGGTCGGGGCGTGTACCATGCGCCCCGTGCGACGCCAGGACTTTTCATACCATCTTCCCGAAGAGCTGATTGCCCAAAGCCCCCTAGCCGAGCGGTCGGCGAGTCGGTTGCTGGTGATGGATGGCGCCACCGGGGGCCTGGCGGATCGGGTGATGGGGGATTTGCCGGGATATCTGCGAGCGGGGGATTTGCTCGTTTTTAATGACACGCGGGTGGTGGCGGCGCGCGTGGTGGGGACGAAGCCCTCCGGCGGGCGGGTCGAGATTTTTCTCGAGCGGGTGATGATGGAGGCGGCGGGCGCCGCGGCCAGCGGGGCCGGAGTAGGTGAAAGCGCGCATTCGCGCGAGCTCGCCAGCGCCGAACCACGAAGAGGCCTGGGCCGCGAAGCTCGGGGGCCAGAAGCGCACTGGTCAGAAGCCCAGGGGCCAGAGGCGCAGGGGTCAGACGCGCAGGGGCCAGAGGCGCAGGGGCCAGAGGCGCAGGGGCCAGAGGCGCAGGGGCCAGAGGCGCAAGGGCCAGAGGCGCAGGGGTCAGACGCGCAGGGGCCAGAAGCGCAAGGGCCAGAAGCGCAAGGGTCTGGAGAGCAGGGCTCAGAAGCGGGCCGGGCCCGTGGCTCCGAAGTGCTGAGGCGACAAGCCCTGGTGCAACTGCGCGCCAGTAAGCCGATCCGTGAGGGACTCGAGGTCACGACGCCGGGTGGGCTGGTGCGAGTCCTGGGGCGAGAAGAGGAACTGTGGCGGGTTGAGACGCCGGGGGATGCGCTGGAGTTCTTTGAGGCGTGGGGTGAGGTGCCGCTGCCGCCCTATATCCACCGGGCTTCGGATGAGAGTGACCGGGAGCGGTACCAGAGCATTTTTGCGAGGGAGAAAGGGGCGGTTGCGGCGCCTACCGCTAGCCTGCACTTTGACGCGCCCCTGGTGGCGAAGCTGGAGGCGATGGGGGTTGAGCGGGCCTTTGTCACGCTGCACGTGGGCGCGGGGACGTTTCAGCCGTTGCGCACTGATGATCTTGATGCGCACAGGATGCACGCTGAGCGAGTGTCGGTGAGTCGCGCGACTTGGGACGCGGTGTGGCGCACGCGGGCTACGGGCGGAAGAGTGATCGCTGTCGGGACGACGGTGGTTAGATCTCTCGAGTCAGCGGCGCTGGAGATAGGTAGCGCGCGCGCGGCCTCGGGCAGCGCGGACGCCGCGTCCGGTGACATGCGCACCACCTCGGGCGGCACGCTCGTGGCCTCGGGCCGCGCGTTAGACAGCGCGCCCGCCTGGTCGGGAGAAACGCGCCTCTTCATCCGCCCGGGCTTTGAATTCAAAGCCGTCGACGCAATGGTGACGAACTTCCATTTGCCCGAGTCCACTCTTCTCATGCTCGTGAGCGCGTTCGCCGGGCGAGAGAATGTGCTTGCGGCGTACGCGCATGCGGTACGCGAGCGCTATAGGTTTTTCAGCTATGGGGATGCCATGTTAGTGACGCCGCAGAAAACAGCGACGGGGGCGACGACGCCTTGAGACCTTCGCTCGAAATCATCAAGACGGACGGAGCGGCACGACTAGGTCGGCTGACGCTCACGCATGGCGTGGTGGAGACGCCGGCGTTCATGCCGGTTGGCACCTACGGCACTGTGAAGGCGATGACCCCGGAAGAGTTGGAAGGGTTGGGTGCCCACATCGTTCTGGGCAACACCTTCCACCTGATGTTGCGCCCGGGGCCCGAAATCGTTGCTGCGCACGGTGGGCTGCACAAGTTCATGCACTGGTCGCGACCGATCCTGACCGACTCGGGAGGGTTCCAGGTTTTCAGTCTGAAGAGCCTGAGGAAGATCACTGAGCAGGGCGTTCGGTTCAGGTCGCCGATCGATGGGTCGGAGGTCAGGTTGACGCCCGAAGACTCGATGGACGTGCAGCTAAAGCTGCGGTCAGATGTTGCGATGGCGTTGGATGACTGCACGCCGTATCCCGCCACCGAAAGCGAAGCGCGCGAGTCCATGGAGCGCTCCATGCGGTGGGCCGCGCGGAGTCACGCTCATTATTATCGCGGCGACGGCACTGAAGCTGCCGCGGCCGTGAGTCATGGCACCGGCGGCGGTGAGGCACTCGCGGGGCGTGGCGGCAGCGGCGAGACACTGACGGAACGTGGTGTCGGCGGCGGTGAGGCACTCGCGGGGCGTAGCAGCGGCAGCAGCGACACATTGACTGGGCGCGGCACCGCTGCCGACGAGCCCCCAGGTGGACTGTTCGGAATCATCCAAGGCGGAATGCACGTGCCTCTCCGCCTGGCTTCCCTGGAGACACTGACCAAGCTGGATTTCCCCGGCTTTGCCGTGGGTGGGTTGGCCGTGGGCGAGCCCGAGGAGGAGCGGCTCCGGATTCTGGAGGCTGTTGTCCCGCAAATGCCGGCCGACAAGCCTCGCTATTTAATGGGCGTCGGGCGGCCGGAGGACATTGTCGCGGCGGTGCTGCGGGGCATCGATATGTTCGACTGCGTCATGCCGACCCGGCACGCCCGGAATGGGCATCTGTTTACGTCGACCGGTGTCATCAACATCCGCAACAGCGCACACCAGAGCGACCTGGGGCCGGTGGATCCGGCCTGCTCCTGCTACACCTGCGCGAACTACAGCCGGTCGTATCTCCGGCACCTGGACCGTTGCAACGAGATACTCGGGTCGCGCTTGAATACCATCCATAACCTGCACTTTTACCTGGATCTGATGCGGTCCATTCGCAGTGCCATAGGGGAGGGGCGGCTTACGTCCTGGGCCGCCGGGTACCTCGCGGCCCGGAGCCAGGCGGCAGGCTAGGCTGACGCCGGAGTGAGGCGGTAGGGAAGTGGAGTTTGGCGGTCGTCGCGCCGCGCTCGTTCGCATGGCGCTGAGCGCTAGGACGGGCGCCGCGCGCATGGGTTGGCTGCTCGGTCTAAGCACCGCGCTGTGGGATGGGCGCCCGGTCTAGCACCGCGCGTGTGGGGTGGTGCCAGGCCTACCGCGCGCGAGTATGGCGCCGCCGCGCGTGAGTACGGCGCCGCCCGACCCCGCGCCGCACGCGTGATTGTGGCGCCGGCCGTCCCGTCGGCCGGGCCCGCCAGCCCCGGCCGAAAGGAAGGGCCAGGGGTAAACACTGGCCTCCCCAAGCGCTATGGCATAATGCCGCCCCTTTGCTCCCGCCGGGGGTCCGGTGGGATTGCCGACAAGGTGCTGTAATGAATGGTTTGATCCCTGATGCCTTCGCCCAGGCCGGCCCGGCCGCGCCCGGCGGGCAATTCATGCCCATCGTCATGATGGTCGTGTTCGTGGTTATTTTTTACTTCCTGCTCATCCGCCCGCAGCAGAAAAAAGCCAAGGAACACCAGGCGTTGGTCTCCAAGCTCTCGACCGGCGACGAGGTGGTCACCACCGGGGGCATCCTCGGCAAAGTGACCGAGGTAGGCGACTCCTTCGTCACGATCGAGGTCGCTGACGGCGTGCGGCTGAAGGTGCAGAAGTTCCAGGTCGGATCGCTCATGCCCAAGGGCACACTGAAAAGCGCCTGAGCCATGCTCGAATACGCACGCTGGAAGTACTACCTCGTCGCGGCGGTCCTGGTGCTGGGACTGCTGTTCGCCTCGCCCAATTTCTTCGGGTCGGATCCGGCGCTGCAGATCGCGCGCAAGGATCACGCCGCGGTTACCCCCGACGCGACCAAGGACATCGAGAAGTTCCTCACCGACAAGAAGGTGCACTTCGAGCGCAGTTATGTCGACAAGGGCCGCCTGATGGTGCGCTTTGCGGACGTACCGGATCAGCTCGCGGCGCGCGATGCCGTCAATGGCAACGATAATTACCAGAACACGTATATCACGGCGTTGTCGTTCGCCCCGCGTACCCCTGAATTCCTGCGCTCGATGGGCTTGCGCCCGATGCCCTTGGGTCTGGATCTGCGCGGCGGCCTCTATCTGTTGTTCCAGGTCGACGTGAACAGCGCGGTGAACCAGGCCTTGGAAGGTTATGCGCAGGATGCCCGGCGGGCGCTGACCGCGGCCAACATTCAGTTCAAGGATGTCACGGTCGTATCTGCGGGTAGTGGCGGACGACCCGACGCCATCCGCATCATTCTTCCTGCGGAGGCCGATCTCTCCGCCGCCCGCAATGCGCTCAGCCAGCCTTTGCAGGGACTGTCCGTCTCGAGCGAGAGTCTGGCCAGTGGCTCGGCGATCCAGGCCGCGATGTCGCCCGCCCAGATCAAAGAGCGCCAGGACTACGCGATCCAACAGAACATCACCACGCTGCGCAACCGGGTGAACGAGCTCGGCGTCTCCGAGCCGATCGTGCAGCGGCAGGGCCTCGACCGCATCAACGTGCAGCTTCCGGGTGTGCAGAACTCAGCCGAGGTGAAGAACCTCCTGGGCCGGGTGGCGACCCTCGAGTTCCGCCTCGAGGACACCACTGACAACGCTTACGAAGCGGCCCAGCGCGGCCGCGCCCCGTTGGGCGCCAAGCTCTACACCAAGACCCGCATTGGCCGTCCGATCCTGCTGAAGCGCGAGATCATTGCCACCGGCGATCAGCTCACCAATGCAACGGTCGCCAACACGCAGTCGGGCATCGGCGTCAGCGTGCGACTCGACGCCCGTGCCGGCGAGAACATGCTGCGGACCACCAAGGCCAACCTCAACAAGCCGATGGCGGTCGTTCTCATCGAAAAGCGCCGCGAGACCACCCAGGTCAATGGCAAGCCGGTGACGCGCGATGTGACCGACGAGACCGTCATCAACGATGCGACCATCCGGGGCGTGTTTTCCAATCAATTCGAAATCACCGGCCTGACAGCCGGAGAGGCCCGGGACCTGGCCCTGCTGTTGCGTTCGGGCTCCCTCGCTACCGCGATCTACGTCGTCGAAGAGCGCGTGGTCGGTCCGAGTGTCGGTAGCGAGAATATCGACAAAGGTGTGACCGCTTTGATCATCGGTATGGCCGGTGTGTTCGCGTTCATGGCGATCTATTACAGGGTCTTCGGCCTGGTGGCCGACCTGGTCCTCCTGGCAAACGTCGTGGTGCTCACCGCGCTGCTTTCAATGTTCGGCACTGTTCTATCCTTGCCAGGCATCGCGGGCATCATCCTGACAGTCGGTATGGCGGTTGATGCCAACGTGCTGATCTATGAGCGCATTCGTGAGGAAATCCGCAAGGGTGTCTCGCCGCAGGCGGCCATCCGCGCCGGCTTCGAGAAAGCCTTTTCCGCGATCGCCGATTCGAACATTACGACCCTGATCGCCGGCGTGGTGCTCTGGGTGTTTGGTGCCGGCCTCATCCGTGGGTTCGCCGTCGTACTGACACTTGGCATCGCCACCTCGATGTTCACTGCCCTCATGGGTAGCCGCGCTCTCATCACGCTGATGTACGGTGGCCGGCGCAAGCCCGCCCGTCTCTTGATTTAAGGACCGCCCGCCGTGGAATTTTTCAGCCACCAAACCAACTACCCGTTCATGGCCACACGTAAAGTGTGGTACACCCTATCGGCCGTGCTGATGCTCATTTCGTTCGGGTCGTTCTTCACCCGTGGCCTGAACCTGGGTAATGATTTCACCGGGGGTGTCAGCGGACACGCGACCTTCAGCCGCGCTCCGAGCGTGGACGAGGTGCGAAGCAAGCTGGTCGCCGCGGGCTTCCACGAGCCGCAGGTGCAGAATTTCGGATCTTCGCGCGACCTGATCGTGCGGCTGCCTCCCCAGCGGGAGTCGGCGAGCGAGATTCACGACAAGATCGAGAAGGCGGTCAAAGGGGTCGATCCGGCCGCGCAGGTGGCGCAGCTCGATGTCGTGGGTCCCCAGGTCGGCAACGAGCTCAAAACCAGCGCCATCTGGGCGTTGAGCTTCACGCTGCTGCTGATCTTCATTTACATCGCCTTCCGCTTTCACACCTGGCGACTGTCCTTCGGCGCCATTCTCGCGGTGTTGCACGACCCCATCCTGGTGATCGGCCTCTTCTCCGTGACCCAGACGGAATTCGATCTGCCGGTGGTCGCGGCGATTCTCGCGGTGATCGGTTATTCGTTGAACGATACCGTCGTGGTGTTCGATCGTATCCGCGAGCGGTTCGAGACGAATCGGCGCCTCGCTCCGGCACTGGTGCTCGACCAGTCTATCAACCAGACACTCTCGCGAACGATCATGACCAAGGTCGTGACGTCGATAGTGGTCGTGGCGCTGTTGTTCCTCGGTGGTCCGGTGCTACGTGGCTTCTCCGAGGCGCTGATGATCGGCATCATCGCCGGCACCTACTCCTCGATCTACATCTCGAGCGCCATTGCTCTGGATTGCGGGCTGACCGCCGAGCATGTCTTCCCGCCGGCGCACAAGTCGGCGGTCGACGAATCTCCCTGAGCAAGGCCGCGGGCTGCGTAGATGCTCGACCTGCTTGCTGACCCGCAGACATGGTTGGCGTTCGTGACGCTGACCGTGCTCGAAATCGTCCTCGGCTTCGACAACATCATCTTCATCTCGATCCTGGTCGGGCGCCTCCCGCCGGAGCGCCAGGCGTCGGCGCGCACTACCGGTCTCGCCCTGGCGATGCTGACCCGTATCGCGTTGTTGTTCTCGATCGTGTGGCTTACCCGGCTCGTCAAACCGCTGTTCCAGGTTGGCGACCAGGTGGTGTCGGGGCGTGATCTGATTCTTTTCGGCGGCGGTCTTTTCCTGCTCGCCAAGAGCGTGCTCGAGATCCATCACACCCTCGAAGGGGCGGCGCGACAAACGGAGCGCGCCCACCGCGTCTATGGCAGCTTCACAATGATCGTGTTGCAGATCGGCGCTATCGACGTCGTGTTCTCACTCGACTCCGTATTCACCGCCGTGGGTCTTGCGAAAGATGTGTCGATCATGATCGCGGCCATCATGGTCTCGATCATTGTGATGATGTGGGTGTCACGTAAGGTCAGCGCGTTCATCGAGCGCTACCCGACGATCAAGATGTTGGCGCTCGCCTTTCTCATCCTGATCGGCGTCGCGCTGGTCGCGGAAGGACTGCACTTCGAATTCCCGAAAGGCTACATCTACTTTGCGATGGCCTTCGCGACGGTCATCGAGCTCGTCAACATCCAGTTGCGTCGCAAGCTCGACGTCAAAAAGCCTCTGGAAGAGGACGAAGACGAGGGTGGTTGAGGGGGTTGGGCCACGTGGGGCTTCGGACGAAGGCCGCGGCCGTTGAGGGTTGGGCTAGGTGGGGCTTCGGACGAAGGCCGCGCGGTTGAGGGGTTGGGGTTAGGTTTGGGCTTCGGACGAAGACGCCGGCGGCTAGCAGCCTCTCTGGTCGAGTAGCGCCGGCGCACGCGTCATTGCGAGCTGGCCCTTGCTGGGCTCGAGGTGCCGTTCGTCCCGTGTAGCCGGCTATGTCGATATCCGTAGAAGACGTAGACCGCTGCCCCGATGGCGGTCCATACGACGAGTCGAGCCCACGTTGCCCATCCGAGTGACAGCATCATCGCGCCGCAAACGAGGGCCCCGCCAATGCAGGTGAACCATGGCCATGGTGTCCGGAACGGGCGGTGAAGATCAGGCCTGGTGTACCGAAGGACCAGCACTCCGATACACACCGTGACGAATGCAGCCAGTGTTCCTATGGACACCATCTTTCCCAGGATGTCGACCGGGAAAAGGCCCCCGATCGCCGCCGCGCAGATTCCCGTGAGGGCCGTGGCAAAACTGGGCGTATGGTATTTCGGGTGGACTTTCGCGAAGCGCTTGCCGAGCAATCCGTCGCGCGCCATCGCGAGGAAAATGCGCGCCTGCGCCAGTGTCATGACCAACATGACCGAGGTCATTCCGGCAAGCGCTCCCAGCTTGACCGGGTAACCCAACCAATGCAGCGGGCCGTGTTTGTCTATGGCGAGCGCGACGGGTGCAGGAACGTCCAGCTCGGTGTATTTGACCATTCCGGTCAGAACGAGGGCGGTCACCACGTACAGGATGGTGCAGATGACCAGGCTTCCCAAAATACCGATCGGCATGTCGCGCTGGGGATTCTTCGTTTCCTGCGCCGCGGTGGAGATGGCATCGAAGCCGATGTAGGCAAAGAAGATGATGCCCGAGGCGGTCATGATGCCCGGCCAACCGTACTTTCCCGGGCCTTCCTGCGGCGGGATGAACGGATGCCAGTTGTCGGCGCTGATATAGGAGATTCCGAAAAAGATGAACAGCAGGACGACGGTCACCTTGATCGCGACAATCACGGTGTTGAATACGGCGGTCTGGCGGATGCCGATATAACAGATGGTCGCCAGCACGCCCACGATGAACACGGCCGGCAAGTTGATGAGTGCGCCTGTAAAGACGATGTCGAGATCGCCGGCACCTTTGCCAAACGGTGCGCTGGCGAGGGCCGTAGGCAGATGCAAGCCGATCTGGTCGAGCAGACTGACGAGATAACCTGACCATCCGACGGAGACGGTGGCTACTGCAAACAGGTATTCCAGGATCAGATTCCAACCTATGAACCAGGCTACCCCTTCGCCCAGTGTTGCATAGGAGTATGAGTACGCACTGCCCGAGACCGGAATCATCGCGGCGAATTCGGCGTAGCAGAGCCCTGCAAGGGTGCAACCGATGCCGGCGACGATGAAAGCGAGAGCCAGCGCCGGACCAGCGTTTTCCGCAGCCGCGACGCCGGTGAGAACGAAGATACCGGTACCGATGATGCCGCCGATCCCCAGTGCCGTCAGTGCTGTCGCCGAGAGCACCCGGCGCAGTTTCGGACCGCTCGAATCATCGGCGTGCAGAGCGTCGATCGATTTGGTCGCAAAAAGCTGGTTGGCCATTAACGCTTCAACCCCCGGAAAAACTTTCGCGGACTGTACACGGCGTGGAGTTGCAAAGCGAGCAAGGTCCTTGCTCGTACGGTGTGTTGAAACGCCTCAGCTGCCGCGCAACTCCACAGGAACGTGCGGCGCGAAGGCTTCCAGCAGGGCGGAGTAGACTTTGGGCGTTCCGGCCAGAACATGGCCCTCCTGCTTGTATTCCGCGCCTGCGAGGGTACCAATCCGGCCGCCGGCCTCCTGGATGAGTAGCGTGCCTGCCGCAGTATCCCAAGGGGCGAGCCCGATTTCCCAGAAGCCGTCGACACGCCCCGCCGCGACGTAGGCCAGATCGAGCGCCGCTGAGCCGGGGCGGCGGATGCCGGCAGTGGTTTCCATCGCAACCTTCAGCATGGCGAGGTATGCGTCGATATAGCGCGTGTTGGCACGATATGGAAAACCGGTGGCAATCAGAGCGCCTTCGAGCCCGCGTTGTTTACTAACGCGGATGCGGCGATTGTCGAGGTGCGCGCCGCCACCGCGCGAGGCGGTAAAGATCTCCTGGCGCATCGGGTCGTACACGACGGCGTGCTCGAGACGCCCTTTTTGCTGGCAGGCAATAGAGACCGCAAAGACCGGGTTCTGATGCAAGAAGTTCGTGGTCC
>Ga0268266_10003108_pt1 | contig 16915 bp, 18 predicted proteins | sample KBSS13metaG_FD_190356 | JGI IMG/M metagenome (GOLD analysis project Ga0268266, IMG submission 190356) | Switchgrass rhizosphere microbial communities from Kellogg Biological Station, Michigan, USA - KBS S1-3 metaG (SPAdes) (version 2) | ecosystem: Host-associated > Plants > Roots > Rhizosphere...
CCAAAGCGACGCGAACTTCCGGCGAAGTCAGAGCGAGGAGCTCGCGCTCGCGGCTCTCCTTCAAACGCGTGCGGGCTGTGCGGAGTTCGTCGCCGCAAAATCCCGGATGGCACATGAATTCTGTGGAGCCCTCGGGCAGCGCGCGAATTAGCTGCGACAATTCCGCCGCGTTGTAACGGCCGGTGATCTGGAACCCAGCAAAGTGATCGGTCGAGCGGCAGCCATGGCGTGCTAGCACACGTCCAAAACGACGGCGCACAGCGCCTATAGCTTGATTCGTGGCACGTTTGGCCCGCCCGATTCCGGGACGTGAAGCCGGCGTGAGCGGCAAATCGAACGGGCGGCGAACCCACGGGATCTTGTACTCCGCAGACAGGCGAGCCACGGCGTCGAGCACGGGTGGCAGCAAGTGCGTGTGTTTGTGGGTATCGAGATGCGTGGGCTCCAGTCCTGCATCGAAGATGCGGCGGACCTGCGCACGCAATTCATCATAAATACGAATGCGGCCGAGCAGCATCGCCCGCAGCAGCTGAGCCATCGTGATAGGAAATGGCGGTTCGCCGACCAGGACCAAGTGCACCCCGATATCGAGCGCAGGGTTTTCGCGCGCCAGACTCAGGGCGTCGTCAAACGCGGCGCCGGTGGCCATGAGCGTGGTGGAAGTGAGGATGCCGTTCTGGTGCGCTTCGATAATTCCTCGATTCACATCGCGCGTGAAGCCGAAGTCGTCGGCGTTGACCACCAGCTTGCGCACGTCAGAACAGGCCGAGCTTAATGCGCAGGAACTTCTTGGGATTGGCTCGGAAATCCTTCATCAGACCGTTGACCTCGCGCGTGGTGCTGTCGAGGTTCTGATAGAGCGACGGATTCACCAGCAATTGCCCGATGGTGCCCTGCCCACTATTGATCTTGTCGAGCAGAGTGTCCAGGCGGCCCATGGTGGCCTTCAGTTGGTTATGCAACTCATCGCTGCTGAGCAGTTTGCCGGCGGTGCCTTTACCTTGCTGAAGGCCGGCCAATATCCCGCGGACGTCTCCGATGGTGGCTCGGACATCGTCGTAGAGAGCAGGATCCTTCATTAGCTTGCCGATGGTGCCATCGCCTTTCTGGATGTTGTCAGTAAGGTCGTTGACGTGACCCAGCGTCCCACGAAGGTCGGTGTAGAGGCTGTCATCATGCATGAGCTTGCCTAGGGTGCCTTCCTGGGAGTCGAGAGCGGCGATTACGCGATGGGTTTCGTCGACAATACCAACCACCTTCTTGTAAAGCTCATCGTTCGACAGTAACTTCCCGATCGTCCCGTTGCCGGCCTGAAGCTGGTCGATAATGGTGTCGAGCTTTTTGAAAATGCCGTTCAAAGAGGCGAGGGTGCTGTACCCCTGCTGGACTACGTCGTCGAATTCGCGGGTATCCAGGCTCTTGATCTCGGCGCCCTGCTGGATGGTCGCGACATTCCGTCCCTTCTTGATATTGATGTACTTGGTGCCTAGTAAATTCTCGGCAGCGATGGCAGCCTGCGAGTCTACCGGAATCGAAGTGAAATAGCGGTTCTCTACTTCGAGCGTGACGCGCACGATGCGGTTGGGCTCGCTCGATCCGGAAAGTCCGACGTTGGCCACCTTGCCCACGGTAATTCCGTTGAGACGCACGGGAGCGCCAGTGGCGATGGCGGCGGAATCATCCAAATAGGTGTATATGTCGCTGCGCTTGGTGAACAGGCCGGTGGAACTGGTCATTAGGAAGACCAGGAAGGCCAGTATACAAAGCGCCGAGATGGCCAGCAAACCGACCTTTAGCTGGGCCCATCGTTTCTTAGTTTGTTGCGCCATAGATCCCTAGGAACTCCCCGGACGCGCGAATTTTTGTACGTACGAATCAGTGCTGGCGCGCAACTCGGCCTCCGAGCCTTCAAAAAAGAGCCGGCCTTCCTGCATAACGAAGAACCGTGTGGTCGATTGGCTGCTCTCCGCACGCTCAATTTTCCCACTGCTCGGATTGTAGCGGAAATTGGCCATGAGGTGCCCGTCCTGGTAGCGATGGGTGACCATGACGGTCGCGGTATTGCTGATATCGCGGCCTTTGATAATCAGATTGATGATTAAGTTGGCAGTAATGGGGTCGAGGCCCGCGGTGGGCGAATCGTAGAGCACGAGTTGCGGCGCGGTCACGATGGCACGAGCAATTCCTGCGCGGCGGCGCATGCCTCCCGAGAGCTCGCTGGGAAATTTATCCAGCGTGTGCTCCAGTTCAACGAAGCTCAAGGACTCGCGCACACGCTGGTCCACCTCTTCGGGCGGCAGGGCTTGGCCATTTTTGTGAAGAGCAAACTGATTGAGCAACGGATAAGCAACGTTCTCGGCAATCGTCTGCGAATCGAACAAGCCGCCTTCCTGGAACAGAATGCCCACCTTGCTGCGCAGCTCATACAATTGGTTTTCCTTACGCCCCGTGACTTCCTCGCCGAATAAAGAAATGTGGCCGGAATCCGGCTTGATCAATCCGACGGCCGTTTTCAGCAGCATGGTCTTACCACTGCCGGCGGCGCCCAGTACCACCCTTGTCTCGCCGGCCCGCATGGAAAACGAAAGGTCTACCAACGCTGGGGTGTCTCCGAAGGCCAGATTGACGTGGTCAAACGCCACGGCCACGGGAAGCTGAGCGGGCAAAGATTGGGCGCTCGTCATGGAATTCGCTATCCCAAATTTACGAACAGCGGATCCAGCAGGGACGTGATGATGAAGATCCAGACCGAGGCCACAACCACTGCTTTGGTAGTGGAGCGGCCAACTCCCTGCGTGCCACCGGTGGTATTGATGCCGTAGTAGCAGCCGACCAAAGCAATGACAATTGCAAACAGAAAAGGCTTCAAGAGACCTTGCGTGAGATCGTTATACTCGAGCGCGCGCCAAGCGGTGCTCCAATATTGCGATGTGGTGATATTCAGCATGCCATACGCAATGAACCAGCCGCCAATCAGTCCCAGAAAATCCGCAATGATCGTGAGCAGGGGCAGGACCACGGCCATGGCGATCAGACGAGGCGTCACCAGCTTCTGGACGGGGTCCGTGCCCAGGGCGCGCATGGCGTCGATCTGCTCCGTGACGCGCATGGATCCTAATTCGCTGGCGATACCGCTGGCGTTGCGTCCGGCGACCAGCAATGAGGCGAGTACCGGCCCCAGTTCACGGACCAGCGTGATGGACACGATCTGTCCGATTTGCCCTTCCGCGCCATAGGTGGCGAGCGCGCGTGACATCTGCAGAGCCATGACTACGCCGCTGAAGAAACCGATCAGGCTGACAATGAACAGAGAGCCGACACCAATGGCGTCCATCTGTAACAAGATGTCCTCGGCGTAATGCGGCGACCGGACAATGTTGCGGATCGCTCGGCCGCTCAAGAACAGAAATTCCTGAAACGTCTCGACAGGGCCTTTCAGGAAATCGAGCAATCAATGTCTCCCGGCGGCAAGGTTGCTGGCATGGTTGATGTTAATATGAAAACGCTAAAATGAAGGGCCTCACCGACATCCCCGGCATAGTAGTGGGCCATGCATCCGATTATGACGGATTAACAGGCTGCACGGTGGTGCTGTGCGAACGGGGTGCGGTGGCGGGGGGCGACATCCGCGGATCGGCCACCGGCGTGGACGAGTGGGACGTGCTGAATCCAATGCACGTCGCGCCGATGATTCATGGCGTGGTGTTTTCGGGAGGCAGCGCGTTCGGCCTCGAATCGGCGAGCGGCGTGCGGCGTTTTCTGGAGCACAAAGGCGTTGGATTTAAGACTGGTGCGGGGCCGGTGCCGATTGTTGTAGGCGCGATCCTATACGATCTAGGCTTCGGCAAAAAGGGCGTGCGCCCCACGCGTGAGATGGCGGAGACCGCAGCGGCGGCCGCAAGCGATCGAGCGGTAGTCGAAGGAGCGGTGGGTGCAGGAACCGGCGCAACGGTGGGCAAGATTCTGGGCTTGGCGAACGCGATGAAGTCCGGCGTGGGTTCGTGGACTGTGGCTCTGGAAGGTCAGAACGCCGGCGCCATGGTATCGGCGCTGGCAGTGGTGAATGCTCTCGGCGATGTGCACGATCCGGCGACCGGGAAGATTGTCGCGGGGGCCCGCAAGGCGGCTGGGGAAGCCGCTTTCGCCGATAGTGCTCGGCTGATGAAATCCATGGGGCCGACCGGCTTCTCACGCGAGAACACTACTTTGGTGGTCGTAGCTACGAATGCGGCGCTCACGAAAGTAGAAGCTACCAAGCTGGCGCAACTCGGGCAATTGGGGGTCGCCCGCGCCGTCAATCCGGTGAATACGATGTCGGACGGCGATCTGGTGGTGGCGATGTCCTGCGGGACCTCGCGCGCACCCATTGACGCACTGGGCGTAGCAGCGTCGGAAGCGGTAACGGAAGCGATCCTGCGCGCGGTACGGATGGCGCCGACGCTCGGCGGTTTGCCCGGGCTAAAGAAGTAGGATCCGTTTGCCCGAGTTGCCTGACGTCGCCGTTTACCTCGAGGCGCTGGAAAAACGCATTCTCGGCCAGCGACTGGAGGAGGTGCGGATCGTAAGCCCATTTCTGCTGCGCACTGTCGATCCGCCACTCGATGGCGCGCTGGGAAAAATCGTACGGCGGTTGCGACGGGTGGGCAAGCGAATTGCAATTGGCGTCGAAGGCGATCTTTGGCTGGTGCTGCACTTGATGATCGCGGGACGCCTGCATTGGCGTGCACGCGGCGTCAAAGTATCGAAGCCACGGGGCTTGGCAGCTTTCGATTTTCCTAATGGCAGCTTGCTATTGACCGAGGCTGGATCACAGAAACGGGCGTCTCTCCACGTGGTGGCAGGCGAGGCCGGTTTGCGTGCGCTCGATCCCGGTGGGCTGGAAGTGCTCGATACGGATTTGGCGGGCTTCGCGGCAGCCCTCACTTTCGCCAACCATACTTTGAAGCGCGCGTTAAGCGATCCGCGCCTCTTCAGCGGCATCGGTAACGCGTATTCCGACGAGATCCTGTTTGAAGCGCGGCTCTCACCGCTGGCGCTCACTCAAAAGCTTTCACGCGAGGAGATCGGACGGTTGTTCGCGGCGACGCGCGCGACATTAACCCGCTGGGTCGATCGCCTTCGCGAGGAAGCCGGAAATGGCTTTCCGGAAAAGGTCACGGCATTCCGCGAGGGCATGGCGGTTCACGGCCGCTACAAACAGGATTGCCCCAGCTGCGGGTCGAAAATTCAGCGCATTCGCTACGCGGCGAATGAGACGAATTACTGTCCAAAGTGTCAGACCAACGGAAAGTTGCTTGCGGATCGTGCGCTATCACGATTGCTACGGGAGGATTGGCCGACGACGCCGGAAGAACTGGAATCGTTACAGTACGCCCGGCAAAATCACCTTAAGATCGCTCCGGCGGAAATCACGGTCAAGAGTTAGCAAGGGGCAATCTTCATCCCTGGCGAGCGCGTATGCGAAGCAGTCTCCCAGATTGAGCGGATAGCGCAAGCGCGCTGCCGCAGCGATTTCGGCATGCCGTTCGGTGGGCGGAACCAACCGGATCGACGAAGTCCCGATGGCGTCGCGAATCTCTTTGTAGGCCTCGGGCTGCCGGTCCTGAATCAGAATCAGAACTTCTGCGTAGTTCACTGTGCTCATTGCTAGATCGCCGGAATTCGCCTGGAGGTGATCGAGCACCCAAGGGCCGCTCTTCTCGTTGAAAAATACAGCCAAAAGTGCAGAAGTGTCTACGACCACAAATCATCCTCGCTGCGGAACCGCGGTTTAGGATTGAGCGGCACTTTTAAACCGAGCCCCAGCCAGGAACGGTAGTCGGCGTGAGAGGTAGCATTGGCCTTGGCGGCCGCTTCACGTACGGCTTGGCGAATCGCCTCGGATTGTTTCGTGATCCCCTTCTGCCGCATAAAGCGGCGAAGATCGCGCTCGAATTCCTCGGTGACATTGAGATTGAGCTGCCGCATACAGACTATTATACAGCCCTGGGCTGTATGTGGTTCAGGCGGCGGCAGCGATCCGGATTGGAATCCCGTGATTGGCGAGCACGGCTTCGACATCTTTCGTCATCAGCCGCGAGGCGTCGTAATCCACCGTGATTTTGTCCAGCCCGGGTGCGACCTGGACGCGCGCCATCCCGTAGGTCGCGTGCACTTGGGCGATGTTTTCGAAGTCTTCGTCCCCTAACGGGCGCGTCAGATCGTAGTGCAAGGTCACTTTCGTCATTTGTTTCACCCCAGCATATCAACCGCGGTGTTCAAGTTTCCACAGAATCTGGCGCAGCATTCCGAGCCACACCTCCGAATCATGCGCATTCAGTTGCAGGCGGCGAACCAGGCGGCGGATCTTCATGCGCGTGGAGCCTTCGACGCGGGCGTGAACGTAACCAGATCGATCGAGAATGGTTTCGAGTAATTCCGTGATGCGCTCCGGCTGTGCCGCGGGCGCGAGAAGCTTGAGATCCGGCGCGGCTTTCACGGCGGCGGGGCTGCGAATGATCTCGTAGAGACATACCGCCACCGCTTGTCCCAGATTCATGGAGCCGTGTTCCTCGCGCGCCGGAATCCGCATCAGCCAATGGCAGTGCGACATATCTTCGTTCGACAAACCAAATTTTTCAGAACCGAACAGAAGGGCGACCGGCGCCGTAGCAAGCTTTTTGGCGATGAGTTTGCCGCCATGCTCCAAACGCCGCAGCGGATGTTCCAGCACTCGATGTCCAATGGCGGTAGTACCTACTACCAGCGCGCAATCGGCTACGGCTTCGGCGACAGTCGAATATTCGCGAGCTTTCTCCAGAACGGCGTGCGCTTTTACGGCCGAGCGGGCTTCGCGGAATGCGACATTGTAGGGGTTCACTAAGCGAAGCTCGGAGAAGCCGAAGTTACTCATGGCGCGGGCCACGGCTCCGATATTCAGAGGATTTCGCGGGGAAATCAGGACGACTTTGAGCGCGCTCACGGCGTAGTCGGCTGATCCTCGTCGCGGCGGACAGCGTCGAGCACTCCGTTGATGAAGGCCACGGATTCCTCTCCCGAAAACTGACGCGCGAGTTCAAGCGCCTCGTCTATCACCACTGCTGGAGGAGTGTTCAACTGGTTCATTTCGTAAATGGCTACGCGTAAGATGTTGCGATCCACGACCGGCATACGCTCAATGCGCCAATGCGCTGACTTCGCGCTAATTCGCTGATCGATTTCCGCGGAGCCGGCCGAGGCGCCGCGCACCAGAGTTTCCATGAACTCGTCAGGTGGGGTACGCTCGGGATCGTCTTCCTCTGACCCGAGCGTTTCGTAGAAGGAAGAAATGGCGTCGGTGATATCCTGCTTGCGCTGGTCCCACAGAAACAATACTTGCAACGCGCGTTGACGGGAGCGATGGCGTGCAGGCATAGTTAGAACCGCGCCATTTCGATTGCGGTCATCGCGGCGTCGAAACCTTTATTGCCTGCTGCGCCGCCTGCGCGAGCCTCGGCCTGCTCCCAATCGTCGGTCGTGAGAACACCGAAGATCACCGGCACTCCGGTTTCGAGGCCAACCTGTTGCAGTCCACGCGCTGCTCCTCCGGCCACGTAGTCGAAGTGCGGAGTACCGCCGCGAATGACGGCGCCGAGCGCGACAATGGCGTCAAAGCCGCCCCTGTCCGCCAGCTTTTTCGCCGCAAAAGGGAGCTCAAAAGCTCCGGGCACATAGAACACCTGCTGGCTCTTCGCACCGCACTTGGTGAAAGCCTCGCGTGCGCCGGCGAGCAGCTTCTCCGTGATTGCGCCGTTGAAACGCGCCACCAGTATCGCGAAGTTGAGGCCGCTCGCGTCTAATTTTTGAAAGTTGGGAGAATCCGCGGACATCGTGGGATAATTGGGGTTCCGGCACCATCTTACCTCAATGGATCCATCTCATATCCGCAATTTCTCTATCATTGCGCACATCGACCACGGCAAATCGACTCTTGCGGACCGCTTACTTGAGTTCACCGGCGCTCTCAGCCAGCGCGAAATGATGGCGCAGGTACTGGATTCAATGGACCTCGAACGCGAACGAGGTATCACGATTAAGGCGCACGCGGTGCGGCTGGATTACAAGGCAAAAGACGGGAAAGATTACCAACTCAACTTGATCGACACACCGGGTCACGTCGATTTCAGCTATGAAGTTTCGCGCAGCCTGCAGGCTTGCGAAGGCGCGCTGCTGGTGGTGGACGCATCCCAGGGCGTCGAGGCCCAGACCCTCGCAAACACGTATCTGGCGCTGCACCACAACCTCGAAATTATTCCGGTCATCAATAAGATTGACTTGCCGTCGGCCGAGCCCGAGCGTATTCGCGAACAGATCGAGACCGTGATTGGATTGGACGCGAGCGAAGCGGTGCTCGCAAGCGCCAAGAACGGCGTGGGCATTGAAGAGATTCTCGAAGCGGTAGTGCACAAGGTTCCGCCGCCAAAAGGTTCGCAGGACGCGCCACTGCGGGCGTTGATCTTTGACTCCTGGTTCGATTCCTATCGCGGAGTGATCATTCTGACGCGTGTGGTCGATGGCCGCGTGCGCAAGGGGATGAAGATCCGCCTGTTTAACAACGGTAGCGTTCATGAAGTGGAGGGCGTGGGGTACCAATCTCCGAAGCCGATTCCCTGCGATGAACTGGCGGCTGGCGAAGTCGGCTTCTTATTCGCTACGATTAAAACCGTTTCGGACGCGCAAATTGGCGACACCATCATGAACGATGCGGATCCGGCGGCTGAACCGTTGCCTGGATTCGAGCCGCTGAAGGCCATGGTGTTTGCCGGCCTGTATCCGGTGGAATCGCATGAGCATGGCCTACTGCGGGATGCTCTCGAAAAATTGCGATTGAACGATAGCGCGTTTACTTTTGAGCCGGAACATTCCGCGGCGCTGGGCTTTGGGTTCCGCTGTGGCTTCTTGGGATTGCTGCATCTGGAAATCATTCAAGAGCGGCTGGAGCGCGAGTTCGAGATTGATCTGATTACGACAGCTCCCGGCGTGCGCTATCGCGTGACGGCAACCAACGGGGATGTGTTTGAGATCGACAATCCGCAGAAGTTTCCCGACCCGTCTGAGATCAAGGAAATCGACGAGCCCATTATCGACGCTACGGTGATCACGCGTGAGGAATATTTGGGCGAGATCCTGAAGTTACTGGAAGAGAAACGCGGCACGCAGAAGAAGTTCGAATATATCGGCTCGGGGCGCGTTCTGCTGCTGTATGAGATGCCTTTGAATGAGATCGTGCTGGATTTCTATGATCGTTTGAAGTCGGCATCACGCGGCTATGCGTCGCTGGATTATCATTTGTCCGGTTACCGGCAGTCAGCTTTGGTCAAGCTGGACGTACTAGTGGCGGGCGAGCCGGTGGATGCGTTGTCGATGATCGTCCACAAGGAGTTTGCCTATGAACGCGGCAAGATCCTGATCGAGCGGCTACGCAAATTGATTCCGCGGCAGATGTTCGAGGTGGCCCTGCAAGCTGCGATCGGCAACAAGATCATCGCTCGCGAGACCATCGCGGCGTTGCGCAAAAACGTGTTGGCTAAATGCTACGGCGGCGATATTTCGCGAAAACGGAAGCTGCTGGAAAAGCAGAAGGAAGGTAAGCGTCGCATGAAGCGCGTAGGTCGCGTCGAGATCCCTCAGGAAGCCTTCCTGGCGGTGCTGAAAGTCAGTACGGGCAACGATAGCGATTAGCCCCAGCCGTCAAACCACCAATACCGGAACGTCATATTCGCCTAAGCGCGCGTCGTGTGTCATCAGGGTGAGCGACTCAAGTTTGGCCTGTGCGATCAGCATGCGGTCGAAGGGATCGCTGTGATGCATGGGCAATGCTCCCGCAGCCAAGGCATGCGGGACTGTCACTGCCAGAGCGAGCAGGTTATTCATCGCTAGCTGTTCTACCATCTCACCCTGAAATTCCAGTTTTCCAAGAGCGATTTTAATGGCAATCTCCCAGACGGTGGCGGCGCTCACATAGGCCCGCGCGCTATCGGCGATTGTTTTGCGAGCTGCCTTATGTAAGCTCCGGCTATCGGAAAGCCACCACAAAAGAATGTGAGTGTCGAGCAGAAGCTTCACGGACGGTCGCCTTTGAAGGCGGATAGAATCTCGTCCGGCAACTCATCGAAATCGCGAGCGATCCGGATTTTCCCCTTCATCGAACCAGGCTTGCGCTGCGGCGGTGCCTGCTTATACGGGACCAAACGCGCGACCGGCTTGCCGGCTTTGCCGATGACGATTTCCTCTCCCGCCGCTGCGCGTTCGACGAGCTTAGAAAAGTGAGTCTTGGCTTCGTGAATGTTGGTCATATAAACCGACTAAGTCCAGTCTAGTCTATCTTGGTTTTCAAGCGCAGCCGCATTCGGCTACTCGATTGCACTTACCAGATTCAGTTAGGAGGGCGTTATGCCTACAACAGAGTTGCTAGTGCCGCCAGTGATTGATGATTCTAAGCCAGTTAGCCTCCAAACTGGTGGACAGACTACGCAACCCACGCCGCCGCGCAAGGGGATTTTGGCGCCGTCAAACCGCCGAAAGTGGCTGTTGGCGGCCAGTGCGGTGGTGGTTCTTGCGATCGGCGCCACATTCTATTTCCGGAGATCAGCGCAACCGGCGTACATTACATCACCGATCGACCGCGGCGATATTGAAGCAGCCATCACGGCGACTGGGAATCTGAACGCCGTCAAGACGGTCCAGGTAGGCAGCCAGGTTTCGGGCAACATTCTAGAATTGTTCGCGGATTTCAATACTAAAGTTAAGGCTGGGCAACTGGTCGCGCGAATTGATCCGGCCATCTTTCAGGCGAAGGTCGATCAAGCTCGCGCCGCGTTGGATAGCGCGAAAGCGTCGGTAGTGAGCGCCCGCGCTTCGATCGCGAAGGCGCAATCGGATATTGCCGGCGCTCAAGCTGGCGTCGCCAGCCAGCAGGCCAATCTCGTGCACGCGCAGAGCGCCGTGACCGATGCGAAAACCAAGAATGACCGCCGCGTTGAAATGGTCAAACAAGGACTCATCGCACGCGAAGAAGCGGAATCGTACCAAGCGACCTACGATCAGGCAGTCTCCTCGCTGGATGCCGGCAAGTCCGCGGTAACCGCCGCGCAGTCCGCAGTAACCTCGGCGCAGGCGCAGAAGGACGTGACGCAGACCATGCTCGACCAAGCCAACTCACAGGTCAAGCAGGCCACGGCGACACTCCAACAAGCACAACTGGATTTGGCGCATACACAGATTCTCGCGCCGGTCGATGGCACCGTGATTTCGCGCACCATGGATGTTGGCCAGACGGTGGCCGCATCCTTCCAGGCGCCTACCATCTTCCAGATCGCGCAGGACCTTACCAAAATGCAGGTGGATACCAATGTGGACGAGTCCGACGTTGGGCCGGTTCGCGTGGGTCAACCCGCCAACTTCACGGTGGACGCGTACCCTGGGGTTACCTTTCCGGGCGTGGTCTCACAGATTCGTCAGGCGCCGATCAATGTCCAGAACGTGGTCACCTATGACGTGGTGGTGGAAGTCTCCAATGCCGACTTAAAGCTTTTCCCCGGCATGACAGCCAATGTGAGGATCGTCACGGGTAAGGCAGAACACGCATTGCGGCTCCCCGCGGCGGCCTTACGTTTCCATCCGCCTACGGCTATCGCTCCGGCTGGTGGTGCCAAAGGAAAATCCAAATCCGGCAAACGAGGGGCTTCCGGCGCGCCCGGGCAGCAAGTGGTTTACGTTCTAGACCAGGGCAAACTGAAACGCGCGCCCGTCAAGTTGGGGCTCACTGACGGCAACTATATCGAAATCCTGAGCGGCCTCGACGAAGGCCAGACGGTGGTGACAGGGACCGTAACCACCGGCAAAGCTGCCGCTCCGGCGACGACGCAGCCGGGTCCCGGTTCACGCCGGTTGGGTTTCTAGGGGAGCTTCTAGGGAGGCTTGTCGTGTCTGACTTTATTCGTATCGAAAACCTGACGAAGATCTACACTCTGGGAGACGTCGCCGTGCACGCGCTCGACGGCGTCTCGACCACCATCGATCGCGGCAGCTTCGTCACCATCATGGGACCCTCCGGATCCGGGAAGTCCACCTTCATGAATATTCTGGGCTGCCTGGATAGGCCGACGTCCGGCACTTATTCACTGGACGGCGAGAACGTAGGTGAACTCGATCGCGACCAGCTTGCCGACATTCGCAATCGCAAGATCGGCTTCGTCTTTCAACAATTCAATCTGTTGGCACGGACTTCCGCGGTTGAGAACGTCGAATTGCCGCTGCTCTATAGCGCCGAAGGTGCCGATCCGGGCCACGAACGGGCTTTGAATGCGCTAAGCATCGTAGGCCTAGCGGACCGCGCCGGACATCATCCGAACCAACTCTCCGGCGGCCAACAGCAACGCGTGGCGATTGCCCGCAGCCTGATCAACAACCCACGGATCATCCTGGCCGACGAGCCCACCGGCGCTCTCGATTCTCGCACCAGCATTGAGATCATGGCCATCTTCCAGCGCCTGAACCGCGAGCAGGAAATCAGCATCATTTTAGTAACGCACGAGCCGGATATTGCCGAGTACGGAGAGCGCATTATCACCTTCAAGGACGGCCGCATTATGAGCGATCAACCAGTCCGCAATCGCCGCAACGCCCTCCTGGAACTGGAAGAAGAGGCGGTCGCATTATGAAGAAAGTAGTCGCCAGCATGAAGATCGCATTCGGTGCGCTGCTTATCAATAAGCTGCGCTCCGCCCTGACGATGCTCGGGATCATTATCGGCGTGGCCGCGGTAATCGCTATGGTCGCCGTCGGTGCCGGAGCGCACGTGCGCATCCAGCAGCAGATTGCCTCGATCGGTAGCAACATCATTATCGTTTTATCGGGCAGTGTTACTAGCTCCGGCGTTCGCGCAGGTAACGGCAACGCGCAGACGCTCACCGAAGACGACGCCAAGGCGCTGGCCACCGATTCCTCGGCCGTTCAAGCTGCGGCGCCCGTTAGCCGCGGCGGGGCGCAAGTGGTCTACGGTAATCAGAATTGGGGCACGCAGATCCTGGGCACCACTCCGGATTATTTGATTATTCGCGACCTGCAAGTGGATGAAGGCCAGCCATTCACAACCGCTGACGTGGACGCCGCGGCGAAAGTGGCGCTTCTAGGCAAGACCGTCGCTAGTAACTTGTTCAATGGCGAAGATCCGGTCGGCAAAGTGATCCGCATCAAAAACGTGCCCTTTACGGTTAGCGGGACGCTGGTCGCCAAAGGCCAGTCCCCCACCGGCCAGGACCAGGACGATGTGATCCTCCTACCGATCAGTTCCGCCAAGAAAAAAGTCATTGGATCGAGCCAGTCCAATGCCGCGAGCGTAGGTCAGATTATGGTGCAGGCACGCGACGGAATGACGGCCGCCGCAATGGAGCAGATAGCCGATATCTTACGGCAGCGACACCGCATCCAGGGCTTTCAGGACGATGACTTCAGCGTGCGCGATATGACGGAAGTCTTCAAAGCCCAAGAGAGCTCGGCGAGTGTGATGTCGATTTTGCTGGCGGCCATTGCATCGGTCTCGCTGGTAGTCGGCGGCATCGGGATCATGAACATCATGCTGGTATCGGTGACCGAACGCACCAAAGAGATCGGATTGCGGCAGGCTGTCGGGGCGAAAACCAAGGACATCTTGACGCAATTTTTGGTAGAGGCCGTCACGCTATCGGTGGCCGGAGGGATCGTGGGAATCGTGCTGGGATTGACCGTCAGCGCGCTCATCTCCTACTTCGCCGAGTGGTCGACGGTGGTGAGCCTCGGATCCATCTTACTGGCGTTTGTGTTTTCGGCGCTCGTCGGCGTGTCGTTTGGATATTACCCGGCGCGCAAAGCTGCTTTCATGGATCCGATACAGGCGCTGCACTATGAGTGACAGGCCGCAAGCCGACTAACTGCCCTGCGTAGAGGCGACTTTCAGCACCGAGCCAACCTTCGAGAAGATGGTGCTTACGCTGGACGCAACACCCGGCATAATAGCGCCGGCGGCTACCGCTACAAAGCCTGCCATCAGGGCGTATTCGATGAGATCCTGGCCGCGGTTGTCGGTCCACAGCTTTAAACGGTACAGAATGGTCATGGCTCAGTGTGTGCCGAATGTGGATCTCGCGCACTCCGGGAGATCCCGGAAAGTGAGGGCACAGGGACCTTACTATCCGATACCCGCAAACTAAGGCCGAGCGTACACCGTATCCTATGTGGCGTAGAACTAACGCGAGCCTGTCAAACTTACCGGTTCGAGCGGTAAGTATCCTTCAGCAGGTCGTCGATATCGAATACGCGGCCGTTGGCGATTACGCGCTTCACGTGATGCGCGTTGGCGATGTCCTCCAGGGGATTCCCTTCAACGATCACTAAGTCAGCAAGTTTTCCAGGTTCGATGCTCCCGGCGTCGAGGCCTAGCGCTTTGGAAGAATTTACCGTAGCGGTGCGTAGTGCCTGGTAGGGCGTCATACCTGCCATTACGTAGCCCTCCAGTTCACCATGGAGGTTGAAGCCATTAGGAGTGTCGGTGCCCGCGACGACCAAGCCCCCGGCGTTCATGACGTCCATAACCATCTTGCCGGCTCCAGATACGGCGCCTTGAGCGGGACGAGCCGGAGGATGTTCGACCAGATCCTGCATCCACTGCGGATACAACTTGAAGCGCGGGTCCTGACGCATGGCGGGTTCCGTGGCGAAGAGCTTATCCATGCCGGGATTCGAAATCATCGGGCATAGAATTCTGCCGGACTTGCCAAATATCTGAATCACATCTTCATAGCTGCGCTGCAGCGTTGCGATCTTGGGCGAGTAGCCGCGGCGGCTGGTGGCATCGGTGTGCTCGGTGCTATCCACTCCTACAAAGGCCGCCGGATAGATTTCGTGAGTGGCCACAGGAATCCCGATGCTGTGGGCGAATTCGACCAGTCGTTTTTGCTGCAGGTCAGGGAGACGCACATAGCTCTTCAGCAGGTCGAGTTGCAGATCCTTGGCGCGCTGCAATTCCATCTCAAGGTGCGCCGGGCTCGAAATCGCGATGCCCATTTTGTAATAGGTCCGCAGCCATTCGAAGAGCCAGCCGGACGCGTAGACTCGCGGGCCGGGACGAACTCCTGCTTCGTTGGCTTCGCGGTCTTCAGCAGCTTCATAAGGAGTGTTGCCGGGACTGCGTACCGTAGTGATTCCGAATGAGAGCCAGGCACGGCCCTGCGCTTCGCCAAAGTCTTTCTGCAAATGCGAATGATATTCGATCAGGCCCGGCATCACGTACAGATTCGAGGCGGTCGCGTCGACTAATGCGGCACCATTCGTGTTTTGCGCGGCCGTGTGCGGCGCCACGCTCTTAATTCGATTGCCTTCGATCACAATGTCTACATCGTTGCGGGCCGTCTGGCTGTTCCCGTCGACCAGATGCGCGGCGTGAATCACGATGCGGCCTTTCGGGACTTCAGGCGTGTATTTCAGGTCGAGCGGCATGGTTTTCACATCACCGGTCTCGATGTCGACCGACTTCAGCCGGTTGCCCGGCGCTTGATAAAGAATACGCTTGGAGTCGCCGAACCAGCTTGGTGCGTGGGCGCTCTCGGCGGTGACACGGCGCGGCGGTCCCAGCGGTTCGCCGGACTGAGAGACTGGCCACACCGCGAGCACGCCTTCGTAGATCGCCGCCATCTTAGTGCCGTCCGGCGACCACACCGGCCCGCATTCGCCGCGCGAATCGATCGACAACGTCGGCACTGGCGCGTACCACCTGTGCGTGCCGCCGTCAGCGGGCATCGTGAGGATCTGATTGGTCCCCTCGCGGTAGCGCTTCGAGTAGGGCGCCACCATAGCGAGCGCAACGGTCTTTCCATCTGCCGACCAAGTTGGCGTACCGGGCGCGAACAGCGAGTCGTGAATCTTAGTGACTTGCCCGCTCGCAACATCGACTACCGATACATTCGACTCGCGCCACATCGCGTTTACATCGAAGAAGGCAATCTTGTTGCCGTCGGGCGACCACGCCGCGCCCTGCGGCTGCGTCGTCAGATGCGTAAGCTGGCGGTCGCGGCCGGTCTTCATGTCGCGAATCCACAACTGGAGAAGGCTGCCGCCCTTGTCGGACGAGTACACCAGTTGGCTGCCGTCTGGCGACCATGCCGGATCGGTGTCCAGATATTTGTCCTTAGTGATGTTCTCCGGCTTCCCGCCGACGGGCATGACATAGATGTCGCCGACCGCGGCGAACGCAACTCTCGTGCCATCTGGCGAGATCACAGGCCGCACGATGCCCACTGCCTGGCGCGGTGCCGTGGAATCGAAATCACGCTTATGCGTGAAGAGTGTCGGGGTGACAGTCAGGGTTGCCTTGAAATCGACGGTCTGGGCTTCTCCGCCGTTCACCGAGCGCTTACGGATCTTGCCGTCAGAAATGTAATAGAAATCGGTTGACGAGGCCCAGGAGACACGGAAGGCAAATACATTCTCGCCGCCGCTGAGAGGCTTTCCATCGACTTCCAGGCGGCTTACGCGATCCGCATCGGAGTGATAAACGATCTGGCCGCCACGCCCCCACGAAGGTGAATCGACATGGCCGGCCGCGGTCAGCACCTTGCGCTCCTTAGCATCGGCGACGGTCACGGCCCACAAGTCCCGGCCGCCATCACGCGTGGACGCGAACGCGATCTCTTTATCGTCAGGCGACCAGCTCGGCATATAGTCTTCGGCCGGATTGGTAGTCAGCTGTTTGAAAGCTCCGGTCTTCAGATCCAGCAACCAGATGTTGTAATCGCTACCGAGTGGGTCACCGCGGTCCGAAGAAAAAGCGATCTTGGTTCCGTCGTGCGAATAGACTGGTTCGCGATCGTCGAACGGACCCCAGGTCAGCTTGTGCTGATGCGTACCATCCGGCGCCATCGCC